>Ga0182027_10004748_pt1 | contig 20930 bp, 21 predicted proteins | sample 712E1DmetaG_FD_121300 | JGI IMG/M metagenome (GOLD analysis project Ga0182027, IMG submission 121300) | Permafrost microbial communities from Stordalen Mire, Sweden - 712E1D metaG (Illumina Assembly) | ecosystem: Environmental > Terrestrial > Soil > Wetlands > Permafrost | place: Sweden...
GCCAAGCTCACTCCCGTCTCCACCCCCCAATCTCCCTCGAAAACACCATCTCGCCACCTGACAGCTTTACATAAACAACGGCTTTACATCATCCGAGTTATGGAAAGCTTTCCATAATTCCGAGAATCGAGCGGATTGATATCCTTTGAACGACCTCCACGCGGGCTGCGTTCAGGATCAACCGCGATAACCGAACCCTTTGAATCAAAAACAACCCCATCTACTTGGAAATTCCGCTTACCATCCGCAATTAGTTTCTGAATTACTGCGGAAACCATAGTTGGTGGACATCCCACTTTTGAAGCTATTTCAAGATGTATACCCGCCTTCCACGGCTGACTAGGCAACAGCGTGTCGACCTCCCGAATAAACTCCTCGGTTAGGTGGATTTGGGCGAATTTCTTAAAAAAGTCCGTAAAGGGAATATGACGTTTGCCAACTGTCTCTGCTCCAGAAAGTCCAAATTTCATTGCCGCCTCATTACAGCATGTCAACGCAAATGGGCCTTTAACCATTGTCTTAGTGGATTGATCTACATGTTTATCTACGTTCATTATTACTTCCCGCGCGTCTGCAACTTCAGCAGATGTGATTTCTGTTTTGCCAATGACTTCTGTCAGATCGTTTGGACTATAGGCAAACGACTTTAGGCGTCTTCCAGCTACGATAAGCGCAACAAGCGGGCGCCAGGTAGCGACTATTCGCTCACGACGCCAATGTTTGATAAATAGATTGGTTAGACCGGCATCGACACTTTTATAAACATCTACAAGAACTGGCCACACCTCAATGGGGAATTTGGACGAAAATACAGCGTCGTAGCTCTCTTGAACGCGCATAAATTTTGACCTGATCCTCGTAGCGACAGCCGGGTTCTTGAGCACCAAATCTACGGCCGCACTTGCAAGATAAATAGGGGTGACAAATCGCGTCAGCGGTTTACCGATATTACGGTAGTAGTTCCGTCGTCGCTCATAATACCAAGCATGACGTTCAAGTATCTCCTCGATATCTCGTTGGATTTTGTCGGTGGCATGTAAAGCAGCAATCTCCACAGGGCTTTGATTGTTAGTAGCTTGAATAATGCGATCTCGTGCCTGGGCATCTGAGGAAACTATTATCTTTACCAGCAAAGCACGATTACGGGATGTGACCGACCCTCTTTGGAAGTGCCGGAATATCGTCTCTGTGGTCTGAAGCCCATTGACAATTTGAATGTTTTGAAGTTGAATAGTCTTTCCCGGAACTGTTGCGTTAGTGGCCAAAATCGTCACCCCATTGTTCAACCACCAGAAATCTGGAGCGGCCTCATCGCCAAGAGAACGAGCAATGTCTTCATTTACTGCATTTTGGCCTAAATAGTCACGAACGTTGGAATCGAAGAGATAGCATCTGAGATTTCCGTTTTCATCGGATACAAACCTCCAGTAATCCTCTAACTTAGTCAAAAGGACGTAACTTTCTTTTCCAGTTGCCAGATGCTCCAAAAACGGAAGATCAAGGGAGAAAGTTTTTGACTTTCTATGCAATTCAACAAGTTCGCTGGCTCCTGTGAAGCGAACCATGGCTGAACAGGAACTGAATAATTGTGGTATCAAAGCTTCAATTTGCCGAGCTCGCGCAACAACGCTCTCACCCAAGTCGTTTGTGTCGCCCCGACTAGCATAGATGATATTAAAGGTGAGTTTTGGTCGCCCTATTGATAGGCGGCGCAATGTAATTTGGAGAAGAGAGCGAAATGCGAGCAGATCACTCGAATAGCTTCCTTTAAGTTCCCCTGCCGTGCAGCTAAGATCAAATAACTCTTGAATTGTGGCAAGGATTGCATCGAGAGTTGCTTGAGAAAATGTTGGGTGATGCTTGCAAGTTACGAGCCATACGTCTATTGACGCATTGGTCCGGGGCCACACAAAGTCCTCAATATCTTCAAGGAGATGTCCATTTATCAGGATAAAAGCTCCATCAAACCCGCCATCGCCTCGGCCGTCAATCCAGCCCGCCTCGATTTCTTCCCTGGATAGATCGTAGTCCTTTAGCAGTTCTTCTAAAACAAAAAACTCGAATACTTCGTCTCGTTCTTCCGAAGGAAGTTTTTCGAGAAGACGTTGATCAATAATTCCATCAAGAAGGATTGCGTCATTTTTCGCCATTTACGAATAGTTGCAGAGGGACTGGTTCCAGTCAATGGGAAAGTGTAAACCCGTCAGTCCTGCATAAACGCATATTATCGTTTGCTCCGGGCATGGCGCAGCAGGTTCCCCAAAAAGCCGACCGCACCCAAGTCCAATCGTTGGCCAATCCAGTTCAAGTTCAGTGTCGTTCCATCGGCAAATTCACCATCCAAGAATCACAATTCCTCTGACAAACATTCCCCTGACTTTTCCCTCCTCCTCCCTCTGCCGGGCCTGTGCTCTGCGTCCGTTTGCTCCTGTTCAGAACACGTCCCCGCCCGTTTCCAAAATCATTTCCACCGTGCGGTTGGTCGCGCCGAGGTTGTCCTGAAATACCCGCAGGGCGCGGCTGCCCAATTGGGCGCGCAGCGCGTCATCGGCCAGCAACTGCTCCAGCGCCTGCTCCAGTTCCGCCGCCGTCCGCACCTGGACCGCGCCCTGCCCATCCAGGAAGGCCCGGGTCACGGAGGCGAAGTTTTGCATGTTCGGACCGAACACCATCGCCTTGCCCAGGGCCGCCGGTTCAATCGGGTTCTGGCCACCCCGGGCCGTCAGACTTTTGCCGACAAAGACCAGGGCCGCCTGTTCATAAAAAAACTTCAGTTCGCCCGTGCTGTTGACCAGCAGACACTGCACCTGGCCCGGGGACAGGCGCGTCTGCGGCGTGATGTCGGCCCGGCGGATGAATCTCACCCCGCGAGCTTCCAGTTGCCGGCTCACGTCTTTGGCGCGCTCGAAGTGGCGCGGCACCAGGATGAGAAACAAATCCGGGAAGCGCTCGCGCAGCCGGGGCAGCATTTCGGCCAGCAAGGCCTCCTCCCCCTCGTGCGTGCTGCCGGCCACCAGCAGGCGCGCGTTATTCTTGACGCCGATCTGCGCCAGCAGCGCTGGCACGTCCGGGCCGGGACGGCCGTCCGGCTGGGCGGCGTCGAACTTCAAATTCCCCGTCACCCGCACCGCCCCGGCGGGAAAACCAAGCTGCGCCAGGCGCTGGGCGTCGCCGGAGTACTGGCAGCCCACGCCGCGGAATCTGGCGAAAATGGGCCGGAAAAAAAACGCAAACAGGCGGTACCGGCGCAGGGAGCGGTCGGAGATGCGGGTGTTGACCAGGAACAACGGCGCGCCGCGGTCCAGGGCCTGCCAAAGAAAATTGGGCCACAGTTCCGATTCCACCAGCAGGATGGCGCGGGGTTGGATCGTCTCAAGCGCGCGCCGGACGGCGCCGGGGAAATCCGCCGGATAATAGAATCGCCGGATGTGGGCGGGCAACCGCCGTGCCAATTCGCCCATGCCGGTGGACGTGGTGGTGGAAACGGCGATCCGCCAGGCCGGCAGACGCGGCTCCAGCACTCGGATCAATTGCAGACAAACGCCCACCTCCCCCACGCTCACCGCGTGCAGCCAGAGCACCGGATGGCCGGCCGGGGCCGCTTTGAGTTCCGGCCCATAACGGCCGAAACGTTCGCCCAACCCGGCCCGCCAGTTCCCGCGCCGCCACATCTTCAAAAAATACCAGGGCGCGCTCAGCCAGAAGAAAACCAGGAACAAAATGTTGTAGCCCAGGCGCATGTCTCACCGGAAAAAAATCAGCCAAACCATTATCAGCACAGGCAGCATCACCGGCAGGGTCCATTTCAAAATGTAACCCAGGAAACCCGGCAACGGAACATGTTGCCGCTCCGCGATGGCTTTGACCATGAAATTCGGCCCGTTGCCCAGGTAAGTGCAGCCGCCGAAAAAGACCGCCGCCACACTCAGGGCGGCCAGGGAAGCGTTCAAATGACCCCCGGCCAGAATCCGGGCCATTTCCGCCGGATGCCCCAGCGCTTGTCCCTGCGTGCCGAACAGGGCGCTGAGGAAACTGAGGTAAGTCGGCGCGTTGTCCAGCAGGCTCGAAAGCGCGCCGGAGCTCCAATAGATGAGCGCGGGAGACGGATCGGCGCCCAGCACGCTCCGGGCGTTGGTTTGCAGCCAGTCCATCACCGGCATCACGGTGCAAAAAATTCCCAGAAACAATACCGCCACTTCCCGGATCGGATGAAAATCAAACTGATTGGCCTGATGCACCGCTCTGCCGGTGGTGAAGTACGACGCGGCCGCCGCCGCCAACATCAGGCCCTCGCGTAAAAAGAGCGGCTGCGAAACAAAAACCGCCGCCAGAATCACCGCCAAAAAAACCAGGTTCCAAAGCCCCTCCACCCGCCAGGGCTGGCCCGGCAAGGCCGGAGCCGGCGCGGGGGCGCGCCGGTAATCGCGGCGGTCCACGAAATAAAAAACCACCAGCAAAGCCCCGACCCCACACAGACACATTGGCCAGCAGTGTTCCGCCACCCACCAAAGCGGAACCCCCATCAAGCAGCCCAGAAAGAGAGGAGGATTGCCGAAGGCCGTCAGGCAACCGCCGGCGTTGGAAACGATGAAAATGAAAAACACCACGTGGTGGCTCTTGATGCGATCCCGGTTGAGCCGCAGCCACGGCCGGATCAGCAACAGAGACGCTCCCACCGTTCCCAGAAGATTGGCCAGCAACGCGCCCGCCAACAGGAAGAGGACATTGCCCGCCGGCGTGGCTGGGCGCTCGATTTTGATGTGGATGCCCCCGGCGACGACGAACAGCGAACCCACCAGGGCGATGAATCCCGCGTAATCATGGGCCGCCCGTGCGACCGTGTGCGCGGCCGCCGGCGGCAGAATGACAAGATAGTAGCCCGTTGTGACCGCGCCGAGCAAAAGGGCGGCTTTGCCGTAATGATGAGCCCACCATTGGCAAAAAAGCAGCGGCCCCAGCGCCATGGCCGCAAGCAACAGCCCGAATGGCAGCATCATCCATGGATTGCATTGGTAACCCACGCGACAAAGCTAGGCGCCGCCTTGGGGCGGTCAACCACATTCGCCGGACGCGGGCCGGTTCAGGCCACCGCCGCGTCCAGCAAGCTCCGGCTGCGCAGCCGGATGCGCCGCTGTCTGGTCCCTTGCCGCTGCACCGCAAGCGCCTTCTCCTCGAGCAAGCCCGGGAAGAAGAGGAGCGGCAAAGACGTGAACCAAGCCAGGCCGGCGGCCTCGTTGGCGGCCCGGCGCAGGGGCGCGTAAAGCTGCGGGTCCTCAGTCCGGTCCAGCAACTGCTTCAAAAGCCGGGCCTTCAGGCGTTCCAGCTCGGTTTCCTGGGTGCCGCGAAACGGCACGGCGGCCACAGGCGTCACTTCAAAATGTGTTTCCGGTTGAAACCGGGTCAGTACTTTGTTTCTTCTCATAAATTCTCGCAAATTCTCATAAATTCTCATAATTTCTCGCAATTTCTCGCAAAATCATTGTCTTCGCGTTCCGGCAAAACGAAAAACCCACGATTGGCTGGCAATCGTGGGTTTTTGAAATTGTTTTGATTTCGTTTAGAAAACAGCTTCCACGTTGCCAGCGGTCCGACAGGCGCGCCACATTGCAATGGCTCCACCGGAGCGATGCGCGCACAGACTGCTTTGGACTGCAAACGTTTTATTCATTTACGATGCTATCTATAACCCATCCCCAATGTTTGTCAAGCGTCCATCCGCAACAATTTGGTGACGAAATTGCGTCACTTTCCGCGGCCCGGGTTGACGGTGGGCGCCGGATGTGGGATGATGGTCATCTGCGGTTTTCGCCGCTTGCCAATCGGCGCGGAAGGAGTCAAGTTATGAGCGATGAAGCTAAGGTTCGACCTGGTGGAAGAGATCACGCCGGAGATGCTCATGGAGAGCGTGCTGGCGAACAATCACCGCTACAAGGCCGAGCCGCTTTTATCAAAAACTGGGACTGGCAGCTTGTCACCAGCCTCAACCGAGGATCATGCGATCGAGGAAAAGCTGTCCATGGACTTAACTCGGAAACTCATGAACAAGTCCGGCGGCGCTGGCAAACCTGCCAACAACAAGAGTTAACTCTTGGGGAAACCTTGGATTTTCTCCTGGAGTGTCACCGTTCTGCTCCATCCCTTTTCTTTAGCGATGGCACTCAATCTGAGTTGACGGGGCTGCCGGAAACTCTGCTCCCGGAGAAAGGCCGGCGCGGATGACCATTCTCGAAGTCATCCAGCGCAGCACTGATTTCCTGGCCCAAAAAGGCGTTTCCTCGCCGCGACTCCAGGTGGAACATCTGCTGGCTCACGTGCTGCAAATGCCGCGCATGAAGCTTTACTTGAATTTCGAGCGCGCGCTGACCCCGGAGCAATTGGACTCCGTGCGGGCTTTGGTGCGACGCCGCGGACGCCGTGAACCGCTCCAGTATATCGTCGGCTCGGCTGCCTTTTGCAGTTTGGAACTGGCGGTCAATCCCGAGGTGCTGGTGCCCCGCCCGGAAACGGAACTGCTGGCCGAACGGGCCTGGAAATTCCTCAAGGAATCCTCCGCCCTCAACTCCGCCCCGCCGGCGGCGGTGGATCTGGGCACCGGCAGCGGCTGCCTGGCCATCGCGCTGGCCGTGAACGTCCCGCAAGCAGCCATTCATGCCACCGATGCTTCGGCCGGCGCGCTCGCGCTCGCCCGCGAAAACGCGGCGCAACATCATGCGGACATCCAGTTTCATCACGGCGATCTTTTCGCCGCCCTGCCGCCCTCCTCCTGCTTCCGTCTCATCGTCTCCAATCCCCCGTACATCCCGACGGCGCGAATTGAGACGCTGGAGCCCGAGGTGCGCAACCACGAGCCGCGCCAGGCGCTGGACGGCGGCGCCGACGGGCTGGATTTTTACCGGCGCATCGCGGCGGAGGGGGGCGCGTTTCTGGAGCCGGGCGGACGCCTCATGCTGGAGCTGGACGACGAGGGGCCGGAGGCGGCGGCGGAAATTTTCCGGCAACAAAACTGGATTGTCGAACCAATCGAATGCGATTACAATGAGCGTTCAAGAATTCTGATTGCGCGCCTCCGGCCCGGCTGAGAGCGGGCGGGGGCGGAGCCAGTTTTTATTATGGACAGCTTTCTCATCCAGGGCGGAACGCCCTTGCGCGGTGAAGTCACCATCAGCGGCGCGAAAAACGCCGTGCTGCCCATCATGGCCGCGACCCTGCTGACGGCCGAGCCTTGTGTGATCCGGCGCGTGCCCCAATTGAGCGACGTCCAGTTCATGGGCCGAATCCTTTCCTCGCTGGGGGCGGAGGTGAAGTTCGACCGCGGCGCGCTCACCGTCCGCGCCGCGCGGGTCAAGGGCGTGGGGGACTACGATTTGATCCGCAAGATGCGCGGCTCGGTCTGCATTCTCGGCCCGCTGCTGGGCCGGCGCGGAGAGGCGGTGGTGTCCTTGCCGGGCGGTTGCGTGATTGGCGCGCGCCCGATTGATCTGCATCTCAAAGGGCTGGAGGCGCTCGGAACAAAAATTAGAATTGACGGCGGCTACATCCACGCCCGCGCCAGGAAATTGAAGGGCGCCGAGTTGTTCCTGGGCGGACGTTGCGGCCCGACGGTGCTGGGCACCGCCAACGTCATGATGGCCGCCGTCCTGGCCGACGGGGTCACCCTGATTGAAAGCGCCGCGTGCGAACCGGAGGTGGTTGACCTGGCCAATTTCCTCAACGCCATGGGCGCGAAAGTCCTGGGCGCGGGCAGTCCCACCCTGACCATCACCGGCGTGAAAAGTCTGCATGGCGCCGAGCACGAAGTCATTCCCGACCGCATCGAAGCCGCCACCTTTGCCCTGGCCGCGGCCGCCAGCAAGGGCGAAGTGACCCTCCACGGCGCGCGGGCCGACCACATGCACGCGGTGCTGGACAAATTGCGCGAAGCCGGGGTGACAGTGGAGCGCAGCGGGCCGACCCTGAGGATTTCGCGCCGGGGCCGGTTGAAGCCGGTGGACATCACGACGCTGCCTTACGCCGGTTTTCCTACCGATGTGCAGGCGCAAATGATGGTGCTGATGACGCTGACCCCGGGCATCAGCATCATTACCGAGCGCATTTTTGAGTCCCGCTTCATGCACGTCAGCGAACTGGCGCGGCTGGGCGCGGACATCGCCATCGAAGGGCCGAGCGCGATTGTCAAAGGGGGCCGGCCCCTGAGCGGAGCGCAGGTGATGGCGAGCGATTTGCGCGCGTCGGCGGCGCTGATCATCGCAGGATTGGCGGCGCGGGGGTCCACCCAGGTAAACCGGATATATCATATTGACCGGGGCTACGAGAGAATTGACGACAAATTGCGCAAACTCGGCGCCCGCATTGAACGATTGGAGGGCGCGTGAAATTCGTCATTGCTGTAGTCATCATTGTTGGTTTGAGTCTGGGCGCGTGGCAAATCCACCATTATTGGGGAACTTCCCAAGAGCCGGCGTCCCCTCCCGCCGCGCCCGCTCCCGAGGTCAACGGCGACCAACTGCCCGGCCTGCCAGCCAGGTTGGAGCCGGTGCTGGAAGCGGCGCGGCAGCGCGGGGCGACGGGGTTGCATGATTTTCTGAGAAATAACGGGAAGATGGTAGAAGATCCGCGACTGGCGTGGATCCAGTTGGATTACGTGCTGTTGGTGGCCCCGAGTGATCCGGCGGAAGCCCGCAAAGTGTTTGCCAAGGTCAAGGAGCGCCTTTCGCCAAACTCGCCCGTCTATTACCGGATGAAACAGTTGGAGAAAACCTACGAGTGACGCGCCGCGCCGCCACCGCGCCGGCGGCAACAACAGACCAAGCCAATGCGGCGGGTGATGCCGGGCTTTCCGTCATGTTGCTTCCTTTTTGATTTTGCTCGCCGAACGACAGGGAGGGTGGTATATTTTGCTCGAACTTCAACGGGCTATGTCATTGAAAATCTGTTGCAGGGGTCTGGCGGCGGTGATGGCGGCTGTCGCGCTCGGCGCGCCCGCCCTGCTCCAGGCCGAACAGGTTGGCCTGATCCGGATTGACGGCGCGATCGGACCCGCCACCGCCACTTATATTGCTCGCGCGATTGACCAGGCCGCCGCCGACCACGACCAATGCCTGATCATCCAACTGGATACCCCGGGCGGCCTGCTCGATTCCACCCGCCTGATCGTGGAGAAACTGTTCAGCGACGCGGTGCCAACGGTCGTCTATGTCGCCCCTTCCGGCGCGAGCGCGACCAGCGCGGGAACTTTTATCACCCTGGCGGCGGACATCGCGGCGATGGCGCCGGACACCAGCATCGGGGCGGCCCATCCGGTGTCGCTGACCGGCGGAGCGGGGGAGGACGAGCCGACCAACGGGGTGATGCGCCAGAAATTGGAGAATTACGGCTCCAGCTTTATTGAGAACATCGCAGCCAAGCGCCAGCACAATGTCGAGTGGGCCAAATCGGCGGTTCGCGAAAGCGCCTCGATCACGGCGGCGGAAGCGCTCAAGCTCAAAGTCATTGACCTGATCGCGCCGGACATTCCTGCGCTGCTCAAGCAGATCAACGGGCGCCAGTTGAACGGCAAGGTGTTGAGGACAGAGGGCGCGCGGGTGGTGGACATTCCGATGGCGGCGCGGGAAAAAGTTTTTCAAATGCTGTGGCGGCCGGAGGTGATGTTCGTTCTGATGCTGGTGGCCATGTACGGTTTGATCGGCGAACTGAGCCATCCGGGAGCGGTTCTGCCCGGCGTGGTGGGCGCGATTGCGTTGATCCTCTCGCTGTATATGGCGGCCGTCCTGCCAATCAATGTGGCGGGCGGGGTTTTGATCATCGTGGCCCTCGGATTGTTCATCGTGGATATATTTGCTCCGACGCATGGCGTCCTGACGGCGGGCGGGGTAGTTTCGTTTTTTGTCGGCTCGCTGATGCTCTTTGACCGCGACCCGGCGTTCCGGCTCTCGCTGGGGCTGATCATCCCCGCCACGGTCTTGACGGGGCTGTTTTTTCTGTTAGTAGTGGGGGCGGGGTTGCGGGCGCAGTTGCTGCGGGTCAAAGCCGGGCCGGAAACGATGATCGGCCAGACCACGACGGCGCTGGGCGCGATAAATGAGCGCGGCGGAAAGGTGTTCGTCGAGGGGGCCTATTGGAATGCGGTCAGCCCGACGCCCATCGGGCAGGGGCAGTTGGCGGAAATTGTGGGAGTCAAGGGACTGACGTTGCACGTGAAACCTAAATCCTGAAATTATATGGACAATCTATTTCCCGCTTCTCTTCAGACGTTTTTCGCCTGGCTCGTCCCGGCGGTCATCCTGGTCAGCATCGTTTTGCCCAGCGCGGTGCGGATTCTGCGCGAGTACGAGCGCGGAGTGGTTTTCCGCCTGGGCAAACTCATCGGCGCGAAGGGGCCGGGGCTGGTGTTTCTCATTCCGATGGTTGACAGGATGGTCAGGATGGACCTGCGGGTCATCACCATCAACGTCGCCAAGCAGGAAACGATGACGCGGGATAATGTGCCGGTAACGGTGGACGCGGTGATTTATTTCATGATCATGGAGCCGGAAGCGGCGGTGGTGAAAGTGGAGAACTATCTGCAAGCCACCTCGCTCATCGCGCAAACGACCTTGCGCAGCGTGCTGGGGCAGAGTGAATTGGATGAATTGCTCGCCAAGCGCGACAAGATCAACCACACCCTCCAGGAAATCATTGACCGCCACACCGCGCCGTGGGGCGTGAAAGTCACGGCGGTGGAGGTGCGGGACGTGGTGCTGCCCGACACGATGAAACGGGCGATGGCGCGCCAGGCGGAAACCGAGCGGGAACGCCGCGCCAAGGTCATCAACGCGCTCGGCGAGTACGAGGCGGCGGAAAAGCTGGTGCAGGCGGCGGAGATGATTTCCCACCAGCCCATTGCCCTGCAGTTGCGCTATTTGCAGACGATCAACGAGATTTCCGGCGACCGCAACACCACCACCATCATTCCGCTGCCGATCGAGCTTTTCACGCCGTTCTTGAAGAAGCCGGGGAGCTGAACGGGGAATGGGGAATAGAGAACAATTGAGCATGGTGAAAAGGCTCTGCTTTGACTTCAAATACGGGAGAGCAGAATTTAGCGGAAATGGCTGGATTGTGGCGACAGAAACGATTTCCTTTTCATTTTTATGACCCCATCTTTCTGACTTGCGCCATGCCAATTACCAATCCCATATAAGCATCACCTGCGGGCATTGCTCTGGCCTCGCTGACCCAGTGAAACAAAGTCAGAAAAATAGGGTCAGAAAAATGGCTTGAATTCAGGTCAACGCTTATGCCGGGAAACCCCCACTGCGGCGGCTCAAGGAATCGCTCCGTCAACTCTTTGACTTTGTCCCCGCTCAGGCCGCGCGAGAGGTTGCGAGTCGGGGGCGTTGGCGCAAGAAGACCTCTGTGGTCGCAAGATTTTATGCGGCAAGCTGCTGTGCAACGTCGAGTTCTGGCTTGAAGGTCTGTCGAAATTGATTGAACCTCCGTCGGCATTCGAGCGGCCGGTTGCGTTGGCAGCGAAACCCGTTGCCTCGATCTCAGGCATGGGAGTAAACATGAGTACTGCCGCTTGCTTGGCGAGTCTGCTGCGCGATGAGGCAAGAGGACGAAAATGTGCGATTATGCGGGACGTGTTTATGACGTGTTTATGGCCATTTTAATACACGAACAACTTGTTGTATATTAATTGTTAGCCTTCACCTATGAACACCTCATCACCAATTCATGTGGGCGCAGTTCTCTTCGAGGGTTTCGAGCTTCTTGACTTCTTCGGACCTCTCGAAATGTTTGGTCTTCTGGAAGGTGGGGCCAGGATTACAGTCGTGGCAGAGAAGACAGGCGCCGTCAAAAGCAGCAGTGGTCCATGCGGAATGGCCGACACCACGATGGCGGGTTCCGGCGGGTTTGACGTGCTGCTTATTCCGGGAGGGATTGGGACTCGGAAAGAAATGGCCAACCCGCAATTCCTCGCCGAACTGAAGCGACTGGTGGAGGCATCGCGGATGATTGCGACCGTCTGCACTGGAAGCTTTTTACTGGCAAGGACAGGATTACTCGACGGGCACAAAGCAACATCGAACAAGAGAGTATTTCAGCAAGTGACGACTTACGCGCCGAAGGTGAACTGGGTCGCGAAGGCCCGATGGGTGGAGGACGGCAAATACTACACGTCGTCGGGTGTCAGTGCTGGAATGGACATGGCGCTGGCCGTGATAGCCAAGCTTTGCGGCAGGCAGACGAGTTTACAAATCGCGAGCAGAGCGGAGTATGAGTGGCACGAGGATAGTTCGTGGGATCCATTTTCAGCACTCGCTGGATTATGATTGAGAAGGCTAACAAATCGCTGCAGGCAACGCGGGATGGCATCTCCAGTTCCGCTTCGCGGTTCACGCATCTTGACCCCGCGTGCCTGAGCTCTGGACGTTAAGCGAAGATGACTGGCGCAAGCCCTCGCTGGTGGTGGCGGCATTGGCCGCAGTGTTGCGAAGGCAGCCTGGGCGCAATTCTGTGGACAATGAGGACACGACTAGGAACTTGTCGGGGCGGAGCGTCCGCGTGTTGGCATCCGGATTGGCATTGCTGCCCCTCGCGGCGGCTGAGGGCGAGTCATGGCACAGTCTGATTTTTGCCCCTCCGCGACAGCGGAAAGCAACATTGACACCCTAAAAACGGTCCTCCCTGCTTGCATTCATCTCCCTGGTGGTGATGGCGGTGGATTCCATGTTGCGAAGGGCAAAACAGGGCGCAAGCTGGAATCCAGCGGCTTCACGACCAGGCACTTGTCGGGGCGGCTTGTCCCGCCGTAGGCTTGGCGAAGGGGGAAGCGTTCGCGTGTCACACGGCTTGCGCGAGCGGGCGCACGTGCAGGACGCTTTTTGCCGTCAGCGGCTCGATTTGGGACTCCCGCACCGTCACGACGTCAACGGTCTCTCCCACCGCGTTAAATACTTCCAAAGTGTAACCCGGTTCCTGTTCCGGACGGCCTGGATGGTGTTCGACAATCCATGGAAAGGAATCGGCGAAGAAGTGGGTCGCGAGACGCGCCCCACCGAGAGCGGGACGCTCGCGCTCCCCAGGCCACGGAACGCCAGGAGAGGCCGTCGTTTGTACCGATTATCCCGGAGAAATGGTATCACACGGCTTGCGCGAGCGGGCGCACGTGGAGGACGCTTTTTGCCGTCAGCGGCTCGATTTGGGACTCCCGCACCGTCCCGCCGTCAACTGCCATCGCGCGATTCTGAGCGGTTTGCGCTTGCTAAACGCTGTCATGGTTCTACGGTTGCACCCACTGGACGAGATGAAGACTCAACTTCCCTCTTTGAATTCGGCAGCCGATGCCTTCGATTACGCCGGGCAGATGACGCAGTTCCGGGCGACGGCGGAAAACGAAAAGGCATTGCTTCTGGCTGGTTGGCTGTTGGACCAAAGCCACATTTCCACCGATGAATTTTCTGCGGCAATCGACGCCCTTTTCTGGGCCACGGAAGAACAAAGACCCTGGGCACCGAAGGTGGAGCGTGCCTATCACCGCTTTTCGCCGCGACAGAAGAAGGCGATTCGTTCCCTGATGCTCTGCTTCTACGGACACGCTGGATTGCATGAGCGAACGATTTCGCAATCTCGTGGATCTGGCATTTGTCATGCGCGCAAACGTCCAACTCGGTAACCTCATCCAAGCGCGGCATCTGGTTCCAAAATGCCTCACCGGCATAAAGCGCGCTGAATTCGCCGAGATGAAACTGTGGCTCACCGAATGTTTGGAGGATTTTTATTCGAAGGCGTGCAGCCAATTGCCTAACGTGGAGGTCTCTGAATATGAATAGTTCCGATATGGATGAGGTTTTATTCCACCCTGAGTTACAGGAGCGATACGAGGCATCCGTCAAATGTGGGCCGTGTGAGCATGCCCGATGGCCCAGAGCCTGTTGGGGGGCCTCCAACGGCTGGCTTTTGCTGGTCGGCCCAAGTCCAGGGAAGGCGGAGGAAGGCGAGGTTCAAACCGATAAACGCGACTGTCTCCCTGTTTACATTGGTAAGGACGCAGGGAAGATTAATTTCGCACCAGAGGTTCGGAACCGCAGAAGGAACCTCATGTGGAATCGGTTCACGAGCACGATTTTTGCTGCTGCGGCAGCCAAGCGCCCAGTTATCACAAAGGCAGAAGAATATGCGTACGCGCTGACATCCGTTGCAAACCTTGACTGGCAGAATTCCACAAAAGAAGCGGACATCGAACGTTCTCGCCTGGAGAACGGTTGCCCGATCGTTTGGAACGTTATTGAAGCGTCGAGGCCGAGGATCGTTGTCGCCCTGACGAATTCGGTTTGGGATGTGTTTGGGCCTACTGTCGCCAAACACAAATATGGGTCATTTTTCTATGATGGGCCGTCCGTCCGCATGCCTTTTCTTTTCAAAATCACAAGCCAATCTGCGCCTTCCCTATTTTTCAAGTCGCCGCGCCATCCGTCGTATCCTCTTTCATCGGCGCATCGTGAGCAAATTGGGCAAATTGTGACACGTTTCATGGAATTGCCTCAGAACTGATCTGATTTGTCCCAAATTCCTGCGCTTGTTCGAGCGCCGGCTCCGGGATTTGGGCATCAATGGTCTTCATGTCGTTTCTTTTCTTGCGGTTTCAGCAGCATTTGCGCCAAAGAATGTGGAGTAAAATCTGTGAATCAAGGCCCCAGCCAGTTGATTTTTATTTCCTGTTCCAGCGGCTTGAATTCCGCGTCGCCGGTGACAAGCTCGGCATTTTTGATTTTCGCCAGCGCGGCGGCGAAGGCATCGGCGTAGGACATTTTGTTGGTGGCCTTGAAAATGGCGGCCTGTCGCGCCAAAGGGTGGTCGGCCTCCACCAGTTCAATCGGCATCCGGAACAAATCGGCGGCCACATCCTCGGCGGCTGCCTTGCCCCCGGCCCGCCACATTCCGTAATAGACCTCACCCCAGTTGACCACGCACAAGAGCAGGCGAGTTTTATCGGCGGCGGCCTGGTGGATCAGAGTCTCCACATTCGCAGCGGAGGATTCGCCTTTGAAAAAGGCCATCAACGCCCAGGAATCCAGAACCTTGGAGGCCATGTCAACGCTCCTTTTCCTCGCGCTTGATTGCCTGGAGTGTCTCCATCAAGGGCAGATGCTTGTATTTCCCCCGCAGGCTCTTGAGGTAGCCGCGGGTGATGGGTTTCAACAAAATGCCTTCGGGCGTGGCCACCACAGTCGCCCGTGTGCCCACCTCAATCTCGAATTCTTTGCGCAGGCGGCTGGGAATCACGACCTGCCCCTTGGTGCCGAAATTCACGGTGTCTATTTTTAATGCTGCAATCATTGCAAAATGTTACACTCACCATGAAAAGTATGTCAAATTGTTTTTGTATGACTTATTGAGAACCGGATTCGGCAGATGGGCTTCTTGTGATTTTTCCTTTCAGCGCACCCCCCTACCCAACGGGCCAAAAAACACGCAAAAAATATCTTGCCCTCTGCAAACAAATCGCCAGAATTCAGCGTCCAATCGAAATGCGAAATGTTGGAACAGTTTAACCCGATCACCGCTTATGCCACGCATCTTTAATAACATCGTCGAAACCGTCGGTCGCACCCCTTTGGTCCGCCTCAACAAAGTCACCGCGGGCCTTGACGCCACGATACTGTTGAAGTGCGAATTTTTTAATCCGCTCGGCAGCGTCAAAGACCGCATCGGAATGGCCATGATTGAAGACGCGGAAAAGCGCGGCATTCTCAAGAGCACCACGGTCATCATCGAACCCACCAGCGGCAATACGGGCATCGCGCTGGCGTTCGTCGCCGCCGCCAAGGGTTACAAGGTCATCCTGACCATGCCCGAAACCATGTCCCTGGAGCGGCGGACGCTGCTGGCCATGCTGGGGGCCAAACTGGTTTTGACTCCCGGCTCCGAAGGCATGAAAGGGGCCATCGCCCGTGCCGAACACCTCGCCCGCGAAACCCCCAACTCCTGGATTCCGCAACAATTTGACAACCCGGCCAACCCGGAAATCCACAAAAAGACGACCGCCGAGGAAATCTGGGCCGACACCGACGGCAAAGTGGACATCCTGATTTCAGCCGTTGGGACCGGCGGCACCATCACCGGTTGCGTCGAGGCTATCAAACCGCGCAAGCCCTCCTTCCAAGCCATCGCGGTTGAGCCGAAGGATTCCCCCGTCATTTCCCAGACGCTGGCCAACCAGCCGATCAAGCCCGGACCGCACAAAATCCAAGGCACAGGGGCGGGTTTCGTCCCCAAAAACCTCCATCTGAAGGATAGCAAGGGCAATCCGCAGATTTGTGAATGCGTGCAAGTGGCTAATGAGGAGGCATTTGTGATGGCGCGTCGGCTGGCCAAGGAAGAGGGCCTGCTGGTGGGCATATCCACCGGAGCCAACGTGGTTGCCGCCATTGAGGTGGCCAGACGGCCGGAGAACAAAGGCAAAATGATCGTGACCATCGCGTGCTCCACCGGCGAACGGTATCTGAGCACGGCCTTGGCGGCGGAGGCCAAAGCCGAAGTGGGCGGCTAAATCCCCCTTGGTGCCGGGGTCGGGTTGCCAGTAGTCGGCCATCGGTTATCGGCAACGGGCATTCCCCGAACCAAAAAAAATAGTTGCATTTCGCCGATTTTGGCCTAATGATAAGGGTGTTGAAGGTCTGACCGTCACTGCGCGGAGAAGTTTAGTGAGGTAATTGCGCGGCGGTCCTCCAAAAATTCTAAATTCGAACGAACTTGATTTTTAGGGGTAGTTCAATGAGGACCTTCGTACATTTGCACACAAAAATCCTATGAGCATTGCGCCTAGCGCCACCACCGCCGATTTCGGGGCGGGTTTCCTGGAAATCTCCGAAAAAGGGTTCGGTTTCCTTCGCACGAAGGAAAACAACTACCACCCCAAACCGAGCGACATTTTCGTCACGCCCGACACCATCAAGCGCAATTTCCTGCGCGAAGGCTGCCTGGTCGCCGGGGAAACCCAGCCGCCCCATCGCGGCAACAGCCCGCAGTTGAAAAGCGTCGTCACGGTCAATGATCTGGCCTTCGAAGCCTACACCAAGGCCGTGCGCTTCGAGAACCTGACAACCATTGACCCCATCGAAAAAATCAATCTCGAAGTTTCTCCCGACCAACTGGAAACCCGCATCATTGACCTGGTGACACCCATCGGCAAGGGTACGCGCGGCTTGATCGTCTCGCCTCCCCGCACCGGCAAGACGACCATTCTGAAGCAGATCGCCAACGCCGTCACCGCCAATCATCCCGAGGTCTATACCCTGGTCCTTCTGATTGACGAGCGGCCGGAGGAGGTCACCGACTTCCAGCGCTCGGTCAAAGCCGAGGTCGTCGCCTCCTCCAACGACCAGGACCTGGAGACCCATGTCCGCCTCTCCCGCTTCACCATCGAGCGCTGCCGCCGCATGGTCGAGTGCGGCCGCGACGTCTTTGTGCTGCTGGACTCCATCACCCGCGTCGCCCGCGCCTACAACAGTGTGCATGGCGGAAGCGGCCGCACCATGACCGGCGGCGTGGACGCCCGCGCCCTGGAAATCCCCCGCAAAATGTTCGCCTCGGCCCGGAAGATTGAGGAGGGCGGATCGCTTACGATCATCGCCACCGCGCTGGTGGACACGGGTTCGCGGATGGACGAATTGATTTTCCAGGAATTCAAGGGGACGGGCAACATGGAGCTGATCCTGGAGCGCAAGCTGGCCGAGCGGCGCCTCTTCCCGGCGATTGACATCCCCAAAAGCGGCACGCGCAAGGAAGAAAAGCTTTTCTCGCCCAAAAACATTGAATCCATCCGCAAACTGCGCCGAATGATGGTGGACCTCAACCCCATCGAAGCCATGGAAACGCTCCAGGCCGCCCTGAAGAAGCACAAGACGAACGACGAGCTGCTCTCGAAGATTATGTGACTTGACAGATCGGCCTGACGGCCTCCCGCTCGTTTTCGGAATGAAACCGTCCCCAAAAACGACGCTCTTTTCCCGCCCGCCGCTGGAGCGGATGCTGCGGATTCATCAGGCCATTCAGTCCGGCAAACATCCCAACGCCGTCACCCTGGCGGGGGAGTTGGAGGTCAGCACCAAATCCATTCATCGCGACCTGGAATTCATGCGGGACCGGCTGGATCTGCCGCTGGAGTACAGCGCCGCGCGCAAAGGATATTATTACACCCAGGAAGTCAGCGGTTTTCCGACCCTCCAGATCACCGAAGGCGAACTCTTCGCCCTGCTCGTGGCGGAGAAGGCGCTACAGCAATATCGCGGCACCACCTTTGAGCGTCCGCTCCTGAGCGCCTTCAAAAAGATGGCCGCGTCCCTGCCCGACACCATTTCGCTCAACCTGGCCGAATGGGAACAAACCATCTCCTTCCGCACCAGCGCCGAGCCGATCCTGAACCTGGAGAACTTCGACATCCTGGCCAAAGCCACCGCGCAGCGCCGCCAACTGCAACTGACCTATCGCAAGCCCGGCCGGCGCGAGACCGAACTGCGCGTGGTTGATCCGTATCATCTGGCCAACATCAACGGCGAATGGTTTCTTTTCGCCTGGTGCCATTTGCGCCGGGACATCCGCACCTTTGTTCCCGCCCGCATCCAGGCTGTCGCCATGACCGGCAAGACTTTTGTCCGCCCGCAAAAATTCTCGCTCGAGAAGCGGCTGCGGGATAGCTTTGGCGTGCAATCCGGGCAGGGGCAATTCAGCGTCGTGATCCGGTTCAATGAAATGGTTAGCGATTACATTCGCGAGAAAAAATGGCATGAAACCCAGGAGCTTCGCGAATTGCCCGATGGCGGCGTGGAGCTGCGGATGAAACTTTCGAGCCTGGCGGAAGTGGAGCGGTGGATACTGAGCTGGGCCGGCAACGCGCGCGTGATCAAGCCGCCCGAACTGGCCGAGAGCGTACAACAGTCGGCCAGGAACATTTTGCGGAACTTCGCGGATTGATCCCGTTTTGGTTTTAGTGGCAAATAAAACCCGGCCGCATTCAAATGTTGCAGCACGGCGCCGGCCCCGAGGGTGTCTTTTTGCCACTTTTGTTTTTGCCGCTTGCCCGCGAAGAACAGGCTGTGTTATGGTGTTGGCATGAGCACAGCGGAATTGATTCTCGAAAAAACCCGCCGGCTGCCTGATGAACTTCAGCAGGAGGCGTTGCATTACGTGGATCTATTGCTGGCCCGGCAGGCGGAGACCAAAGAAAGCCGCGATTGGTCCCGCTTTTCCGCGCAACAACTAGCCGATCAATACTCACCCGCCGACGCCATTTACGATCAAGACTGATGCCTGCGCCCGCCCATGCCCAAGGCGATGTGCTGCTCGCGTGGTTGATCTTTTCCGACGGACAAGGAAGGAAGCGCCGTCCTGTGCTGGTCGTGCATGATTTTGGAGATGACGATCTGCTCGTTTTGCCCATCACCAGCCAACCCGCTCGCGTTACCGCGGATGTTGTTCTTTCCGAGTGGCAGAGCGCAGGCCTGAGACTTCCCTCGACGGTTCGCATTGAAAAGCTGGCGACCATCGAAAAGTCCGGCGTGGCGCGAAAACTTGGCGTGCTTCCGCCCCACGACCTTGCCAAAGTCAGGCAAACTTTAGGCGCAGTGTTCAAACAGATTCTTCGCGCCCCATCGTGACAGGCTACGGATCGTTGATGACCGGAAGGTTCGGAATCGCGATCACCGAAGGTGGTAGTTGGATGAATCCGGCGTTGGTGTTAGTGGGCGAAAAACCTCCGCCCGCATGGCCTTCGATCTGGCCAGCCCGGCAACGCCCGCGTCGTCAAGCCGCCCGAACTGGCCGAAAGCGTACAACAGTCGGCCAAGAATATTTTGCGCAACTTCGCGGATTGATCCCGTTTTGTTGTGGGCTATGGCCCGACGGTTGGGGTCAGGCTGATCGCTCCAGCGTTGGTGCTCGTGATGAAATAACCGCCGCCCAGACCATGATTCTGCAAAATCGCGCCTGTTCCGTCTGTGGTTTTTTTGCCGTTGTCATTGCCGAAGGTGATTTTCAACAAACCGCTCTTGGGATTGATCGAACTGCTTAACGAGTTGGTCGCCCCTCCGGTGAATACCGCCAAATCGTTGTTTGTGTAGTCAATCGCCACATTGAAGACAAGCGGGGCCGCCAGAAAGGCGCCCGAAACGTCCAGTTGTTCATTAAGCAAGAGGATGGCATTGGTGTCAGACGATGGATTGCTCCAAGCCGAACTTTGCACGGCGACGACGTTAGTGTAGCCGTATCGGAACAAGCCGCTCGCCGCCGCCGGACGGATCCACGTCAAAGTGCCCGCGGGCGCGCCGCCGCTCACGTCCAGCCAGCCCAGCAACAGTCCGCCGTTGGTGTAAGGCGTGGCGTAAAGCGCCAGCAAGCCGGTTTCCGATTCGGCGATGCTCTGGCTAAAGGCGGCGCCATCGGCCAGAGCACCCGTCACGGTGGCGGTCCCAAGATGGTTGGTGATTAAAGCGTATCCATCACCGCCGGGCGAAACCGCCGGAGCACCCGGGCCGGGCGGTATCAGCAGCGTGTACTCGGCCGAAGGCAGGTTGGCTCCAGCCCGTTCGGCAAGCAGGGAAGCCGTCCACGCGCCGCCGTTTGTTCCCTCAACCGTGCCGGTCACTTGCGGCGGGTTGGTGCTCCAGTTCAAATTCATCCCCAGCGACAGCGACCCCAAACCGGACGCGCGCGGGATGTGATTGCTGGCATAGCCGGACACATCGAAAGCGCCGCTGAGGCTGTTGCTTGTTCCGCCAATACATAATTTGCCGCTGTAGATTCCATTGGTCCCGACCGTCAGGCTCTTGAGCATGCCGGAGCTTTTGACGCCGACCCCGTTGGTGAGATCATAAAACAAACCGTTGTATGTTCCGGCCGCACCGATGAAAGAATTGGTCACAAAGTTGGCTGTCAAGGTCATGTTCGAC
>Ga0182027_10004749_pt1 | contig 20930 bp, 19 predicted proteins | sample 712E1DmetaG_FD_121300 | JGI IMG/M metagenome (GOLD analysis project Ga0182027, IMG submission 121300) | Permafrost microbial communities from Stordalen Mire, Sweden - 712E1D metaG (Illumina Assembly) | ecosystem: Environmental > Terrestrial > Soil > Wetlands > Permafrost | place: Sweden...
GCAAATCGCTGTTTGAAATCAGAAAAGAGAAATTAATGTGGTCAAAAAATTCCTGAATTAATTGTTTTTCCCCTAAATGGCTATGATCATCCAAAAACTTATTTATATGATCTATATATAGAATTTTTTTAAATGTTGAAAATATTAACCGTTTATAAACTGCCGGGATGGCTGATATATTGTTTCCATAATAATTTGAAATAATTTGTTCGATATCAATTTTCATAATGGAGTCATTTGGTTACTATTCATATTTACTTTAAAGACTTATAGATTGTATGTACGAACGGGAAGAAAAATAAATCAATTTTTACCGTTTGAAATATCTTTAACTATCGTTAATAGAGGATTAAGGAATTGTTAAATAATTGTTAATTCTTTAGAAGGGTATAATTCTTTTTATATTTGAATAAATTTCCTGTCTTAGGCGATGTCCCAAGGGCTAACTTAACATAAACTTAACTTGGAGGTATAATAAGTGGCAATTATATTTCGGTTAATACTGAAAATGCATATAAATGAAAACGGAGGTAAGATGATTAAAGAGAAAGTTCTTTTCGTATGTATACACAATAGTGCAAGAAGCCAGATGGCAGAAGCATATTTGAATAAATTTGGTAGTAGTCATTTTATTGCTGAAAGTGCTGGTATTGAACCTGGTACATTAAATCCATTAGTTGTAGCAGTTATGAAGGAAGAAGGTATTGATATTTCCAATAACCAGACTAAAGCTGTATTTGATTTTTTTAAGGAAGGAAGACTTTATTCATATGTAATTACTGTATGTGATAAAGAAGCTGCTGAACGATGCCCTATCTTTCCAGGTGTTCGAGATTATATTAATTGGAGCTTTAATGACCCTTCGAGTTTAGAAGGCAATGATGAAGAAAAACTTAATGCTACCAGAAAAATAAGGGACGAAATTAAAAATCAAATTCTTGTATGGATAAAGGAATTTGACGTTAACCCACAATAACTTAAAATTTGAATTAAAATCAGCCAACCAGTCCAACTGATTAGTAGTTAATAATTAGAATAGATAGAACAAATTTTTCACTACTACAAAATAATTAATGATGATTTGTTTCTATTATATTTACCCTATGAAATCAAAATTCAATTCCCAACTCTTTGGCCGAGATGTTTCCCGAAACGAAAAAGATTTTAACAAGTTTGTTATTGCTGAATTACTATACAGAATTCATATTAAAGAAAAGCAAAATTGCCACTGCCTGGAACATAGTAAAGAAGTGGATAATTGCCGAAAAGAGCTAAAAAAATGGATGGGAAAATAAATAGTTAAAACCATTCTTAACGATTCTGGTTTCATCCTCGCCAGCTAGTTGCAAAGCCTTTGGGCGTAGTACTAATTCTGAAAGTGATATGTCACGAAAGTGGACAATAAAATGATTGACTTTATTATTACTAAAATAGAATCGATGATGAACACCGCAAAAGAGATCTATAAGGTCGATCCAATTATATTCTTGGTAATATATTTCATATGTGTTCCAGTGTTCTATTTCTCGTTATATAAGACAATTCGTTCAATTGCACAAAAAAATACTAAAAGCACACTATTATGGAGTACGGTGTTTCTCGCTTCATGCGTAGCGCCATTTCTTTATGTAATGATATTCGGTAGAAATATTCCTTGGTGGATTTATATAATAATCGTAATATTAATTGGTCAAAGTGTTTATTCTGTAATAAACCGAATCAAGAAGAAACCAGATATTAAGAAAGATAATTAATCGAGAATACCATAAGTAAAAAGTTCAAAGCTTATTGAGAGAAGTAAAGTAAAATGTCTACACCAAGTCCGTTATGTGCTATATAGTAATAGATCAGCTAAGTAAAATATCTTGTGATAAATAAAACAGAAAATGTTGCAAGATGAATAACAGTGAGCTTACAATGAATGAATATAAAACTTTAATTTTATTTGGGACAAGAAAAGGTATGACAACGGAAACAGTTTCAGTAATTGCTGGCATACTGAAAGATAGATTTTCACATATCATAGATATTTCTGATACAAAACAAATTAGACATTATAAAAAAATAATTCATGAATATGACAATATAATAATTGGTTCTTCAATTGTATCTGGTCGGTGGAAAAGCAGAATATTATCATTTGCAAAGCAGAATATATTTGCAAATAAAAGGGTTGCAATATTTGTAACCGCTGGAGGGACATTAAATAAAATCAACAAGTATGGAATAACGAAAGAGGCAGCAGTAAACGAAGCAATTGAAAAATATATTGAGAAGTAAAATAAAAAGTTCAAATTTACACTTATAAGTAAGGGAGCTTTTGGTGGTAAAGTGATTAAAAAGGGAGTAGAGAAATATAATAGCTGGAATAGAAACGATATTATTAATTGGACAATAGATTTAGGTGAAAAAATAAAAATATTTGCAAGAAGCATATAACTGCATATAAAGTCTTTCGAAGTTTCATCTCTACCTCCAGGAGCAATCGAAAGTTATATAATTCTACCATTATCTTTAATTGCCTTAATTCTATCATTGCAACAGAAGGTAAAATAAGCCTAATCAATCCTTTGCTGTTTTTCAAAGTCCCTTCCCGTATCAATACCGTATTTACAGTTTACCTCCAATCGAAGCTGGTAACAAAGCCAAAAAGAAAGTGGCGTATGGGTATAATTTCCTATATATAAATCGGATTCTTAAATTATTTTTCGTAAAAATATTTCTTCGCTATATGAATTCTTAATCTAAACAAGAGAACGAATCCTCTTGTTTGCATTGGCTTCCTCATTGATACGAAATCTCAAAGAAATTGATAAACGATGACCGCAACTCAATTACTAATTGGTTGATTTTGTGGTAAGCTATTTTCAATTTCTTGGATATTTTTAATTTGTTATAACCTTCGATCAACAAACTAAGAACCCACTGTTCTATCTCTGAAGGTTTTTCTTTCCAGTCCTGGAAGTCCAATCTGAATACCAGATTATCTTCAACAACATTCTTCCTGAATGATTTAGAGATCATCCTACTGTCATATTCCACTACCTCTGTTACCGATGTTGGTCTTCTCCTGTAATCTGATAAAGGATCTCTTATGGAAGTGCCGCAGAGACCTTTTTTACACACAGACAGCCTATCAACTTCTTTAGCTCTTTGTGTATCGAAACATTTGTAATTCTGTTTAACAATAATTATATAGTTATTTCGCTATCGGAATTGTAAAATAAAATGTGGTCCCTTCATTTTTATTTCTTTCTGCCCATATTTTACCATTATGCATTTCTATAAAATCCCTACATAACAATAAACCTAATCCGCTTCCTTTTTCATCATTAGTGCCTTTAGTTGTATGATGATCGCTTGCATTAAATATTTTTTCAATATATTCTTTTGCAATCCCTACTCCTGTATCAGATACACTAAACAATATATTATTCCCGTCAACTTTAGAATTAATTCTAATCTCTCCGTATTCGGGAGTAAATTTAATAGCATTTGATACAAGATTTTGCAGAACTGATGAAATCATGTTACTATCAGCGAAAACTTTAATATCCGTATCTATGATGTCAAGAAGTTTTATTTTCTTCCCTTCTGCAAATGCGGATAAATTATTAATCACAGACTCGATTTTATCTTTTACGGAAATTACTTCAGGATTAAACTGCATTTTCCCGGTTTGTACTTTTGACCATTCAAGCAGGTTTTCCAATAAAACCAGAACATTTCTGCTAACTAATTCAAGCTGTTCTCCGAATTCTTTTATTTCACTCTTTCCCAGTGTATTATAATCAGCAGTCATTATCTCAGAAATTGATAGTATTGGCTGGAAAGGATTTCTAAGATCATGTGCAATTATTGAAAACATTTTATCCTTGTATTTATTGCTTGATTCCAATTCTTCGCTTTTTATCTTTAATTCATTCTCCGTTCTTATTCTGAATTTAATATCGTTCCGGATGAGTATATAAAATGTTATAATTATTATAATGAAAAGTGTAATTAATATTGAAAAGATTAAATAACCATGTTCTTTTATTATTTCTATACTTTTTGTCCTATGATTTAAAATGATACTTTCCCGATCTTCCATTCTGTTTAACAGATTAACAATTTTTGTGACATTCATAATCCCGTTCTGTGTTTCTAGTTGTTTGATTTGATTGCGATCTGTGAACAATGATTTGTTTTGGGCAACAAATTTGTTTGCCTCAAGTTCGGTAATTATAAATAGCCTTAATGTATCAATAGATTTTTGCTTATCCGGAAAATCAACAGTAAGATTTTTAAATGAATCTATTTGAAGAAATAGGGCAATACTTAAACTGTCGAGTTTATGCTGATCGGAAATGGAATGGGATACTAAATATTCTTGATTTACAATTTCCGTATTTTGCTGGATGGTCAATATCTTATGGATTTGCTTCTGAATATTATATGATTGGGTTATCCAATTATTCATATTGTTAAAATCACGGTTGGAAAGAATAACGAAGTAACTAACAATTACTACAGGCAGGATAATTAAAACGAAAAGAATGTTTATTTTCTTTTCTGTTGAAAATTCTGGAAAAACCATCTATTTCCCATGTATGAGGTTAGGATTTCAATATCAGTTATTATATCCCTCGAATATAACAGTTTTAACACTCCGATTTAATCTAAAGTTCATGTCAAATAAAATAAATTAATCTTCTCACTACAATTAAACAGAGAATTAGCCGGACTTTCGCAAGAAATTATTTCTTTTAAACAACTTTTTCTTTGTTATACCCTTTCTCATTATATGGTTTTAGTTTTTCCAGCCACAATTCTTCAAGTACAACTAAATCATTTTCATAGTTAATAGTAAGGTCCTCTTTAGGCTCTAAACGGTCGAGTACTTCTATTATAAATTTCTCTTCTCCATATTTATTGAAGTCTTCCTGTAATATTTTATTAATATGAAGATTAGCATTTAATTGGAATTTATAACTGTTGAATTTTGCAGTAAGATTTTTACTATGTCCGATTAATATTTTCCCATTTACCAAATTTCTGATTTGATAAATCCCCATAGGCGGCAAAGTTTGTTTGTATTTCTTTTTAAGTTCTTTCTTATCTATCATTTTTTTTATCCCTGCATATACGGTATATTTTATTTACTTGATTATTTCTTGTTATCATTCCTTCCTCAATTGATTTCAACCGAATCAATGATGATCTCATTAACCTCATTAATTTACTCTCCTTCATTCAGCCATTCTTGCCAAGAAGCGAAATCAATATCACGTCCTAGGAAACTCTTAACAAGTTCACTTGCCGGTTTTGAACCTCCTGGCGCTAGTACAGAATCTCTGTATTTTTTAGCGATATCATGAGCAAGTAAATCTGTTTTGTCAAATTTACTAAAAAGATCCTTTGCAATTACAAGAGACCACATATATGTATAGTAAATTGCGGAATACCCGTCAAGATGCCCAAACGAAGTTTGCATATGAGTTCCTTCAACATATTTAAAAGGTGTGTACTTTTCCCGAAGTGTTTTTAAAAGTTCTGTTGTATTAACTTCTTTCGGGTTACGATCATAATATGAAAGAGAAAGTTTTGCATAATACATTTGTCCCGTTACACCCAAACCTTTTCCGAATTCATTAGCGCGTCGCATTTGCTGTACAAGCTCTGTAGGAATTGGTTCTTTAGTCTGGTAATTTAAAGCAAATGTTTGCAGAGTAGCCGGATCCCATGACCATTCTTCAAGCAATTGCGAAGGCGCTTCAACAAAGTCCCATTCAGTTGAAATTCCCGCAACGCCGATCCATTTCAAATGTCCTGCGAATAATGAATGAAGTAAATGTCCGAATTCATGGAAAAATGTTAATACGTCGCCATGTTCCATTAATCCAGGATCTCCTGTTTCTCCTCCGGGGAAATTGCAGATAAGTGCTGATTCCGGAATTTGTTTGCCTTCAACTCCATTCCGGATTCCAAATTGTGCAGCGTGATTATATTTATTTTTTCTTGGATGCATATCAAGATAAAATCTTCCAACAAGAATTCCATTCTCATAAGTATCGTAACATTCTACAGATGGATGCCATACCGGAGCTGAATTGTTTCTATGGAATTCTACTCCGAATAGTTTACTATATACATTAAGAATACCCTGTTTAACTTCTTCGTATGGGAAGTAAGGACGAACTTTCTGACCATCAAAATCATATTTCGCTTTTCTTACTAATTCTGAATAATAACTAGTTTCCCAAGCCTTAATTTCAGTAGCACCGGGTATATCCTGTTTTTTACGATCAAGCAGAATTTGATATTCTCGTCCCGAACGGTCATGGGAAGCATTTGTTATTTTCTCAATGAAATCAAATGCATTCTTTTCATTCCCAATCATTTTATCTGCAGTGACATAAGCAGCCCAGTTTGGAAAACCTAAAAGATTCGCGAGTTCATATCTTTTGGAAATCATTTTATCTAGTACTTCAATATTTTTAGGAAAAGCCCGGTTATTATATTCCATATACATACGTTTTCGTAGACTTTCACTTTTAGCATAAGTAAAAACAGGGAGAGCGTCGGGATAATTGATATTTAACTTTATTCTTCCGTCAGGTTCCGGTTTATGACGTTCAATATAATCCTTAGGTAGTCCAGCAAGTTCTTTGACATTATCGGCAAACACAAGTCGAACATCATCTCTGATATTTCTCGCGAAATCCTGACTGATTAATACAAGCTCTTTTCGTAATTCTGTAATTTTAGCTCGTGTAGCTTCATCTTTATCAACACCGGAAAGCTTGAAATCACGTAATGTCTTTTGCAAATAATATTTTGCTTGCGCATCAAGATTAGACTGGTCAATTCCTGCAAGAGCTTCATAAACTTTTCTATTTAACGAAAGATCGTTATTAAAAGCAGAAACTTTCTGACTGAATAATTCTGAGGATGACCTCATTACAGAATCAGGATGAACTTCTTCCAATAATCCAGCTTGTAAACCAACGGCATCAAGTTCAAAAAGAATATTGTCGTATACCGAAAGAGCATTATCGACGTTTGGTTTATCTTTTAATTTACAAAGCTCATCAAGCAGATCCTTAGCGTGTTTGAGCCGGCCGTCCAGAACTTTTGCGTAATTATCGGCTGTCTGCATATTTGTCAGAAAAGGAGAGTCGTCAGCTTTATCTGCTGGTCCTGAATTAATTATCATAGTAGCTCCAAGTAATAGTGTTGCAAGCATATTTGCTCCATGAATTTGTGAAAATTATGTTAACTTATTAATAAAATGAAACTCTTCGCTACAAAGTATCAAGGAATTTACCTAATGCTCTCAGGTTAATTTCAGAGAAAGCATTTTTAATTCTTAAATTAAATCTCAATTCTAATTTATTTCCAAATCACAACTAGGTGTAAACCGGTATCTTATTAATCGATATTTAATAATTTTTGGTTTTACTTACTTATCAGCCCACGGATTTATCAGTGGGAAAAGAATCAATATAGAATAAAAATAACCGATTTATCGGTTTCTATAAAACTTGAGAAACGAATAAGCAAAACAATCCAGCTTATCAATAATATTTGGCATTTACAAAAACGGTTATCCGTAGGATTCCTTCGGAAAAACTGTTATAATGATTGTTATTAGCTAATTTTCCCATCCCGCAAGCGGGATGGGCTGTTAAACACGTTTAGATATTTATTGCAAACCTTCCTATCGCAACAAGGCGCTATAGAATTGGGATTTCACTCCTCTTCTATTGAGGTTAATTTTTAACCTTCTCCTGTTGATTCAGTTCTCGGTTAATTAATATCTGACCGTCTTTCATTTCAAAAACCGTATCACCCAAATCCATAAGTTTTGGATTATGAGTCACAATTAAAAAAGTCAAACCGAGTTTATTTCTTAACTCAACAAATAATTGATGAAGAGAATCGCTGTTCATTGAATCCAGATTGCCGGTCGGTTCATCCGCAAAAATTATATCAGGATTATTTGCTAATGCTCGCGCAACTGCAACACGCTGCTGTTCGCCGCCGGAAAGCTCAGAGGGTTTATGATGACTTCTGTCTTTTAAACCTACTATTTCAAGCAGCTCTTCCGCACGAGCAAATGATATTTTTGATGATTCTCCTGAAATCATAACAGGTAATGCAATATTTTCAAGGGCATCAAATTCAGGGAGTAAATGATGGAATTGAAATACAAATCCGATATTCTTATTCCTGAATTTTGAAAGCTTGTCATCCGATAGTGAAAAAAGATTAGTAGCATTAATATTTACTTCACCATTATCCGGAGTATCTAGACCGCTTAGAATATGAAGCAGAGTACTTTTACCGGCACCTGAAGCGCCAACAATAACTGAGATTTTACCTCTGACTACTTTAAGAGATACTCCTTTTAGGATTTCAAGTTTCTCATCATTCTTTTTAAAGAATGATTTGCGGATGTTACTGGCTTCGAGTATTGTTTGTTCATTCATAATTATTCGTATTTAATTGAGTCGGTTATATTTGTATTTGCCGCTCTTATTGCCGGATATAAAGCCGCAAAAAATGTAAGAAGCATTGCCATTATACCTATTGCAAATAAGTCGCTTATTCTGATTTCAACAGGCATAGCATTAATTATATACTTTGTTGGGTCGAGCGGATAAAAATTATACCTCATTTGTAAATAGCAGACAATCGTTCCGATAATCAACCCTGTAATTATTCCGGTAGCTCCGACAAGAATTCCTTCAAATAAAAAAATCTTTTTTATTGACTGCCGCGGCATTCCCATTGATTTCATTATTCCAATATCTTTCTTTTTTTCAATAACCGTCATGGCTAAAGAAGCAAAGATATTAAAAACGGCAACAGCAATAATCAGACATAGAAGAATATATGCAGTCCATCGTTCAATCAGCATTACATTATAGAGTTCTTTATGTAAATCGTACCATGTTTTTATAGAAAAGACTTTAGGGTCAAGTTTTTTTAAATACTCTTGCTTTACTTCTTCGGCCTGTTTGAAATTATCCAGACGAATTTCAAATCCGGTAATCTTATTATCCAGTCCGAAAAGTTGCTGGCCCGCGGAAAGTGAAGTAAAGGTATATGAAATATCATAGTCCCGGTTTCCTGATTCAAAAATACCCTTAACAATGAATCTGTTTGTTTGAGGCATTGAAAGACCGGTAATTGTTTTTTCAATATTATATGCAGAAGTAGCACTTATTGTATCTCCGACTCTTGCTGATAACCGCAAAGCTATAGGTACACCAAGTATAATATTGTCATCCGAACCGTTATTAAACAGTCTGCTGCCGCTGATAATTTTTGATGCCACTCCCCATGAAGTATCCTGTTTGTGTATGTCCAATCCTTTAAGATTTACAATTTCATACGATCGTTTGTTTAATAATATTACTTTGCCTTCTACATAAGCCGAATAAGATTTTATCCCTGCTGTATGTGAAATAAGTTTTTCTACTTCTCCAGTTTGAGAATAACCTTTTTCATCTATTACAGATATTCTGAGATGAGGATCGAAACTAACTAAAATAGTACTGACTAAAGAACCAAATCCGTTAAAAACAGAAAGTACTACTACAAGTGCCGCTACACCGATTGTAATACCAAGTGTCGAAAGAATTGAAATGATAGTAATAAAATTCAATTTTCTTTTTGACCGTAAATATCTTTTTGCAATAAACAGTTCTATCATAATCAATCAAATTTAATTGCTGAGATTGGTTGAATTCTTGATGCAATCCACGCAGGCAATAGTGAAGCAAAAGTTGAAACGATCAAAGTTACACTTGTAATTAATAAATAATTATTCGGGTTTATAAAAATAGGTGCTTTATTTACGAAGTATATAGTCTCAGGCAGAGAGATTATTCCGTATTTTATTTGAATGATACTTAATATAAAGGCGAATGCATTACCTGCAATTATTCCGAAAATTGTTAAATAAAGAGAATGAAGAAGGAAAAGTTTAATTATAAGTTTACGATTCGAACCCAGAGATCGTAAAATTCCGATTGTTTTTATCCTCTCAAGTACAATAATAAGCAATGTGCTTATTATATTAAATACCGCAACGAAAATGATTAATCCAAGTACAATAGGTATTGGCTTCTTTTGTAATTCAAGCCAGGTAAATATATTCTGATGAATCTGAAAAATAGTTCTTACATAATACGGATAATGAAGAAAGTTCTGAAGCGAATCTGCCAATAAGTTAAGTTTTGATATATCCTTTACTTTTATATTATAACCGGAAATACGATCTCCCATTCCAAAAAGATTTTGTGCAGTTCGGAAATCAATAAATGCATTGAGATCATCATAATCGGAAATCCCGCTTTCATAAATGCCTGAAACAATAAACTGCATTATAGCGGGCGGATCATCGGGAGTAGGTATTTTATCTTTCTTTAATGAAAATATTGTAACTTTGCTTCCAATTTTAACAAATAGCTTTTCAGCCAGTTTTTCTCCAAGAATAATTTTCGGTAAGTCATTAATATTTCCTTCTAAATCAAAAGATCCCTGTTTTATAAAATCTTTGAATTCATTATTTGCGGATTCAGGACTAATTCCTTGAAGTGTTATTCCTTCAGTTACTTTTTTAGACTTAATAATCGATAGTTTTGATACAAACGGCAGAATTTTAGTAAAATTATCTCCAAATTCCTTTTGGATATATGGTACTTCCAATACCGGACTAACAAGATTTCTATTGCCAAAGCTAGTTACTTTTATATGTGAATTGAAATTTATTATTTTATCCGAAATGACATTCTCAAATCCATCAAGAATACTCAATGCCATAATAACTACCGTGACGCCAAGAGTAATACCAAAAATTGTAATTACAGAAATTGCAGATATAAATCGAGAATCTTTTTTCGATTTGAAATATTTCTTTGTTAGAAAGAATGTTAAAGACATTGGATTAAATTATTTTCAGCAAAGATATGAATTATCATAGAGAAGGAAAAATATTAAAGATAAATTGACATTTCTAAAGTATTAATATATTTTTGCAAGCCAAATTAAAAATGAACGGGGCGTAGCTCAGCCCGGCTAGAGCGCTTGGTTTGGGACCAAGAAGTCGCAGGTTCGAATCCTGTCGCCCCGACAGTTCCTATAGAAATTGAATGCGCCCATAGCTCAATCGGATAGAGCAACAGCCTTCTAAGCTGTAGGTTAGTGGTTCGAGTCCACTTGGGCGTACGGAAAAAGTACACTTGATCCCAAGTGTAGCATAAACTATTTTTGAATCAGGTTATGTTTTTTGGAATTATGAGCATGGTGAGCATAGCTCAGCTGGTTAGAGCATCTGGTTGTGGCCCAGAAGGCCATGGGTTCAAATCCCATTGCTCACCCAAAGTTTAGTTGTTTCCTTGGCCCCATCGTCTAATGGTTAGGACATCGCCCTTTCACGGCGGTAATATGGGTTCGAATCCCGTTGGGGTCACAACTCTCAAGGTTAAGGTCAAGGACAAGGTTAAGATTAAGGTCAAGGTCGAAGTTATTGTAAACTAAACCTTGACCTTATCCTTAACCTTTTTTTTCTTTCTCTCGAATTGAATTATTCCCGCAATTTTAAAAATAATCTTTCTTGAAATTTACTTTGGAAAGGTCTGATCTGTTTTATAATTTCATACAAAAAAAATAGACATATGAGAAATAACCAAAAATATAACAGAATTGTAGCAGAAAATGACGAGTATATTACTCCTCCGAATATGAAGAAATACCCGCTGCCTTCATCTCTTATTTTCTATTTGAATCTTGCCAGGATTGTAATATATAATAATAGAATTGCAAAAAAAGGAATTTATGACGATATCAGATGGGCTAATTCTTCGATTGATACTTTTGATAGCCTGGAACATTCCGGAATTAGATTTCATTTTACCGGAATGAGTAATCTAAAAAAAGTTGATACACCGGTTGTATTTATTGGTAATCATATGAGTACGCTTGAAACAATGGTTCTTCCTATGGTTATTCAGCCGATTAAACGTGTTATTTTTGTTATTAAGGAAGAATTGGCAAAATATCCGGTGTTCGGTCCAATTGCCAAGGCAAGAGATCCGATATTGGTAGGAAGAGAAAATCCGCGTGAGGACTTAAGAATAGTCCTGGAGGAAGGAAGTCAAAAAATTCATAATGGGAAATCGGTAATTATTTTTCCGCAAAGAACAAGATCATTAAATTTTGAGCCTGCTTCATTTAACTCTCTCGGTGTGAAATTAGCCAAAAGAAATAATGTACCGGTTATCCCAATTGCAATACTCAGCGATGCATGGGGCAATGGAAAGTATATAAAGGAGATAGGGAAGATTGATCCATTTAAGGAAGTTAGGTTTAGTTTTGGCGAACCTATTTTTATTTCGGGTAATGGCGCTGAAGATCATCAGCGAGTGATTGATTTTATTTCCGATAAACTTAAAGAATGGCGTAGTGAGGAAATTCTAAAATGATTTCAATCTGCTGGAGAGGGTTTTAGATCCAATGCAGTCAGGTCAACGTTAATTAGAAAAATATTCTCCCCTTTTTTTCAAAGGGGAGTACCCGCGAAAGCGGGGGAGGGGTTCTTCCCGATTTCATTAACTTCTTAACCTAATAGAATTGGGGGGGGCTATCAATATTGAAGGGTAAAGAATTTTCGAGAAAACCGAGTACGATTAAGATTAAGAGTACGATTAAGATTAAGACTTAGATTAAGATTAAGATGATTCCTCTCGGTTTTTGCTATCTTTCCTATATCTTTCCATCTCAATTCCCTTAACTATCTTATCTAAATTTAATATTAACTTAACAATTCATTAACCGGCGGTTAATATCCTTATTATATCTTTATTTAATAAAATATAGGTAGAATATGGAATTAAAAGTCGGTGATAAAGTAAGATATATTTTCCCGGAGCCTAAGAATCTTAAGGAAAGTGAGTTTATTGGAATTATTGAAACTATTACACAAAGCTATATATACTTAAAGAATGAACGAAACATCCGGCTGAAAGTAACATCTAAAAACTTTCATTTGATTAATATACATACGACTCATCTTAATCAATCATACATAAATAGTGAAATTTTCTTTGGTTGAGTTTATTCGGGATAAAAATGTGAATTCAAGCATAAAAATGCTTTTAAGAGATTCGTGTAAAATTAACACAGAATTAACAATTCCTTAATGTAGAGTTAATATCAAAAACCAATATTTCGGTTGTAATAAAAAGGAGTTTAAAATGTTCGGACTTTATTTTTCGATTATAGGTTTGATTTCAGGAATTCTTTGTTCAGTTAAAGCGGGACAAAAAAACAGAAATCAAAAAAATTGGTTCTTGTTGGGGTTTATAATTCCAGGAATTTCGTATCTATTATTAAACATGTTATCTATTGTCGGAAATATTAATGAAACAGAAGAAAGAACCGGTGAAGAAATCTCTTTCATCAATGTATTTTGACGAAGAAAGGAAAACAATGTCAAACTTAAATTATGACATAGCTTTATATAATACACCATTTTTTGAGAATCTTGTTTCAGAATTCTATAGAATAAGCAGATATAAAAGAAATATTTATAAAAAAATCCGAAACGAAGATGATTACAAAAAGAAACTATCATATGAGGAACGTATTATTCTAAAAGATCTTTCTGAAAAAGAAAATAAAATAATCCTTGAGATATTAGTAAATAAGAATTGGCTTGATTTGCCTTCAGGTACAATTGATTATTTTATATCAAATCTTGGAGAGCAGTACAATTCTAAATCAACGTCCGAAAATGATAAATATGAAACTAACCTGAATCAATAGCTCTTTTAATTTTATTGTACCTGCCTTCAAGTCTTAATCGTAATCCTTCTCTATTTAATATACAAACCAAATTCAGCTATTCCCGGGCAACCGGTGATTTCAACAATTATTGATATTAGGCTGATACACATTCCGCGACTTTTGTAAGCAAAAAAACTTTTACTCTATCACTTTGTTTTAGTGAGAATACAACGAGATGAAAAGCATTTCAAACTGTTTCCGAATCGGTTGAGTAGATTACAAGTCCTAACTTAATAAAATGAATCTTTTTATTATTTCATGAATCTAATCGGTAAAACAAATCAAGAGTAGAGATGGGAACTTATCAGGCAGCGCTAATTATAATTGTTCTATTGATTATTATATTCAGAATCAAAAAATATTTTTCGACTCAATCGATTAATAATTATTCTGCTTCTGAAGTTAAACAAATGCTGAAGTCGGACAGTAACATCATATTGCTTGATGTAAGGACCGCGAATGAGCGCAAATCAGGTTCGATAAAACCTTCAATCCATATTCCTCTTCATGAAATAGATTTTAAAAGAGATCAGTTAAAACAATATCAATCGAGAGAAATCATTTGTTATTGTCGATCCGGAAGGAGAAGTGTCTCCGCAGCGTTAAAATTAAGAAAACTTGGTTTTAATTCTTCCAATATGAAAGGCGGATATTTAACCTGGTGAAATTTTATTGAGGGAAACCGGAAGCAAATTAAGTTGAATGTATATTTCTCAAACAATGATTTCATAGAAAAAGAGATCAATTTCTCATAGCGGGAAGTGGAACTTGTATGTTTTCGAGAGAACAGTGTAAGAATAAGAGTACGATTACGATTATGATTAAGATGGGTCCTTTTACATTCACTAATCCGCCGCAAGTTCATCGGAAAAGGATCCGGTATCGGGAAAAAATGGCCAAAATTTAAAAGGGTTCACAAAGTAGTCATAAAGGGGGCATGAGGTAATTACTAATTCATCTCTTTTGAAAATTTTCAGGGCGTATTTTAATGATGAATATGTCTGCATTTTGTCAAAATCTCTACAATAAAATTCATATCTCATAATTCATACCTAATATCTTATTCCCATTCTTGTAAAGCTCCATTTAGCGGCGTCAAGTTTACCTATAGGTAGGTCGAATCAATTTATAGAACTTGGAGAGCGGGAAAACCGTTTACAAAGGGAAGAGATTGACGGAAATACAAAATTTACAAATGAAACATTATACTTACAGCAGTATCGGAAGAAATAGTGAAACCTCACATGAGAAATAGCAAATATTAGTTAGACATAGTAAAACACTAACTGAATGCGGAAGAGAGTATCACTGAAGAGCAAGGTGCGGAAATACCGCACAGTTTTTACCGACGTTCCAGAAATGACTGAGTACTAAGGAAATGAAGTGTAAATCTCTTGGTGTCCTGCATAGCCTTTGTTCCAACTTGTAGCAGAGGCTTAAAAGCAAAACCATGAGATTGTAAAAATAAAGAAAGGGTCGGAAATGAATAATCAACGCATCAAAAACATTAAACCGGATTACGGCATCGACGCGCCAAATGTTATTCGAAATTTGTTTGCTGTTGGTATACTGGGACTGCTTCTTTTGTTTTCAATAATTATAAAATTATGGTCCGGGATTATTGTAGTTGGACCTATAGCTCAAGAAACCATTTTAATTCCTGTGGCTCCAATCGGTTTCTGTGTTAGCATTGGTTTTATTTCAATGGCATTTTGGATGCTGTGGTCAAGTAAAATTGGTAAAATCAGAACTCGTGAAAAACTGTTAGATAATATATCATGGAAAGGAAATGAAACGGTATTGGATATCGGCTGCGGCAGGGGGTTGATGCTGATTGGCGCGGCTAAACGGCTTGACAAAGGAAATGCAATTGGTATTGATATCTGGCAATCCGAGGATCTTTCCGGAAACAATATGGAAGCTACTTTAAAAAATATAAGTTTAGAAAATGTTGAAGATAGAACTGAGGTTAAAACAGCCGATATGCGTCAATTGCCATTTTCGGAAAATACTTTCGATGTAGTTTTATCATGCTCAGCAATTCATAATCTCTATTCAAAAACCGATAGAGGTATTGCAATCTCTGAAATTGTCAGGGTGTTAAAGCCAGGCGGTCAAGCGTTAATAGATGATATACGTTATTATAATGAATATAAAACATATTTTTTAGAAAACGGCTGTAAGGATATTAAAAAAGTAAATTCCCTGATTTCTGAATTATTTGTATCGTTAATAACCATGAGTACACTTCGACCTGTAACAATGATTATTATTAAAGCAATCTAACTAGATTGTCGAAAAAGTATAAAAAGGAATATGAAATAACTCATAACTACAATTAAATTTCTCGGCATAAAATGTGAGGTATTTAAAGCTCCTCTCATATGCAGGAGAGGAGCTAAGGAGGTTCTAATATGCTCTAACTGTGTGAGCGAAAAATTTTATCCAACTGCAGACTTAGCTATATCTGCAGTTGGATTAACGAGGGAGGAACCATTTATGAGATTTACGAATCTCTAAACCTTGATAATTTCTTCTGATTTAACTTTTCTTAATTTCCTAATACTCATTTGTTCACTCTCAAATACTTTTTTTTGGCCGTCTCCTAATGCTTTTTCGATATCACGAATATCTTTTACCAACCTGTACATACCTAATATCTCAACTGATGCAGCTTGATCGGTTCCCCACATTGCCCGGTCAAGTGTTAAATGTCTCTCAATAAATGAAGCGCCAAGCGCTATCGATGCTAATGTCGGAGCTAAACCTGTTTCATGTCCGCTGTATCCAATAGGAACTCCGGGAAATAAATCTTTATAAGTTTGGATTACTCTAAGATTTAATTCTCTTTCATTGCATGGGTAAGTTGATGTAGCTTGAGCAATCAGTAAATTATTTTTACCGATATTATCAACCGCTTCATTAACTTCTTCAATCGTAGACATTCCTGTTGAAAGAATCAGCGGCTTACCTGTATTTTTTATTTTCTTAAGTAATTCAAGATCGGTAATTGAAGCTGAGGCTACTTTATATGCAATCGGATCAAACTGCTCGATAAAATTTACCGACTCTTCATCCCACGCCGAAACAAACCAATCAATACTTTTGTATTTACAATAAGAATCAATTTCTTCAAATTCGGAGAACCCGAATTCAATTGCTTGTTTATACTCAAGGTAGGTAATTCTCCCCCAGGGAGTATCTCTTAAAATATCCCATTGATCCCGGGGAACACAAAGTTCGGGAGTTCTTTTCTGAAACTTGACTGCATCACATCCCGCTAGAACTGCTCCATCGATTAATTTTTTTGCAATTGACATTGAACCGTTATGATTTATCCCGATTTCAGCAATAATATAAACCGGTTCATTATCTCCAATGTATCTGTTGCCGAATTTTACTCTTCTGGTTATCATATCAATCCCTCCAGCCCGCTTTACTTGAACCCGTCAGGACCGGGCAGGTAAAAAAAAATGTTTTCAGACACCTTGCTGATTACAGCAAGGTGTTTAGTTATAATCGAACTGCTTAATTGTGGATTCAAAAATTATAAATGATTGTTAATCTATTATTAAGGAATTATTAACAAATTGTTAAATCAGAGCATTAATAATTTAACGAATTGTTAACATTCAATTAATATTGGCTTAATATTGAAACTTTATATTTGAATGCAAATTATTAAATAAAAAAGCTAACTATGAGAATTGCACATATATCCGATTTACATCTTTGTGGTAAGTACAAAAAAAATAATATAGAAAGAACCGAATTATTGATCAGGCATGCTCTTGATAACGGAGTTCAGCATTTTGTAATTACCGGGGACATATCCGATAACGCGGATGAGAATGATTTTTTAGTATTTAAAGAAATACTTAGAAAATATGATTTACTAAGTAGTGAAAAAACTACAATCGTTATAGGTAATCATGATATTTTCGGCGGACCTCAGACAGCGCAGGACGTTTATAATTTCCCCTCAAAATGCATGCTTGTTAATTATAATGATAAAGTATCAATATTTATTAATTGCTTCAAAGAACTCTTTGTAAACGCGATTTTCCCAAATGAGGAAATGTATTTCCCATTTCTAAAAGTATTCAAGGATACACTGTTAATCGGCTTTAATTCAATTGATCATTATTCAAGATTTAAGAATCCTTTTGCTTCAAACGGAAAAGTATCCAAGCTACAAATAAAAGCTCTAAAGCATTTAATATCTGCGCAGGAATTCAAAGAAAAAATTAAGATTGCGCTTGTTCACCACCACTTTTATAAAAAAGATATGGTTGCTAAAAGTTCTAAAAGTACATTATGGAATAAAATTGAAAACTTTACTATGAAGCTTAGAGGCAAGAAAAACCTTATTAATTTTTTCGAAGATAATAATGTAAAGCTAGTGCTTCACGGTCACAGTCACGAAATGATCGATTATTTTAGAAAAGGAATCAGATGTATCAATGCAGGCGGTTCAATTGAAAATGAATCTTCAAACGAAATCGGTCTATATATTATCGACGCCTTCCCGTTTGATTTGTCGGTTACATTATCACCGGTTTTATTGAATCCGAATGAGGATGTTAATAAACCGGATATAGTTAATTCGGTAGCAATTTAAATAAAAATATTTATCAGATTGTGTATTAAAATCCTTTTTATTATGAACCGATTAATCAATTGATTCATAAAACAGCTGCAATTCATGAAAGACTTAACAATTCCTTAACACTAATTTAACATTGAGATAATATTCAATATTTATTTTTATGTACCTTAAAAACATTAATAGGAGTTAAACTATGAAGCGTTTCTTTTTACTTTTTACATTAATTGTTTCTTTAACTGCAATTTCTTTTGCACAGGATGTAAAGGATAAATTCAAGTTGAGCGGTCTCATGTTTGGAGATTATTATTATATGATTAATAACATTGACGGAAATCAGACAAATGCGAACGCGTTTCAATTTAGAAGAATTTACATTACTACAGATTATGCAATAGCAGACGATTTTGATGCACGCTTCCGTTTGGAAGCTGATCAAACCAGCAGTTCATTAACCCCGGGAACATTATCTACAACTACAGGGAAAATAAAATATGCTGGAGATGGTCAATATTTGACAAGCGCTACAGTATCAGGTCAAAAAATTGGGGTAATGGTAAAGGATGCATATCTTAAATGGAAAGGAATTTTCTCAGGTTCGGATATGATTTTCGGTCTTTCTCCAACCCCGGCATTTGATATTTCTGAAGCCGCATGGGGATACCGTTCATTAGAAAAAACAATTATGGATCTTAATGGGATTGTATCTTCAAGAGATTTAGGTATTGATTTAAAAGGTAAAATTACAGAAAACGGTTCAGTAAATTACTGGGCTAAAATAGGTAACAATAATAGTAATGCACCAGAAAATAATAAATTTAAAAGATATTATCTTTTGTTGCAGTTCAAACCTATTGAAGGGTTGCAAGCAACGATATATGGAGATTATGGTCCAAACCAAAGCCAAATAGATACAACGGTTAAGTTCTTTAAAGAGAATAATGCTTTTGTAGGAGCTTTATTCTTAAATTATCAATTTAAAAATGATTTTGCAGCAGGTTTTGAAGGATTTACAAGAACAATACAAAATAATTATTATTCAGGTAAAAATGTACCTCTTGCCGATCAAAGTACTCGCGGTCTCTCTTTCTGGGCTTGGGCATCTCTCATAGAAAAACTTAGATTGGTTGCCAGATACGATTATTTTAATAATAATGTCGATAATGACCTTGACCCGTTAACAACAAGTCTTTTCCTCGCCGGTATTGATTTCAAAGCAGCTAAAAACGTAAGTATTATTCCAAACGTAGAAATTACAACATATAAAAATCCAAAATATGCTAATGCATCTACTTCATCAAGCAATTTTGTGGGCAGAGTAACATTCGCATTTACTTTTTAACAACCTTTACGGTTTTCAATTAACCCCCGCCTGTCGGGGGTTAATTCTTCTTCTCCCTTGACAAATAAAATTAAATTAGTTTACTGATATATTTCTGCACCAAGGGAATAAATTAATAATAAAATTAGGAGTCGAAAATGAAATTTAGAAATCTAGTATCAATGTTATTTTTAGCACTTGCTCTTACATCAATTGTTAAAGCACAACTTCAACTAAACGGTGCGGGAGCTACATTCCCGGCTGTTATTTATTCGAAATGGTTTGACGAATATAAAAATGCTACTGGAATTCAATTTAATTACCAGGCAATTGGTAGCGGCGGCGGTATCAGACAAATTACTGAAGGTACCGTAGATTTTGGAGCAACAGATGGACCTATGAATGAACAGCAACTTTCGGATGCAAAGGCAAAACAAGGCTGCGATATTCTTCATATTCCAACAGTTATGGGCGCTGTAGTAATTAGTTATAACATTCCGGGTTTAAATAAGACCTTAAATCTTGACGGTACAGTATTAGCTGATATTTTTCTTGGTAAAATAACAAAATGGAATGATCCTGCTATTGTTAAAATCAATCCAACTCTTAATTTACCTGACAAATCGATTGTTGTCGCTCATAGATCCGATGGCAGCGGTACTTCATTTATTTTCTCGGACTATTTAACAAAAGTAAGTAAAGATTGGGAATCAAAAGTTGGTAAAGGAACATCAGTTAATTGGCCTGTTGGTCTCGGCGGAAAAGGCAACGACGGAGTTGCTGGTCTGGTAAAACAAACGGAAGGTTCACTTGGCTATGTTGAATTGGCTTATGCAGTAAAAAATAATATTCCTTATGCTACAATGAAGAACAAAGCCGGTAAATTTGTTGAAGCATCATTTTCATCAGTAAGTGCAGCAGCCGAAGTTGCAGCGAAGAATATGCCTGCTGACCTGCGTGTATCAATTACGGATGCTGATGGAAAAGCTTCTTATCCGATTTCAGGTTTTACCTGGTTGCTTATTCCTCAAAATATGAAAGATGAAGCTAAAGCTACTGCAATGGTAAAATTTTTGAAATGGGCAATGGGCAAAGGTCAATCATTTGCTACGGACTTATATTATGCTCCGCTTCCAAAACAGGTTGTTAAATTGTGTGAAAAGA
>Ga0182027_10004750_pt1 | contig 20929 bp, 10 predicted proteins | sample 712E1DmetaG_FD_121300 | JGI IMG/M metagenome (GOLD analysis project Ga0182027, IMG submission 121300) | Permafrost microbial communities from Stordalen Mire, Sweden - 712E1D metaG (Illumina Assembly) | ecosystem: Environmental > Terrestrial > Soil > Wetlands > Permafrost | place: Sweden...
CTCCAGAGCCCTTGGGCCAGAGCATGCCGGCGCACACTGTGCCGCGTTTCAAAAGCAAGGTATCGCCGGGCGCAAACGAGTGGCTGTTGACGACGTCCAGCGTCTTCCACGCCGACTGCGGCGACAAGCCGCCATTGCTGTCGTTGCCCCCGTCACAGTTGAGGTAGTAAACCCTTTGCGCTGAAGCTGAAGCACATGCCCCAGCAAAGCAAAGCAGAGCGATTCTGATGAAACATTTCATGAATCTCGTCCACGCCAGGCGCGATTAGCTCCCGGCTCAGTGTATTCGTGCTGTCTTTGCAGGTGTCTCCCATGCGCCGGCATGCCCAGAGCATGGGCGCCTCGCGGGAAGATGCAAAGTGGATTTGCCTCTCAGGCGGCCGGACTGAAACCCAGGCCGCCTGATGAGCGTCGGAGGAAATCACCACTGGAAGCGTGCGCCGAACTGTCCTTGACGCGGTGTGCCGGTGCTTGAAGTCACGTAGCCGAACTGATTGCTGGTGATGTTGGTATTCGGGTTGCTGAAGTAGTGCCGGTTCAGCAGGTTGTAGAACTCGACTCGGATCGAAAGTTTGTACTTCCCTTCTGAGCCGAATGAGGTGTACTTCAAGAGCGCGGCATCTTCGTCGGCATACCCAAATCCGCGCAGAGCGCTCATCCTCTCCGGCCCGGTTCCAAGCGTGCCATATGCCGGCTGGGTGAAATTGGTCCCGTCGAAGTATTGATCCCCAGCAGGCGCCGGTGTCGATCCGGACGGCGGAGCAAAGTTGCCGAAGTGAAACTTCCTACCGAAATTTCCCTTTAAGTTCACATTGGGATAGACAGCCGCCCACTGATAGTAGGGATTGTTGGCGAAGATGGCGAGGGGCTGTCCGCTGTTGTAGTGAAGGAGGGTTGTGGCGTCCCAGCCGCCGATGAACTTGTCGGCCATATTGCTACTGGCCAGATATTTCCGCCCATGACCGAAGGGCAAGGAATACGTAACATATCCCTTGAGAACGTTGCGTGTATCGCCGGTCTGGGGGAGCGCGGCCTCCTGGCTCAATTTGCTGAAATCCTGGAAGGCGCCGGTGGTCCAGCTTTCCGAGAAGTTGTTTCCGGTATCACCGATCGAGCGCGCGAGCGTGTAGCTCATGTCGAAGGTGAAACCGGCGCCGGTGCGCCGAGTCCCTTCAATTTGCAGGCCGTCGTAGTTGGTCTGGCCAAGGTGGGTGCCGACGAAGTAGAGCGTGACATACTGCGACGCAAGTTGCGGAAACTGGTTAATGGCCTGCAATGCGTAGCCACCAAATCCGGTATACGGAAGTGGCACTCCCGACTTGGCGGCGGAGGCGGCGTCAGATACCCAGTTCCATTCGTTGCCGCTGTTCCATAGAGCCAGTTCCGTAGCGGCGCTGGGCTCAGTGGTGGCCAGATTGCCGTCGTGCAGGCGTCGGCCCCGATTGCCTACGTAGTTCACGCTCAACCGGGTGTCCTTGGTGATGGCATACTCCACGCCGGCGTTGTATTGATGCACATACCCCTGGCTCAGCGAGTTCGGATCGATGGCAGCCTCCCAATAGCCATTGGCCGCGGCGGTTTCAGTGACATGCGGGTCCTTCACACCCGGCACGAGTTTGCCGGGATAGCCGCCGTCCCAGTTGAATGCAGGTGTGAAATTGCTGTTCTTCGGGACGGAATTCGATCCCTGGAACCCAGCCAGCGTGTTGTACGGTACAGCGCCCCATGTATCGGTGCCAATGGGTACATAGGCAAGACCATAGGAAGCCCGAGCCACGATGCGGTTATTGATTTTGTAGGCAAATCCCACGTGCGGTCCGAACTGCCGATAGTCCGGGCTGCCTTCAAAGCTCGTGGAGCCGTTGTTGGCGTACTGATCCACACCCTTGATACCCCAAGCAGAATCCGTAGCGTTTGTGTTGAACGCCGTCCACCGGCCTTGCCGTTCCGTCAAGGGGGTGGTGATATCCCAGCGAAGCCCGAGGTTCAAAGTCAGCTTAGGATTCACGCGGTAGTCGTCCTGGAAATACATACCGAGCTCGTCGCGGCGGCTGTGAGACCACACGCTGACTGCCTCACTGGCGAGCTGAACAGCTCCAAGTTCGAAACTCGCAAAGGCGAAGCCGACGTTGCTGGCATAGGCCGCCGTGGGCGCGCCGGTTTGGGAGGGATCGAACGCGAAGGTCAGTGTGCCATTGGAGGGTTCGTCACCTAGGATCTGGTGCCAGAACTCTCCACCCATCTTGAAAGTATGACGGCCATGCACCCAGCTCACGGTGTCGTTGTAGATATATGTCGCACCGATGTAGTGGCCGCTCCATTGGTTGCCGATATTAGACTCACCGATGCCATTGACGCTGCTATTGAACCGAATGACCGGGAAGTTGGAAGCACCCGTTTCGGCAAAGCCCAATGTCGGCGGGTAGTCGGTACCGATTGCCGGAACGCTTCCGTTCCAGTAGCGGTTATAGGCAAGGCTGAGCACGTTCAGAAGATTGGGCGTGAAGGTGTGCGAATCGTTGACGTGGTAAGAGTAGCTGCGAACAATCTGCAAGCGATTGTTGGCCAGCGGGCCGCCATCCGTGCTGCCCGGCTGCCACGGGGAGGTATTGTCGACCAGCAGGCGGGGGGTGAGTACGTGGATGTAATCGCCAGAGATATGGTTTTTCGTTGAGAAGTTGTGATCCAGGCGAAAGGTGTACTGATGGTGGGTCTGCGAGGGCGAGTTTCCAGCGGTGGTCAATTCGTTCTGCACGACGGACGTGTTTGCTGGCACGTAATCCTTCTCGTAGATGGCCATGATCTGCTGCGAAACCTTGCTAAGCCGGGCGGTGGGGATTTTGTTCCCAGGGAAAACATTTCCGGTCGTGGGATCGAAGATGGAGCCCTTATAGATGGTGTTGCCGGCGCCATCTGTTCCCAGGACGGAGTTGCCGCCCCCGGTGATGAGGGCGCTGAAATCGCCATTCAGGAATGAGGTAGTGGGTACCGTGGGCCCCAGGCCGCCCGAAGTGAAGTCGGCCTGCTGGAATTTCTCGAAGGCGCCGAAGATGAACGTCTTGTTTCTGCCGTTATAGAGTTTGGGGATCCAGATCGGGCCGCCGCCGCTGAAACCCCAATCCCAGAAGCGGGCCTTGGGCTTGGCAGTTTGCTGCGGGTTGTACCAGGCATTAGCGTCGAGGAATTCGTTATGCCCGTATCCAAAGGCGCTCCCGTGGAAAACGTTGGTGCCCGACTTGATCGTGAACATCTCGACGCCGCCGGTGGTGCTGGCATTGTCCGCCTCTTGGCCGCTGGTCTGGACGTTGACTTCCTGAACCGCTTCCATACTCGGGCCAGTCTCGCCCTGATCGCCGGTAATCGTGGAGGTCAGTGAAACGCCGTCAATCTTTACGTCCTTAGTGAAAGACTGCGTGCCGTTGATGTCCGCCGTATACCAGTTGCCTTCCACGCCGGGCATCGTGGCAAACGCGAAGTTTTCTACGTTGCGGCCACCGCTCACGCTCATGGGCAAATCGGTGAGTGTGACCCCCTTGATATCGGAGGCCACATCCGAAGTCTCCGTCTCAACCACCGGAGCATCGTCTGTGACAGTCACCACCTCGCTCGTCGATCCGACTGCGAGAGTTATATTCACCTCGGCAACCTGCGCCACCGAAATAGTGATGCCCTTGCGCTCCAATTCGCGAAATCCCTGCTTTGATACCTTGAGAGAATACCGCCCCATGGGCAGATTCAGGATGGAGTAAGAGCCGAGGGAGTTGGTGGTGGCGATTGCGGCGACGCCCGTATCCACGTTTGTTGCCGTCACCGTCACATCCGGGATTACAGCTCCGGATTGATCCTTGATTGTGCCGTTAATTGTTCCGCGGTCGACCTGTGCAAACAGGAACGCCGGGAGACTGAACAACAGCAATAAGCTCGCCATCAGTAGTGCACGCCAGAAACTTCTCTTGTTCATAAAGTCACCTCAAAGGTCAACTGGCCAAAGCCATTCATACCTGCATTGAGTTCTGTTACGGCTGACACCGAAGCGATTGCTGCTTTCGGATCATCCACCGTCCCACGGATCGCGTTTTCTTGCGCCGGCGGCCTGGTAATGGCGTTCAAGACGTCCAGTCCGTTGTTCGAAACGGCGCGTAAAGGAGAGAAAACCGCCCTGCACTTGCATGGTTCGGCTTGAATCCTTGCGCAGGGCATAAAAGTTCCCATCTTTACCGGCATCGTGATTTGATCGATCACAAGCTCACTCACTTTACAGGAAAAGGTTTTCTCAAGACATTCAAGCCAAATTCACAGCATCGGTTCAAAGTGAACTTGGCGACTCACATTAGACTATTTAATTGAGAAAACCTTTTCTACGAGACACTATAGGACTATTATTTCTCCCTTGTCAAGTGGTTTTTGCCCATCTCCAGTTAGATAATGCGCACTTTGGTCCAATGCGCGCTTGCTTTCCAAATCTGATGCGCAAGTATCAGTTATGCAATCATTTATCTCCTCACGTCGCGGCGGCTTGATCCGCGAACCGCAAGAACCTCTCCAGGCTTGCTGTCGGCCTTACTTCGGACGCCTTCCATCTCAAGGAACAAACTCCCCAGTAAGGCCCTCCAGTTCCCGTAGAATTAATGTCCTTTTTCTGGACCAGCCGGCTCGTTTTCCTCGACTATCGCAAGGTCCCAGGGCCCCAAAGTCAGCTCCGCTCCGTTCGCCACGTGCTGGCTGTCTAGCAGGTTAGTCCCGGTGCTATACGAATATGGGACCTTCATTTCCGCTCCGGAGTAGTTGAAGTAATAGTGGATGCGCCTGCCGAGACGATTGACTCCATGCTGAACGTGGACGTGGCCCGGCAACTCCTGGTCAGGGCCGGTCAAACCAATCCGCTCGAGTTCCGCCTTGAGCACCGCGGTTTGCAGCTCAGCGGAGAGATATGTTCCCTCGTACAGCAACGTCCCCGCTCCAAACTCATTCCTGGTGATCGCAGGCCATTTCCCAAAGAACGGGTGGTCGTAGAACGCAACCGGCTTGGCGTGTTCTGGCATCAGAAGCTCCGCCCAGTATTCGACCTGGTTCCCGGTGCCCGCATGGAACGGGTCTCCCTTGAGGGCCAGAGGATGTTCAAGGTTGGAGAACTCCTGATAGTTGAAGCCTGCTGCCTCACGCAACGGGCCGGGGGCGCGCACCCAGCGCACGGCGGAGTTCTCGTTGGCGAATCCGCTCTTGAAGGTCATCACGACGTGACCGCCGTTCTTTACATAGTCAGAGATTCGTTCCAGCAGAGCGTCATCGGCGATATAGAGTGCAGGGACAATGAGCAGCTTATAGCCGGAAAAGTCCTTGGTTTCGGGAAAGACAAAGTCCGTGCCGATGTTCAGGTCGTAGAGACTTCTGTGCAGCTGTTGGACCAGCGAAGCGTAATCGGCAGTTGGTCCGGCGCCACTCCATTCCGGCCCGGCAGAGGTGAAGGGCATGCAAGTGATCGCATTGAGCGAATCGCGGCTCCACAGGATGGCCACCTGGTTATGAATCTTGAGGCCTGCCAGGTGGGGCCCGATCTTCTCAAGTTCGTGTGCAGTGCGGCTTACCTCGGCATAGGCACGGTTGGGTTCCAGATCGTGCGACAGCACTCCCTTCCAGTAGGTCTCCTGGTTGGCGGCGATCGATGCCCAGTGCCAGTACTCGACCATGTTGGCGCCGTTCGAGAGATGCGTATACACATCCTCGCGCATCTGTCCGTCGTAGGGCGGGAACTGAAAGGCGGAGCTCCAGCCGATGGTCTGCGCGTTGGTCTCAGTGATCAGGAAATTCGAGTGCTTGAGCGAACGCGTGAAATCTTCCTGTATCGACTGCGTTGAGCCGTCAAAGTGGTCCTGCGTTCCGTGATAGACATTGTCGGCCGGAATATCGAGAAACGAGGCAATGGCGTTTTCGTTCACATCCCGGTGCATCATGCCGCCATAGTCTGTTGTAACGAACTGCCGTGGCGAGGCACATTCGCGAACCAGTGCTGACTGCCATCGCAGAAAATCCGTAACCCGCATCTGGCTCCAGCGCGTCCACTCCAGCTTGTAGCCGGTGCTCTGCGCACCGTCGCGCGTGGGCAGGTCCTCCCAGGTGTGAATGTTTTCGCCCCAGTAATTCAGGAACCACGCCTTGCTCAGCGCTTCAGGCGTAACGAATTTCTTTTCGAGATAGTGCTGGAAGCCTGTGAACACGTCAGGATTGGCGGCTTCGTAGCTGCTGGTTTCGTTGTCGAGCTGCCAGCCGATGACAGTGGGATTGTCCTTGTAGTGGGCCACAATGTTGCGGATCAGCCGCTCGGCATAGAAGCGATATGCCGGGGAGTCGGTGTCCATGTTCTGGCGCATTCCGTAGGTATTCTGAAGCGGCGGCCCGCCGTACTTTCCATCATTCATGCGTTGCGCGAGAATCTCAGGATGCTCATGCGCCATCCACGCGGGAATGGAATACGTTGGGGTGCCCAGAATCACTTTGATTCCGGCCTTGCTCATCGCATCCACAACGCGGTCCATCCATGCATATTCGAATTGACCGTCCGCGGGCTCCCACAGGCTCCAGGTGGACTCGCCCATACGCACCACATTCAGGCCCGCGGCCTTGATCATGGTCACGTCCTTCTCCAACTGTGCAGCCTGGTCTCCGGGCATGTACTCGTTGTAGTAGGCGGCGCCATAAAGCACAGTAGGAAAGTCGAGATCAGGACCTGCAGCTGGCGCCGGGCTAATCGCCTTGAGCGATTGTGCTCCGACCGCCGCGTTTCCTAATAAGGCAGCCAAAGCCAGTTGGAGAAGTCCTATTACTGCGCCATTCAAAATCTTCTTGCTCGTCCTCATGTTTCAACTTCCTTTCCTTGAATTGCTCTTCGATGCGGTGAACTACTCTGACAATCCTGTTCAACTCTCAGCCAAATGATCCTGAAGCTAATGACTTAACGGTCCTATGCGATCCTCGACAATTGCAGAACCCAAGCCCCCGGGCGCCTGCACCGGCTGATGTTGCGCTGAAGGAACCAATGCCGCAACCAGGCTCTGGGCGTACCAGCGCGAGAGGTAATCGTCGGGATGCAGAGGGTCGTTCAGGCAGTCCTTCGGCGCCTTGGCCGCAAACACCGCTCCGCTGATGGTTGTAAAGTCCACCAGTTGCACACCCGGCCCGACCAGCGCTCTCAATTCCAATTCATATTGACCCACCAGATCCCAGTAGCCGCCCTTGCTGCTGTAAGCAGGATCGAAGCGCATGGTGGAAACCAACAGGAACTCAGCCCTCGGGTCGACCGATCGCACGCTCTCAATCAGCGCGGAAATGTTGCTGGCGAAGGCATCAGCCTGAATCCTCCAGAAGTCGTTCTGGCCGAAAGCAACTACAACCAGATCCGGGTCGAGTGACGCTACCATTCGCTGGGCCATCGACTTGGCCCACTTTGAATCGGCGCCGCTCTGCGACGAGTTGTAGAGCGTGATGGCTTGATCGTTCCAGGTTTTCCCCAGTTCCTCGCTGAAGAGTTCGATCCACGGCGGCTGGAATGGGGGAATCTTCAGTATCCGGCTCGAGCCGATTCCAAACGTGATGCTATCGCCAAAGGCAACGATCTTGAGAGGTTCGTGCGCTGAGAGCTTCCGAATGGTGTTGGGCAGCTCATTCCCCACATAAGCTTGCGCCGGACCAGTCCATAAATCACTGTGTTCATAGGTGACCAGGATTTGCTTTCCACCCACCACATTCCATTTCAGATCGCCCTTGAGGAAGTCCTCCTGGTTCAACTGTGTCATCCGTGAGCCGAGAGTACAGATCATCGTTCGACCCACAACCGAAAAATCGGCGTTTTCTATGTATTGGTTTGTGGAACCGTAATCCATCACCGAAAGGATTCGACTCGGATGGAACATCAGTGTGCCTGTGGCCGGCTTTCCATCGTGCGACACCATCAGCACTGCCTCGTCTATGACCTTGTTCCCTTGCCAGATCGGCCTCATTGCCTCGGAAAGGTTCTCCTTGGTCTTCAGCGAGGGGTCGTTTTCCTCGTAAACACCCAACGATATCCCATCGGCACAGACATAACCGGGCATGCTGTCCTTCGAAATCACGATCTCCACGCCCGCTGTTAGCGGATGCGGCTTCAGGTAGTCCCGGATCTCATCCGGTTTCTCCCCTCGCTTCATATCCGCGCTGGAATCCACATGCATCAGTTCCCGGCCGTTGTTGTCAAGAAGCCGGATGGTCAGTTCTCCGGCACCTGCCGGCTCCGAATGCAGAAGGGCAGAGAGATTCAGGTGGTTATTGCTTCCCACCTGGATGTACTGCGAGATCGAGCCCGCCCCAGGGCCAATGCAAACTGATCTCTTGCCTTCAAGCGGGCGCCCAGTCTCAAGGGCCACTTCCCCGCTCGTCGTCCAAGCCGCCAGGCCGCTTTCAAAGTCGCCATTCACGCTGATGATTAGGGCTGGCGGTCCAGCCAGGGCCATGTGCTGCGACAACAGCGGGAAGAGAAAAGTCGCAAAGCAGATCTTCAGTTGTTTCGTGGTGATTCGCACTCTAACTCCCCTCTGTATATAGCCCTTGAAAATCTATCTGAATGGAACCTCAGCTCCATTCCTGAACGAATTGTTCACCGCTAGCCGTCTCCAAGCAGGCGGAATGGGGAAAGGTTGTCCCATAGCGGTCCACAGAGATTTCACCTTCACAGCGACTCCAAACGACCGTGAGATCGACCATGAATTAAAGTGAGAAAACCTTTTCCTGAAAACTTAGCTCTCCTTCCGCTACTTGTCAAGTACCGAGTAGTAATTGCTGGGAATTACGACCTGGTTGATGTGCGCACAACTGAAACGAGTACAGACGCGCATCTCCGCGGGCTACCACCAAATGAGATTGAGAGCCACACACGCGGTCAGCAGGAGAACACTCCAGATGGCGAGCATTGGCGTAGGCAGGAGCGTACGGGCGACGCCAGCACTGTAAACCGTCCCCGGATGTTCGTGAACGGGTAAGGTAATGCCCGGTCCTCTCGATCCCAGGCAAATCAGGATCGCAACAGTGAAGCTGAGGATTGCGATATAGAAATTTGCGCTCATCTGACTGCCGAAATGAACCCCTCCGAAACGCGCGCAGGCTTGTAGGCCGATACCCGCCAGCACCCCAAGCAGGATTCCGGCGAACGCACCTTGCTCCCTGCTTCGCCTGCTGAACATACCCGCCAGTACGACCGCCAGGAGCGGTGCGTAGAAAAGCGAAAGTACAAGTTGCAGAAACTCCATCAGGTCGCGGAAGTATATTGTGAAGTACGCCGCTAGCTCTGCCAGAACAAAACAGGCAACGACAGCCCAGCGTCCCATCCTAACGTAGTGCTGCTCCGATCGATTGCAGCAGACGCGGGTCCGGTAGATCTCTTGCGTCCAAGCGGCAGCAAAGCCTGAAACATTTCCAGCAAACCCCGCCATGAGACTCGCAATCAGCGCGGCTATGCCCAGCCCCAGCAGGGTCGGACCGTAAACCAGCGACAGCAGCGCAGGTATGGTTTCATCGTGCGGCACCGCATGTGCCCCCTGCAACAAGGCAGGAGCGGCAACGCCGGGCAATACGACAACGAGTGCGATCACCAACTTTCCAAATCCGGCCAGAATCGGAACCTTGCGCGCGTCTTCTACGCTCCGTGCAGTGAGCGCTCGTTGAATAACCACAAAATCTGTGCACCAATACGAAAAGCTGATCATGAATCCAAGACCCAGAATCACGCCCACGCGATCCAGCGTCGCATGCGGCGCGAACACTGGCAGTTGCTGCCATAAGCGCCATCTTTCCGGTCGTTGAGCAAAGGTCGCCGGGCTGAAATGGAACGTCATGATGAGTAAAGGTACGAGTCCTGCGATCATGACGAAGAGCTGGAAGACAGACGTATAAATCGTTGCGCGAATTCCACCTAGCAGCACATATGTCAGCACAACCAGAGCCGAAGCCAGTGATCCCAGCAGCAAGTCGAATCCGAGGATCACATGCAGCACATGAGACATGGCATAGAGCGCCGCTCCTGCCAGGCATGCCGTTCCAACCATGGAGATGCAGGCATTTAGAAGCCGCACGCTGGGACCAAACCGCATATCAAGGTACTCGGGCAAGCTGCGGGCTCCGGTGCGCATATAGATCGGCAGGGCGACGATCGCGAAGAAGATCATGCCCGGAATGCCGCCGATCCAGTAGAAGTGCAGCGCCTGCACCCCATACTGAGAGGCCACCGCACTCATCCCGATGACTTCGATCGAACCGCAGTTATATGCAAGAAACGAAAGCGTGGCTACCCAGGTGGGCAACGAGCCGGAGGCATTCAGGTAATCGTTCGAACTTGCCGCCCGCCGGCGAGACACCAAGCTGAACAGAAGGGTGCCGGCGAGGTAGAGCGGAATGAACGCCATCCCCCATGGGCTCAAAACTTCAAGCTTCATGCTCTGCCTCGCAATCGAATTCTACCCTTCCAACCAGCCGGAACTCGTCGCAAAGGAATCCCAATTAAGCCGCTTCTACAGAGCTGCTCACAAGTAGCAAGGCCCACTTGAATACAATCCAGCCTCGGCAGTTGTATGCGTCAAGCGACAATCTCAAGAAACTCCCGCGAGCGAATTGCCGTTGACGGTAACTGAGATCGCCCGATTGGAATACCCAGATTGAACGATCGGTCCCGGCTCATGTCAAATACGTCCGCTTCAGGGCACCTTCGACGCGCTCATAGCCCCATCTCACTGGGAGTCGCGTGCTCTGACGGGTTGCCATCAAGCATATCTACCAGGCCGGCGATGGGTTTGGTTGTGGACCTGTGAACGGAGAGCAGCATGGTTTCTGCACCGGCTGAAACTCTGTAAACTCGACCCTCGTTCCATCCGGATCATGTATGTCCAATTGCCATTTTCCATCTGCGCCAAGCAATGGCGGCCGGTCTTGTGTTGTGGGTACCCAGTCTTTTTGCTTCAGCCTCTTTCCCAGATCGGTTACGCTCACCACTCCCGGCGCGAAGTGGTTTGCGCTAGCGAGTTGCTCGCGAGAGGGGGTGGCCGGCAGATTGAACATATACTCCACCCAGTCGGACCCGTCCGGGACCTGCATCATCACCCAATCCGTGCTGTCTGGGCTCGAACCGCCCTGCCAGTACTGATGGAATCCCAGCAGCCCTTTGTAGAAGCGATCAAGTGCCGCCCGATCGTGGGCCACAAACCCCGCATGAATGATATGCGTGCTTAATCTCGCGGACGCAGGCATCGTCTCTTTCGGCGCATGCGTGCCTTCCTGGGTAAACTCAATCTTGTTTCCTTCCGGATCCTTCACATCGAAGAACCTGTTTCCATCTCGGTCCACGGTCAAGGTTGGCGGAACGGCAACCCCATTTGCCCCGAGGAACCTGCGCAACTGTTCTGCGTGACTGGTCGAAAATCCGATGCTCTCAAAACGGTTTGCTAATCCTTTGCTCGGAGGTGGCAGCAACTCGATGTATTGCACGTGATTTGCATAGAATCGAACGCCGGATTCCGCTGCGCCTGAGGGCACCTGCTCCCAACCGAGCAAACTGCTGTAGAACTCCTGCGATTTGTTGAGGTCGTCCGCATAAAGCGTCATATGTGAAAGACCAGTGATGGCAGGCCGTGTTGCCTTTGCCTCCTGCCCGAAAACCACGCCGTGAAAGATCAATACACAAGACAGAACAAAAGAACGATACATAGATTGCCTTTCTGGTTCCGGAGAACGCCGATCAATTGAGTTCCTGGCGCAACGCAGCAAATTGTACTCTGCTCGACGGATGTTCTATTCGTAAATGTTGAGGCTTTGCAAGTTGATCGGGCCATTGCCAAGACTCCTGGCCTTCAGTGAATGCTGCTTTCCATTGAGATTGAGCACCCTGAACACAGACACACCAGAGAGAGCTGGGAAGTTCTTTGTCCCAAGAGAAACAGTTGCCGGTTGCCGGTTATCCACAATGATCTCGACATCGCCGAACCCGGCGGCCTTGCGGGCAATGTACTCGATGCCACTGCCTTCGAATGAGAGGCTGATCGATGCATCCGCTGCATCGCCCGTCAAGACATCATCGCCTCTGTTTGCAGCGGAAGTAGGCTCCGACCAATGGCCTTTTCGCGTGATTTTTGGATCGTTGTAATTGATCGACCGGGCCGAAGGAAGGACCGTCGAGTGCAGGAGAACCGGAATGCACCATGCCTTATAAATTCCCGACGGCTCGTCTTCAAACTGACAGCCAGAGGTGAAGAGAATAACTCTCGTCCCATCACCTTCTTCTTTCTGGAACTTCGGACACAGCGCCGACCCATACATATTGCTGCCTGCCGCAAGGAATCGATCACTGAACGAGCTCAGCAGCGCCCATGGACCCCATGGATGCCCAGCCTGATAGAAGTCGTACTTCATTTCATCGGGCTGAAACCATTTATGCAGTGTCCTGGGGTTGTACCACGAGATGAGCAGGTAGGCCCCCAAGGCTGGAATGAATGTAATGGGTCCCTGACCGCAATGCGCCGGTGACCTCAGAATCGGCTGGGCGTCCGCCCACTGAGAGGACCATGCGTGGTCCGAGAGGCCATTACCGCCTTTGAAGTACTCCCAGCGAGAAGCATCCAACTTGGGAAGTTCCCGCCGCGGAACACGCCCGAGAATGAGCGAATCGCCGTCATTCCAAAAACCATTTGTCGAAACTGTATAGACGTACTCATTGGATCGATCGATGCTGAGGCTTCCACCATTCTTTCCGAAATGCACGAAGAATGGCGCACCAAAGGAAGGGCCGGGCCACATGGGCCTGGCGTAATTGTCTGCCGCCGAACGTACCCAGGTCCGACCACGATCCTCCGATTTGATGAGACTCGCATTGAACGCTGTCTGCCGCATGAGAGGGTCATGACTCTCATTTCCATAAACATTGCGTGCAACGAACGCATAGAAGATGCCATCTATACATTCCTGGCCGCACGCCTTCCATGTTGCGTTGTCGGGCTCATGCTGGTTCGCAGGACCGTACTCGTCCATCGAATTTACCTGGAACCCGTGGAGTTCTTCGATGCTGCCTCCATCAAAGCGATTAAAGGCGAGATTCTTCGGCGCTTTCCCGAATCCTCTGCCATCACAATTGAAGGAGTAGAGGCCGTCATCGTCAGCCCAAAATGGGTCCCAGGTATCTCCGTTCGAATCATCCCATTTATGAATATGGTTCAAATCCAGTTCCATCTGCGCTATAGCTATAGGATGCTTTCTTGTCTCGCCGGGCAGTGCATAGATTGGGCGGCTGCTTGCCAAGCCGGTTGTTGACACAAAAAGACTGGCGCCACGGATAAAGGCGCGCCTATTCATGTTCAGGTCAGTCTTCTCTATCTTCTTCATTGCTGTTCCTTCTCCAATCGTTCAGACTCTATCCGGTTCTGCAAACAAAACCTCATGCGGACCGGTGGACCAAGAAGCTTGCGAATTCGAGCCGGCGAGATGTCATCCGGAGCGAGCGCCCCACCTCAAACGCAGAGTCTAAAATTCTTGTTTGCATACTGCTACCTGCAAAGCCGAGTCTCTTAGTTCAACACCACAACCATTCAACTCATATCCAGGATCAATTCAGCTTTGCCACCGGCGCTCACTGAGCCCGTGGCACGCATTGCTGGTCTTCCAAACCGTGTCGTCCCTCTCAGCTCAACACCAACCAGGCCACTGGTCTTAGCTCGTGCAGACATGAACTTCTCCGGCAAAGTGATTTCCAGTGTTGCCTTGTATTCGATCGTGTTCTTGTTCACTATCGAAGTCGAGCAAGCTGAGCGCGCAAAGTGTTGATCGAAGTCAAAAAGTGCCGGGCCAAGCCGGCAATCATCCCATTGAACCGCTGGCCACGGCGTAAAGGGCCGGAAGCTTACCTTACGCGCTGGAATGTCCGTCAGGATGCCGAGAATATTGGTGAGAAACACCGCCGTGTACACGGCCGCGGCGTAGCCGCATTTGCTGGTGTCGGCTGGATGGCCGCGCCGCTCGACCATCCTCGGATCCGCGCAGGGGTAGAGATAGGGCCACCACCAGAGGGAGCCATCCAGGTCGACAAGCTTGCGCAACCCCGCAAGATTCGCAGCCAGTTCATGCTCGTCGCTCGCGGCAATCAGCTTGGCGATTTGCCCCGGCATTGTGGTGCCGTTGCCAAAGGTCTTCGAGTCCCACCAAATGCCATCTACCTCCGGCGCATACAGCGGGTTGTCGTCCGTGAAGGCCAATTTTGCATGGCGCATTAGTGCGGGTTCGTCGGCTTCACAAAATCCAAAGAACGCCGCCATCGTTGTGAATGTTTCTTCGCCGTCATGTCCATGCACAAGGCTCCCATCGCGGTTGGCGCCCTGATAAAAGCGCGGGCCGATCAGACTGGGACCGATGCAGAGCTTGTACAAGTCGGCGCGGATGCGGTCCGCAATCGATTGCCACTGGCTCTGCAGATCGCCGCGCCGATACACCTCCCCGGCGATCCGGGCCGAGCTTTGAAAGCCAAGCCAAGCCAGAATATTGGCGCCCGTGTTGTAGTCGCCGGGTGTGGGCCCATCCCACAGCATCTTCGAGGGGAAAAGATAGGCATCGCCGGTGCGCGTAGCCAATATGTCAGCCAGCGTTTCCTCAGCATAGGCCAGGAAGCCAGCGTTTTCCTTAGAGTCCTCCGCATCCCCAGTCATGCGATAGTAGAGGCCGGCCCACGGCAGCAACCCCAGTGAGTTGGTCAGAGAGTAGGAAACATCGGAGTATGGCGGCTGCCCTTCAGGTCTCTTCTTGAAATCCTTGACGGTGTGCAGGCCGTGGCCCGGAATCTCCGGCTGAAAGTATGCGAGCGAGAAGGTTGCCCCACTCGGCCCGCCGTCGAAGATCTCCCCCCCGTCAGACATCATCGTGGCGCTGCGATCTTCCTCAACCTGGCGGCGGAGAGAATCCGCGTAGTATTCGCCGCCCTCAATTGCAAGCGTGCCGTAGCGTTGCGCATTCGCCCTCCATGTCCGGTTGAGCCATTCGAGAGCGCTCAAGCCCTGAACCACGGAAGCCGTCTGCTTCACTCTGTTCGCGCAGCTGTCGAGCAGCAGTGCAAAGCTGAAGTGGCGCGTCTCCCCGGCTGCAATCTCCAGGGCAACGGCAGGGGGTTGCCCAGACCATTCCGTACCCTGGAGACATACCATCGCCTCGTAGCCAGGCAGAATCGGCAGTGGATGTTCGGTAAACCGAGGGTGAGGGCTCTCGGCGGGGTTCGCGATCCACGCGGCAGTTGCCGGCCCGCTCGCGTCTTCGAGCGCGGGCGTCAGCAGCGCGCCCTTCCACCTTTCCTGAGATGGGTTGCGTACCTGCATCACAACGACAATCGCGCGCGGGTTCTGTGCGATGTTGCTTCCGCCGTCGGGCGCGAATGCGAACGATGATTGTAGCCGAAGTGGAACTCATTCAGCATGGATGAACTGAAGGTATGCGTCCACCCCGCCGTGACGCTGTTGTCCGGATTGGTCGAATAGCCAGCTGAGTCGATCCAGCCGACCGTACTCCATGGATAACGCTCGTGCTGATAGTGAAAGACCCCGAAGATGTGATCCTTTTGCCCCAGGAACCAGTCGCCCCGGGGGTTAAAGCGGTTCACTTCGGTTCCGTGATCGTAGAGGCCATTCCAAAGGTTACCTCCGATCACGCTCGATGGTCCGCCATTGCCCTTTGGGTAGATGGCTTCAAGCGCCTTCGCAATGGAGCCTACGGGAACCTGATTGCCGAGAATCGGAGTGCCTGCCAAGCCCGCCGTCGGATAATTCGCCGGATAGTGCAACTGCTGCGCGCTGTTGTTGCAGATCCCGGCATTGAAGCCAGCCGTGCATAGCGCGGATAGGTCTCCGCTCTTGAACGCATCAGTGGGAACGATGTTTCCTGTGATGGTTGAGGTAGTCGTGGCCCGCACACCCTGATAATCGATAAAAAAGAACACCTTGTTCTTAATCACAGGGCCACCGATTGTTCCGCCGAATTCGTCGAAGTGATAGGGTTGAATGGGGATGCCGGCCCTATTGCTGAAGTAGCTGTTGGCATTCAGCTTGCTCGTTTGGTAAAACTCATATGCCGACCCGTGAAACTTGTTGGTGCCGCTCTTTGTGGTCATCGAAATGACGCCGCCACTCACCTTGCCGTATTCCGCAGAGAAATTGTTCGTCTGAACTCGAAGCTCCTGGATCGAATCCACCGAGGGAGTTACGGCGGGGCCGCCAAAGGTCGGCTGTTGGGTGCTTGTCCCGTCCACAAGATAGTCGTCCATCCGAGGCCGTCCGCCATTCAGCCGTGCGTTGTCCAGGGCATAGCCACCCTCACCCGTCTGCTGGGTAACGCCCGCGGAGAGTGAAACTAAATTAAATGCGCTTCTGCCGGCGCCGCCAGCCACAGGCAACTGGCCAAGTTGGCGTTCGTCCATTGTTTGACTTAAAGAGGACTCCTGGGTTTGCAGCATCGCACTCTCGGAGGTCACCGTCACCGTTTCCGTTGCCGAGCCAACCTCAAGTTTCAGGCTGACCTTCGGATTGGCATCAACCCTAAGGACAATATCGTTCTGGACTGCATTCTTGAAGCCCTTTGCACTGGCCTCAACACGATATATTCCTGGATTAAGACTCGGGACGCTGTATTCACCGGCGTTGTTGGTGGTGAGCATCACCTTCACGTTCGTTGCAACATTAGTGACACTAACGTTTGCACCCGGGATGATCGCTCCGGTTGGATCTGTGACGGCCCCGCTGATCGTGCCGAAGAGGCCCTGCGCTGCGAGCGGCCGGGTCCCCAGGATTCCGATCGCCAGCAGAATGGTCATCACTGCGTAGAGTGCGTTTCTGAGTCTCATCCTATCCTCCAAACGTTTGCTTCATTGCGTTGTTCAACCGAGTCCCGGAAAACGATTTCCCAACATTCGTGAGACTTCCCTCGCAAACACATTTAGCTGTCTGTGCTGAGAAAAGCTTTTCAGGCAGACACTATAGGTTAGCTCTTTGCAGTTGTCAAGACCCTGGCAAAGACTTTCTGGAGGAATTCCAAGGCTGAGTATCTTTGATCTTGCGGAAAATCCTCGTAAGGTGCTTGACAACCGCGGAATATCCGCCTCGCTTGTCTTCGGGAAAAAGTTCTCTCTGTTCAGCGACTGAGCGCATAGTCAAGGGTGGTATGTGCGAGCTAGAGAAATCGTTTTCTTCATCGATTGAACCGAGGAATACTAGCGGCAACGGGAATTAGAGCCCCGGATGCGGACACTCGGATGCAGTTGGAAACCGGATGGCGCCGCAACAAGAAGGCAAGAGCCCGCAACACCAACATTCTTGGGCGCCCGGCATTGAACGCCCGTGACATGTTCAACTTCAGCGTCCTGGATCCGGGCGGCACAATGATTTTGTTTCAACGATCCGCACATCGATAACAAAACGAGAGAGAGAGTGTGCAAAGTTGTGGGGTGGGTTAATCTCTGGGAATGAGATGGACAATCAAGCTGGTAGTTGAGGTGGTTCCAGGTAGCCCCGTCGAACACGAGGTGGGCATGATCGAGCGGACGGAGGAGATCTCTCCAGCTACCGTGGGATTGACGATCGCTGAGGGCAAAGCGCTGCTTGCAAGCCTGCAGGAACAAATCGTGACCGCGCAGGTTCAACAACATGTTTCCAGCATCAAGTCTTGCCCGCGATGCGGCAATGCGTTTCGCACGAAGGGCTATTACCAGTCCACTCTGCGTTCTGTGTACGGCAACGTTGGCATGCGTATCCGACGGCTGAGAGAATGCCCCTGCTCTGGATCGCAGGCGCGCAGCTTCTCAACGCTGTTCACGAACAAGAGGCCCATCACGCCCGAGTTGCGGTATCTCACGGCCAAGATGGCTGCTCTGTTGCCATTTCGAAAGGCCGCTGATCTCCTCGGCGAGTTTCTGCCTTTGTCTGCGCAGGCAACTGCCAGCACCGTGCGCAACCGGACGATGAAGGTGGGCAGGCGTCTTCAGAAGTCGGCAGAAGTCCTCGTTACTACTACACCGAACGAACCCTGCAAAGAATTGGTAGTCGGCTTCGATGGTGGGTACGTCAGAAATCGACACCAGAGGCCGGAACGAAACTTTGAGGTCGTTGCCGGCAAGGCGTTGGATCGCAACGGGCAGGCCACACGCTTTGCTTTCGTGCGGAACGGAGGTTCCGAGGCGGCGAGCGCGGTCGGTCTTGCGTTACGGCAGTGCGGAGTCAACGAAACCACTTCGGTCACAGTTCTTACCGATGGCGATGCCGGTTTGCGGGCCATTCACCAGCAAGTTGCGCCATATGCTGAACATGTACTGGATTGGTTCCACATCGCGATGAGATTTACGAATCTCCAACAGGTCGCGAAGGGAATAAACGCTGTTGTGGATGGTGGGACTCGCAGCGGCGTTGTTGCACGGATAGACATCAAGGTCGGCTACTCTGAGACAGAATCCAGAAAGGGCGCCAGTTCAATGCCGAACAAGCACAACGCCCTGGGGCGCCATCACATCCCCAAGATGAAGTTCCGGGTGAAGAACTGGGCAGAGTACGATGCGGGTCTTCGGCGTCGAGGCAGTCTGACGTTATGGATCACCGCAGAAGAGGAGAAGACACGAAACGGAATTTTAAGCACGCTAAGCCAGTGTTGAAAGTTTTGTTCGTTCGGTGCGCGCTCCCAGTGGCCGAGTCTGGCCGGCTGTTTGAAGATCCGAGGATGTTTTAGCTCGCTTGTTTGGCAAAGTGGAGGAGATCCCGGTCCGAGTGGGGCACAGGGTGCTGGCTTATTTAAAGTTGCATCATCATGCCACTCCAAGGACTTCTCACCGAGCCGCAGCGGCTCGCTTTCAATGCCCCCGCGACCGATGAACGCGGGATGGTTCGCCACTATACGCTGATCCCAGAGGATTTAGACCTTATCAATCGTCGCCGCGGCGACCCCAATCGCCTTGGTTTTGCCCTTATGCTTTGCTACATGAGATTTCCAGGACGCGTCCTGCAGCAGGGCGAGCAGCCACCTACAGCACTGTGCGCCTTTGTTGCGGAGCAATTGGGCCTCGATCCTTTGCAATTCGGCGATTACGGTGAGAGAGATCAGACTCGCCGAGAACACGTTCTTGAGATTCAAACTGCCCTCGGACTTCGCCCCCTGACCCGCTCAATGTATCGGGAGATTGCGGCCTGGCTGTTGCCGACGGCGCTCGCAACCGACGATGGGGCCACGTTGGTCGCCGCTGTTCTCGAAGAACTGCGCACGCGCCGCATCGTCTGCCCGCCGCTTCCGACCATTGAACGGCTCGGTGGCACGGTTCGAGCTCGTGCACGGCGACAGCTTTGGCGCCGGCTCGCCGACGGACTCACCGATCAGCAAAGGCGAGCACTCGATCAACTGCTGGAGGTCCGCAGTGGCGGCGGACAAAGCGCGTTGGCTTGGTTACGGCAGACCGCCTACGCGGCAACCACCGGCAACTTTCCGAAACTGATAGACCGGCTGAATCAGGTTCGGGCGCTGGGTATCGAGTCGGAGCGTGCGACTCGGGTTCACCAGAACTATTGGCTCAAACTCGCCCGGGAGGGCGGCCAGAGTACGGTGCAGCACTTGGCAGAACTCGAACCGCTGCGTCGCTACGCCACGCTCACGGCCTTGGCTCTGGATCTCACGGCTACATTGACCGACGAGGCGCTCAACATGTTCGAGCATCTGGTCGGAAAACTGTTCAAGAAATCCGAACGCGTGCATGCCGAGCAGTTTCACGCCAGCGGAAAATCGATCAACGAAAAGGTTAGGCTGTACGTTCAGGTCGGTCAGGCTCTGATCGAGGCGCGCTCCACGGGTGGCGATGCGTTCGCCGCCATTGAAGCCGTATTGCCTTGGACCAAGTTTGAATCGACCGTCGCCGAAGCGCAGACCCTTGCCCAGCCAGAGGAATTTGACTACCTCGCGCTTCTCGATGACCGCTACAGTAGCATGCGCAAGTTCGCGCCTCTGCTGCTTGCGCATTTTGAGTTCCACGCCGCGCCGGCAGCGACCGAACTGGTGCAGGCTCTCGATCTACTCCGCGAACTCAATGCCAGCGGCAAGCGTTCGCTGCCCGAGCGGGTGCCAACAGGTTTCGTCAAACCTCGCTGGCGGCCCCACGTGTTCAAGACAGACGGGGTGGATCGGCATTTCTATGAATTGTGCGCGCTCGCGGAACTGCGCGACCGCCTGCGCTCCGGCGATATCTGGGTAACAGGCAGTCGCCAGTACCGAGATTTTGAGACGTACCTGATTCCCGTCACGACCTTCAAAGCGATGCAACAGCAGGAGCCACTGCCGCTCGCCATCGACACGGAGTTTACCTCATATATAGCTGAGCGGCGAGAAAAACTGAAGGAGGATATGGCATCGGTGGCATCCAAGGCACGGGAGAACACTCTGCCCGATGTGACGCTTGCGGATGGAGATCTGCGCATCGCACCGCTGCGCAAGAATACCCCTGAGTCCGCGGAGGCCTTCGCCGAGCAAGCTTACGCGTTGATGCCGCATGCGAAGATCACGGAAGTTCTCGAAGAAGTCGATCAGTGGACCGGTCTTGGCGACCAATTTCTGCACCTCCGCACTCAGACACCACCGAAAAACCGCCAGGCTTTACTCACCGCGATATTGGCCGATGGGATCAATCTTGGGCTTACGCGCATGTCAGAGGCATGTAGCGAAACGACCTGGAGACAACTGTCATGGACCGCGGACTGGCACGTGCGGGAGGAGTGCTATGCACAGGCCCTTGCTGGGCTGATCGAGAGAGTGTGCAAAGTTGTGGGCTGGATTAATCTTTGGGGATGAAATGGACAATCAAGCTGGTATTTGAGGCGGTCCCAGGCAGTCCCGTCGAACACGAGCTGGGGATCATCGAGCGGGCGGA
>Ga0182027_10004751_pt1 | contig 20929 bp, 18 predicted proteins | sample 712E1DmetaG_FD_121300 | JGI IMG/M metagenome (GOLD analysis project Ga0182027, IMG submission 121300) | Permafrost microbial communities from Stordalen Mire, Sweden - 712E1D metaG (Illumina Assembly) | ecosystem: Environmental > Terrestrial > Soil > Wetlands > Permafrost | place: Sweden...
CCGCGACCTCTGCACCGGCCAGAAGTGCCAGCAGTTCGAGCGCTGCTTCCTCACTCGCATGCACCAGCGCGCGCACGAGAGCGACATCATCATCGTCAACCATCACCTGTTCTTCGCCGACCTGGCGGTGAAGGAGCAGGAGTATGGCGGCATCATTCCCGAGTACGGCGCCGTGGTGCTCGACGAAGCGCACGAGATCGAGGACGTGGTGGGCCAGTACTTCGGCATCTCGGTGAGCAACTACCAGTTCGAGGAGCTGCGGCGCGACATCGGCGCCATGTCGCGGCGCAAGCGCTTCACCACCGAGGAGCTGGACCGCATCCTGATCGCGGTGGGCGACGTCGCCGCGCGCTTTTTCGCGCTCTTCGACGACTGCAAGGGCCGAACCGGATTCCGCGAGCACGAAGAGTTTCTCGAACGCCACCAGGCCCGGTACGCCGACGTGCTGCACGGCCTGGAGCTGATCTCCGCGCACCTGCAGCTCATCAAGGAGGCGCCGGAGGAGGTGGGCCCGCTGTTCAAACGCTGCTCGACGCTGGCCAAAAATCTGGAGACCTGGATGGCGGGCAACGACCGCCGGCTGGTTTACTGGGTCGAGCGGCGCGGCCGCGGCACCTTCCTGCAAGCCACGCCCATTGATGTATCGAAGATCGTCGCCGAGAAACTCTTCGACCGCGTCGATACCGTGGTGCTGACCTCGGCCACCCTCGCCGTGGCGGGCAACTTCGACTATACACGCCGGCGGCTGGGCTTGGAATCGGCGCGCACGCTGATCGTTCCGGGCCACTTCGATTACGCCAACCAAGCCCTGCTCTATGTGCCGCAGCACTTGCCCGATCCGCGCCACCCGTCCTTCGTCCACGACGCTTCGGACGAGATCGCGCGCATTCTCAAGGCCAGCCGCGGCCGGGCCTTCGTGCTGTTCACCAGTTACCAGCAGATGCGCGCCATCCACGACCGCGTCTCGTTCGAACTCGAATACACCACGCTGCTCCAGGGCACCGGCCCGCGCTCGGCGCTGCTCGAGGAGTTTCGCCGCACGCCCAACTGCGTGCTCTTTGCGACCTCCTCGTTCTGGCAGGGCGTGGACGTGCCGGGCGACCAACTGAGCTGCGTCATCATCGACAAGCTGCCTTTCGCGGTGCCCAGCGATCCGGTGGTCGAGGCGCGCATCCGCGCCATCCGCGACGACGGAGGCGAGCCGTTTTACGAGTACCAGATTCCGCAGGCCGCACTGGCGCTCAAGCAGGGGTTCGGCCGCTTGATCCGCAGCCGCTCCGATCGCGGAGTGCTGGTTCTGTTGGATAATCGAATCAGCAAGCAGCGGTACGGCCAGGTGTTTCTCGACAGCCTGCCGGAATACCGGTTTACGACACAACTCACCGACGTGGAGAGCTTCTTCGATGTTTGAAGTGACCGTGGAAGAGACCTTCGCCGCGGGGCACGCCTTGCGCGGCTATCATGGCAAGTGCGAGAACGTGCACGGCCACAACTACCGCGTGCGGGCCATCATCGCCGGCGAATCGCTCGACGCGGCGGGCCTGCTGGTCGATTTCGTGGACCTCAAGCAGATCCTGCGCGCCATCATCGAGAAGCTGGACCACCGCTTCCTGAACGACGTCCCGCCCTTCGACGAGCGGAACCCTTCGGCCGAAAACATGGCGCAGTATTTCCACCAGGAGATGAGCCGCCGCCTCGACGGCGCCGCCCGCACGAACCCGGTGCACGTGGCCGAGGTCAAGATCTGGGAGACCGACACGGCGACGGCGACCTACCGGCCGTAGGGGCGTTAGAGGGCGCCCAACCAGCGGATAGGAAAGCGGGCCGCGAGCGCGTTTGCCAGTCGCTCGTCCGCGGTGACTAGCGGCATGTTGGTAATCACGGCAAGAGCAACGTAGACGCTGTCGTACACGCTTCGATCATGCGACGCCGCGATTGCGAAGGCGTCCGCCAGCAATGGGGCGGTCGGAGCGGTGGGGATGCGCCGCTCTTCCAAATCCGTGATCGCCTGCTCGGCAGTCGCTCGCGAAATCCGCCGTTGGCGGACGGCTTTTGAGAGAACGCTCCCCATCTCTGGCCAGAACAGGTCTGGGACCAACAGTCGAAGCCGTCCGGTGGTGTAGGCCTCGAGGAGATGCACGGCCTCCGGTGCCAGTGTCTCAGACGGTCCGGGTAGAAACCACTTCGCGGCGACGCTTACGTCCAGGACGCAGGCCGTCACCGGAGGCGGTCCTCGCGCAGCATCTCTTCGGCACTCGGAAAAGGACCGGTCCCGCGAGAGGGTTTGGAACGCAACCGCCGGGCACGTTCGAGGAACGCCTTGCGACGCGCCAGTTCCGCCGGCGTGGGGATGGTCTCCTCCAGGAGGGCGAGAACCTCAGCGGCGATCGACTTCCGATGCTCGCGGGCTCGCTCGCGCAGAGCTTCATAGAGGTCTTCTGGAACATTCTCCACGTAAAGGGTGGGCATAGTGTCTCCCTAGACAAAGACTAGCATAGCACTAGGAGGTGCCAATGGGCAACCGGCAACGGGCGCATTGTTACACTGGGACTTCAAGGGGCTCAATGAGACTCACACTACTATTGCTGCTGCTCGCGCCCGCGCTGGCGCCCGCTCAGACCGAGAAGCTTCACAACTTGTTTTCCGACGCGTTCGAAGCGGAACTGCGCGAAGCGCCGGAGATGGCCACCGCCGTGGGCCGCAATGAGTACAACGACCGCTGGTCGGACTGGTCGCCGGCCGCCATCGAGCGCCATCGCGCCCGGCTCACGGCGCTCATCGCGGAATTGGACAAGACGCCGCTGGCGGGGCTCGCCGCGCAGGACCAGCTGAGCGTGAAGGTGCTCCGTTACGTCTCGACGCAGGACCTCGAGGACCAGGCGATCCAGCTCTACCTGCTGCGCGTCAGTCCGCTGTATGGGTTCCACACCGCGGTCTACATCACCGTCGACCGCATGCCGGCGCGCACAGCCGCCGACTACGAGAACATCATCGCCAGGCTGCGCGCTCTGCCGGTCTATGTGGATCAGAACATCGCGCTGCTCGACGAGGGGATCGCCCGCGGCATCGTGCAGCCGCGCGTGGTCGCCGATCGGGTCATCCAACAGATCGCCGTGCAAGCCGGCCAGGACGCGAGCAAGACCGCGCTGCTGGCCGCTTTTCGGCACTTCCCGCCGAACATTCCGAAGGAGGAGCAGGAGAAGCTTCGCAGCCAGGCCGTCGCGGCTTATCAGCAGGACTTCCTGCCGGCGTGGAAGAAAATGCACGTTTACATGACCGGGACCTACGCGCTGAAGGCCCGCGAGACCACCGCCGTCTCGGCACTTCCCAACGGCCCGGAGCTTTACCGGCTGCTGATCCAGCGGGCCACCACCACCAGCATGACGCCCCAGGCGATCCACAGCCTGGGCGAGTCCGAAGTGCGGCGCATCGAAACGGAAATGCTGGCGGTGGCGCGGGAGACCGGTTTCACGGGCACGCTGGTCGAATTCCAGCGCCAGCTCGCCGCCTCGCCCGACCAGCACTTCCGCAACAAAGAGGAGATGCTGGCCTGGTGCCGCAACATCGCCAAGATCATCGAGCCCCAACTGCCGCGCCTGTTTGCGCACATGCCGGCATTCGTCTACGGCATACGCCCCATCCCGGAGGACCGTGAACAGGCCGCGGCGACCAACGCCGAGTTTCCCAAGCCCGACGGCAGCAGTCCCGGCTGGATGAACCTCAACACCTACCAGCCCGAGAAGCAGGTGCGGTATGACAAAGAGTCGCTGACGCTCCACGAGGCCGTGCCGGGCCACATCCTGCAGGGCGCCGTAGCGCAATCGATCGAAGACCTGCCGCAGTTCCGCCGGTTCTACTTCAATTCGGCGTACGGGGAAGGCTGGGCGCTGTACGCCGAGTCGCTGGGTTCGGAGTTGGGCGTGTATCGCGACCCGTACACGCGCTTCGGCAGGCTGGCCAGCGAGCGCTTCCGCGCGGTACGGCTGGTTGTCGACACCGGTCTGCACGCGTTGGGATGGAGCCGCGAGCAGGCGGTCGCCTATTTCGCGCAGCACGCGCCGGAGGAATCCACCGCCGAGATCGACCGCTACATCTCCTGGCCCGCGCAGGCGCTGGCGTACAAGCTGGGCGAGCTCAAGATCCAGGAGCTTCGCCGCGCGGCCGAAAAGGCGCTGGGGCCCAAATTCGACATCCGGGCGTTTCACGATGCGGTGCTGCGCAACGGCGCCCTGCCGCTTGACCTGCTCGACGCCCAGGTGCGCGCGTCGTTTCAGTAGCCGTCTGGCCTGCCCTGGCAGGCGGAACCGCCTGCCCCACGAGGCTGAGTGTTTCAAGCGACCGGAGAGCGGACCTGATGGCGCGGCTGGCCCTTTGCACCCGAGGGCATTTTGTGGCCGAGGAAGCCCTGCAAAAGCCGCGCACGAGAAGTTCGGAGAGAAGCTGCTCGCGTGTGAGGAGAGCGCATCCCCGCCCGTCGAGCTGATGGAGACGCTCAAGGGGTGGACCGCGCGTTGGGCGTCACCTGGCGCGGGCTCAGGCGGATAGCTGCTGCCCGCCGGCCAACGGCTGAAGGACGGCCGCTGGCGCCAGTTGGCACGCCGTCTGCCTTCCCAGGAGCTGGTCGCGCATTGCGGCCGGCGTGAGGATGCCTTCCTCGGTCACGAAGCCGGAAATGTACTCGAGGGGTGTCGCATCGAAGTAGTAGTTGATGGCGCTGACGTGCGGCAGGTCGCGCTCCACCAGCTCGCGCGGGTTCTTCGGCTCCTCCGGCGGCGGTTCGTAGGGACTGGGCAGGAACCTGTCCGACGGGCACAGCGCGTAGATGCGCACGCCGAACTCCGCCGCCGCCAGCGCCAGCAACGCGGTTCCGGTCTTGTTGTAGATGTTGCGAGGTGACACGGCATCGGAGCCCACCAGGGCCAGGCGCACTTCCGGCAGGAAGCGATAGACGGCGGCGTCGGCGATCACCGACGAGTCAATCCCGGCCATGCCCAGGCTGGCTGCCATCGCGACTCCTTCGCAGACCGGCCGGGACTCGGGGCAGATCACCGAGAATCGCTTGCCTCGCCGCGAGGCTTCGCGAAACGCCGCCAGGACCGTGGAGCTGAATGAGTTCGTGATCGTCCGTACCCCATCCTCCACCAGGTCCGCCGCCAGTTCCGCCACGCGCGCGGTGTTGCGCTCCATGGAGCCCAGGAAGTCCGTGCAGGCGGCGGCCACATCCTGGCTGGACAAGGCGCGCCAGGCCAGGTTGAAGACCGGGGCCATAGCAGGCTGAGCCGCCATCAGCGCATGCGCCAGTCGCGGCACGTCTTCGGGCGCTTCCTTCGCGCAGCGGATCAGCAGCATCGCCGCGCGCACGGCCAGCTTGCGGGCGCCACTGGCCCGATGCGTCCGGAGCTCATCGATACCGGACTGGATTTCGTCGAGTTGCCATTCGGACGTCTGAAGGTCTGCCATAAGGCTCAGGATCAATTGAATGCCGAAATGTTCGGGGCGTCAAGATAACCTCCCTCCTGTTAACTCCGCATTTGGGCCGCGCGGATTATGCACGGTTTTACCCCACTTACTGGCTGGGACGGCCTTCCGGAGTAGGTCCGTCGCTGGTAAGGTACTGGGTCCCAAAGCCGCGGTGGGTGTTCGCGGTGGGCGGTTGGTGCCGTACTGGACTGTACCGTTTTCCCCCAAGGGTACTGGCAGGGCCTACCGGTACCGACCCGCCTTGGCCGTGACATCACCCGCAAGAAGGAGGGGGCTTCCCTACCTACCGTCCCGACGATCCGAACCCGCCGCCGCCGCGATTGGTGTCGCTCAGCTCCGATTCCTCCCATTGCACCCGCTCGTAGCGCGCCACCACGAGCTGCGCGATGCGGTCGCCGCGCGCGATCCGGTAAGGCTCGCGGCCCAGGTTCAGCAGGATGACGCGGATCTCGCCGCGATAACCCGGGTCGATGGTGCCGGGGCTGTTGGGAAGCGTGATGGCGTGCTTGAGCGCCAGGCCGCTACGGGGCCGGACCTGCGCTTCGAAGCCCGGCGGCAGCTCGATGGCGAGGCCGGTGCCCACGGCCTGCGGCTCGCCCGGAGCCAGCACCGCATCGGAGGCGGCGCGCAGGTCGAGCCCGGCATCCTCCTCCGGGCCGTGTGCGTATTCGGGCAGAAAAGCGTGCGCGTCGAGGCGTGTGATCTTTACTCGCATGGGCTTTTCACAGCATAGCGTGTCCGCTCGCTGACGCTCGCGGTTCGGTTAGAATCAAGGCATCCCCTCCGCGTCTGGGAACAGGAAGAGCGATGAGTGTCACCCAACTACTCGGTCTGCACATGCACCAACCGCCCGGCAACCTGGATCTGCTCATACAGTCCGATGAGTGGGAGGCCCGGCAGGTGATGCTGTGCTACGAGCGCCCGCTGCGATACGCCGAGCGCTATCGGGACGTGGCACGCTTCGCGGTAGGCTTTTCCGGCATCCTCCTCGAACAGCTTCAGGACCCCGACATCATCTCCCGCTACCGGGAGATCGTCGATATTCCTAAGATGCTCGACGGCTACCGCAACGCGCCGAACATCGAGTTGGTGGGGATGGGGTATTACCATCCGGTCTTCCCGCTGATCCCGATGGAGGATTGGGGAGAGCAGATCGTGCGGGGCCGGGACAAGATTGCGGAGGTCTTCGGACGCGAGCCGCGGATCTTCTGGCCCCCGGAAATGGCGTTCACGATGGAGATGATTCCGTCGCTGGCCGCGAACGGCTATCGCTACGTGGTGGTGGATAGTGTCCACGTCAAACCGAATGGGAATGCGCCGGGCGAGCACGCGCTCTATCGCCTGCATACGGCCGAGTACCGGGGCGCGACGATCACGGTGATTCCGCGCGACCGCGATCTCAGCAACGCCCAGGAGAGCGGACTCGATCCGACCTGGTTCGCCGGCGAAGTGGCGCGCAAGACCAGCGGCGCATCCGAGCCCTGCCTGGTGACCACATGGACCGACGGGGAAAACGGAGGGTGGTTCCGGCAGACCCACGAAGAGGGCGGCTTCTGGGGCCACTTCTTCGCGCCCTATATGGAGCGCGTTCGCGCCGGGCAAATGGCGATTCGTCCGACGTCCATCGAGGAATTCGCGGCCGCCAACCCGCCGCGGGACACGGCCCAGGTCCAGACCGGCGCCTGGAACGTGGGGACCACTTCCGGGTACGACTTTTCGCAGTGGGCGGGGTCGTCCACCCAGCGCGAGGCGCTCGAAGAGGTCTGGACGCTGCGACGGCTGTTCGAGGAGGTCGCCGGAGCCTTGAAAGACGATGGCCGGAAATTGAAGTTGGAACAGGCCAAGGAAGCGATACTCAAGGCAGAGACGAGCTGCTACCTGTTCTGGGGGGATGCGTGGATTCCGAAGTTACACGAACAGACCAATGTGGCTCGCCGGATTCTGGACGAGATTCGAGCAACGTAACAAGGGGGGCCAAGCTATGAAGTGCTGGTTCTGTGACGACGATGCCCGAGGAGCGCTGTGCCATCAGCATGCGCACTTTCACGATGAGCTGACACTCGCAAAATCCGACACCAGCAGCGGGTACACCAGCTACTATAATGTGTACGGGGCGCTTAAGTGCGCTGACTGCAGGCTGGAGTGGAAGAACTACACGCCTGGCGTGAGCTGAGCGCGCCACGCGGGATCAGAGGCTGGTGAGCCTTTCTAGCCGGCCCGGCGAAGGGGACTATCCATGACGGATGGCGATGCGGGCGCCGCCGAGCCGCAGGGTTCCGAGCCCGGCGAACTCCCGGAGTTGGGCGAAGACAACCGGCTGGTCCTGATGGCGGTCGATCCCTACCTGGTGTATGCCTACTGGAACCTGACTTCAGCCCGGATCGCCGCGGCACAGGCGCTCTTCGAGGAAGACGAGATCGAAGCGCACATCCTGCGGTTTCACGATACCACCGGCATCGATTTCGACGGCACGAATTGCGGGACCTCTTTCGACGTCAAGATCCAACTGGACGCGCGGCAGTGGTACGTCCGGCTGTGGAGCCCGGAGAGACGATACTGCGCCGACATCGGGCTGCGGGCGAAAGACGGCAGGCTGGTGGCGCTGGTGCGGTCGAACCTGGTGGAGACCCCGGCCGCCTGGCCGCACTTGAAGGTGGACGAGGCGGCGGCGCTGGTAGAGCAGGGCGAGCGCGAAGCGGAGATGGCCGTGGTAACGGAGGCGCCGGCGACCTTGCCGCCAGCCATCGCCATTGAGGAGAAGCCGGAGCCGCCTGCAGCCGCTCACGAAGGGGAGCCCCCGGCGGCCGCGCCGCCACTGCCGCGCTTCGGTTCGCGGGAGGTGCTCGCGAGGAAACTCGCGGAGGTCGCGGCGCTACGGGATGAACCGATCGCGCCGCCACCCGAAACGGATCTCACCGCGATTTGCGAGAAGAATTTCACCGCGGGGATCTCGTCCGTGATCCTCGGAGCGCGCCGTCCCGGGAAGTAGGCCCTGGCGATGGAACAAGGCTATCTGGCCATCGTCCTGCATGCGCACCTGCCGTACGTGCGCCATCCCGAGTACGAGGATCCGCTCGAAGAGAACTGGCTCTACGAGGCCATCACCGAGACCTACATCCCCCTGCTTCTGGTCCTCGAGAGCCTGTTGCAGGACGGCGTCGATTTTCGCCTGACCGTCTCGCTGACGCCGACCCTGGCCTCCATGCTGCTCGACCCGCTGCTGCAGGAGCGGTACGTGAAGAAGATCGACCGCACCATCGAGGCGGCGGAAAAGGAGCTCGCGCGTACCAAAGGCCAGCCCGAATTCCACTACCTGGCGCGCATGTACCATCGCCTCTTCCTGCGAATTCGGGACGCATTCGTCAATCGCTACGGCGGCGACCTGGTCCAGGCGCTGAAGGGTTTCCAGGAATCGGGGAAAGTGGAAGTGATCGCCAGCGCGGCCACGCATGGTTACCTGCCGCTGCTGGCGCTGCATCCAGCCGCGCTTCGCACCCAGATTCGCGTCGGAGCCGAGCACTACGAGCAAATCTTCGGGCGCACGCCGAGGGGCTTCTGGCTGCCGGAATGCGGCTACTGCACGGCGGTGGAAGCTCCGCTGCGGGAAAGCGGCGTCCATTACACGATCCTGGACACGCACGGCCTTACTCACGCCAATCCGCGGCCCAGGTTCGGCGTCTACGCGCCGGTATACTGCCCCTCGGGACTGGCGGCTTTCGGGCGCGACCCGGAGTCTTCCCGCCAGGTCTGGAGCTCGATCGACGGGTATCCCGGAGACTACGACTACCGCGAGTTCTATCGCGATATCGGTCACGATCTCGCGCTGGCCGATGTGCGGCCCTACATTCATCCGGCTGGGATCCGCATCGACACCGGGATCAAATACTACCGGATCACGGGAAAGGGCGACCACAAAGAGATCTACATGCCCGAGTGGGCGGAGAAGAAGGCGGAAGCGCATGCCGGCCACTTCGTGGAGGAGCGGGTGCGGCAGGTGGAGCGCCTGGCGCCGTTGATGGACCGCAAGCCGGTGATTGTCGCGCCCTACGATGCCGAGCTGTTCGGCCACTGGTGGTACGAAGGCCCGAGCTGGCTGGAGTACGTGATCCGCAAGACCACTCTGGAGCAGGACCGCATCCGCCTGGTCACGCTGTCGGAGTATCTGGAGGAGTACCCCGTCACGCAGACCGCGGCGCCGGCGGCATCGAGCTGGGGACACAAGGGCTTCAACGAAGTCTGGCTCAATGGCGAGAACGATTGGATCTATCCGCACCTGGACGCGGCGGCCACGACGATGGAAAAGCTGGGGCGCAGCCATCCGCGCCCGAGCGGCCTGACGGCGCGGGCGCTCGACCAGGCGGCCCGAGAGCTGATGCTGGCTCAGTCGAGCGACTGGGCATTCATGATCCACTCCGGGGCCACCGGCGACTACGCCACGCGCAGAACGAAGAGCCATCTCTCGCGCCTGCGGCTGCTGGCGGACCAGATCGAGGCGGGGAAGATCGACGAGGCGGGGCTTGAGAGCATCGAGGCCCAGGACAACGTCTTTCCGAAGATCGCGACGGCGGCGGATTTCGTGCCCGGGCAGCCGAAGCCGCGGGCTCCGGTTGCGGCCCCGAAGCCGGTCGTTCCGGCGGCCGCGCCATCCCGGCTGCACGTGGTGATGGTGTCGCCGGAGATCGTGCCGTTCGCGAAGACCGGCGGCCTGGCCGATATGGTGGGCTCTCTGGCGATCGCCATGGAGCGCCTCGGCCAGCGCGTGTCCCTCATCATGCCGGCCCATCGCAGCGCTCTGATGCGCGCCGTGCCGCTGGAGGAAACGGGGATCCGCCTGAGCGTGCCGGTTTCGAACCGCCGCGAAGAGGCGACGCTGCTGCGGGCGAAGGTGGGGAACGACGTTTCCGTCTATCTCGTCCGCGCCGACCAGTATTTCGACCGAGACAACCTGTATGGGACTCCCGAGGGGGACTACTCCGACAACGCCGAGCGATTCGCCTTTTTTTCGAGGGCCGCGCTGGAGGCCGTCCGCAAGATTGGCGGGGCGCACATCCTCCACGCGCACGACTGGCAGGCGGCCCTGGCGATCACCTTTTTGAAAGCGCAGCCAGAAGTGTATCCGGAACTCTCGGCGGTGAGGACGGTTCTGACGGTCCACAACGTGGGATACCAGGGCGTGTTCCCTCGCGAGGACTGGCCTCTGCTCAACCTCGCCTGGGGGTTCTTCACGCCGCGACAATTGGAGTATTACGGGCAGATCAATTACCTCAAGGGCGGCCTGGAGTGGGCGGACGCCATCACGACGGTGAGCCCGAGCTACGCGGACGAGATCCAGACGCCGGAACAGGGTTTTGGCCTCGATGGCGTCTTCAAGGACCGCGCCGCCGACCTCTATGGCATTCTCAACGGCGCCGGCTACGAGGTCTGGAATCCGGCCACCGATCCGTCCATCGCCCAGACGTATGACCTGGCGGACCTCTCCGGAAAGCTGCTCGCGAAGGCGGAGCTGCAGCGGCTGTTCGAGCTGCCGGAGGCGTCCGAGGTTCCGATCATCGGCATGATCACGCGCCTGGCCGCGCAGAAAGGCGTCGATCTGGTCGCGGAAGCCTTCGAGGAGCTGATGCGCAGGGACGTGCAGTTCGTGCTGCTGGGGGCGGGCGACCGGCCGTTTGAGGACTTCTTCCGTTCGCTGGGCGAGCGCTATCCGGGGAAGGCCGCGGCGCGAATCGCGTTCGACGAAACCATGGCGCACAAGATCGAGGCGGGCGCCGATATATTCCTCATGCCGTCGCGCTACGAGCCGGCGGGGCTCAACCAGCTCTACAGCCTGCGGTACGGGACGATTCCGATCGTGCGGGCGACCGGCGGGTTGAAGGACAGCGTGACCGATTTCGATGCGGAGGCGGGGACGGGAAACGGCTTCGTGTTCACGGAGTACGACGCCGCGGCGCTGCTCGCGGCCGTGGACCGGGCTCTTGAGACGTATGGGCAGCCGGAGCAGTGGGCCCGGCTGATGGAGAACGCGATGACGGCCGACCATTCCTGGAGCCGGTCGGCCGGTGAATACCTCAGGCTGTACCAGCGACTGATGACCGGCTCGGGGACCCCGACGCCGTCGCGGGCGACGGGAGGCGGGGGTTCGGCGTCTGGCCCCACGGTGCCGCCGGCCTTGCTATACTGAATTTTCACGAAGTCTGGGGACTCAAAGCTCAGATTGTGTTTACTTGAGGGAGCGGTCGCGCTTCCAGGTCGGGACGTACAATGCCAAAACGCACATTTCAGCCAAATAATCGCCATCGGGCCAAGACGCACGGGTTCCGCCAGCGCATGAAAACCAAGGACGGGCGGGCCGTTCTCTCGCGCCGCAGGGCGAAGGGGCGCTGGAAGCTGACCGTCAGCGACGAGCGCGCGGTTCGTAACGCCAACGCAGACTAATCCGATCGAACCGGCGAAGAGGGTTTTATCGTTTCCGAAGAGTGCTCGGATCCTGCGGTCCGTGGACTTTCGAAAGGTCTACGCGGATGGATTCCGGGTTTCCAGTCCGTTTTTTGCGGCGTTCTGCCTGAGGCTGCCGGAGCCGGGGCGCTCGAGGATCGGGTTGACGGTACCTCGCGCTTTGGGCAACGCGGTGGTCCGAAACCGGATCAAGCGCCGCATGCGCGAGGCGGTGCGGAAGCAACTTCATTCGCTGGAGCCGCAGTGGCAGATCGTGCTCAATCCTCGCCGGGCGAGCCTGGCAGGGCCGATGCCGAGCCTGGAACAGGAAGTGGGGAAGCTGTTTTCGCGGTGCAAAGGCTCGTGATCGGTCTGCTGAGGCTGTACAAGAAGTTCGTCTCTCCCCTGCTGCCCTCAGCCTGCCGGTTTTACCCGACCTGCTCAGAGTATATGATCGAGGCGGTGAAGCGCTACGGCGCGGCGCGAGGCGTGTGGCTCGGCCTGCGGCGGCTGCTGCGGTGCCACCCCTTCCACGCCGGCGGCTTCGATCCGGTGCGGTGAATCGAGAACCATGGCCGACTTCAAGAACAGCCCGAATCCGTTGAACCCGCAGCCGGAACACCAGACCCAGTGGCGTCTCATGCTGGCCTTCCTGCTGATGGGGGCGGTCCTTTTCCTCACTCCCTATTTCTACAAGACTGTGATGCCGGAGCAGCCGAAGCCCGCGCCGGCCGCTACCGGACAGGCGCAACCAACGGCCACGCCTGAGGCTGCGGCCGAAGCATCCCCGACGCCGTGGGTCACGCTCACTCGGGCGCCCGCGGCGGCGATATCGGCGGCCGCGCCGGAGACGTTCATCGTCGACACCAAGGTCTACCACGTGGTGCTCTCGAACCTGGGCGGCGTGGTGCGGAGTTGGGTGCTCAAGAAGTACAAGGACAGCCTGGGCGAGCCGCTGGAACTGGTCAACACGGCGGGCACCGCGAAGACCGGCTATCCTTTTTCGCTGGCGTTTCCGAAGGCCAAGCCGGCATTCGACGTGAACGCGGTCCTGTATCGCGCCAAGGCCACGCCCGACGGCCTGGGCGTCGACTACGACTACTCCGATGGAAACGTGGTGGTTCACAAGACTTTCCGCTTCGAGCCGGCGGCCTACCTGTCCGAGGTTTCGAGCGAGGTCACGCTGGCCGGCAAGGGCGTTGAGCACCTGCTGGCGTGGCGGGGCGGGATCGGCGACGCGGCCGTGCACGCACACGTGGATCAGGAGCTCACGGCGTTCTACGACGTGGCCGCGGGGAAGCTGATTACCAAGCCAGCCAAGGCCGCCAAGGACGGGCCCTCGACCGACTACGGGACTTACTCGTTCGCCGGGATCGAGGACCACTATTTCACCGCCGTCTTCCTGCCGCGGGCCGAGAGCAAGTTCGCGATCCTCACGGTCGCCGATAGCGTGCCGGACCAGGTGGATAAGTCGGAGCAGGCACACGTGGGCGCCGAGATCGGAGGCCAGGCCCGCAACGACTTCACGGTGTTCGCCGGCCCCAAAGACCTGGATTTGATGAAGAAGGTGGATCCGCGCCTCGACCAGTTAGTCGATTTCGGCCGCTGGTTCGGCTGGCTGGCCAAGCCGCTATTCCTGGGCGTCAACTGGATCAACGACCACATGACCCGCAACTTCGGCTGGGCCATCGTGGTGATCACGATCGTGATCAACATGGTTCTGCTGCCGCTGCGGCTTTCGAGCATGAAGTCGATGAAGAAGATGCAGGTGCTCAAGCCGCAGGTGGACGTTATCAACGCGAAGTACAAGAACGTAGGCCTGCGCGATCCGAAGAAGGCCGAGCAGAACCAGGAAGTGATGGAGCTGTACAAGAAGCACGGCGTCAACCCCATGGGGGGCTGCCTGCCCATGGTGCTGCAGATGCCGATCTTCATCGCGTTTTACTCGGTGCTGCAGGTGGCGATCGAGATGCGCGGCGCGAATTGGCTGTGGGTGACCGACCTGTCGCAGCCGGAGCACCTGGCGATCCGCATCCTGCCGGTGGCCATGATCATCGCGCAGTTCGTGATGCAGAAGATGACGCCGAATCCGTCGGCCGATCCGAACCAGGCGAAGATGATGCTGTTCATGCCGCTGATCTTCGGCTTCATGTTCTACAGCGTGTCGAGCGGGCTGGTGTTATACTGGCTCACCAGTAACCTGGTGGGCATTGTGCAGCAATACTTCATTAATAAGTCGATGCCGGCGCCGGTGGAGGCTTCCGGTCCTCCCGTGGCGGCTGCAAAATCGAAAAAGCCGGGCGGGGGCAGACGGTGAGCGAAGGAAAGTACAGTCTCGAATCGTTAGGGCCGCGGATTGACGCATTTCTCCGGTCCGTCTCCAACAATGCAGGCTTCAAGCTGAAGTTTGAGGTGGAGAGCGGCGAAACGCGGCATACGGATTTCGAGAATCCGGACGTGGTGGTGAAGTTTTCCGGTCCGGACGTGGACCTCCTGCTCGAAAACAAGGCGGAGTTGCTGCTGGCGCTGGAGCAGCTCACCATGGAAGTGCTGGGCATGCAGCCCGAGGAGCACTCGCGGCTGTGCTTCGACGCGAACGACTATCGCATGCTGCGCATCGAGGAACTGCGGGTCAGCGCGCTCGCGGCGGCCGAGAGAGTGAAGCGCGCGCACACGCCCTTCCACTTCAATCCGATGAACAGCCGCGAGCGGCGCGTGATCCACCTGGCTCTGCGCAACGAGACCGCGGTGCGGAGCGAGAGCGTGGGGATGGGCCCGCAGCGGCAGGTGGTGGTGTGTCCCGCGGACATGCCGACTCCGACGGAGCCGGTCATCACGGCCCAGGCGCCGCCGCCCCGGTCGGACGACCGCAGGCCGATGCGCCGCGGCGCGCCTCGCCGGCGGGGGTAGGTGGGGCAGGCGTCCACGCCTGCGGCGGGTCTCCAGACCCGCTCTAGTCCACTCCTTGAAACCGCGGAAGCGTCCGGAACTCGCGGCGCGGACTTCAGCCAGCAGAACGGCGACCTGAAGGTCGCCGCTGCACGCTGAAGCGCAATGCCACGTACTTTCCACAAGGCCAAACAAAACAATGGGATTGTGTTTTTTTGCGACGGGGTGTCGCGTTCGAGCGACTTCGGCCAACTTCGCGGGCAAGCGTCGCGAAGAGTCGCGACGCGGCACGCAAGAGTGCGTGCGCCACAATGAAATCAGCGGGTTAGTAGCCGAGTGCGAAAACTAAGTGACATTGCGCTGAAGCGTGCGCCACATACTTTTCGCAAGGCCAAACAAAACAGAGGGATTGTGTTTTTGTGACGTGGTGCCGCGTTCGAGCGACTTCGGCCAACTTCGCGGGCAAGCGTCGCCAAGAGTGGCGACGCGGCACGCAGGAGTGCGTGCGCCACAGGGCGGCTACTTCTTCAACATTCCCACCACGGCGTTCAGGAGCACCGCCGCCATGCCGAGGGGGATCAATTTGCGCCAGCCGATGTTCATCAACTGGTCGTAGCGGAAGCGGGGCCAGGTGGCGCGGAACCAGATCATCGAGTAGACCAGGAACGCCACCTTGAAGAAGAACCAGAAGGCGGGCGAGACCGCGGCGCTCACCACCGGGACCAGGAACGGCAGCCCGAGAACGATCAGTCCCGCGCCGATCACCATCAGGAAGATCGCGCGGGGCCGGTTGGCCAGGCGGCGCGCCAGCGGGAAGCAGTAGACGCCGGTTCCGGCGATCGCCAGAAACGGGAAGACGCTGTTCAGCGGGTAATCGAGCACGGCCACGCTTGGGAAGGGCCTCAGCCAGCCGCCCCAGAACAGCGTCACCGCCACCGAAGAGATCACGAAGATGTTGGCATACTCGGCCAGGAAGTAGAGCGCCCAGCGGAAGCCGCTGAACTCGGTCATGAAGCCGGCCACCAGTTCGCTCTCGGCTTCGGGCAGGTCGAACGGTGCGCGGTTGGTTTCGGCGATGGCCGCGATGACGTAGATCACGAACGGGAGCACCATCAGGCCGAAGTTGTCGAAGACGAACCAGATGCCGCGGTCGGCTTGGGCCTTGACGATGCCCTCCATGCTGAGCGTCCCGGCCGCCATCACGCCGCAAAGCAGCGAGAACGCCAGCGCCACCTCATAGCTGATCAACTGCGCGCCGCTGCGCAGAGCGCCGAGCAACGCATAGTGGCTGTTCGACGACCATCCGCCGAGCACGATTCCGAGCACGCCCACGGCCGACATGGCGCTGATCACAAGGAGGCCGACGTTGACGTCCGCCACGCGCACCAGGCCGGTGAACGGGAGCACCGTGAAGGCCGTCAGCGCGGTGAAGGTGGAGACGCAGGGCGCCATCCAGAAAATGAACTTGTCCGACTGCGCCGGGATGACGTCTTCCTTGATGATGAGCTTGAGCGCGTCGGCCAGCGGCTGCAGGATGCCGTGCGGACCCACGCGCATGGGGCCCAGGCGTACCTGGAAATCGGCCAGCAGCTTGCGCTCGGCCAATACCATGTAGCCGGCTAGCAGCGGGAACACGCCGATGATCGCCACGGTCAGCAGCAGCGTCACCACCAGCGGATTTTGGAGAAGGCTTTGCATCAACGCACCACCTGGGCCAGGCGCAGGAAGGGCTCGGGATAAAGGCCGATCACCAACGTCATCACGCCGGTGAGCGCGAGCGCAACGCGTAGACCGAAGTTCGACGCGGCGGGCACCTTATCCACCGCCTCGCTGACGAACATGGCCCGCACCATACGGAAGTAGTAGTAGACCGCCACCGCCACGTAGAGCACCGCAACCACGGCCAGCACGTTGTGGCCGGTCTCGATGAGCGAGAGGAAAATGTAGTACTTTCCCAGGAAGCCGGCGGTGGGCGGAATTCCGGCCAGCGACATCAGGAAAATCAGCATCAGCACGGCATGGACGGGACTCTTCTGGACCAGGCCGTTGAGGTCCTCGATTTCATCGCCGATGATCTCCTGGCGGCGCAGCGATACGATCACCAGGAACACGCCGAGGTTCATGAACGTGTAGACCATGATGTAGACGGCGATGCCGCGGATGCCGGTGGCATTGCCCGCGATCAGGCCCAGCAGCATGTAGCCCGCGTGCGAGATCGAGCTGTAAGCCATCAGGCGTTTGACGTTGGTCTGGCTGATGGCGGCCAGGTTGCCGACGGTCATGGTGAGGACGGCGATGACGATGAGTATGGGCGTCCAGGCCACTCTGAGCGGCGCGAACGGGCCCAGGAACATGCGCAGCAGAAACGCGAACGACGCGGCCTTCGAGCCCACGGAGAGGTAGGCGGTGACGGTGGTGGGCGCGCCCTCGTAGGCGTCGGGCGCCCACATATGGAAGGGAACCGCCGAGATCTTGAACAGCAGCCCGACCGAGGTGGTGACCAGCGCCAGGAGCACCAGCGGGTCGGTCACGCTGCGCGCGTTGAGGGCCTCGGCTATGTCGCGCAGGCGCGTGGAGCCCGCAATTCCGTACAGAACCGAGAAGCCGTAAACCAGGAACCCGCTCGAAAACGCGCCCAGCAGCAGGTACTTCATGGCCGCTTCGTTCGAACGCTTGTCGGAGCGCAGGTAGCCCACCAGGATGTAGAAGCACAGCGCCATCAGTTCGAGGCCGATAAACAGGGTGATCAGGTCCGTGCCGGTGGCCAGGAAGAACATGCCGCTATTGGCGAGCAGGATCAGGCCGTAGAATTCCCCGCGCGGCTCGTGCTCGGTCTCGAGGTACTTGTGGGATGCGAGGACGACGATCAACGATGCCACCAGGAAGATCCAGTTGAAGAAGAGCGACAGGCCGTCGATGACTAGCGAGCCCTGAAACGCGGTGAACGGGCCGTGCGCGGCGAGAAAGATCCCCTGCTTGACCAGGCCGCCCGCCGCGAAAGCCAGGCCGGCCACGACGAAAACCAGCATCCACTTGCGGTGCTTGGGCTCCGGGAACACCCAGAAATCGAACAGCAGGGTGGCGCAGCCGAACAGCGCCAGCATCAACGCGGGCAGCAGCGCGAACTGATCGACGGCGGTGTAGTAGATCATCGGGGTCCGCTCCCTAACGGTCGCGGTTCGGTAAGGACGGCGGATGGCTGGCGCGCCGCAAAATACCCCGGCTTCACGCGCTCGACGATCTGCGCCACCGGCTTCTCCAGCACGTCAAAGAACGGCTTGGGGTAGACGCCGATCCAGATGGCCCAGGCGATGAGCGGCAAGAAGGTCGCGAGCTCGCGCAGGCTCAGGTCCGGCAAACCGCGGTTCTTCTCGTTGGTCACCTCGCCGAGCATGGTGCGCTGGTACATCCACAGCAAGTAGGCCGCGCCGAAGATCACCCCGAGCACGGCCAGCGCCGCCCAGATGCGGTTCGCTTCGAAGGCGCCTTGCAGGATGGTGAACTCGCCGATGAAGCCGTTCAGCAGCGGCAGTCCCGCCGAACTGAACATGGCGATCGCGAAGACCGTCGCGTAAACCGGCATCACGTGGCCCAGGCCGCCGTATTCCTTCAGCTCGCGCGTGTGGCGGCGTTCGTACATGATGCCCACCACCAGGAAGAGCATGCCGGTCGAAATGCCGTGGTTGATCTGCTGGATCACGCTACCCGCCAGGCCGTTCGGGTTCAGCGCGAAGATGCCGAGGGTGCAAAAGCCCAGGTGGCTGACCGAGGAGTACGCCACCAGCTTCTTCCAATCCTGCTGCATCAGGCTCACGAGCGCGCCGTAGAGGATGCCGATGATGGAGAGCCCGGCCAGAATCTGCACGATGGTGACGTCGATGGAGGCCTTGGGCAGCAGCGGCAGAGAGAATCGGATGAAGCCGTAGGTGCCCATCTTCAGCAGCACGCTCGCCAGGACCACCGAGCCGGCGGTGGGCGCCTCGACGTGCGCGTCCGGCAGCCAGGTGTGGAACGGGAACATCGGCACTTTGATGGCGAAGCCGATGAAGAACGCCCAGAACACCCACTGCTCCAGGTGCAGCGGGAGGTTGAGCTTCATGAGCTCCGAGATTTCGAAAGTGTAGAAACCGAACTGGCGGAAGTGCTCGAAGTAGAGCGTCAGGATGCCAAGCAGCATCAGGGCGCCGCCGGCCAGCGTGTACAGGAAGAACTTGATGGCGGCGTAGAGCTTCCGCGGTCCGCCCCAGACGCCGATGATGAAGTACATCGGCACCAGCACGGCTTCCCAGAACACGAAGAAGAGGAAGAAATCCATCGAGACGAAGACGCCGATGATTCCCGTCTGCTGCAACAGGAACATGATGTAGTATTCCTTGACGCGGGTGTCGATGGCACGCCAGGAGGAGAGGATCGCGATGGCGCCGATCACGGTGGTGAGCATCACCAGCAGCAGGCTGATGCCGTCGATACCGATGGCGTAGTGGGCGCCGAGGGTGGGGATCCAGTCCGCGCGCTCCGCGAACTGGAAGCCGTCCGCGTTCTTGTTGAAGTTGAAGGCGAGCGGGAGCGACACCGCGAAGGCGGCCAGGGCGAAGACATTCGCAAGAATGCGGATGAGGTTCTTCTTCGAGGCCGGGACCAGCAGCAGCAGCGCCGCGCCGATGAGCGGTGTGAACAGGACCCAGCTTAGATAGTGATTGCCCATTTAGCGCACCAAATAATAGCCAAAAATCGCCCCTACGCCGATCACAAACGCCAGCGCGTAGGCCTGCACCGAACCGGTCTGGAAGATCCGCACCGGGAAGGAGGAGAGCTTCACCGCGAACGCCGTCAGCCGCACCGCGCCGTCGACGATCCAGGTGTCCCACCACATGCTCACCGTCGAGGTGAAGCGCGTGAGCCAGCCCGCGCCGTTCACGCCGCCATCCACCACCTTCTGGTCGAAGCGCGATAGCAGCGTCCCGCCGCCCTTCGAGAGGCCTTCGACAAAGACGGCGTCGTAGGCTTGGTCCACATACCACTTGTTCAACGAGCCGGTGTAAAGCGGGCCGAGCGCCTGAAGCGGCTCGACAGCCGGCTTCCGCTTCTGGTACAGGCTCCAGGCCAGCGCAATGCCCGCGCCGGCCACCGCCACAGAGAGCAGCATCATGGCCCACTCGAGGCCGGTGTTCGGTTCGCGCTCGATCTCGCCAATGGTAGCGGCGTTGCCCAGCACTCCCGCCAGCCACGTCTCCAGCGTGCGGAAACCGTCGGGGAAGATGCTCCACAGCTTCGGCACGCCGATCCATCCCGCCAGCACGCTGCCCGCGGCCAGCACCATCAGCGGCACGGTCATCACCTTGGGCGATTCGTGTATGTGCGCGGCCACCTTCGGGTCGACGCGCGACTCGCCGTAGAAGGTGAGCGCCATCAGCCGCCACATGTAGAACGCGGTCATGCCCGCCGTCATGAGGCCGAGGGCGTACACCACGCGGAACCAGGCATGCGGATGCGAGTACGCCTGCCACAGAATCTCGTCCTTCGAGAAGAAACCGGCCAAGCCCGGAATGCCGGCGATCGCCAGCGTGCCGATCAGCATGGTGGCATACGTGATGGGGATCTTCTTCCTGAGGCCGCCCATCCTGCGCATATCCTGCTCGCCCGAGAGCGCGTGAATCACCGAGCCCGAACCGAGGAACAGCAGGGCCTTGAAGAACGCGTGGGTGTAGAGATGGAAGATGCCGACCCAGTAGGCGCCCGCGCCCAGCGCCACGAACATGTAGCCGAGCTGGCTCACGGTGGAATACGCCAGCACGCGCTTGATGTCGTTCTGCGTCATGGCAATGGTCGCGGCGAAGAACGCGGTCAGCGCACCGACGGTGGCCACGATCAGGCACGCTTCCGGCGCCAGGCGGAACAGGTGATTCGAGCGCGCCACCATGTAGACACCGGCAGTCACCATGGTGGCCGCGTGGATCAGGGCCGAGACGGGCGTGGGGCCTTCCATCGCGTCCGGCAGCCAGATGTAGAGCGGAAGCTGCGCCGATTTCCCGGTCGCGCCCACGAAGAAAAGCACCGCCATGGTGGTGAGCACGCCGAAGTGCGTCTCGGGGCTCATCGCGGCGAGCGCCTTGTTGACGTCCAGGAA
>Ga0182027_10004753_pt1 | contig 20928 bp, 17 predicted proteins | sample 712E1DmetaG_FD_121300 | JGI IMG/M metagenome (GOLD analysis project Ga0182027, IMG submission 121300) | Permafrost microbial communities from Stordalen Mire, Sweden - 712E1D metaG (Illumina Assembly) | ecosystem: Environmental > Terrestrial > Soil > Wetlands > Permafrost | place: Sweden...
CAAAGAACTTACAAGTCCAGCTTCAGGCCCTACGTTGAATTCCTTATCTCTAAAGACATCAAAATTGATTACGTTTTCCATTACAGCAGCCAGGTTCCTAGGAGCAAATTTGAAGGGAAGTTTTCGGAAGTTTTGCGAAAATTCATAACCAAAGCGCCAGCATGAAACCCAATAAAGAATTCATCAGGGAATACGCGGACAAGTATGAGCGGCAATGCAAAGACAAGGATCGAGCCACGGAGGTCGAGATAAAAGAATGGATTGCTAAAATAAATTTCGATAACCGACAAAACTAAAAATGCGCAGTAGGGCAAGGATACATCAAAATAGAAGCTGACGACCAAGTATCAGCCCAACTGGCGCGATACCAAGAAATGAATTGAATTGATTGGTCCTGGCATACGAGAAATGGGATTATTGAATCGGGGCTAACTGAATTGTTACCAAGGTAATTCATTGCCATGATCATAACTATGATCGATTTGACAATCTTTGGTATGATTTGGTATCATTTGGTTAATGAAACAAAATTCCTTGGCTGATGGTGTGCGAATTATTGCCTATGAACATCCCGAATGGATTTCAATCCTTAGGGCTTGCGTTACAGTGGCGAAAAGAAGCAATAGCTCCTGTATAGCAGGTTCTTGGGTGCACGCAGAACTGCGTGATCAGGGGAGCGCGTACTTACCGAATAACCTGCGGCTTCTTGTTCGCGTTGGTATCCTTCAGAAATCTGGAGACAGCGTTCAAGGAGGTCACCGCGCCTATTATCTTTTGCCCGATATCGCTGAAATTGAAAAAGCACTAGAAGAACTGAGTAGTTGTCGGGCAGAGGATCAGGATGTCCAACAACCAGGTGTTGTGAATAATCCTGCAATACAAGGCAGAATTACCCAGATAGAATCTCCGGATGATTTTGTGAAATTATGTACAGCCTTGTTGGATGCCGAGTACGATGATTTTATGCCACCGGACGATAGCGGAGGAGACCGGGGGAATGATGGGTATTCGGAAAACGCGGAAACGCTTTTTCAAATCTACTGCCCGACAAAACCTGAAAGAATGGATAGTGCCGAGTATGTATCGCGGATAAGATCAAAGATACATAACGATCTCGAGAAGGCAAAGAAACTTTCGGCGTCTGGGAATTACAAAATTAAAAAGTGGATTTTTATAACGCCAAGGGAACTTCGGGAACCTGAACAGACATACGTCAGAATCGAAGCGGAAAAGCAGGGATTCGAGGGCATAGCATGGGCATCTATGAGGCTGGCGAGGCTTTTGGCGGAACATGATTATTTACGGAGTCAATTTCCTAATTTAATACTTCCCGACATTGAAGCTCAGGTTGAAGCTGCCAGATCGGATGTCGGGCGCCTGGGCGATCGCCTAGACGATTTGGATGAGGCGAAGAGGTCGTTTCTTTCGAAACTTGAGCAGGCCTATAAACGTCGCATCGACGATGCCAAGATGTCGCTTGATGAGGGTAAATGGGAAGGCTCAAAGACAAAATATGAACTCATCCTCAAAGACATTGAGGAGGTAACTGAGCCGATTGATCCCCACCTTCGATTCCGCGTCTACAACAATCTCGGCGTAAGCGAATTGAATCTGAATAATCCCAAACGTGCTGCCGAGCTTTTCGAAAAAGCGTATTCGATGGAACCTGAATTGCCGATGGCTGCGGGAAAACTTGCGTTGTCTAAACTACTCAAAGGAAAGCCAGATGAGGGATTGCCGATAATCATCTCGGCGCTCGAAAAGAACCCGAATGACGATGATTTAGTCTCCGTCAAAGCGAATATCCTGCACGGCTTAAAGAAATACTCCGAGCTTATCCCGTTTCTACGTTCGAAGGGAAAAATTGTCTTGATTCATTGGTATGAAGGATTTGACCGCATGGATCGCAAAGACTATGACGGGGCGCTTGCTTCATTCGAGGCTGTGCTTCGAATAGAGCCGAAAAATTATCGCGCGATGATGCTGGTTGCGCAGAATGTTATGGTGGGAATGCAGAGCGTGGTGAGGAATAATCCTCTTCCCGCGGACAAGATACCCCCTGAGGTCAAAGGTAAGTTTCTACGCGCGATCGAATGCCTAAAAGATGCCGTTGAGATTCTCAAGAAGGCCGAGCAAAAAACAGATCTAGAAATGGCATACTCTAACTTATCGGGATGCTATGTCGCGATCGGCGAAAACAATGAAGCCATCAAAACCGCTGACGAAGCAACCGTGCTGGATCCGAATTCGGCCGTGCCTTTCTTAAACAAAGGTATCGCGCAGTTGAAACGCGGAAATTTCCAAGATGCGATAGAAAGCTTTGGCACCTACAAGAATCTTGGCGGGGGCGATTTTGACGCAGATCGTCATATTGCTTTTTGCTCGCTTCGTGTTGGCGAACTCGGCGACGCGGAAAAAATTATTGCGAAACGGCTGGAAAACGACCAACGCTTGGATCTCGATATTGCGGAACTGGCAGTCGATCTTTATTCGCGCAAGCTCGATAATGAAAAGTTAATACCCCTTCTTAGGCGTCTCGAGACGGAATTTCCCGAGGATCCGCAGGCGCTAAGAATTCGTTCATCGTACTTGCAGCGTAGAGGTATTGAGGGAGTCGAGGCGTTGATTCGGAAGGCGCTAGCGAACGCAAAAACGACGTCGGATAAAATTCTCGCAGAAATCGATCTTGCTGATTTTTACTATGACCTGAAAGATTACGAACGCGCTGCCGAAATTTACAAAAAATATATCAACGCGGAGGAAGGCAACCAGGCGACGCAGAGATACGCGGAATGTCTTTACTCGCTAGGGCGCTACGGGGCGTTAATCGAGTGGATCAACACACTTGGCTTGAAAGCCAAGGAAAGTCCATATGTAGTCCAAGCGGAAGCCTACGCGAATCTTTATTTAGGGAATCTTGATGCCGCGTCGAAAATCTTCAAGGTGTTGTCCGAGAAAAATCAAGGCGGCATTCAGCATCTTGTGTTCTATGGGATGTGTCAATTTCGTCTCGGCCGCGAAGATGAAACGAAGAATGCGTATGACGCGGTTAAAAATCGTGTCACCTCCACGCAGGATTTGGTTATGCTCGCCGAAGCGTATGGAGGAATCGGGGAATGGAAAACGGCGGTTGAGCTCGCGTTCAAGGCACTAGAAAATGACCCCAACAACCCGAAGGCGCATCTTGCCTTTATCTTTACGTTTCTGCGCCGCGAACAGGCTGAGGGTGAGGACTTCGAGGAGAAACACATAAAAGCATTCCAGGAATCGATTGGAGAATTCAATAAGCGATTTCCTAAGGAAACCGCACTTCGCGGATTTGAAATAAAAGATAACGACTTCAGCGAAATTCTGAAATTAGTGGACCAGATGGTGGAAACGACCGACAACGCGACAAATCTATACAGGGATTCGAAAGCACCAATGGCGTTTGTCCCCAGGATAACCGGAAAAAGGCCGTTCGACATCTGGGCGGCATTCACGAGCATGCCAGACGTTGGTATCAGGATGTCATTCGGCGCTCCGGACGAGCTGCCCATGGAGATGTCCACAATCGAAAGCGCTGCGGGATCTTCAATTGTTGTCGATATCTACCCGCTTTTCTTTCTTGGTTATTTCGACCGACTTGATTTGATTACTAAGTACTTCAAGAAGGCGTACGTGCATCAAAGCCTGGTTGACGAACTGACTGAGACAATCGAGGATCGTAAAATCTCTTCTCGCAAAGGAATGACTGTTATTGGGAAGGCTGGCGGGAAACACCAGATGGATAAAATACCTCCCGAACAGGTTAAAAAAGCACTTGACCTCCTCGAGAAGATCAAGGTTTTTTTGACGACGAGCGACGGCGTCGAAATTCGCGGATTGAGCAGGGAACAGCCAAAGGAGGAACAAGATATCATTAACGCACTTCACGAGAGCACGCGCGATGGCATTCTCCTATCGAAGGAGCTGGGTATTCCATTCTACTGCGATGACCGCATCCTGAGAACTGTCTTGCAACGCGAACAAAACATCCGGTCATTCTCGACCCAGGGATTTTTCCTCGCCGCACAGAAAGCAGGATTGCTTACGCCCGAAGAGCGATTCGGACTCCAAGAGGAATTGATCAATTTCAACTACTGTTATATTTCGATCAACGCAGCCTTTGTTTTGACCCGGCTTCAAAAAACATCTTACAGGACCGAACATTTTGAAAAAATCATTTCGGCTCTGGTACGAAAGGAAACTACCATCCAGTCTCTTGGGGCAATGCTCGCGGATCTGTTTTTCGCGATGATACTTGATAATTCGATCAACATCACCGCGAAACTCAAGGCATTTAGTTACATATTGCGAGCCGCTATGCCAAATCATAACCTCGACGCCTTGGAAGAGGGGGTTTTCGTTGATCTACAAAAACGTGTATCGCCAGAACAGCACGGTAAACTTCGAGACATGATTAAGCTTGCGTTTCAGAACGCACGGAGCGCGACTTGATAGCGTTGTTAATCGCAAAAATACGAGGTAGTCTTGAAAAACTGGTAATTAAGCGAACGCCAAAGCACTGGCAATGAATTACGATGAATCAAACCTATCAACAGGTACATTTTTCGCGGATGCTCGACCAATTCTACACCCAGCTGCCGCAGGCGGTAAGCCAAGGGCAATCCATGGCTGCTCAAGCGATCGGACAAATCTTCGCTGCGATCTGGCCACAGCTATGGCCTTGGTTTCTGGGGCTTTTTGGTTTCCAACTGGTAATTGCGATTTATGACGCGGCCAGAGGTTATTATAGCGCCGCTGGTAGCCTAGTTTACCACGTGATTTATCTTAGCCTTCTGGGTGGCCTCATAGCATTCAAAGGCTGGGGCATCATATTTAGCTCAGGGTTCGAGATATTAAATACGGTCATTTATCTCGTTTCATACAGGGTGACTGGCTGGGTATTCGGCTGGTCGCGCTAACTGCAATGGATGATCTACCCGAACAATTTAAACCAACGTATGGAATAAAGCTCAAGCTGAAGTCCGGAGATTCGGTAGTGTTGCCGGTGTGCGGCCCTTTGTTTAAAAAATTGGACAAACCGGTTGGGTTTGATTTTGGCGGAAAGCCGCTCGTTGATTTTGAAGGGAAGCCCGTTTTTGTCGAATTGGCGATTCTGAAAATGTTGGAAAAATCAGGCTGGAGCGGCGTCTGGGTGGAGACCTACGGCGGCGTACACTACTTCACCGAAATGCCTTCGGGATGGAAAACCGGGGAGAGCGGTATCACGATACCGGAGGACAAAGAAGAATTGCTGCGCCGGATATGGAAAGAGGCAAAGACAAAATCTTGTTTTGACGTCTTTGCCTGGCGGGGAGACGAGATTCTTTTCATCGAAGCCAAACATTTCGAGAAGGACAGGTTGCGCGAAACCCAGTATAAATTTATCGAGGCCGCCATAAATTGCGGAGTTCAGCCCGATTCGCTGATGGTCGCCGAATGGGATTACAAAAAGCGCAAGCCGGAGACGAATATGAGAGTCATATGGACTGAGTCGTTTGATTTGCCTGAGGAGGAGAAAAGGAGACGCGTGGAACACGCATACGATATCATGTTCACGGAGACAGTCTTAGAGATAATGCTCAAAAGCGTATTCGATCTGATGTTCGAAAAACTTAAGTCAATTTCCGTTGGCGACGGCTTTATGGGCGAGATAAACCGGCGCAGGGCGGTGCAATTCTATAAATCAAGGCCGGACGCATTCTTTTTTGAGAGCCTGGTTTCTTACATCCTAGCCAGTCGATTCGGAGTGGCAAGCCATTCGGGCGTCAGGAAAGCACTCGCGGATTATGACGTTGACGCCGTCAGCAAATACACCGGCGCAGACATTGAAAAAATCCTGCGTGGACCAGAGTCTCCCATGAGTCGACAGGAGATTGAGGCCTGCGTGGAAAACGCGAAAGTCATTAAAAGATTTTCCAAGTATTACGGCGCATTTGGCAAATACCTCGACAAAAACAAGGATGATTTTGACGGCCTGAAATGGAAGATAGCGGATTTCACCATCGATAAGGCTTCAATACTTGACTATCTGAAGGAGATCGGAATCGACACGGCCAGGCCGGGCGAAGACATGCTGAGGATAATGCACAGGCTTGATTTGATTCATTCCGAGACCGATTCGTCTGATAATATCGATAATGCGTTAAAGATCCTCGATAGCGCAACAAAGGCAACCCGGGAAAAATTCGGTGTTGTCGATGCCGTCATGCGAATCTACGGCAGTGGCGGAAATGGCATTGTCTCAAAAACGATTTGTTCAAAGGACAAACCTTTGTGCGAAGAATGCCCGGTGGCCGGGTATTGCACGGCCGGATTCTTGGATGTAGCCCGCCGGCGCGAGGTCGCCAAGCAATATGGGCCACATACGGTCTTGGATGCCCCGTATGGCAACCTGCCGATATAAATATTATTTGCTTGTCATCGGCGTGGATCGTTAAGTCTTGGGCCGGATAATTTCCCTTTTTAGCGGCAAGTATCTTGACGCTCGTCGCGCTTTTGTTACGATTAAATACTAACCGATAATATCGACAGTAGAATATGCTTGAAAAGCCCTCCCAATTTCTAAGTCGATTTAATTTAACGCAACCTTTTCGGGTTGCGTTTTGATTTTTGTTAAAAAAGTTAGTCAAAATAATGATTTTGAATCAAGAGATGGCCTTATTCAAGGCCAAATAAAATTATGAAAAAATCTATTTCCGGTTTTGTTGCAATTATAATGGGGATTATTTTATCCAGCATGTCTTCTTTTTCCATCGCTCATGCCGCAACTCCGAATTGTAATTTCACCAGAGATCTTTCTGTGGGCAGCGGCGGTCTCGATGTTTTGTGTTTGCAACAATATCTCAACTCGGCCGGTTTTATTATTGCCAGCTGGGGTTCCGGTTCTCTTGGAAACGAGACAAATTATTTTGGTACGGCCACAGAAGCCGCGGTAATCAAATGGCAAATTGCTTATGGGATCTCTCCGGCATCAGGCTATTTTGGCACAGTTTCGCGGGCAAAGTATCAGGCAATCATTGGTTTGCCATTATTTATGTCGGCAACTAATCAATCGTCAGCGGGCACAAATCTGCCATTGCGAACCCCCATATCAACTCCAGTTGCTCCCGCGCCGCAGATTACCAGTATCAGTCCCGATCCAGTTCCGGTAGCAAATGTATCACAAAGTATGATCATCAATGGCACTAGTTTTGTTTCGGGCTCGAAGGTTATTTTAAGTGCCAGTAGCAAAGTTAACACTATTCAGGTTACTTGGGCGATAGACTCAAATCAGATGCGGATTACCCCTATCATCGCCACGACTGGTCCATGGACTGTTCAGATTGTGAACCCTGATGGTCAACAATCCAATACATTTAGTTTTATCGCAATTCCCGTTGTTAATACGCTCGCTCCCACTAATGCTACCGCGACGACTGTTGCTACTGGACAAACACTCACCCTTGAACAAGAAGTAGGGACAGGAGAATTATCCGCCGCTTTGGCAATAAAAGAAAAGGGATACACGAAAAAGAATACAAATGCGTACCCACAGGCTCTCGCTGTTTGGACACAGCTATTGCCTGTCGTTGAGGCCGTTGAAAAATCAACATATGGTAGGGATTTCAGTTGGGCGAAATACGGGGGATGGCAACTTTCTGTCGTGGATATGGGAAATGCCGGCAAAGTGTATCCCACAGATTCATTTCCGGGCGGCTTGATCTTTCTTGATTATCGTTCTGCTAATTTACCAGATGATCAAATTGCTTTCCTTTTGGCTCATGAGGCATATTTTGCCATTAACGACGAACGTCAAATAAAAATTGAGGCTCCTTCTGGCCAAGATACTCGACAGGATATCGTTGATAGTGGATTCGAAGTGGTGGGTTGCGTTGTGGGAGGGGCGGCTGGGGTCGTGGCGAGTGGAATTGTAGCGACCCCATTAGGATCGATAGTCGCGGCGGGACCGGGATGTGCGGCTGGAACCGAATTGGGTAACACCGCTGGTCAATTAGTATCAGCAATCGCATCAGTAGTTGTTAATGTGTCGACTACTTATTTGAATAATAAACTTTCGGCGGCAAATCAGGAAACTGCGGACAGTTTTGCTGCATCATGGTTGGTGGCCTCTGGTTTTAGCTATGAAAACGCAATTCAGTATCTTAAAAATCAAACCGGCAGTGGGTTGCAGAATATTTTACAAAATGTGGCAAATTCGTTGGTGTTCTCTTCGCTTCCTTCGTATCAAGCGCGTTTGGATGCTTTACTAAAAAATTATTTACCACCAGCCGGTTCTTCGGTCCAAAATTCAACAAGCAACGCAACCGTTGGCGTAATAGGCAGGGCGGTATCCGCACCAGCAACCACAAACAGCTCGTCGAGTTCGATACAGGCGCAGATCAACGCGCTTATGCAGCAGATCGCTTTGTTGCAGCAGGAGCAAAATCAGCAAAATACCGTTGCCGCCAATTCGTCGACTACGGTTTCGAGCAATCCAGTTACGCATAATACTACGCAATCGCAGCCTTCTATTTGTATACCGAGCTGGAATTGTGATACATGGTCTGCTTGCGTAAACGGCCAACAAACTCGGACCTGTACGGATTTGCTTTGCTATGGATTAACAACAGGGAAACCCAGTCAAGCGCAATCTTGTTCAGCTTCAAATTCCGTACAAGCTCCTACTGTGCCGTCTGTCCCAGCGCCGTTTTCGACGCTTACCTCTGACTTCGGCGGTATTGAATATGGGACGGGAACGACTCTTCGCTGGTCATCTTCAAATACCACTAGCTGTACCGCTTCCGGTGGCTGGAGCGGCACCAAGGCTCTTTCCGGATCGCAGGATACCGGGCCGTTATATTCCTCGCAGACGTATATTCTGAATTGCACGGGTCCGGGAGGATCGGTAAGCCAGCAGGCGTCGGTCAGTGTTTCCAATCCGGCTCCTACTGTAACGGCAAGTCCCTCCGCACCCGCGCCAACTTTGACTTTCACAACTTCATTGCCTTGGGTTATGTACGGTCAAGACACAACTCTCCAGTGGTCATCGTCTAACGCCGTTTCATGCACCGCGTCGGGTAGCTGGAGTGGCAATGAGCCGCTCTCCGGCTCAAAAGACACTGGTCCACTATCTTCTACTGAAACATTCATACTCACATGCACTGGTCCGGGAGGTTCAGTTAGCCGTAATACATCGGTCGGGATTAAAAATGCTCCTACGCTTGCCATTGTTGATTCCTATGCTGCCACTCAAGGGAAACCATTCAATCTTACCGGATCCAATTTTACTCCTAGTGGCAGAGTGACGCTCCATTTTGCTAAGCCCGACGGAAGTTTTTATTCCGATCAACACACTCAAGCAGATTCTTACGGGAAACTTTCATTTTCCTGGTCAGTTCCATCTAACGCAACACCCGGCAATTCATCGGTGTCGGCGAGTGACGATACCAGCGGACTGCAGACGTCATCTATCGGATTCAAAATTATCGCCACGGCACAAATATCAGGCGATCTTACCCTTTCAGTTTCTCCAATTTCCGGCCCGCCAGGCACGGTATTTACCGTATCTGGCACAAACTTTACTCCAAACAGCGCAGTTATTATTCGTTTCGTAAAAGCCGATAACAATCAATATCCGCCTCAACAACCTGCTGCAGATGCGAATGGCAACCTTAATTTTAACTGGAATGGATCCGCCGGGGCGGCGAGCGGGATAGTTTCGGTCTGGGCCCTTGATAATGGAACGGGGCGGAGTTCGCCGACGGCTTCCATCCAGATAACCGCCCAATAAACAAGCCAGGTACCGGTAGTGAGGTCGGACGTTTATTAAGCATTGAACCGGTCAATTTCCTACTTTAGGAGTGCCTAAACGGCCAATTCCCTCACAATTTGGTAGCTGGCTCCCCAGTGGTGCACTGTTTCGCTAAAGCTATGCAGTGCAGGCACTGGTAGAGTATCCCGCAAAGATGTGGGACAAACGAAGGTTGATCCCAACTGATATCACGGGTGTAAGCCCGTGGAGATTCATTTCGATTAAATAATGTTATTTTTAAAAATTTCCTTAAAATCGAGAAATTGTCATGAATGTAGGTAAGATCAAGGGTTGTAATGAATAACAGAATTAAAAAAGCCGGGCTATTCGTCCCGCCTTTTTAATTCTTCTTTTAATTCGCGGATGTAATCGTTGTATCGATCTTTTCGGCGACAACCTTCATCATGGAAACCAAGTTCTTTCCGTTCCTCTATAAAATCAAGATTGATTGTGTACGCAGAGAGGTCAAGAAAATACACAACGCGGTACCCACCGCTTTTACCTTTATTGCTATCCGGGTTCGGGATACCTGCCGCCCATGCTTCGTAATGATTTTTTGGCGACCGATAAACTAATTTTTGGCGGGGAAGCTCAAAACGGCTAACCGTTGGCGCCCAGACTTTGATTGCTTCGCGTACTGTTGAAGAAATATTGACCTTTTCGCACATCCTCACAAAGTGTTCCCGCTCAACATATACCCATTGCATAATCGCAACATCTATTGCCGGAAAAAATCAATGTCACGCGCATAGGCGTAGTCCACGATTTCATACGGTTTTGAGTAAAACCAAGGTGCCTCAAGGTGCGTCTGGGCGACGATTTTGTCGGTCGGCCAATTTCCGAACTCGTCGCAAATTTGTTTAAGAAGTTTTTTTTGTTCAGGCGAAAAAACTGATTCATCGAATTTAGACTCATCCTTCAACTGAAAATTTATCATCTCACGGTCGTTATGAGGAACGGCTTCAGTTTCAATCACGCCTTCGTTCTGAAGTTTAGCAAGTATTTCATCGATGCGTGCTGGCACCGGACCATAGCCCTGATGTATATAAGTATCTCCGGTTACTGACTTTTTGTGGTCGCGGAAATAAATAAAATCAAGATAATACAAAAGCTTGTTCAGCTTTGTGGCATGAAAGTATTGATTGTTGCAGTACTTAACAAAATATAAAACAGCGTTTTCGTATGCACGCTCGTCAAGTTTTATTGGTTTGATCTCAACCATGGGAGTAACTTTATTATAATATCGTACCATACTTGTAAGGTTAGGTACATGCAATGTTGCGTTTTATTATGTTATATTTATATATATTTGTCAAGATTCAGCTTGGGTACAATCATATAGTTTGCATCCGTATACTAAGCTATTAACGTGCATGGTATAAACCAAATTTGCATAATTAAGCGCTTCCTTGGGCAGACGATTACCTTCTGTTGCCACAGAATGCTATGGCGATTTGAATACGTGATGCACTTTTCACAACACTAGCCTGATTGGTGTACTAAATGCAGTTCCATAGTAAGTATTTCTATTACTACCATTAAAATTACAATTTATTCCGTTATTTGCGAACGATAATATATTATATCAATTGAACCTAAATATTAAATTAAGTTGAAGTTTCATGGAATGATGGAACATATGGATCATTGGTGGAGTATATTTAATGATTTGATATGCAGAATTGTACTAGCTTTGCATTTCCGGCTTGGCGATAATTATTAACGATCTACCGATTTTATTTACACACAGAAATAGTGAGTGGCGGGGTAGGGTAAATCATCATTTTTCAACGTACTCCAGGGCTGGAATATAGATAGTGGCATCGTTTTTCCGCTCAAAAATAGTTCTAACGTCCTCTACTAAGGCACCCTGCTAAAATTTGAAGCTAAAATTGACCTATCCACTGTGGGAAATTCGAACCGGTTGATTTTTTGTTTTGTTGATGTTAATTGATTATCAGTATTTTGGAGGTGAAATAATCGAAGATATTGAAGCAATCCAGGAATTTCTTTTAGAGCTTTTTTCTGGAAAAAAGCTCTTGAAGATGACTAGTTGGGGGTCGTGGGTGAGTCTTGATACACCGATTCAAGAATTATTCGCGGCAGATGTTGACGTCACTGATATGTGTATCGGTAAGCCGATTGAAGAAAGATTCGGACTTGAATCATCGGGTTTTTACTACGGAATGTCTTGCCATATATATTACAATCTTGGAGATCAAAAAGCGACGTTCTATAATAAATATACCAAGGAAAGGGTGGTGGCAATGACAGTCAAGGAATTTGCTGGAATGATTCTGGATCTTATACGCATTAAAGAAGGCCTTAAGCTATCCTAATTTTTTGAATCACATGGGATTAAGGCTTTTTATTTTACAAATTCGCACAAACAGGTTCAAACATCGTACACAAGGCGATCCTGCCGTAATTTGAAGCTAAACTAAACCACCTAATAGGGGAGGGTTCGAACCGATAATCGCCCGAAGGGGTGGGTTTTTGGGTTTTAAGATATATATCATTGACAGATTATAATAAATATGTTAAAAAATAGAGAGGAGGATTTAAATGGAATCGATATGGATACGGCGGTTATTAACGACGATTGCCTTGTTCAGCTTGGCGAGCGTTGCTGTTTGTGCCGCATTAAATTTGTCCGATATTGAAAAAATGTTGGGCGGAGGTGAAGAGAAAGGGACTATTTATGATCCGCTTGTGAACAGTCGTGATAATCCATTGATTATCGCGGAATATGGAGGTAATAACAGCTTCTACTTCACTTTGATGGAAGGCGGCGCCGGGAAAGTTCCAAAATCAATTTCCTGGTTCATCGGACAGCATCCCGGTTTAGAGGTAGGTAATGTTATTGGCGGCAGCGTGATTTTCGGGGATTCCGGATATCTGGTGTTGTGTAATAACGCAACCGGTCATCGCAACGAAACCGAGCTGGCGGGCTTGTTGGATATGCCCGATAATCCCAATCTCATTAAGCCGTGGTACTATGGGAATGGGACATATTACTACACCTTAATGGATGGCGGCGCCGGGAAATTTGGCAGAACCATTTCCTGGGCAAAAGGAGCTCATCCCGAATTGGAGATAGCGGTGGCGTTGGAGCTGAACGGTTTGCTTGGAACCAATGGTTACCTGGTGATCGTGAAAAATCGCGAAAGGCTAATAGGCCGATGACCTGGTTGGGGTCATTAGCTTCAAAATTAAATATTTAAGTTGTGCCAAGATGAGGCGTCGAATTCAAGCGACACCTCTTTTTTTAAATGCCGTAAAGGAGGGCAAACATATAATGATTAGTTTTATAATTTGTTACACGCTGCGGTCTTGCCGCATGGAACAAATTATGAGGATTCCTTGGGTAATCCGACCCCGCATTCTGCGGGGCAAGGACACATCTTTTGGTCCTGCCATGGCGGAAAACTTCGAATAAAAAATGGCGTCGAAATACATTGAAAAAATATAAGTATTTACTTTGAGCGTTGTCATAGGCTTAAAGTGGGGTAATTTCCCGGGTAAACCGGTCATTAGCAAAATTTTGATTCTCACATCGTCCGCTAATCGACATATTAAGGCCAAGGAACATCTTGGCCGAAAACCCCTTATGAGGTATTCTATGAATTAGCGGGTGTTGCATTTCAGAATTGAATGTACCTGATAGAATCCTTATAAATCCTTGACAATTTATATATCGTGGTTTAGTGTAAATAAATATTAGGAGGTGACGCAGGTGTCCTATAAGTTATCGAAAGACTTGAGTTTGGACGAAAGAATGAGGTTTCGCCAAACGCGTTCGTTAATAAATAAAATGAAAACGTGCGTGCGTAATGCCGAAGCATTGGCTTTTAAATTCCATGAATTAAGACATGGCGCGCCAGACGAGAAAAAAGCCACAAGATTGGTGTGTGATTTTGAAACGTTGCTAGGCCGCATCTATGGCCTGATGGTGGAATTCGGAAATTATATTAGAAGAGAATCATTGGGCACAATGAATGGCCCCGCAGCATACCAAGAAAGAAGAAAGATGGCCGGCGAGCTTCGGAATATGGAAAGCCGCGTAGATATCCTTTTTAAATTACAGAGAAATATCTTCCCGAAGTTCATCGAGGCGACGCGCGAGGCGATTCGCAAGAAAGAAGAAGCCATTGTTTTAGGGGCGTAATCCGTGGGCCACATTTGTGCGCCTATTATTTTTTAAAAAAATAAGGAATACAGCAGCGATCTGGAAAGCCTTGACCGTTATTTTACCTATTTTGGGTTGGTTGCCAATAAATAATCTATAAAAATGCCGGAACTATTTAATCCCCTTGGACAAGAAGATGAATCGCAAAATGAAAATTCGGACAATTTGGAAATAAATGACGCGGACAACGAAGGAGAAAAAGAGAGACAAAAAGAAATTAAGAAAGTGGTTTTCCAAGAATTTTCCAAGGGATTAAAACCGTTGGGGTTCAAAAAAGAGGGGAATGCAAAATGGATCCGCCGCGAGTGTGGGACGCTTGAAATTGTCTATTTGCAGCGCTATTCGCTGGGATTTGAATTTTTCGTCGAAGCCGGGAATTGCCGTGAAGACGAAATTATAAAGGGCAACAAAGCGGATGTTGTTGACTGTATGGCAAGGGAGCGCTTGGATGAATTAAAAAATTTTTCGGACATGCCGCAAACCCTAGCGGAGATTGAAGGGCTTACTCAAAAAATCATTCCTGAGTGGTTTCAAAAAAACCAGATCAAAACGCCGGCGGAAATTCCTTTCCGGCAACCGGAATTGGCGGTAAATGATCTGGAAGATCAAAAAGGATATCTGATAAATTTTGATTCCGGAAATGAATTTTTAAACTCCGTGTATTGCGAAGCGATTGATGAATTTATCGCTGAGCATAGGTTTAAAAAATTAAATGACGACAACTCGACATCCAGAAAGGTTATAACAACGGCAAAAAGGGAAAGATTCAAAAAATTTTTACCGGAAATTTATTTTCGGGCAAGAAACATCTTCCGCGCCAAAACCTATCGTGCGTCAAAGTAATGTTTTGGTAAAAAGAGCATTTAATCGGCCTTAAAAAATATGAGAAACGAAGATAAAAAAATCGGGATATCACAGAAAGCCATTGTCAGTCGCGATGACGGCAAGATTTTGGCGATCCGGCGGTCGGATACCCATCCGCTGCGGCCCAAAGGGTGGGATATCCCCGGCGGCGATTTGGAATTCGGCGAGGACGCCAAAGAGGGGATGCGGCGCGAGATCGCCGAAGAAACCGGCTTGGAGGTTAGCGATCTGAAAGTTGTCGATGTTATCTCATGGCCCAACGACCGGGGCGAATTTTGGATAACGATCTGCTATTTGGCCAAGTCCGAGGGCGACGCCGTCAAGCTAAGCTGGGAACATGATGACTTTAAATGGGTCATGCCCGAAGAATTTCGGCAATTGGACGCCCTGCCGCGCATCAAGCAATTTGTGGAATTTTTCAAATCGCAAAAATAAAAAAACCGCCCTGGATAGCCGGCGGATTTTTTACTGTTTTAGCATTTCTTTTATCGCGTCCGCCAGCTCGGGGTAGCGGAAGTGGGAATAAAGTTCTTTTTCCCAGTTTGGGTCATTCAGACTGATGGTTGGTTGTACCCCCCTGCCTTCGATGGGCTGGTTGTCGTCGGCCAGCGTCAAGCTGTGGGCCAGAAAGACGGAGAAGGTTTGGGTTTTATCGAATTGGTTGTTGATCGGAAAAACGCGTTCCACCGTTCCCCATCCTTTAGTGGCTGATCCCAGCAGTACCCCGATATTATAGCGTTTTAGCGCGGCGGCGAATTCTTCGGCGGTTGATTGCGTGTTTTCATTGATCAATACCACCACTTTTTTATAACGGACTAAGCTTGGCAGCCAACCAACCGTGGTTTTAAAATCGATTCGTTGTCCTTGGTGCAAAAATTGGTATGCGTATTGGTCGTTGCCTAAAAACGGCCCTAAAAATACGGGCAGGTCATCGATGTCGCCGCCGACATTGTCGCGCAGATCAATAATAAGGGTGTCCAAATCATCTCCCTGGTCGTATTTTTTCGCGACATTGGTCAGCTCGTCTGAGGTGGCGGGGGAAAATTTGACAATGCGCAAAGACAGAATCGCCGGGTTTATCAAGTTGCCGATTACCGTTGGCTCGGTGCCGTTTTGATCATAGGCTTTTTTGTTTGCCGGATCGGAGAACGTTTGAAATGCCCGTTGCAGTAATTGTTTTTTTTCTTCGGCTTGGGCGGATTTATCGTTTGCCAGTTCTTTCATTTTGGCGTCGTATAATTTTATTACCTGCGCCAACGATGCCTGTTTATCCAAGCCCAGAATTTTGTAGAGATCCACGCTGGTGTCGCGGTTATTCACCCGGTCGCCCAGGTTCGTTACCTGGGCTTGGCTATAGAGCTGGCTGCGGCTAAGCGGTTGCAAATTCACCAGCACGATATTTGCCAGCTGGGAGCAAAATTCATTCTTTTTTTGTTCATTCATGCCGGCCAGCGTCGGTGCCAAAATCGCGACTAGTTCTTCTTTCGTTGTTGGAGTTTTTTCAAGCTGTTGGTTGTTTATTTTTTCGATTCCGAGGGTGTATAACTTTGCCAGGTCCTGGTCGGTCAAGACTTCCCAATAATTTGTTTTGATGGTGTCATAAACCTCCATCAAAAAAGCCAGGTGGGTTTCCTGCGACGGATTGGTCGCCGCAGGCTGTTGTTTTGAATTTTGGGCATGATTATGCAGCAACAAATAACCGGAAATTCCAGCCGCAACGCCAAAAGCCGCTATTATCAGTAATATTATTCCAATTTTTTTGCGGATAACCATATATATTTAATATCCCAAAAACAGGAATTAGGCAAAAGGGAGATACTCAACAGAGTTGAAACCAAAAAAAAGCTTGATAGTTGTTCTATCAAGCGCTCACTGGTTTGATCTTAAATGATGCAGTTGCGGCATCCAAGGCGGCGGAGTCGTTTATTTCAATGATGCTGATCAAGGCATCGTTGCTTAGCTTTACAGTGGTTACGTCACTATTTCGTTCGTGCCGAGTACCGCTTATTTTGAATCCACTATACCCGGCAAGATTGGTTATCTGTTCTTTGTATCCGGGGGCAAAGCCTTCTGCCGCTATTTCGGGGCCGATGTCTTTGTTGCCGTTTGTTTCTTCAAAATAGCCGACATCTACGACACCAGACGTCGTAGTCAAAACGCAGCTTAGCACTCGCCTCGATTCGTACGAACCGTTAATCAGTTCGGTCGTATTGTTATCGCTGCTTTCTACGATTGTTGAGTTGGGGATGTCAAACGACAGCAGGAATTGACTGCCTCCCATTTCCACGCGCGTGCGGCCGTCATATTTCATCGGCGCAATAAATTGGCTTACCGGTTCTATCGTGCAGGATTTGGCTGCGGCTTCAAAGGCGTTGGTATCATTAAGTCCGATAATCTCGAGCACGCTATAGTTACTCGGCTTTGTTACGGCGGCTGTGAATTCATAGTTGTCGATGATACCGCGCGCACTAAGGCCATTGTAGCCAGAGATGTCAATTGCCTCATGGTCAGTTGCTGATATTTTTTCGATCGTTGACGCAATGCTGCGGTTGTCGGGTGTTGTCGATTCGGAATAGAGGACGCCAATTTCACCCGATCCATAATCTAACATGCAACGTATCTGGTTTGTTGATTCGTACGAGCCATTGATTAGTTTGGTTGTGCTGTTGGCATCGTTTTGCACTACGGTCGCGTTTGGTATATCGAATGATACCTTGAATTGTTCGCCTATCAAATCCACTGGCATTGCTTCGACATGAGCTGTTGTTGCAACAAGCACAAGCGCCAAGAACGCCAATAAATATGCGTTTGCCATTGTTTACCTCCTAAATTGGTAATATCGGATCGCATACCTTAACGCGCGAATCCGAATATCCTGAATCATCATAACAAACATTTAATATTTGTCAACGAGAGAAATTCCGTCTTAAGCGAATTAGCCCACCGGATTGGTTCCTGTCTGTCTGAAATTGAAAAACAGCGTAAAAAAGAGTACCCTATAATAAAACCCGGAATTTTGATTCATAATTACAACATTCTCACATTCCTCCCGCCAAGCGGGAGACCGCAATGCCGGACAAGAATGTGAGAATGTTGGTAACTGCTTATGGATGAAATGGATGAAAGCGCGAAGGAAAAACTGCAAAAATTGGTTGATAAATACGAAAAAGCCCGCTTGGCAGGTTCTTTGCGCTCCTATACCGAAGAAGACACCAAAAACGGCTTCATAATCCCGCTCTTCGAACTCCTCGGCTGGGATTTTTCCAGCAAAGACGAAGTGACCGCTAAAGAGAATAACTGTTTTGTTGATTTAATGAATTAGAAATTATGAAAAATACAATTCGCTTAATAAATAATAAATCGGGACAATGTTAAAAGCGTAAATTTATGAACTCTTTTAAAGATATTGCCTATCAGATTTTGAAGGAGGCAGGTAAGCCGTTACATAGCAAGGAAATTACCAAAATTGCGCTTTTGCGCGGCTGGCTTAAAACGGCGGGCAAAACACCGGAAGCGACAATGAACGCCCAGCTTGTTGTTGACATAAACTCCAAGAAAGAGAAATCGCGCTTTGTGAAAACCGGTCCGTCGCTTTTTGGTATTAACGAGGCCGCTGTTGTGCCCGAAAAAGTGGAGGTTAAAAAAGCGGAAAAAATTTACAAAATTTCAACAGATGTTTCCAGTAAACAAAAAGGGGATATAGCGGAAGCGCGGATTGCCGAACTCATTACGCTTTATGGCGACACGACACTTTCGTGCTACAAGCCGATTTCCGACGATGAGGGAATTGATTTGATTGTTAAAGAAAAGGGCAGTTTGCGGACAATGTATATACAAGTTAAAAGCCGTTTTGGCGACAAACCAGATGAAATTTTTACCGCGACGATAAAAGCGACTGGCGTGGTGGATAATTATTCAACGGCGGCTATTTTCTGTTACTTTGACACCGAAGATGGCGATTTGTGGGATTATCTTTGGTTTGTTCCGGCACCTGATCTGATAAAACTTGCCAATAAATTAAGCGGCGGGACGATGCTTGGCTTTGTGGCTGGCAGGCGAAGAAACGAAACAAACAAATGGGATAATTATTTGATCGATAAACGGGATTTGGCCAATCAAATTATCGCCCAAATGAAAAGAATTTAAGGTGTTATCATGGCAGTGTTTGTTTCGACGAATGGAACCGGCTAAAATCGGAAATTGAGAAAACTGACGTGAAAATCGACATCGAAGTTTACAAACTCTACAATCTAACGCTCGAAGAAATCAAAATCGTAGAAAACTCAAAATAATAAAAAACAATGACAAAGAATCAAAAAATCTGGCTTTCCGTTTTTCTGGCAATGTTTCTAGTTCCCGAAATCTTGTGGAGTCCTATATTGAATTTTTATTATGGAATAATCCAGGGCAGTTTTCCCGGAGGTCATTATATTGAATTAAGAAACAATTTTTTAGCCAATGGTGATTATTTAAATATACTAAGATTAGTCCTTATTGTTCAGTTTCTTAGCCTCCTTGCTGCATTTGTTGTTTTATTATTATCAAAAGTTAATAAATTTTATTTAAAATTATTCACATTAATTATACTTTTTATTTTTATTTTTGCAGTTGGGCTTGTAACGCTTTTTACCGTTTTTTCAAATCCGCAGATTGGCTAGGCAAATTGACTAACCCTTGACTTTACGATCTGTTTCGGTAGTATCCATTGATAATAATCTCTTAAATTAACTCACAGTTTGGGAGGGGCTGTGCGATTATTTCAATGGAAAAGATCATATCGCGGCTGGCTCTCGCGTTTTGTTTTGCGCTGGCTTTGCTTTTTCCTAGGTTGATTTTTGCTTCCGTTGATCTTACGGCGGTGGTAAATACCACCAATGGCGATGGTGTTTTTAATTTCACCGAAGGCGACGCTATAACAACGACTGGCAATCAACCGGTCGATTTTTCCGTTACCACCCAGGGCGGCGTTGGCCGGGCAGACGTTGCTTTGAGTCCCTATTATAAATTCGTTATTGACCTAACCTTACCCGATGGCTTCAAGCTGACAGATGCCAATTGCGTTGACTCGGCGACTTCAACGACCCCGTCACAATTTGATAATTCTTCTGTAACCAGTTCCGGGGGCATCGGAATAACTTTGGGCAGTTACGATAGCCATATCATTTGTACTTATGATGCCCAGTATTCGGATCTTTGGTCCAACATCGATTATTTGAATGTTGCTGTTAATACCCAAGGCGGTGATGGGACTTTTACTTACACCGTGCTGACAAACGATGGTTCCAATCCCAATCCGGTCGATTACCAGATTAGTACGACAGATGGTCATGGTTCTAATACTGTGCAGGGCCGTGCGTTCTATTTCACAATCCATCAAAACGCGCCAGTCGGCTGGCAACCGTTGAGCGTCCTCTGTGAAGATGCCAGGAACCGGTCCAGTTTTCAATACTCGGTGAGTTACGACTCGAGTGGTGTTTTGATCACCGCCAGCGGCACATATCGGATCACTTGTACCTTTACCAACCAAAACACAGCAAAAACTCCGGTATTGTTTATACCGGGGATGTTGAGTACGGAGATGAGCGATGCAAACGATAAGATATGGCCAAATGTTTTAAAAATGGAATTTAGCCCTGACGACGGATTTATGGATCCGTTGGGTTTTAATACGGATTTAAAACCATCTGTTAGTTCATTAACGCTAGATGGAGTAATAACCGAAGAACCGACAATCCATTATTCCGATTATCTTATCAATGAATTCAAAAATCAGGGGTATGTTACTAAGGATGGAGCGGATGGGCAGAATTTTTTTACTTTTCCTTATGATTGGCGGTATGGGGTTAGCGGGGTTTATCCGGATCGGGTAACAACGAATGCCTCTTTGCTCAAAATTACTATCGATAGGCTGGCGGCTGCCTCACCGACGGGGAAGGTGGATGTGATTGCGCATAGCTTGGGCGGGTTGATTGTTAAGAAATATGTGATGGATTGTGCGAATACCAGCGTTGATCCAAAGATTGGCAAGTTGGTGTTTGTTGGCGTGCCAAATTTGGGG
>Ga0182027_10004754_pt1 | contig 20920 bp, 19 predicted proteins | sample 712E1DmetaG_FD_121300 | JGI IMG/M metagenome (GOLD analysis project Ga0182027, IMG submission 121300) | Permafrost microbial communities from Stordalen Mire, Sweden - 712E1D metaG (Illumina Assembly) | ecosystem: Environmental > Terrestrial > Soil > Wetlands > Permafrost | place: Sweden...
ATGAGAAAAGCGCACGCCATCCTGGCGGTCGTCGTCGCGGCGACCCTGAGTACACTCGCGGCCGGCTGCGGTGCCGGCTCGCCCGCGACCGTCGGCGCATCGGCGCCGGCGAGCTCGTCGCCGGCGGCGACGAGCTCGCCGGCGCCCGGGGCGACGATCGCCTGGGTGGGCCGGTTCGCGGCCGCCGACGAGCGCTCGGTCGATCCCCGGAACGGCTACGGCAGTCCCCTGACCCTGAAGCTCCCCGTCTCGATCCTGAAAATCTCGCGGCGCGGCGACCGCTACGTCGGCGTGATCGCGACGCCCTCGCTGCCCAGCTTGCCGGCCAACACCCTGGTCTTCCGGCCGGCCTCGAGAGCCGCCGACAGCCTCCTGGCGACGCCCGCCCCGCTCACCCGGATCGTGCTCCACGCCCTGAGCCCCGACAGCTTCTCGTATGTCTGCCGGGTGCGAGCCGGCGGCGTCTGGACGCTGTTCAGCACGATGACCTTCCGCCGGGTCGGATCGCAGACCTGAGGGGCACGTCGACGGACTGCGCCGCCGCGTCCGGGCCAGCGATCCCGCGCTCGGGCGAGTCGGCCAAGCGAGCGACGCCGGCGAGCGACTCCGGCCGGCGGCGCCAAGACACTGGGGGCCGATCGTTCGACAGCGCCGGAGGACCGGCGCCGTCTTCTTTGGCGCTTAGTGCACGCGCACCTTGATGACTGAGGTGAAGGCCGTGAAGTCGTAGCCCCGATACCTGGCCACATACCAGGTCGAGCGCTTCGGGTGGAGCAGGCCGGTCACGAACTTGCCCGACCTGATCGTGTAGGTGCCGGCCTTGGCCCAGCCCTTGGCGGCCGTGGTCGACGGCTGGCCGGCAGCCTTGGTGCGCGCGTAGATGATGACCTTGCCGGTGCCGGGTACCTTGCCGCTGAGCCGGACGGCCCTGCCGTGGTGGATGACGCTGGCCGAGGACTTGAACGTGCAAACCTGGAAGTAGTCCCAGAGTTGCACGAAGCTGTCCGAGGCATCGACGCGGTACGTGTCGATCTCGTACATGCCGACCGGCGCCGTGGGGCGGATCTTCAGGGACGCAGTCTGGACACCGAGGCCACTTGAGGTCATCGGGTCGCTGCCATTATAGCTGTAGGACGAGTTCGCGCCGTAGTACGCGACGAACTCAGCCTGCCGGGTGGCGGGCCAGTCTTTCAAAACCATCTTGACTTTCGTGCCAGGACCGCCGGAGTGCTGGCACGTGGCCCCGGCCAGGTAAGCGTACTGGGCGTTGTTCCAGTCAAGGTTCACCGGGTCGGCTGCGGTCGTACCGGCAGCTACGCTGACCTGGGAGGTACCGAGCGACTCCGTCTGAGCGGTGCAGTTCTGCAGGGGGCCGACGTAATACGCCACGACGTCGTCAAAGCCGGGCGGCAGCACGCCGGCGACGGGCGTCGCAGCGGTCAAGTCGACGTCGCTGTTGGCATAGCCAACCGACATCAGCCCCGCCTTGACTTCGATTGCGGGCGATGGCGCGTGGGCGACGCTCACGTTCACCTCACCGGGTTGCATCTCGTACCTATAGGACGTCGAGTCGTTGTTAGTCGAGAAGTTGAGGCTCCACGACCTCATTTCCCAGAGCCCCGGTGAGGTCGGGTTGTAGAAGACATCAAGGTCGTCGTTGCCGGGAGTGGGCGCCGTCGTCACGGGGTTGAACTGGAAGAACCCCGTGTTGTCAGTGCCATCCGGTGTGGAAGGGGTGACATTGGAATTCCCGAGGGTGTACGCGCCGTTGTCCCACCAGCCCCAGTCGACCTCCGCTCCAGCCACCGGATTGCCGCCGTAGTCGAGAACGTTGCCGGTGATGCTGTACGTGGTGACACCGTCGCCCAGCGCCCGCGCGGCCGTTCGAGCCGGCGCCGCCGCGTGCCTGCTCCCCAGGGCGGCGTGCCGCACGCCGGTCGAGGCCAGCGCACCCGGCGCCAGCACCAGGCCGACCGCCAGCACGATCAGGCCACACATCGCAAGACGTCTCATGGACCCTCCCCCACTGTCATGGCGGGCACGCCGACGCCCAAAGCCTGCGTGGCCCCTCTGGGGCAATCGTAGCCCCTTCGCGCGGCCGCGCAAGCACCGCGGGCAGAAAAGCGTTGCCCGGCGGGCTGCCGGGCAACGGTGGGCGGGCGGCGGGGCGGTCCGCACGGACCGCCCCGCCGCCCGCCCACCACGCTCCGCCCGTCACTCGTAGCGCAGCGCCGCGGTGGGCTCGACCGAGGCTGCCTGCACGGCCGGACCGGTGCCGGCGAGGATGCCCACGGCGGTGGCCACCGCCAGGGCGAGGCTGACCGTCGCCACCGAGAACACCGGCGAGACCTTCAGGGCCGAGCCGCCGATGAAGGCGGCGCCGATGCCCACGCCCAGGCCGAGGATGCCGCCGATCACGGCGATGACGATCGCGTAGATGAGGAACTGCACGACGATGTTGCGCCTTGTCGCGCCCACCGCGCGCCGCACACCGATCTCGCGCGTGCGCTCGCGCACCGTGACGAGCATGACGTTGGTCACGCCGATGCCGCCGACGACCAGGCTGATGGCGGCGATGGCGGCCATGAGCTGGGTGAGCGTCTTGGTCGACGACGAGACGGCCGAAGCGATCGAGCTGGCGTTGACGATCTGGAAGTCGTCCTGCTCGGAGCTTGTCAGGCCGTGCTGGGTGCGCAGGGTGCTCTCGACCGCCGCCTGGAAGGTGTCGACCGCGCTGGGCTCGGCTTGCACGCGGATCTGCGAGATGCTGGGGCTGAAGGCGACTAGACGGCCTTCCAGCGAGCCCAGGGGCACGAGCACGCTCGAGTCGACCGAGGCAAAGCCCACGCCGCCCTGCGCGGCCAGCACCCCGATCACCTGGAACTGCGTGCCGCCGATGTCGATCGTCTGGCCCACGGCTCGCAACGGCGAGAGGTCGAGGTCGCCGGCCACCGTGTTGCCCAGGACGGCCACCGGCAGGGAGTGGCCGGCATCGAAGTCGCTGAAGAAGGTGCCGGCCGCGACCGTGAGATGGTCGATGCTCACGATCTGCGGCGAGGTGCCGCTGATCGACTCCGTGGCGCTGGCCGAACCGAGGGTGACGGTGGCGTTGGTGTTGACCGAGGTGACGGTCGCCTTGACGCCCGGGGTGGCGTCGATGGCGGCCACGTCGCTGGCGCTCAGGGGCACCGCGTTGCTCACGAACGGGCTGTTCTGCACGGTGATCGTGTCGGTGCCGAAGGCGTTGAAGCGGTTTTCGACCGCCCGCGTCGAGCCGCTGCCGATCGAGGTGAGAGCGACGACCGCGGCGACACCGATGACGATGCCCAGGATGGTCAGCACCGCCCGCAGCGGGTTGGCGCGCAGGCTGGCGAAGGCCATGCGCAGCGACTCGAGGACGACGATCATTGACCGCTGGTGCGCGACGTGCCGCCGCCCGACGACGACGAACCGCCGGTCGACCGGCGGAAGCCCCCGCCGCCACTGAAGCCGCCGAGGCCGCCGAGGCCGCCGAAGCCGCTGCTCGTGCTGGCGCTGCTGGTCGCGGAGTTGGTGTACTGGCCGGTGACGACCACTTCGCCGGCCTGGAGACCGCTGGTGATCTGGGTGAGCGACGAGGTCGCCATGCCGGTGGTGACCTGGCGATACGTGGGCGTGCCGTTCATCATCACGCGCACGAACGACGCCGAGGACGTGCCGCTGACCGCGCTGGTCGGCACCAGCAGCACGTTGCTGCGCGAGGCGATCGTCACGGTGAGCGAGCCGGTCATGCCCGATCGAGCCAGACTCGGCATGCCGTGCGGGACCAGGTCGACCGTGTACTCGACGGTGCTCGACGAACCGCTGGCGGAGCTCGACGAGGCGGGCTGGTTGGCGATCGAGGTGATGGTGCCGGTGAACGGGTCGCTGGTCTCGCCGTCGATCGTCAGCGCGGCCTTCTGGCCGACCTTCAGCGAGGAGATGTCGGCCTGGGTCACGAGCGCCTGGGCGATCAGGTCGCTGGGAAAGCCGATGGTGGCGAGAGCGGTGGCGCTGCTCACGCTGCCACCGAGGACGACGTTCCATGACTCGATGACAGCGCCCTTGGGCACCCAGATGAACTGCGCGGTGGTGATCTCGCCTGTCTGGCTCAGGCCCTGGGCGGCCTGCCAGTCCTTGAGCGCCGTCTCGGTCGAACTGCCGAAGTCGCCGTTGACGGTACCCGTGAAATAGCCGTCGGCCTTGAGGGCCCGCTGCAGAGCCGCCACGTTGGATCTCAGGGCGCCCGAGGCGAGGTCGACGGAGAGCGTCGCGTAGAGTGGGGTGGGGCTCACGAAGGCGAACTTGGGACTGCCGGAGACCGAGAGCAGACGCTGCAGGGTGGCCGGTGTCTTGCCGGCGGCGAAGGCGATGCCGGTCACCACGCCGCCGGCGCTCGACGAGCCGCTGGCGCTCGACGAACTGCTGCTCGCGGTGGTGCTGGCGCTGCTCGTGCCGCTCGACGAGCCGCGGCTACTGGTGAACGAACTGCCGCTGCCGCTGCCGCTGCTCCCTGTGGGGGTCGACCTGGGCGCGGCGCTGACCGTGAAAGAACGTGGGCTGGCGGCGGTGCCGGCAGAGCAGGTGACGGTGATCGGGCCGCTTCTGGCGCCGGCCGGCACGATCGCCGTGACGGTCGTGGCGCTGAGCACCTTGAAGTACGCCGACCGGCCGTTGAAGCGGACCGCGCTCACGCCGACAAGGTACCTGCCGTTCACCGTGACGCTGGTCCCCACCGGGCCTGAGGTCGGCCTGAAGCTCGTCAGCGCGGGCGTCGGCGCCGTCGATGTCGGTGACGGCGACGGCGATGGTGATTGCGTGTCGTCGGCCAGGATGACGCCGTAGGTGACGACCGGACTGGCGGTGACCGCGCCACCCGCGGTGGTGGCGCGCACGGTGGTGATCGCACCGCTTCCGCCCGAGGTGGGGTCGCTGGTCAGCGACGAGCCGTTGCCGCTCGAGCTGCTGGACGCGCTGCCGGTACCGCTGAGCGAGATCGTCATCGCATCCTGGGCACTGGACAGGGTGAAAGCGGCCTGCACGGTCTCGGCGATGGTCCCCTTGGCCGCGGTAGAGGTGAGGTAGTGGACGGTCGCCGACTTGTTGCGGTTCAGCAGCAGCACAGTGGCCGCGACCGCCGCCGCGACGACGATCACGACGACCAGGGCGATGAGCCACCAGCGGCGCTTGCCTTTCTTCATCGGTCCTCGACTCCTTCGTGTCGTCGCTGTGGCGTTGGCCCGGTGTGCCCGCGGTGGGCGTCGCTCATGTTCCGCTGGTGCTGCCGCCGAACGGGGCGCCGCTCGGCGGCGTGCCGTTCTGGGTGGATCCCTGCCCGCCCGACTGGCTGCCGCGGAAGCCGCCGCCAAAGCGACCGCTGAAGGTGCGCGTGTAGACGACGGTCTGGCCGGCGCTCAGGCCCGAGGTGATCTCGGACTCCGTCTGCGTCTGCTGGCCGACCGTGACGCTCTGCGTCGTCGTCTTGCCGTTGGCCAGCAGCTGGACGGTGGCGCTGCTGCCGCTGCCCTTGATCGCCGCCGTGGGGATGATGAGCACGTTGCTGGCCAGCACCTTCACCTGGATCTGGGCGATGCCCATGTACTTGGTCGTGACGCCGGTCGGCAGCTTGGCGATGGCGACCGTCGCCGTGACCGAACCGTTGCTACCGGCGCTCACCGCGGTCACGGTGCCCTGCGCCGTCTTGGCGCCGCGCAACGTGCCCTGGCCGCCCTGGCCGAAGAATCCCTGACCGCCGCTCGACCCGTTGCCCGAGCCGGAATAGCCCTGGCTGCCGCTTCCGGGGGAGGGAGCGCCGCTGGGACGGGCCGACCCCGAGCCGAAAGCGCCCGGACTGACGCCGGCCGGCAGCTTGAAGAAGGACAGCGTGACCGACTGGCCGGCCGCCACCTGCGACGCGTTGCGCCCCACCATCTGGATGGTGCCGGTGACCTTGCCCGTGGTCGAAGTGAGCTGCACCCTGCCCGTCACGCTGTCGACGAGGTTACCGAGGCGCGCGGTGGCCAGGACCTGGGCGGTGCGGCCGCTCGTCGAGGCCGCCGCCGCCTTGCTGGAGCTGGAGCTGCCGCAGCCGGCCACGACTACGGCCGTCACGGCCGTGAGAGCGAGCATCGCACCGAGACCGGCGCCGAGCCGCCGGTTCGACCGGCGCGAGTGGGCAAGCGTCATCGTGATTCCTCCGTTGATCGTTCGTCGTGCAGTGCACCGTCGCGCAGCACCAGGCGCCTGTCGGCGTGGGCAGCGACGTCTTGCTCGTGGGTGATCATGACGATCGTGCGACCCTGGGCATGGACGGCGTCGAGCAGGTCGAGCACATCATTGGTGGCCGCCAGGTCGAGGTTGCCGGTGGGTTCGTCGACCAACAGCAGCTCGGGGTCGCCGACCAGCGCTCGGGCGATCGCCACGCGCTGCATCTGGCCGCCCGAGAGCTGCGAGGGGTCGTGGTCGGCGCGATCGGCCAGACCGACCGCCGCCAGCGCCGCCTGGGCGCGGCGCAGGCGCTCGGCGCGGCGCACGCCGCGGTAGATCAGCGGCGTGGCGACGTTCTCTAAGGCGCTGGTGCGGGCCAGCAGGTTGTGGAGCTGAAAGACAAACCCCAGCAGCTCGTTGCGCAGACGGGCGCGGGCGGCGTCGTCTAAGTCGCTGACGTCGTGGCCGGCCAGCAGGTAGGTGCCGCCATCGGCGCTGTCGAGCAGGCCCAGCACGTGCAGCAGGGTCGACTTGCCCGAGCCCGAGCGCCCCGTGCAGGCGACCCACTCGCCGCGATGCACCTGCAGGTCGAGGCCGTGCAGGACCGGCAGGGCGATGTCGCCACGACGATAGGTGCGCTCGATGCCGGTCGCGGCGAGGATGAGGTCGGTGTTCACGCTCGATGGCGGCAACGCCTGTTCGCTCACCTGACTCCTTCCCACGGTTGCCCGCGAGTCTAAGCGGCCGAGCTGAGCATGGGCTAAGCCCCAGCTGTGAGAAAGCTGAGAGTGTCGTCGGCCCCCGGCCGCGGGGTACGCCGCTGGGGCGGGCTTTCACACACTCTTTGCACCGCCGCGGTGCGTCTTCACGGCTCCTTTATGGGCTACGGGGCACTATGAGTGACAGGACGCCGAACCGGAAAGGGACACCCGATGCTGATCATGGGGATCGCGTACGTCGTGGCGCTGGGTCTGATGCTGCTGGCGATCTACGAGGTGGCGGCCCGCCGCATCCGCCACCACTGACCTCTGACAACTGACCACTGACCTCTGACCTCCACCGCCGGCGGCCCACCTTGTCGCCCCTAGCGGGCGCGCGTCACCAGCGGCGCCCCATCGTCGCCGCGCCGACGCTCGAGCGGGATGAAGCGCGCCGACAGGCCCGCCGGTTCGACCTCGACGATGACCACCGTGGGCCCGTCGTCCTCCTCGTCGGGAGAGCTCGCGGTGCCCGGGTTCAGATACAGCGCGCCATCGATCCACGAGGCCGACGGCACGTGGACATGACCGAACACGACGAGATCGGGCGGTATCTGATCGGGGCCGACCACGATGCGACCGGCCGCGAGCCGCTTGAGGAGACGCTTGGGTTTGTGGGCGACCACGAAGCGCACGCCGGCGATCTCGCCGATCACCTCGCGAGGCAGGGCCAGGGCCAGGTCGTCGGACTCGACGTTGCCCGACACGGCGGTCACCGGCGCGATCGCCTCGAGCGTCGCGAGGATGGCGGCGTCGCCGACGTCGCCGGCGTGGATGATATGGCTCACGCCACCGAACAGCTTCACGACGGCGGGGTCGAGATAGCCGTGGGTGTCGCTGATGACGCCGATCCGCGGCCGCACCGAACGCCCCCGTCCGACCGCCGCGGGCGCCCCCTCCGGCTTGGCCGGCCTGGAGCGCTTGGGCTGCCTGCCACCGGCCGCGCGACCCTTGCCGGCGCCGGCGCTGCTCTTGCCGCCCCCGGTGGCCGCCTTGCCGTCCCCGACGTTTGCCTTGCCGCCCCCGGCGGCGCTCAGCTCCAGCGTCGCGTGCTGGTCGTCCCCCTGCACCATGACCGCCTCCTGACAATGCCTGCCGGGCCGCTTGTTCCCGCTACGAGGCAAATCGGAACCGACGTCGCCGCGCTTCAGGCTCTAGGGTAGATGACGAGCAGCACCGCGCAGTAGACGATCAGGGCGCCGGCGACGCCGAGCACGGCCAGGCGCACCCGGCGGATGCGGAAGCGCTGCCCCACCGCGACCAGGAACAACACGGCCGCCAGGATGACCGTGAGGCGCACGTACCTGTCGGCGGTGTCGCGCGAGTCGACCCCGTTCTCGTAGGCCTTGCTCGACTGGTCGCTGAGCGCGGTCGCCTGGGCGGTGAGCGGGTCTTTGTACTGCGGCATGTAACGCGGCCCCGGCGGCGCCGAAGGGTTGGTGAGCGGGTCGGTCTTCAGCCAGGCCTTGAAGGCGACCTCGTAGTTGGGCGTGAAGCGCCGCGCCAGGATGGCGGCGAGCTTCGTGTCGCCCGAGGTGTCGGCCTGCAGCCAGGCGGTGAGGTTGCCCGAGTTGTAGATGATCGTCTGGTTGCTGGTCAGCGAGGCCTGTTCGGCCTGCACGCGCAGCCGCGACGCCGTAGCGTAGTCGCGGCCGCTGACGCCGTCCCATTTGGCCGCCTGGTAGCCGCTCAGGGCGGTCGAGATGGCGACGATGGCCAGCAGGATCGCTTCGAGGATCTCGAGGACCTCGAGTCGCATATGGCCTTCGCCGCCGGGCTGGAGCTCCTGGTGTTCCCTGAGATGAGATGCGATCTCGGCGTTGAAGTTGCCCTCTGGCATCGCTGCTTCCCCTCACGGCTCGCGCTCGACGTCGTCGTACTCTACCTGAGGGCAACGCCCGACGTCGCGCAGACGGGCTACCGTGGTGAGCCGGGCCCTCGTCCCGATGGGGCGGGGGCGGCGGGGGCGGCGGGGGCGGCGGTGCCCGCCGCCCCCGCCGCCCCCGCCGCCGAGTCATCCGCGGAGCGCTGCAGCGAAGCGGTCACCTCGAAACCGACGAGCAGCCCGATGTTGAGCAGCCAGGCCCAGACGAGCGACGCCACGGCCGCGCCGAGAACACCGTAGACGCGCTCATAGGCGGCGAAGCGCGACAGATAGAAGCTGAACCCGACCGAGGCGGCGAGCATGACCACCACGGCCACGCCGGCGCCCGCCAGCGTGTGCCGAAAGCGCCGGCGCCGCGGCGCCGGCGCCGGCGCCGCCTGGAAGAGGATGGCGCACCACAGCGCCCCCACCGCGAGCAGGAACGGAAAGCGCAGGACAGACCAGGCCTGCACGGCCGTCTCGCCCAGACCCACCAGCCGTCCCAGCCAGGCGGCGACGGGACCGGCCAGCACCACCGCGGCCGCCGCGACGTCGAGAAAACCCAGCAGCAGCAGGGCGAGACCCAGGCGCAACGGCAGTCTGGCAAGAAAGCCGCGCCCGTCGTGCACGCCGGTGACGTTCCCCGCCGCCCACAGGAACGCGTTCACGTAGCTCGAGGCGGTCCACAGCGCGAGGACGATGCCGACCAGCAGCACCAGCAGGCTGTCGTGGACCTGCAGCACGCTCTGCAGCGCGGCATCGACGAACTGCACGAACCACTGCGGGCCGACCTTCGCCACCGACTCGAGCAGGCGCACGACACCATCCGGCGACACGCCCACCAGACCGAGCACCGCCAGCACGACGATCAGCGCCGGCGCGAACGACAGCGTCAGGAAGTACGTGAGAGAGGCCGCGATCTTGGGCAGGTCGTCGGCCGTCAGGTGACCCACCAGGGCCGCGACGACGGCGCCCGCACGGCGCCGGCCCGCCCCGGCCGCCGCCGTCACTGGGGTTCGGCGCCGGGGACCGCCGGCTCGACCGACAGCGACTCCCCGGGCTCGAGCAATCGCACCTCGACGCCGGGCGCGCTGACGGCGGCGAGCTCGGCGAACTGCTCGGGCCGCCGCCTGGTGCGCTGGAACCAGGCGTAGTTGGCCTGCTTGCCGGCGTAGGTCGAGCCCGGCACGTACAGTGTGCCCCAGTGGATCGGCACGGCGATGCGCGGCTGGAGCAGACTGAGCGCGTGGGCCGCGCTGCGCGGGCTCAGGTGCCGGCCCTCGGGCGGACGCACGCCCCAGGTCTCGATGGGCAGCAGGGCGAGGTCGATGCGCGCGTGCAGCTCGTCCATGCCGTCGAACAGGCCGGTGTCGCCGGCGAAGTAGATGGTCGACGAGCCCTGGACGATGAAGCCCAGCGGGTCGGTGGGCGGCGAGACGACCCAGCGCCGGCGCGTGTGGCGGGCGTGCACCGCCAGCACCTCGAGCTCGCCGAAATGCAGGCTGGTGTCGCGGCGCGTCTCGACGACGGTCTTGAAGCCGATGCGACTGACGGTGCGGCCCATGTGCGGGGGTCCGATGACGACCGCCGACTTGGGCAGCAGCTTGAGGGAGGGCGTGTCGAGGTGATCGAGGTGCAGGTGGCTGATCAGCACGACGTCGATGTGGTGTCGCACGGCGGGATCGGGCAGCTCGCCGAAGCGTCGCAGCGGCCCTATCCAGCGCTTGAGCGCCGGGTCGGTCAGGATGCGCAGGCCGTCCATCTCGATCAGGACGGTGCCCTGCCCGACATACGTTACCCGCGTCGCACCGCCCGGCGGCGCCACCCGAGCCTCGCCCGCGAGCTGCCCGTTAGCCAAGGCGGCCGCCTTGCACCCCTCGCAGGTCCCTCGAGCCGAAGATCGTCCACCTCGCTCGTCGCAGTCCGCCGCGCGCCCACCCTGGCGGGCCCTCGCACGGGCGCGCCGCAGGGATGATTCCCCACCGACGGCAGTAACGTGCAGTCTACTCCCGACCCTGCTGGACCGCCCAGGCCTCGGCGCGAGCTTTGATGCCGAGCAGCACCTTGCGCATGAAGGGAAAGTCGAAGGCGTCGAAGGCGAGCTGGACGGCGAGGTAGGGCGATGTCCAGCGGTAGTGGTCGCGCATCCGCGTGATGAGCCGCGTGTGGGTCTCGTCGACCGGCTCGAGATACCAGAGCCAGCTGCCCGCCGACACGCCACGTCGCGAGACCGCGTCTTGGTCGGCGCCCTTGGCGCGCCAGAGCATCCACCGGTTCTGGCTGAACTCGACACAGACCATGAACGTGATCGGGCTCATGGGGAACTCCTTGCCGACCTCGAGCCCCTGCCACTCGGGAAGGATCTCCCAGGTGCTGGGCCGGCCACCGTTGTCGACCCAGTCGTAACCGTACCAGCCGGCGCGACCCCAGCCGATCTGCACCAGGAACGGCCAGATCTGGGCGGGCGTCGCGGCTACCGTCACGGCGCGCGTCGCATTCCAGGTGGGGCGGGCGACGAGCGCGTCGCCCGGCAGAGGCCGGGCGACCTCGTCGTCGCTTGCCCCCCAGCGTATCTGCCAGGGCCGGTAGACCTTGAGGTAGAGCGCCGCGCCGCCCGCGGCGAGCGCCGCGGCCGCCGCGGTGCGCGCCAGTCTGCCCATCGCCCATCGCCTCATCCGTGAGCCTTGCCGGCAGCCGACATGAGAGCAGTGGACTTCCCGGGCAGCGGCGTGCGCCCCCGGGTGCGGGCGAGCAGCCCGTCGATGTGGTCGAGCTCCTCCCATTCGGCGACGCGGCTGCCGCAGCGCAACGAGAAGACGAACTCCCCGGCGAGCTCGGCGCGCTTGCCGGCGGCGGCCTCGTCGAAACGCGCCACGATCGACCGCCAGTCGACGCGTTCGCGGTCGCTGCGCCCAAGCACGGCCAGGGCGACGAACTCGTCGTTGCCCAGTCGGGCGACCACGTCGGCGTCGCGGAACGCGAGGCGCAGCACGTCGGCGACCGCCAGAACGAGCGCATCGCCGGCGGCGTGGCCGCGGCGATCGTTCACGTCCTTCAGCCCGCCGAGCTCGACGTGCAGGACGAGCACCTGGGCGCCCAGCCGGCGGGCCCGCTGCCGCGCCTCGTCGACGGAGGCAAAGAAGCCCCGGCGGCTCAGCAGGCCGGTGAGCTCGTCGCTGTCGGACCGGTCGCGAGAGATCTCCGCGAGCTCCCGATGGACGGCAACGTCGCGCGCGACGGCGAGACAGAGCCGGCGGCCGGCTTCGTCTACCCGGCGAAGCGACACTTTGACGGGCAAGCGATGGCCGTCGCTCGTCAGATACGTGCTCTCGAAGACGAGGCTGCCGGCCTGATCCAGCGCCAGCATCCGCTGCTGGACCGCGTGCCGCACCTCGGGCGCGTACAGGTCGACCCAGGTCATGGCCAGCAACGCGCGGCGCGGGTAGCCCAGCGCCATGCAGGCCGTCTCATTGACCTCGACAAGCCGCCCCGGACCGTCGTCGTCGGACAGCTCGTAGGTGCAGATCGCATCGCCGCAAGCCTCGAAGAGGGCGTGGTAACGCCGCTGGCGATCGGGCTCGCCGTGGTCGGCGGGGCCCTGCCGGGCGCCGGCGTGCAGCCACGCGGTCCAGGTGGCGGCGAGAGCCGCGCCGAGCAGCACGACCACGAGCAGCCGGCCGGTCTGTGCGGGAAGAGCGGACGGCAGCACGAGCTGGACGACGGCTGCCGCCGCCGCGCAGCTCACAAGGGTCGGCACTATCCAGCGTCTCATGGCCTGCCTTGTCGAGGTTCCGCGCGCGAGAAGGCGTTGAGAGGCCGCAGCCTCCGCTATGAGGTAAAGTCGACCGAAGACTCGTCGGGCTTGAGTTTCGGGAGGCGCCGCCGGCTGGACGGCGCCCGGCGGCGCGGGCGAGGCTAGTCCTGGTTGACCTCGACGCGGTTCTTGCCCAGGCGCTTGGCCCGGTAGATGGCGATGTCGGTGGTGCGGTTCTCGCCCGCGTCGTAGCGGTAGATGTCGCATTCCCAGAGCTCGAATGCCTCGGCCGTCCGCGATGTCCGGCTCGGCGGGTATATCTGCTTTGGACGACGCAATGCAGACCGGGAGGCACACTACGGCGACCACCCCGACAGTCACCATCTACTCACTTACCACCTGCGGCTGGAGCGCCAAGGCCAAGGCGTTCTTTCGGGCGCGCGGCATCAGCCCGTTCGTCATCGAGTTCGACATGGCCGGCCCCGAACTGCAGGCGAAGATCTCGGCGGAGATGCGGCAGCACGGCGCCAACGGTTTCCCCTTCGTGAAGATCGCCGGACACGTCGTGCCCGGCTACAGTCCCGACGACTATGAGCGGCTGCTCAAGGCCGGCTCGTCCTAGCCGGACTCGCGAGGCTCGTCGCCCGCACGCGGCTCGGCCACCTCACCATGCTCGCCGTCGTCGAGCAAGCTCAGCGCGTCGCGGTCGACCTTGCGACGCACGCGACGCCAGAGCATCACGGCGCCGGCCACGGCGACGCCCGACAGCACGATCACACCCGCCACGCTGAGATCGTCGGCCAGCACGTCGAGATGGCGCACGAACACCGTGGCCAGCAGGGTGACGGCGGTGGCCCACACGACGCAGGCCAGGGCGTTGAAGGCGAAGAACCGTCGCCAGACCACGCGGGAGCCGCCCGCCGAGAACGCCGCGAGACCGCGCACCGGCGAGATCTGGCGGGCGATGGCGACCGTCCAGCCGGCGTGGCGCCGGTAGTAGGAGTCCATGCGGTCCAGGTAGCCGGGCCGCACGCGCAGCACGCGCAGCAGCCGCTCGATCACCGGGCGTCCGGCGGTGCGTCCCACGAGGTAGGCGAGATTGTCGCCGGTGATCGCCGCCGCGCTGCCGACCACGATGACCCAAGGCAGGCTGAAGACGCCCCGCTGGGTTTCGTAGGCGCCCACCAGCAGGCTCACCTCGCCGGGCAACGGAAAGGCGAAGCTCTCGGCGGCGATCAGCACGAAGAGGATGGCGTAGCCGTGCCTGCCGACCTGGTCGGCGACGTCACGCAGGGCGCCGTGCAAAGCGACGATCACGATGACGTGCACGGCGTCGATCACCATGGGGGCCAGGCTGTCACGCGTGGGTTCTTCCCCATCGCGGGTCCGCCCAGCGGCAGACGCGGCTAGCGGACCAGCAGATCGGTGATCGCCGCCGCGGTCTGGATGTTGCCGGCGGAGTCGGTGGCCGAGACCACGACCCGGTAGGCGCCTGTGGCGAACCGGCAGACGAAGCGGCAAGCGAGCGTCGTGTCGACCCGGCAGCCGGACAGGACGATCTTCTTGACCAGCACGCCGCGGGAGTTGCGGAAGCGCAGCGTCACGGTCGCTGTAGGACTGCCGGGCCGGGGGTCGCTGATGAAGAAGCGCACCGCCACCTGATGGCCCCGCAAAGCCCGGGCGAGCCACTTGGCCACCGGCGTGGGCCGGCGCGTGTCGATGTGCACGGTGCAGGCGCGCCGGCGCTCGACGTTGCCGGCCTTGTCGACCGAGCGGTACCAGACTCTGACCACGCCGTCGGCGGAATGGTCGCGCGGGGCCGGCAGCGTGACCGACCTGCCCTTCGTCCAGGTCGAGCCGCCGTCGAGCGAGTACTGCGTGAAGGCCACACCGGTGCCGCCGCTGTTGTCGCGTGCCGTGAAGCGCAGTGTCACCGGCTTGCTGTGCCAGGCCGCGCCGGCGCCCGAGACCGTCGTCACCGGCCGCTTGACGTCGGTGCTCACACTGAAGGCGTTGCCCTCGGGGCTCAGCGCCGAGGTGGCGACCTCGGTGGCGCGGGTGTCCAGGGAGACCATGTTGATCCGCGACCAGTCGAAGGCGTCGATCGACTGGCCATCGAAGGCGCAGTAGCGAAAGCTCAGCAGGCCGAAATCGGCGATCGGCAGGATGGTGCCGTCGGCCAGCGAGGGCGCCTCGGCCACGACTTCGACCGAGGAGCGTGCCGGCGGAACGCCGGTCTTCGGTGTGTCGATGGTCTTCGTGACCGACTTGCTCGTCGTGTGATCGACCAGCGTCAGCGTGAAGCCTTCCAGGGTCGCCGGGGAGGTGTCGGTGGCGTCGGTGGCCGGGACCCAGGTGACGGTGGCCGTGACCCAGTCGCCGGCGTGGATGGGCAGGTAGTTCTGCTTGTCGCTCGGTTTGTTGAGAAAGTGCGGAGCATCCGGATACATCTCATACCAGGCGTCGTAGTAGACGTGGCCCATGAGGCTGAAGCCCTCGGTGCCGATCTGCTCGACCGTCTGGGCGGGATCGCTGTCGGGGTCGGAAGTGTCGCCGTCGAGCCCGACCCAGAAGACGGCGTCGGTGAAATCGGCGCTGCTGGGCCGCACTCGCGGCTGCTTCCAGGTGGCGGTGACGCTCGTGAACGGCCCGCCGGTCACCACGTCGTAGCCCGACCAGTTGTTCGTTTCGGTGCGACTGCCGAGCAGCGAGCCCGGCTGACCCAGGAGCGGCCGCGTCTGGCCCAGCGGTGGGACGACGATCCGCGGCAGCACCACCCTGGTCACCGCCGCCGCGCCGGCGGTCGAGGCCGCGCCTCGTGAGGCCGCGGCGCCGGCCGCCGGGGCGAAGGCCGCAACCAATGCCACCGGCAGGGCCGCCAGGCCGATCGCCGGCACCACCCAGGGCAGCGCCGCCCTCCAGCGTCTCACTCGACCCTCCGACTTTCGTGGCCGCGGCGGTACCTCGCGAGTGCGTCGCCCGCCGCGCCTGCCTTGCCGATACGATTGTAGTCGCTCGCGGCGGAAAGCGGCAACAGCAGCTCCCGGCGCCGCGGTCGCTTCTCTCAGGAACCTCTCAGCCGAGCCTCAGGCCGGTTCAAGGGCCAGCGGTTACTCTGCCCGACATGGCCACAGTGACCTCACCCCACACGATCGTCCTGCGCCCCGTGCGAACCGCGTCGCCGGCGCCGCAGCTCGACATCGTGCTGCCCGTCTACAACGAAGAGGCCGACCTGGCACCCAGCGTGCTGCGGCTGCACGCCTACCTCACCGAGAACCTGCCGTTCACGTTCCGGGTGACGATCGCCGACAACGCCAGCATCGACCGGACCTGGTCGATCGCCCAGTGGCTGGCCGAGGTCCTGCCCGGCGTGCGCGCCGTGCACCTCGACGAAAAGGGCCGCGGCCGGGCCCTGCGCGCCGTCTGGCAGGCAAGCGACGCCGCGGTCCTCGCCTACATGGACGTCGACCTGTCCACCGACCTGGCCGCGCTGCTGCCTGTGGTGGCGCCGCTGCTGTCGGGGCACTCCGACCTGGCCATCGGCACCCGCCTGGCGCGTACCTCGCTGGTGGTCCGCGGCGCCCGGCGCGAGCTCATCTCACGCTGCTACAACCTGCTGCTGCGCGTCTCTCTGGGAGCCCGCTTCTCGGACGCCCAGTGCGGCTTCAAGGCGATCCGCGCCGACCGGGCGCGCGAGCTCCTGCCGCTGGTCGAAGACACGGGCTGGTTCTTCGACACCGAGCTGCTCGTGCTGGCCGAGCGCGCCGGCCTGCGCATCCACGAGGTGCCGGTCGACTGGCTCGACGACCCCGATTCGCGGGTCGACATCGTCCCCACGGCGCTGGCCGATCTGAGGGGCATCGCCAGGGTCTCCCGCTCACTCGTGAGCGGCAAGCTGGCTCTACCGGCCCCGCCGGACCACCGCGGGACGCGCTCCGCGGCGGCGACAGGCGCGGCCACAGGTCTGCTCCGCCAGCTTGTGCGCTTCGGCCTGATCGGCGCGGCCAGCACGCTGTCTTACCTCATGCTGTACCTGCTCGCGCGCGAGGCGATGTCGGCCCAGTGGGCCAACGGGCTGGCGCTGCTCGCCACGGCTGTCGCCAACACCGCCGCCAACCGGCGACTCACGTTCGGCGTGCGCGGCGCGGCGGGACGTCTGCGACACCAGGGCCAGGGCCTCGTCGTGTTCGCCCTCGGCCTCGCGGTGACCAGCGGCAGCCTGCTCGTTTTGCAGCGCGGCGACCCGAGCGCCTCTCGCGGCCTGGAGCTGGCCGTGCTGGTCGCGGCCAACGTGATCGCCACCCTGCTGCGCTTCTGCCTGTTTCGCACCTGGCTCTTCCCCCGCGGAGCCGACCCTTCGACGAGGAGGACCTGAGCCATGACGACCGCCCTCGACCCCGCCGCACCGCCGGCGAACGCCCTGCCTGCCACCGGCCGCGACCGCGCGGCCGGCACGCACGGCGGTCGCCTCGGTCGCCTGTGGCGCGGCCGCCGCGAAGATCCGTCGTGGGTGCGACCGGCGCTGCTGGCCCTGCTTGTCGCCACAGCGCTGCTCTACCTGGTCGGCCTGGGCCGCTCGGGCTGGGCCAACGCCTTCTACTCGGCGGCGGTGCAGGCCGGCGCCCATAGCTGGAAGGCCTTCTTCTTCGGCTCCTCCGACGCGGCCAACTTCATCACGGTCGACAAGCCGCCCGCGGCGCTTTGGGTGATGGACCTGTCGGCGCGCCTGTTCGGCGTCAACTCGTGGAGCATCCTCGTGCCGCAGGCGCTCGAAGGCGTCGCCTGCGTCGGCGTCCTCTACCTGACGGTGCGCCGCTGGTTCGGCCCAGCGGCCGGGCTGCTCGCCGGCCTCGTGCTGGCGCTGACCCCGGTGGCGACCCTCATGTTCCGCTTCAACAACCCCGACGCGCTGCTCGTGCTGCTGCTCACGCTGGGCGCCTACGCGGTCACGAGGGCGCTGGAGAAGGCCGACACCCGCTGGCTGGTGCTCGCCGCCGTCTTCGTCGGCCTGGGGTTCACCACCAAGATGCTCCAGGCCCTGCTCGTCGTGCCGGCCTTCGCGGCCGCCTACGCCATGGCCGCACCCACGTCGCCCTGGCGGCGAGTGCGCCAGCTTGCCACGGCCGCCGTCGCTTTGCTCGTGTCGTGCGGCTGGTGGGTGGCGATCGTCCAGCTCTGGCCGGCGGCGAGCCGCCCCTACATCGGCGGCTCGCAGACCAACAGCGTGGTCGAGCTCATCTTCGGCTACAACGGCCTGGGGCGCATCACCGGCAACGAGACCGGCAGCGTCGTGCCCGGCGGCGCCGGCCGCGCCGGAGCGTGGGGCGCGACCGGTCTCGGCCGCATGTTCTCCTCGTCGTGGGGCGGCCAGATCGCCTGGCTGCTGCCGGCCGCCCTTCTGTTCCTGGTCGCCCTGCTGTGGCTGAGCCGCAGCGCGCCGCGCACCGACCGCACCCGCGCCGCCGCCGTCCTGTGGGGCGGCGGCCTGCTCGTCACCACCGTCGTGTTCAGCTTTGCCCAGGGCATCATCCACGAGTACTACGCGGTGGCGCTGGCCCCCGCCATCGGCGCCCTTGTCGGGATCGGTGCGACCACCCTGTGGTCGCGCCGCGCCAAGGTCGGCTGGCGGCTGTGTCTGGCCGTCATCGTGGCGACGACCGCCGTCTGGTCGTTCGTGCTGCTCGACCGCTCGGCGTCCTGGCTGCCGTGGCTGCGCCTCGTCGCGCTGGGCGGCGGCCTGCTGGCCGCCGTCGCCCTCGTCGTCGCCGACCGGCTGGCGCGACGCGCCGCCCTGGCTCTCGCCACGGTCGGCGTCGCCGTCGCCCTGGCCGGCCCGGCGTTCTTCGCGGTGCAGACGGCGGCGGCGGCACACAGCGGCTCGTTGCCCACCGCCGGACCGGCGGTGTCAGGCGGCAGAGCCGGCGGCTTCGGTCGTGGCGGCGGCCGGGGCCCGATCGCCTTCGGCGGCGGCACAAACGGGCCGACCGCGCAGGCCGGCGGGGCGACGTTCAGCAACGGGGCGCCAGGTACGGGAGCCGCGCCGGGCGCCAACGGCGTGCCCGCGGCCCCGCCCGGCGGCACGGGCACGAACGGTTTCGGCGGCGCGGGGGCCAGGAGCTTTGGCGGAGCGGGCGGAGCGGGCGGGTTGCTCGACGCCAGCCGGCCGAGTGCGGCGCTGGTCGCTCTGCTCAAGCACGACGCCGACCACTACACCTGGGTCGCGGCCACCGTCGGCGCCCAGTCGGCCGCGGGGTATCAGCTCGCCACCGACGACCCGGTCATGAGCCTCGGCGGCTTCAACGGCAGCGACCCGTACCCCACGCTCGCCGAGTTCAAGGCTCTGGTGAGCGCCGGCAGGGTGCACTACTTCATCGCCGGCGGCACGGGCGGCGCCGGTGGCGCCGCCGCCGACAACTCCGTCGCGGGCGCCAGCGCCGCCGCCGGTTCCAGCGCCGCCGCCGGTTCCAGCGCCGCCGCCCCGCCGGCGGGCAACGGCTCCTCGATGAGTGCGATCAGCGCCTGGGTCGCGGCGCACTTCACCTCGCAGACCGTGGGCGGGATCACCGTGGACGACCTGACCGCCCGCAGCGGCTAGGGTGGCGCGACCGGCAGGAGCCGGCCGAGGCTCAGCGGGCGGCGCGCGCCTTGGCGCGCAGCTCGCTCCAGCGGCGCCCCTCCTTGCGCAGTCTGAAGGAGCCGATCACGGTGACGACTCCCCAGACGATCGCGGCGAGGCCGACGAAGACGCCGATCAGGGTGACGGTCGCCCCGGGCCAGACCATCATGAGGATGCCCAGCACGACAAGGGCGATGCCCACCACGCCGTCGTGGCCGCGCGTCTCGGGCGGTCCGCCGAAGGCCGCCACGGCGCGCACGATGCCCCACGCCAGGACGGTGATGCCGGCCACGAAAGCCACCACCTTGAGCGTCTCGCCCGGCCAGGCGAGAAGGACGATGCCGCCGACGATGGCGATCACGGCGCCGGCGAGATGGGCGCGCGGCGCCCCACCCCTGCCCATCGTCACGAGCTGCGCGACACCGATGAACAGCAGGAAGAGCCCGGTGAGCCACACGAGGGCGCCCAGGCTGCCGAAGGCGTGGCTGAGCACGACGATCCCCAGGACGACCGCGATCAGCCCGAGCGCCAGCAGCCAGCCCCAGTTGTGCGCCGCCCAACCGGCCCTCCGGTCGAGCAGGTGCGCCTCGCGCCTGCTCACCGCGACCTCCTCCTGGACGACGATCCTGTCGTCGTCGAGCCGCGTCTCGGCGTCGCCGCGCGTGTCTTCCATCCCTGGCCTCCCTCGCTGGTTACCTGCCACGACCGCTGCTCCGCAGGACACGGCCTTTCCACGTGATACCCCAACGCGCCGTTCAGCGCACCGCGCGCCGGCGCCGTGCGGCGCCGGCGCGCGGTGCCGGGACCGCTGCGCCACCCGCGCCGGCCGGCCCACGCGCTCACGGCGATCTCTCGAACGGCACACTATTTTCTCACGCGGGCCGGCCACACTACCGGCACGCGTCGGCGCTCGGTCGCGCCGACCACTCCCGGCAACCACGACGACAAGGAGCGGCGGCCATGACGACTGGGCTGTCTCGAGTCACGATCCGCAGCGTCGAGCAGGCTGACTACGAGCGCGTGCTGGCGATCATCGACGACTGGTGGGGCGGACGCGTCATGAGCACGCGACTGTCGCGCGTCTTCTTCGAGCACTTCGGGCCGACCGGCTTCGTCGCCGAGACCGGCGGCGAGCTCGTTGGGTTCCTGCTGGGGTTCGTTTCGCAGACCTACCCCGGCGAGGCCTACGTCCATTTCGTGGGTGTACGCGCCGACTGCCGCCGCGGCGAGCTCGGCACGGCGCTCTACGAGCGCTTCTTCGGCGCGGCGTACGCGCAGTACTGCTCCGTCGTGCGCGCCTCGACCTCGCCGCTCAACAAGGCCTCGGTCGGTTTCCATCGCGCGCTCGGGTTTGCCATCGAACCCGGCAACGACGAGATCGACGGCGTGCCGGTGCGCCGCGACTATCCGGTGCCCGGCGAGTCGCGCGTGCAGTTCGTGCGCAGCGTCGCCGCGCGGCGCGACCTCGCCGCGACCGGCCTCCACGACCTCCTGGCCTGCTGAACGTCGCTCACCTTTTCGTGCCGCGCTGCCGATGACGTACATAAGCCACAGAAGAGGAGGTAGCAGCGCACATGAAACGCATCACGAAAGGTCAAAGGGGTTTCACCCTCATCGAGCTCCTGATCGTGATCATCATCATCGGCATCCTGGCGGCCATCGCCATCCCCATGTTCCTCAGCCAGAGGAGCAAGGCCAAGGAC
>Ga0182027_10004755_pt1 | contig 20915 bp, 15 predicted proteins | sample 712E1DmetaG_FD_121300 | JGI IMG/M metagenome (GOLD analysis project Ga0182027, IMG submission 121300) | Permafrost microbial communities from Stordalen Mire, Sweden - 712E1D metaG (Illumina Assembly) | ecosystem: Environmental > Terrestrial > Soil > Wetlands > Permafrost | place: Sweden...
CAGGCCAGGAGCAATGATGCGACGCCATCGCGGAATAGAGCATGGTCGTCGACGAGCACAGTTCTCATGATCTCAGTCTGCCTCCGAAACTGGTTGAGCGGGCGAATGGACCGCCTGGTGCTGCATCGCGGGACGCCCCAACTCACCAGGTGAAATGCCACCGGCCTGCGGAGGGCTCCAGGAACCCCCGCCCACAGGCACGTGTAGTTCGACTTCGGTTCCGGTCCCGAGCCGGCTATGCCAGGCGATGCCGCCGCCGACCGACTCGGCGCGCTCCCGCATGCCGGCCAGGCCGAAGTGAGGCCATCGCTCCGGGCCCACGGTAAGCACGTCCGCATCGAAACCTACGCCGTCGTCCGTGATGCGGAGAATCAGCTCTTCACCCTGTATGCCCAGTTCTACAGTCACGCGCTGAGCGCGAGCGTGCTTGCGCACGTTGGTCAGAGCCTCGCGGGCGATGCTAAATACCTCGGCCTGCGCCGCCGCCGAGAGCGTGGCGCGAGCGGCCGCCGGGCTGGCAACGAACCTGACCGCGAGCTTTGACGACTCCGCGTATGCGGCCGCGTACTCCTCGAGGGCAGGCGCCACTCCGCGATCCGGCGCAACAGGGGCGCCGAGGCTTAGGATCGCCTCGCGCACATCCACGTAGACCGACCGCGCGGCGGCAGCCAGCTCGGCCAGCAGGCGGCGAGCTTCGGGCACGCGGCCGGCGGCCAGCAGTTCCTCCACGGCCTGGGACTTGGTGTTGACGTAGCCGAGAACCTGAGCCAGGCCGTCGTGCATTTCGCGGGCGATCCGCTCGCGCTCCCCCTGGATCGCCAGGACTCTCAGCTCGCCCTGCAGCCGCGCCGCCTCCAGTGCCAGCCTGGCCTGGGTCGCCAGCGCAGAAAGGGTCTCCTGTTCGGCCGCGCCGGCCTGGCGGTGCAGGCTCCGCGCGTATGCCACACCCAGCACGCCTGTTCGGCTCTCGCCCTGGCCGACGGGCGTCGAAAGCCTGATCTCGTAGCCCGGCCGGAGATAGCAGCCCAGATCCTCCTCAGCCTCGGCCATGACTCCAACTCCTGCCGGCTCGCCGCCGATCAGAACGCCGGGCGCGGCGCGGGCAGCCTTCAGCCGGAGCGAGCCGGAGGGACCGTCGAGAGCCAGTAGCGCCCCGTCCGCGCGCAGCAAAGCTCGGGCGTGGTCGAGGATCGATGCGATTGTCTGATCGGGATCGACCTGGCCGGAGACCGCCAGGCTTATGTCGTAGACGGCACGCAGAACGGCGTTCCTGGTCTCGAGGACCTCGTTCCGTTCGCGCAGGTCGCGAGTCAGCCGGTCGATCTGGCCGAACGCCAGCCAGCCGCCGGCGCCGGCGACGGCAGCCACGACCGCCACCAGCAGCAGGGTGTGGAACGGGAACGGCAGAAAGGCGTCGAAGGCGGTGTCGCTCAAGGCCTCGACCGCGCCGACCAGGAGGACGGCGGCAGCGACGACGAGCCAGCGACGACGGCGATGCATCCGGTGACTCCAGATCTGGCGGGCCTCGAGCCACTCTCGGATCGATCCCACCCTTTCGAGGGGCAATATGCGCCGCCGATGCCCCTACCAACCGGAATCCGCCCAACTGTCCTGCGGCGCGGCACGATCCCGCGGGCGGCGGCCTATCATCGAAGCACTTTCACCGCTCTGACATCTCAGGAGTCGCTATGCCGCACATGGACTTCATCGGCTGGATCGTCGTCGGCTTTCTCGCCGGGGCGCTTTCGGGCGCGGTCGTCGAGAGAGGGCCTCATGGCTGCCTCGCAAATACGGTCGTCGGCGTGCTCGGCGGACTGCTCGGCGGCTGGTTCGCCACTGAAGAGATGCACATGGACAGCACGCGCGGCTTCCTCGGCGCGCTGGTGGTGGCCTTCTTGGGTGCGGTCGTGATCCGTTTGATCCTGGATGCTCTCGACGGCAACAACCATCGCGGCCGTCGCGGCTGACGAGGCCGACTCCCGGAACGGGACCGGTCGCGGGAACTCCAACCCCCAAGGCCTACCCCATCGGGCGGGACAATTTCGGCGCACTCTGCGCCTCTATCGATTCTCGCGGTAGCATGCTGCGTCACTAGTTCGGCCACCCCGAGGCAAGCTGCCACCGTTGGCCCGGGTAAGCCGCTCGTTCACCAGGCCCCAAGGAGGGCGACGATGACGACCAGCAATACCGAGACCACCGCTCCCTCGCAGCCGGAGAAGCCCGCGGCCGCGCCACCGGCGGAGCGCAAACCCGCTTCGGACCGGCCGTACTCGCCCGGTTTGACGGGCGTCATCGCCGCCGAGACGGCGATCGGCTTCGTTGACGGCGAGAAGGGCCAGCTCCTGTACCGCGGTTACCCCATCGGCCAACTCGTCGAGAAGGGCACGTACGGCCAGGTCGCCGAGCTGCTCTGGACCGGTGAGTGGCGCAGAAGCGCGCGACTCGTCCCTGCCGTCATCCCCGAGCCCGTTATATGCGCCATGCACGAGCTGCCGGACCACACCCATCCCATGGACGCGCTGCGCACGGCCGTCTCCGTCTGGGGTGCGTGGCGCCGGCCGCACTGGCCGCCCACGGTCGACCAGGCCCGCGAGCTGACGGCCTTTGCGCCGTCGGCGCTGGCCGCTTTCCATCGCATGCGCCAGGGCCTCGAACCCGTGCCGCCGAATCCGAAGCTCAGCCTCGCCGGCGGGTTCCTGCAGCAGCTGACCGGCAAGGATCCCGATCCGGCCGCGGCTCGCGCTCTCGACGCCTACTTCGTCGTCGGCGCCGAACACGGCCTGAACGCGTCGACGTTCACTTGCCGGGTCATCATCTCGACTCGGTCCGACCTGGCCAGCGCGGTATGCGGCGCCATCGGCGCGCTCAAGGGACCGCTCCACGGCGGCGCCCCGGCAGAGGTGGTCAGCCAGCTCCACGAAATCGGGTCGCCCGAGCGGGCCGAGAAGTGGGTTCGCGAGGCCATCGCCCGCGGCGACAAGATCATGGGCTTCGGTCATCGCGTTTACCGCGCCTACGACCCCCGCGCCGCAGCTCTGCGCAAGGTGGCCGAAGGCATGGCCGACATGGCCGGCTGGCTCGACACGGCGGTCAAGGTCGAGGACGTGGTCCTGCGCATCTTCGGCGAGCTCAAACCCGACCACGTCATCAAGACCAACGTCGAGTACTACGCCGCGGCCGTGCTGCAGGGCGTTGGGCTCCCGCCCGACCTCTTCCCGCCGACATTCGCGCTGGCCCGCATGGCCGGCTGGAGTGCCCACGCCATCGAGCAGGCATCGGCCGACAAGCTGATCCGGCCGGACGCGCGGTACGTAGGCCCGCCGGAAATGGACGTTCCGTCGTTCTCGGCTCGCTAGGGTTCCGTCCGCTCGACCCGCGGTCGGCGGTCGGCGGTCGGCGGCCGTCCGCCGGTCCGCCGCGCGAACACGACCGCCATGACCGTGGCGGCGGCCAGAATCCCCGCCGCCACGAAGAAGACCGCCGGCAAGCCGCGGGTGACAACCCCGGCGCCGATGGCCGGACCCGCTATGCCGCCCATGTATAGCGGCAGGTAGATCAAATTGAGCGTCGCGGAGCGGCGTTCGGGCGGTGTCTCCGTGGCCAGGATCCCGGACACCATCGCTCCCACTACCGCCTGGAACGCGATCGCCAGGCTGTAGACGACGGCGAGCCAGGCCACGGTCCCTCCGATCGGGAGCAAGGCGAAGGCGACGGCCATGCCGGCGATCGAGGCCGTGAGGACGAGCCTGAATCCCAACCGGTCTGCTATCCAGCCTCCCAACGGCGAGAAAGCCGCTCCGACCACCGTCGCCACACCCAGCACCAGACCCACCGATCCCGCGACCTCGAGCGAAGTGTGGTCGACCTGGTGGATGAGCAAGGTCATGTAAGGCGCCGACATCTGGCGGCCGACGAACACCGCGCCGTACACGACGAAGAGCCAGCGCACGATCGGGTCCGACATGACACCGCGAACGGCTCCGAAAGCGAGCCGAATGGTGCTACCGGTCGGAACCTTCTCGGGACGGACCTCCTGCGAACCGAACGCCAGCAGGATCGCCACGCCCACCGAGAGAGCCGCGGCCAGGGCGAAGACGGCGGCGCTGGAGGCATGAAGGCCGTCGATCATGATAGTTCCGAGAGTCGGTCCGGCGCCAAACCCGAGCACGCTGCTGGCGGCGAAGATACCGAGCGCCAGGCCCAGCCGGCGACGCGGCGTGACGTCACGGATGGCGGCCATCATCACGCCGCTGTTGCCGAGCTGGAACCCCACCAGCAACATTCCAACCACGAGTTGCCAGGGCGCCCGGCTGGCCGCGATTACTCCAAACACGACCGCCTCAACAAGAGCGCTACGGATGATCACGGCCTTGCGGCTGTACTTGTCGGCCCACACGCCCCACAACGGGATGATCGGGAGGCCGGTCAGGAAGAAGAGCGACCCCAATAGACCGACGAGGTACTGAACGTCGTGTGTGGGAACGCCGACCTCGGCGAGCCGGTTCGGCAGGAAGGCCCAGATCTGGGAGACGCCCAATCCTTCGATGAAGGACGCGATCCAGTACGCGGCCAGCAACGGGCGCCAGTCCGGCGCGGAACGGAGGTTCATCAGCGCAGCCTATCCGAGCCCGGCTGTTGAGGCACAATGGGTAGCGCAGGCGGGATTGAGCGGGACCGCAAGACCATCGGGAGGCCATCTCGGCCCGCGGCAACGACGCTCTGATTTTCCTCAGAGGCCTGCAGGCAGTATCTTTCGCAGGTCCATCGCCGCCTGCTGATGGATCGGACAGGAGGAGCCCGAGTTGGACGACAGGGTTTGGAAGAACGTATCGATCGCCCTCGGGGTTATCTGCGCGCTGTTGATCGGTGTGGCAGCCGCATTGATGGTCGTGGGCCCCAAGTCGGGCACGTCCGGCGATACACCGCAGCCCAGCGCCTCGCTGGTCGCCTCCGGACCGACTTCGTCGGGCGAGTCGATCACCCCGTCGGACAGCTCGTCGCCCGGCCCAACCGGATCCGCGACGGCTCGTAGCAGCGCCGCATCCCCAGCCTTGATCTCGTTCAGCAACCTGGCCCTCGATGCCGCCAAGGATCCCCTCGGGTCGACCAGGACGTTCACGTTCCAGAGCAACGGGGTCGGCGACATCATCGCCAGCGTTACCAAGATCTCAAAGGGCGGCTACGTCAAGATGTGCCTCAGCGTCGACGGCAGCAAGCCGAACTGCCCGATCAACAGGCCGAACCACCTCCTGATCATAGTCGGGGCCAAGTCCGACGCCACTCCCAACACCTGGACCTTAAGCCTCGTCGGATATGGGACTTCGCACCCGACTGTCGACGTCACGTTCGGATGGACGACCACAACTCCCCAGATCACGCTCACCCACGGCCGGTTCCAGGGTAACAATGGAAAGAGCACGGCTGCCACCGACGCGCTCGGAGGCCTGACTGCCACCTTCAAGCCACGCGGCGTCGGAACGCTCAACTTCCAGGCCACCTGGACGATCGTGAGCACCGACGCTTCGATGAGCCTGAGCGATGTCAGCTCGTCGCCTGCGATATCGCTCGACCAGCGGAAGTTCCAGGGCGTAGATCACATCACCCCCGTGTTCACCGCCAACGTCGACGGCACCAAGTCGTACCAGGTCAAACTCGTCAATACCTGCGCCGCCGGTACCGACCGCCCCGACCTGACCGCGCAGATCTCGTTCCCATAGCCATTCCGACAACTCGGCTCCGTTCCGCAAGATGGCTGAGGCCTGACCGCGCGTAGTCGACTGGGGAGGTTCAGGGTTGGCCGACGCCCCGGAACAGGAAGACCCACGGCCCCAGACGGAGCCGGAGCCGCAGGCGGAGTCCGATCGCGAGGCGGCTGCGACCCTGGCCGAGCTGGCGAGCGCGCTGGCGGGTTCAGCGGAGCAAGGCCCCGACGAGACCGCCGTCGCGGACCCGGCCGCAGTCGCCGAGCCGGCCGCTCGGGAGCCCGGCCGATCGCGGATGCCGTTCGGTCGGTTGCGCCGGATCGATCTTGGGCGCGTCTTCGACCCGCGGCGCCTGGCTCGCACCCGACCCGGCCCGGGCCCGAGCTCGAGTCCCAGCTCGAGTCCGAGGATCCGCCGCCGTCGAGGAGCGGCCCTGTTGCTCGCGGCAGGCCTGATTCTCGGATTGGCAGGCTCCACGATACGTCCCGCCGCCTCGACCGGCGGACCGTCGGCCGGGCAGATCGGGGCCGCGAGTCCGAGCACGGCGCCATCCTCCGTCGCGTCCCCGACGGGTCCCCCGCCGGCGGCGTCGATCTCGTCTGAACCCTCCCCGAGCGCGAGCCCCACGCCGCCCGGTACGGTCGGCCCGCTGCGAAAGTCACCGGCAGCCACGATCCGCTTCATGGGGCTGATCGTCGACCCGATTGTCGACTCTTCCGGCACTGTGGGCTCGGCCCGCGTCTTCTCGTTCACCAGCGACGGGCCGGGCAGCGTCTCTGCGCAGGTCGTAGGAGCCGCGCCGATGGCCTCGACCGTCCTGTGCCTGACGATGGACGGGGCTTCGGTCGGGTGCGACCGGGGAGCGTCACCCGGAATGACGCGACTCGCGGCCACCGCCCATTCTGTCTGGACCGTCAGCTTGATATCCCCGGACCCTACGCCGCCGACTGTCGACGTGGAGTTCACCTGGCCGACGGATCATCCGGCAATAACCCTCAACCACGGCCGATTCCAGGGATTCCCGAATCCGGACTCACTGCGCACGCTCAGCGCCACTTTCAAGACCCGGGCCGCCGGCATTCTGAGTCTCGAGGCGGATTGGTCGCCGACCGTCCTGTCGGCGACTCTCACCCTGAGCAGCCTGTCGGGGACGAGCGCAACACCACTCGACACGGTCGACTACACGGCCCAGACGGCGATATCCCCGGGCTACTCCTACACGCTCAAGGCCGACCACCGGTACGAACTCGACCTGCAGAATCAGAGCCCGGATTCGCTCCGGCCGATCCTCAACACCACGATCTCATTTCCCTAGCCGGGCAGGTCCGCGCGACGGGCTGCGTCGAATGACCGTCAGCGGCCGGTGAGTTCGTCGGCCCGGACGAGCCGGCCGAGGGCGCGGACCCTGAAGCCGGTCCAGACCCCGGAGCGGAAGTAGACGTCGGCCTTGACGATCGCCAGGGCCTCTTCCGCGGTCGGGACGCGGAGCAGGAGCAGCGACCCCGACATGTCCGTGAACCCGCCCAGCTCGACGATCTTGCCGGCGGCCCGCAACTCCGCGGAACGGGTCAGATGTTCCGTCCTCACGGCGACCCGACGTTCGGCTGCGTCGGCGGAGTAGTCCGCCTCCACGACCCAGATCTGTTCGATCGCCAGCCCGTCGGGGATGTCGGCGGCCATTGCCTACGCTCCGTTCTTTCCGGCGTCGAGTGGATCCGGGGCCGCGTCCGGGGCCGCGTCGGGTGAATTCGAGGCCGCGTCCGGGGCCGCGCCCGGGGACGCGTCCGGCGTCGTCAGGTCCTCGACCGCCGGCACCTCGTCGTTGCCACTGTCTTCGGCATCGGCCGCGTCGGCGGCGGCAACGATTTCGGAGGCCGAGGCGCGCGCTTCGTCGAGCAGTGAGGTTGCCAGGCCGCGCGACGGCTTCGTTGCGGACCCGGCCGGCTTGGGCGTGGCATCGGCCGGAACGGCGGCCGACTGGGCGGCGGCGCGGGCAGAGATCGGGCCCGTCAGGGTCGTCTCCGCCTCGGCCGGTCCGGGCAGTTCGATCACGACATCGGCCAGACCGTCGTAACGGTTGGAGCAAGCCAGGTAGATGACCTGGAAGTCAGACGACAACTCGCGCAACAACAGCGCCGCCCTAGCCGCGCGGGCATCGTCGAAGGTGACGAACGGGTCGTCGAGGATCAGCGGCGGCCGGCGCCCCTGCGTCACCAGCCGCACGAGCCCGATCCTTGCCGCCAGGAAGACCTGGTCGATGGTGCCCTTGCTGAGCTGGTAGGCCGGCACCCAATCGCTCCGCTCGGGCACCCAGACCGAGATGTCGAGGGTCTGATCGTCGATGTTCACTCGCTTGTAGCGGCCGCCGGTCAGCCTGGAGATGTCGCGGCCAACCTGAGCTTCGAGGAAGCGCGTGGCCTTGCGCATCGTTCCGCTTTCCGATGATTCGATCGCGGCCAGAGTCAACTCATAGATGCGTACCCGTCGCTTGAGCGCCGCCAGCTGGCCCTGCCAGGTGACGAGCCGCTCGGCCTCGCCGGCAACCTGCTCGGCGTCGACGGGGTTGGCATCGACTCGGGCGATCGAGCCGGCTTCCGCATCCCTCGCGCGCTCCAGTGCGGCATGGCGCTCGCGAACCTCGGCCTCGAGCTTCTCGCGAGCCCGGGCGTCGTTGACGATGGGCCCGAGCGCGGTCAACGCCGCCGTCTTCTGCTCCATCTCCAGGGCGGCGCGGTCGCGCAATTCGCCGACGCTCGTCCCGCTCTGGCCGGCCAGCAGGGCCGAGACCTGAACTTGCAGAGTGGCGATGTCCTGGCGGCGGCCCTGCTCGCTCGTGAGCAGAGCCTCGGCGGCAGCGACATCGGGCACGCCGAGTTCGCGCAGGACGTTCTGAACGCCGGACTGCATCACCCGCAGCCCTTCCTCGGTGCCCACGCGACCCTGGCGGCGAACGGTCCGATCGTGGCCTCGGGTCTCGTTGATGCGGTGGACGTTAGTAGCCACCGCACGGCGCTCCCAGCCCTGCATGAACAGGAAGATCGAAACGCCCAGCACCACGATGCCAGGCACGATCAAGAGCGGCAGCATCTTGATGAGACCGACCGCGGCCAGGACCACGCCGACGCCGATCCCCGCCACAGACCCCAGCGCCAGGGTCGTGTACTCGGGCTCCGGCTCGTCGGGCTCGACCTCCGGCCCCAGGTCCTCGCGCAGCGAGTCCTGCATGACCGAGACGCGGCTCTGCATCATCCGGATGCGGTCGAGCTGATCGCGCAGGCCCGATATGGAGCGCTACGGCATGGCTTCCAGGTCCTGCAGGCGTTGCTGCGCCTCGGCCGCCTGGCGGTACCGCTCGAACCGCTCGGCGATGACGGCCCGATCGGACTGCAGCCGCTCGGCCTGGCGCGCGCCTTCGAGCATGTTCCGGCTCTCGGTCAGGGCCAGCTCTGCCTTGAGCCGCCCGTCCCGCGCCTGGGCTTGGGCGTCGCGATCCTTCTCGAGCTTCTCGAGTGCGGCCTCACCGCTCTTGAGGGCCTGCTCGGCCCTGGCGACGGCCTCCTCCGCGATCTTGAGCCGGCCGGGATTCTTGTCGCCCTTGGACTTCAACGCGCGGATCGCATCTTCCAGGCGCGACTTGGCGCGCGACGAACCCTTGTCGCCGCCGCCGATGCTGGCTTGCAGCCTGTCGCGGAGCGCGTCCTCGTCACGATCGAGGTCGTCGAGTTCCTCGTGCCGGATGGATGCGGTCGAGCGGAAGAAGGCTTCGGTGGGGATGCCGGTTAGCTCGGCCATGACCTCGTCGACTTTGGCCGGGTCGTTGTAGCTCTTGCCGTCCAGATCGAGCGAGACTCGGCTGCGCTGGCCCCGGAACTCCTTCTCGAGCACGCCCTTGGCGCTGCCGCCGGTCTGCGACGGGTCGTCGTCCACGACAAACTCGATCCGGGTCGCCAGGCGCTCGTCTTCGGTCGCGCCCCAGGACCGCAGAGCCTCCAGTTCGGCCGTGGCCGCGGTCACCTTGCGGAAGAGGGCGAGTTCCAGGCTGCGTTGAATCGTGGACTTGCCGGCTTCGTTGGGGCCGCGAATGATCGTGAAGCCCGGCGCCAGATCCAGGTCGAGGCGGCGGTGCTTGCCGAAGTCGCGAAGCTGCAGACGAGTGATTCTCATCGGCTTGTGTCCCGCGTCACAGCGTCACCTGCCGGCCTTCGAGGAGGTGCCGGCCCAGCCGCAGGACTTCGCGAAGGTCGTCGACTTCCTCGCTCCGCTCCGACGACAGTACGGCGCCGGGTTCGGCCGAAGGGGCCGGCGCGTCCGACACCTCGAGCGCGGCTATCTGATCTTCCACGTTGCGCACGAACGCTCCGAGTACCGTGTCGGGCGGGGGCGGAACCGCGCCCTCGGGCGAGGCCGGGATGGAGTTGTCCCGCAAGCGGAACCTCAGGAAGGACGGCGCCAGGGAACGCTCGACTTCGTCCGGATCGAGGTCCAGGTCGTCTGGGAATAGGCCCGTAAGGCGGACGTCGAAGACCAGGTTCGAGTCGGCGTGGCGGCCCAGGACGTCGACCAGTTCCGGCTGGCTGTGGACTCCGCTCACGTCCAGATCGAGCTTCTCGGAGCGTGTCTGGCCCACTCGCTTCGGCTCGATTGTGACTACGCGGCGTCCGCCCTGGTCGTCGAGGGTGACGATCAACACCTGACCGGCACCGTCCTGGTCGACGGCGACGGGCTCCGGAGCGCCGGAGTAGGCGTACGAAACGGTCCCCGCCCGACCCTCGATGGCGGAGTGCCAGTGGCCGAGGGCCAGATAGTCCAGCCCCGTCTTGGCGATCTCTTCCTCGGTGACGACCACCGCGTCTGACTCCGTGCGGCCGGGTATCGCCAGCGAGCCGTGGACCATGCCGACCTTCCAGCTGGCCCGCGTGTCCGACCTGGCATCGAGTCCCGCCAGCGGACTCCGTGGAGAACGTTTGGTGTCGAAGACGCGCCCGTACACGATTGTGTCCAGGGGCGGGAAGACGATCTCCGGCATGTAGGGCGTGAGGACGACGACCCAGTCGCTGGGGGCTCGAGCCATGTCCGCAAGGTCGTAGGAACGGTAGATCGAGGCGCCGTCGTAGACATCGTGAGTGCCCGGGATGACGACGGTCCGGATCCCCGCGCGGGCGAGGCGACCCAGCTCGGCGGCAACGCGCTCAACTGAACGCCGGGGCTGAGTATTCGAGTCGAAGAGATCGCCGGCGATCAGGAATATGTCGATCTGCTCGGCCAGGGCCAGCTCGACGGACGTCTTGAAGGCTGCGAACTGGCGTTCGCGCAGGACGGCGGCACGCTCGCCGAGATCCGTATGCCTGGCGCCCAGATGGACGTCGGCAGTGTGCAGCAACCGCAGCATCGAACTATCTATTCCTCTTGAGCCGACGCCCCAGGACCTCGCACCCGATCAGCTGTGATCCCCGATTCGCCGCAAGACCGAGGGCCCGGCTTCGACCGCCGCGAGCGACGCGGCGGATACAAGCCAACGTGGCGATTGTGCCAGGTTCCGGGGCCCGTGACGCAACTCAGTTGGAGCGAACCCAAACTCGATCGTTGCGCTGTGTTGGGCCCTCCGGGACGGTCATTGGGTTGTGAAAGTCTTGCTGCTATCCTCCCGGCCTGCCGATGCGGCGCGGAACCCGCGGCCACGGGAGGAGAAACGTGACCTACGTCGATCGGACACTTACATGTGTCGATTGCGGCGCCGAGTTTATACACTCGGCCGAGGATCAGGAGTACTACACCCAGAAGGGGTTCGTGTCTGAACCCAAACGCTGCCCCAGCTGCCGGGCGGCCAGGCGATCGATGAGAGAGAGCGGCGAGGGATCCGGCCGGGACCGTGGCAGCGGGGCGATGCGCGACTACTTTGCGGTCGTTTGCACTCGCTGCGGCAACCAGGCCCAGGTCCCATTCAAGCCGCACATGGACCGACCCGTCTACTGCTCCGATTGCTTCCGAGTCGTCCACGCCCAGGGAGCCGATCCCGGGTCCGCCGAGCAAGCGCCGCAATCGGGGCTTGGCTAGCTGTAGTTCCTCGCCCTGGCCCCCAGTCCCTCGCCAAATAGAAACGGCGGCCGCCCGAAGGCGACCGCCGTTTTGAGTTCGAAGGATCAGGCCGCAGTCTTGCTGGCCAGGAACTCCTGATAGGAGAACCAGGTCATGGCCGCGCCGCCACCGACAACCAGTACGTCGCAGACATACATGAGGATGGGCGGATTGCCGCCGTTGGTGATCTGGATCAGCGTGGCCAGGGCGCCGCAGACCAGCGACACGGCGGCCGCGCCAAGCAGGATCTGGCCGACCGGAAGCGGCCAGGCGATCTTCATATTCGGGGCGACCTTGAGATAAAGCACGACCGCAACAACGATCGCCGCCAGGAGAGCGAGGATCTCCAGAGCGCCCGCGTTACCCCAACCGAAATAGTTGATGGTGTATCCGGGGATGTTGTATCCGCCGACGTTGCCGCCACCGATGGTGCTGGAACCGAGGACCTGGCCCAGGATCCAGCCGACGAGTACGGCGACTGCCCCGTAGGCGACGAACTTCTCGCGGGCCGAAACCTTCGCCCAGAGCTCATTTAGCACGAGTCGAGCCTCCTTCTCAAATTAGCCGGCTCGATCCTATCCCGGACCGTCCGGTTGTAGACGCTCTGTCGGCCTGCATGACGGGTTCCCGAGGCCGATGAGAACAGGCGCAGCCTACACCCCGGTTCTTGGCGTGAACAGATACGTATTGCAGTCATCAACACGGGTCCGCCAGGTGGCTCAAACTGCGGGCCTTGTGTTGGCCAAAGGTGAAAGTCTCGGGGCACGAGTCGTCACTTGCGTTGAGTAAGCACCCTGATTTGGCCGAAAACAGGGGAACACCGCGATTTGAGGTCGAATATTCCATTTGCCCTGCCCGTTTCGGCAGGTGCAACCGGCGGGTTGACCCAACTCGGCCGACAGACCCGGGGAGGCGCCTGAGATCGAGGCCTATTCCAGGGCGATCGTCGATCGTCTGGTAGAATATCGGCTGCTCCCCAATTGGCGCGGCCGTGTCCGATCGCGCACGGATCCGTGTTGCGGTGGTCGACAACCGATCAGTCGCGGCGGCTGCACCAGAGTTGGGATGTGGAGGAGGAACAATGGCTCGGCCAGTCCGCACGTCGGTCGCCCCGAACCCTCTCCGGCCGGTCAAGTCGCACCTGATCGAGGAGTACAACGCACGCACCAACATCGTCCGGTGCGATTGCGGTTGGTCGGGCAATGCCGATGAATTTGCCGTTCACCGTCGCGCGGTAGGCGCCACCAGCCCGTCCTGATCGCCAGGCCGGCGGACCGACCGCCCCGGCAAAGGCCCGATCACGCGAGAGCGTTGGTCGGGCCCTTTCTGTTTCACCGGTACACTGCGCCAAGAAGGAGGCAGGCCCACCGAAACGCACTTCTCGTCGCCAGCGCCCGTAGAGGTCGCCCGAACAACAAAGGCAAGCAGCCCCCGGACGCGCGATGAGCGCCTGCTCCTGCTCAAGCCTCTCCTCCAGAAGCGAATTCTGGTGCTGGACGGTGCCACCGGAACGCTCATCCAGCGCTACGCCCTGACCGAAGCCGACTTCAGGGGCGAGCGGTTCCGAGACCATCCCTGCGATCTGCGCGGCGACTCCGACGTGCTGTGCCTGACTCGGCCGGACATCATCCGGGCCGTTCACGACGCTTATCTGGCGGCCGGCGCCGACATCATCAGCACCGACACGTTCACCGCCACCCGCATCGCCCAGGCGGATTACGGGCTGTCGGACGTGGCCTACGAGATCCACGTCGAGGCGGCTCGGATCGCCCGCGAGGCCGCCGACGCCGCCGAAGCCCGCGAGCCCGGCCGGCCACGTTTCGTCGCCGGATCACTCGGTCCGACGAACAAGACCGCATCGATATCTCCGGACGTTGCCGATCCATCCGCCCGCGCCGTCACGTTCGAGGAACTGGCCGGGGCGTATGCGGAGGCGGCCCGCGGTCTGATCCTCGGCGGCGCCGATCTCCTGATGATCGAGACCGTATTCGACGTCCTCAACGCCAAGGCCGCCATCTATGCCGTCGAGGGCGTCTTCGAGGAGCTGGGCGTCACGCTGCCGCTTTGGATCTCCGGGACGATCACCGACGCGTCCGGCCGGACACTTTCGGGTCATACCGTCGAGGCTTTCTGGAACTCGGTCCGCCATGCCCGGCCGCTGATCGTTGGGCTGAACTGCGCCCTCGGCGCGGCGCAGTTGCGGGCCCACGTCGAGGAGCTCGCCGGTCTGGCCGACACGTTCGTCGCCGCTCACCCCAACGCCGGTCTGCCCAACGAGTTCGGCGGCTACGACGAGACACCCGAGGCGATGGCCGCCCTGGTCGGCGAGTTCGCTCAGGCCGGGATCGTCAACGTCGTCGGCGGCTGCTGTGGATCGGGACCCTCATACGTCGAGGCGCTGGCACGGACGGTACGCAGCCTCCCGCCGCGGGTTCCGCCGACCCGGCCATCGGCGCTGCGCCTGGCCGGCCTCGAAGCCCTCAACATCGGGCCGGACAGCCTCTTCATGAACATCGGCGAGCGGACCAACGTGGCCGGGTCGCGGGCGTTCGCCCGCCGCATCGTGGACGGGAAGTTCGACGAGGCGCTCGAGATCGCCCGGGCCCAGGTGGAGGGCGGCGCGCAGGCCATCGACGTCAACATGGACGAGGCGATGCTGGACTCGGAGGCGGCGATGACCCGCTTCCTCAACCTGGTCGCCACGGAACCCGCGATCGCGCGCGTCCCGATCGTGGTCGACTCGTCGAAGTGGTCGGTCATCGAGGCCGGGCTGCGCTGCATCGGCGGCAAGCCGATCGTGAACTCGATCTCGATGAAGGAAGGCGAGGAGCAGTTCCTGCGCCAGGGCCGGTTGGCGCGCCGTTACGGCGCCACGGTGATCGTCATGGCCTTCGACGAGCGGGGCCAGGCCGACACTGTCGAACGCAAGGTGGACATCTGCCGGCGCGCCTACGAGCTGCTGACCGAACAGGTCGGGCTGGCGCCGGACGAGATCATCTTCGACCCCAACATCTTCGCCATCGGAACCGGCATCGAAGAACACGCCGGTTATGCCGTTGCGTACATCGAGGCCGTCCGGCGCCTCAAGGCCGAGTTTCCCCAGGCTCACGTTTCGGGCGGCGTCAGCAACGTCTCGTTCGCATTCCGCGGCAACGATTCCGTCCGCGAGGCGATCCATGCCGTGTTCCTGTACCACGCCATCGCCGCCGGCATGGACATGGGCATCGTCAATCCCGGCCAGCTGGCCGTGTACTCCGAAATCCCGGCCGAGTTGCTCGAGCGCGTCGAGGACGTGGTCCTGAACCGCAGGGCCGACGCCACGGAGCGGCTCCTGGAGATCGCGCCGCAATACGCCGCGGGCGGCACGGCCCGGCCCGAGGCCGACCTGTCGTGGCGCGAGTGGCCCGTCACCGACCGACTCCGCCACGCACTCGTCGAAGGCATCGACACCTGGGTCGTGGAGGACGCAGAGGAAGCCCGAGCTGCCGCCGCCCACCCGATCGACGTCATCGAAGGGCCGCTGATGGCCGGCATGAACGCGGTCGGCGATCTGTTCGGCGCCGGCAAGATGTTCCTCCCGCAGGTGGTCAAGAGCGCCCGGGTCATGAAGAAAGCCGTGGCGCATCTGGTTCCGTACCTCGAAGCGGAGAAGGCCGCGGCGGGAGACACGCGAGCCCGCGGCAAGATCCTCATGGCCACCGTCAAGGGAGACGTCCACGACATCGGCAAGAACATCGTTGGCGTGGTCCTGCAGTGCAACAACTACGAGGTCATCGACCTCGGAGTCATGGTCCCGACCGCCCGAATCCTGGAGGAGGCCCGCGCCCAGAAGGTGGATGTGATCGGCCTCTCGGGTTTGATCACGCCCTCGCTCGAGGAGATGGCGCACGTCGCCGGCGAGCTCGAACGCGAGGGTTTCGTTCTGCCCTTGCTGATTGGCGGCGCGACCACTTCCCGGGCTCATACCGCGGTCAAGATCGCGCCGCGATATTCGGCGCCGGTCGTGCACGTGGCCGACGCTTCGCGGGCAGTTGGGGTGGTGTCGGAGTTGCTCGGGAGCGGCGCGGCGGCATATGCGGCCGGCGTTGCCGCGGACCAGGAGGCGACCCGTGTCGAGCGGGCGGGCCGGCGCGAACGAATGGCGCGGGTATCGATCGAGGTGGCACGCGCCAATCGGACGGTGGTGGACTTCGCCGTGGCGGCGCCGCGGCCGAGCTTCCTGGGCGCGCGGGCGATCGAGGTGCCGCTGGCAGAATTGGTCGACTGGATCGACTGGACGCCCTTCTTCAGCGCCTGGGAGCTCAAGGGCTCGTACCCGGCGATCCTCGACGATCCCAAGGTTGGCGGATCGGCGCGGCCGCTGTACGAGGAGGGTCGGCAACTACTCGATCGGATCGTAGCCGACGGGTCGCTGCGGGCGCGGGCAGTGGTCGGGTTCTGGCCGGCGAACTCGATCGGCGACGATATCGAGGTCTACGGGAGTGGCGCCGAGGCCGCGGCGAGTGGCGGCAGCGCGGGGAGTGGCGGCGGCGGCGCGGCCCTCGACCGAGCCGACGTTCTGGCGGTCATCCACACCATCCGCCAGCAGATGGAGAAGCCGCCCGGCCGGCCGAACGAAGCGCTGGCCGACTTCGTGGCGCCGCGCTCTCTCGGCGTCCCGGACTATCTGGGCGGATTCGCGGTCACCGCGGGCATCGGCGCGGCCGAACTGGCCGCTTCCTTCGAGGCCGCCAACGACGACTACCGCGCCATCATGAGCAAGGCGCTGGCGGACCGGCTGGCCGAAGCCCTGGCCGAGTACCTGCACACGGAAGTCCGCCGCGAACTGTGGGGCTACGCGCCCCGGGAAGCGCTCGATAAGCGCCAGATAATCGGCGAGGAGTATCAAGGCATCAGACCGGCGCCGGGATATCCGGCGTGCCCGGACCATACGGAGAAGGCCACTCTCTTCGCGCTGCTCGGCGCCGAGGCGCGCGCCGGGATCAGCCTGACCGAGTCGTTCGCGATGCTCCCGCCGGCGTCGGTCTCCGGCTACTACTTCTGGCGCCCCGAAGCCCACTACTTCGGCATCGGCCGTATCGGCGCCGACCAGCTGGCGGACTACGCCAGCCGCAAGGGCTGGTCGGTCGACGAAGCCGCACGCTGGCTGGCCCCCAACCTGGACGACTGAGGCGGCCGCGACCGGGCGCGGGCGTGTCGGTACACAGGGACCTGCAGATAAGCCGCAATTGAGCCTGGCTCCGTAGAGTCGGCCGATGGACGACGCGCAGCTCGGGTCGACGATCAGGGCAGTTCGGATCAAGCAAGGCCTGACCCAGGCGGAGCTGGCCGCCAGGGTAGGCGTGAGCCGCTCGATCGTCTCACTCATCGAGCGCGGCCGAGGCGAGGAGACCACACTTGTGACCATTCGGCGTGTCGCGGCGAGCCTGGGCGTCTTTGTCGCGCTCAACCCGCATTGGCGCGGAGCCGACCTGGCGAGGCTGCTCGACTACAACCACGCGGCTCTCGTCGAAGCAGTCGTCGAGCGGATCTCGGCCGCGGGCTGGACGGTTCGACCGGAGCATACGTTCAGCATCTGGGGTGAACGAGGCTCGATCGATGTCATGGCCTGGCTGCCGGCAGCGCGGGCCTTGGCATTAGTCGAGTGCAAGACGAGTCTGCCGGACCTGCAGGATGCTCTTTCCACCATGGACAAGAAGCGCCGGCTGGCACCGGAGATCGCCCGGATCGAAGGCTGGGATCCAACCGCCTTTGCCAGCGTGCTGGTATTGCCGGACTCGACCTGGGCGCGAAATCGCGTCCGCAACTCGAACGCGATCTTCGATGCCGCGCTGCCCGCCCGGACCGTGGAGGTCCGCTGCTGGATCGGCGCGCCCTCGGGGAATCTTCGCGGCATCTGGTTTCTGCCCAACGACAGCACCACGAACGCGATGCGGGGCCGGGGCGGGCTGATGCGGGTAAGTTCTCGTCGTAGGTCTCAGGCAGGCCCCGAAACTGGCCGACTTCCTACTCGCTGACCATCCCGGCGGCGTCGCGCAGAATCGACCCGCCCCACGCCGCCCCGCCAACAGTCGCCGGAGCCCTTCTGAGCGCAGAGTGTTCGCTTGGCTGTCATTGAGTGGGCACGGGCGGCGGGCACGGGGGCGGCGGGCACGGGGGCGGCGGGCACGGGCGGCGGGCACGGGCGGCGGGCACGGGCGGCGGGCACGGGCGGCGGGCACGGGGGCGGCGGGCACGGGCGGCGGGCACGGGCGGCGGCCGGATCCCTCTCCCCCGCGCCCTTCCTTGCCGCTCCCGCGCCGCTCCCGGCCCGCACACCGTAGAATCAGCCCACGGCTGGCGGCGGCAGCCGACACGGAGCTGGAGGCGGCATTGAGCGAGACACACGTGGCGGGTCGGACCGGAGCGACAGAGGCGGGACCCGGCGCCAACGCCGGACCGGGCGTGGACGCAGGACCGGGCATGGACGCGGACAACGTTGTCGTTCTCGACTTCGGCAGCCAGTACAGCCAGCTGATCGCACGTCGCATTCGCGAGCTCCACGTCTACTCGGAGCTGCTCCCGTTCGACACGTCCTGGGCCGAAATCGCGGCGCGCAAGCCCAAGGCCGTGATCCTCTCCGGCGGGCCGGCCAGCGTTTATGAGGCGGACTCGCCACATCCTGATCCGGCCATCTGGACAGCGGGCGTGCCGGTCCTGGGCATCTGCTACGGCCTTCATCTCATGGCCCACCACCTCGGCGGCGAAGTCGTCTCGTTCGAGCGCAAGGAATTCGGGCCGGCGGTGGTCACCGTCACGGCCGACGACACGCTCTTCGCCGGCATCGAACCCGAACAGCCGGTGTGGATGAGCCACGGCGATTCGATCCAGCGCCTGCCCGCCGGCTTCCGCCCGACCGCCCGCTCCGACTCCACGCCCTACGCCGCGGTGGCGGATCCCGGCCGGCGCATGTACGGCATCCAGTTCCATCCGGAAGTGGTTCACACCAGGCGAGGTCGCGACATCCTCCGCAACTTCGTCGTTGAGATCGCGGGCGCCCGCCAGAACTGGACCCCCGCCAACTTCATCTCCTCGAACGTGGAGGAGATCAGGCGTCGGGTCGATGAACACAGCAAAGCCACCGGAACGGACGGCAAGGTCCTGTGCGCCCTCTCTGGCGGAGTGGATTCGGCCGTGGCTGCGACGCTGGTCCACCGCGCCGTTGGCGATCGATTGATCTGCGTCCATGTCGACCACGGCATGATGCGCAAGAACGAGACGGAGCTGCTGGCCAAGGCGTTCGATCAGCTAGGCGTGCGCGTCATCGTGGTCAACGCCCGAGATCGATTCCTGGCGAAGCTCGAAGGCGTCATCGACCCCGAGCAGAAGCGCCACATCATCGGAAACGAGTTCATCCGGGTCTTCGAGGAAGAGGCCGCCAAGCTCGGCCAGATCGCTTTCCTGGCTCAGGGGACGCTCTATCCCGATGTGATCGAATCGGCGACCTCCGACAAGGAGAAGTCGGCCTCGAAGATCAAGACGCACCACAACGTCGGCGGCTTGCCGGACGACATGACATTCCAGTTGATCGAACCCTTGCGCTACCTGTTCAAGGACGAGGTTCGAGCTGTCGGTACGGAACTCGGCCTGCCCGACTCGATGGTCGGGCGCCAGCCGTTCCCCGGCCCTGGGCTGGCGATTCGCATCATCGGCGAGGTAACTCAGGACAGGCTCGACACGCTCCGCGAAGCCGATTGGATCGTCATCGACGAGATCAAGGCCGCGGGCTTGTATCACCAGATCTGGCAGTCTTTCGCTATCCTCACGCCACTCCGTTCCGTCGGGGTCATGGGCGACGGCCGAACTTACGCGAACGTCGTCGCCATCCGGGCCGTGACCTCGGAAGACGCCATGACGGCGGACTGGGCCAAACTTCCGTACGACTTGCTGGCCAGGATCAGTTCCCGCATCGTGAACGAAGTCCCGGGCGTCAACCGCGTCGTGTACGACATCAGCTCCAAGCCGCCGTCCACGATCGAGTGGGAGTAGAGGCACCGAAGCAGCCGGGACAGCAGGAGAACGACATTGCACAGGCTACTCGGCGCCAGCTCCGTGTTTGCCGGATGGCTCACATTGGGCCTGGGCGTGGGGGCAGGTCTCGTCGTCTCGGAGCTTCTGGGCCTCCAGCACACGGAAGGCCCGCTCCCGCCGGTCGCGGTCTACGGCATCAGCGACGGCGTCGTGCTGTGGATATTCGTGGGCGCGGCGTTGTTGCTGGCGGTGCCGATGGCAGCCGCAATGGTGTCCGAGGACCCGCGGAGCACCCTGAGACCGATCGCTGTCGGGATGGGGCTGGCCGGCCTGTTGCTCCTGCCCGATCCACTGGGGAGGGCATTTGGGGGCCTGCTTGTTCCCGGGGCGGTGCTCGTCTGGCTCGGCGGCGAGTTGATCGTCCGCGACACGCAGTTAGCGGGCTCGGAGACTCGGTCCGCGACCGGGCTCGAGACCCAGACCCAACCGGAAAGCATGCCCGCGGCCGCGGCGACGTCCGAGCCGTCCCCGGCATCGCCGTCCGCGGCATCGCCGTCCGCGGCCGCTCCGGTCGCAACCCAGACGACCGCCGCAGCCAATCTGCCCAACCAGGCGGCACCGGCTGCCGGCCGAAGCTCCCGCAAGAGAGGCGCCGCCGCCATGAAGATCTGCCCGTGGTGCTCCACCGAAATAGCGGCCGCGGCTGAGTCTTGCCTGAACTGCAAAGCGGCACTGTCGGCCCCGACCGCCGAGCAGGTTCCCATTCCGGGGGTGACTGAGGTTTCGCCCGAGTTGCGACGCTATGCGGCCGACGCACGAAGCGGGAAGAACAAGCCGAGCTTGCTGCGGATGATGTTCAGCGACACACCGATCCCCACGGCCGTCGACGCCCCGCCGCCGAGTGACGCGGACGCGCTGCGCCCGCCAAGCTCCGAACTCAGAGCGGAGATGGCCCGGCTCGACGCCGAGATCGCCGCGGGCGCCATCGCCACCGGCGCGCCCGATGCCGCGCCCGACGGCGCGCCCGACGCCACGCCCGAGGCGGCGCCCGACGCCGCGCCCGACGGCGCGCCCGACGCCGCGCCCGACGGCGCGCCCGACGCCACGCCCGAGGCGGCGCCCGACGCC
>Ga0182027_10004756_pt1 | contig 20913 bp, 13 predicted proteins | sample 712E1DmetaG_FD_121300 | JGI IMG/M metagenome (GOLD analysis project Ga0182027, IMG submission 121300) | Permafrost microbial communities from Stordalen Mire, Sweden - 712E1D metaG (Illumina Assembly) | ecosystem: Environmental > Terrestrial > Soil > Wetlands > Permafrost | place: Sweden...
AACCATCCTTGGCGAACCCAGCCCCTATTCCCCTCTCAGAAAAAAATTAGAAATGTCCCCGCCCCGCGGGGCGGGGACATTTCTAATTTGGAAAATGGGTGACATTTCTATTTTGGGCTAACAGCAGAAAATGAATACTGTTCATGACTTTTTCAAAGTCAGAGACCGAACCGCGAAGTTCGCTAAAAGCGCAAAGGATTCTTTTTTCTTGGCGTACTTCGTGCCCCCATGCAGCTATCCCGATCTGCATCTATGTGTTCTAACTCTGTCAAATCAACAGATGTTACCGGCGCAGAACGATACCGTTACTAGCATCGCCAACTATACCGCTTAACAATAAACCATCAATAGCACGACCTATCAACTCATCTAAAATTGTGGTTGTACGTCCAAATCCAAGGAGCTCCCGCACTTCATTGGTCAAATTTCTCCTTGAGAAAACATTCCCGGTTCGCAAGATAAGGAGCACAGCTTCGCGATACTCTTCCGGTGAGATGTGTTCCGGAACAAATTTCAAGCCACTACGTGACCGGACAGATACTATTTCAGAGTTCGCAAAGAAAAAATCCGCCTTTTTAATTACTAATTTCATGCGCGTTGCCAAATTGCACCCCGCTTTTATTTGCGCAACAACTCTCTTGCCCGCTTTGGTATTCCAAAAGCTAACAATCCGATCTATAAGGTCTTCCATATGGATAGGGCCTTCAGCTTTTACAATATCAGCGATCACCCTTGCAAGTTGCTCAATCGGCGCGTCTAAAATACTCTGTTTTGGTAATGTTCTACTTCTATTCGCGAATTGGTACGCGGTTACAGTAGGTTGAACGTAACCAGCAGGGTTCAACCCATCGCTACCGTCTTCCAGTAAATCTAGCCCCAAGTTGCTTTTGTTCAAGTCATCAGAAGTTTCCTGAATATTATTTCCTGATATGTCATTAGTGGCGGACGGAACGACAAGTTTGGCGGTCGATTCAACACTAGCCTTTTCGCGAGCTTTTTGGATCAAATCCATGATGCGAGCAACTTGTCCGGGACGGTCTTTAAACCAGTCAGTAGACCAGATTCGATATATAAGCCAGCCGCGGTCCTCCAAAACCTGTTGCCTAAGCCGGTCACGATCTCGGGCAGTTTCTGAAGCATGGTAAGTAGCGCCATCACATTCAATTCCACAAATATATCGGCCAGGCAAATTATCGTCCACCACTCCAAAATCGATCCGATAGCCTGTCACACCAACTTGGGGATGGACTGTCACACCTTGCCGACTGAGTTCCATGTAAACTTCATGCTCAAAGGGCGATTCTGTCTCTGCCAATTGGGCAACTTCAATTTGGTCAATTTGTCCACTTTCAGCGTATGCAAGGAAACTTCGCAACAGACGAGCACCGGCAGATGTCAAACCTACCAAGCTGATGTCCTCAGCATGAATGGATGAAAACACTTTCATACGCCGACGGGCACGGCTTGTGAGTACGTTCAACCGTCGCCAGCCATTTTCTCCATTGATTGGACCAAAGTTGTAGCGCAAACGCCCATCAAGACCCTTTCCATATGTGATGCTAATAAAGATCACGTCGCGCTCATCGCCCTGAATATTCTCGAGGTTTTTTACAAAGAAGGGTTCGTTATTGTTCTGGTTGCAGAACGCATCAAGCTCAGGCTGTAAACGTCGACGATTTTCGATCTCATCTTGAATCGCTATCTGTTGCCGTAAATTAAATGTACCAACACCAAGCGAAAGCTGCGGAAAGAATTTGGCATGTTGCTCCACGGCATCAACAACCCGGCGCGCCTCAATAAGATTCAATCCCTTTCCTTCATATCGGCCATTTTCTATATATTCAAAACTCACGCCGAGTTCTTCACTGGCGATTTCAACGCTCGGGAAGGTATAAAGATCGCTATCGTAAAATTTAACATTGGAGAATTGAATCAGGGATTCGTGTGCACTACGATAGTGCCATTTGAGCCGCGACGTTGCTAGTCCTGCGGCCATTAACTCCTCCAGAATACTTTCTCCATCTTCGTAGATAGGTAAACCGTCCTCGCCGATCGAAGCCGAAACCTGCCCATTCATAACCCCAAAGAAGTTAGTCGGTGGCAACTGTTTGGGATCCCCAACAACCACCAGTTGCTTTCCACGGCTGATTGCACCTACAGCGTCTTCTGCTGGTAGTTGGGAAGCCTCATCAAAGATAACCAGGTCAAAACTTGGTTGCGATGCGTCCAAATGTTGTGCCACAGTCAGAGGGCTCATCATAAAGCAAGGCTTGATGGCACGAATAGCAGGGCCAGCCTGCTTAAGGGTCCGACGCAATGGACTTAAACCTCGCTGTCGCGCTATTTCTCTACGCAAGAATGGCATTACCTCTACCACCGATTTCTCTTGCAATTTCTTTTGGATATCGTCGCGAACTTTTAGAATCAATCTATTCCGGTTTTCAGTCAAAATAATTCGATCTAATTCCTTGAACTCAGCAACACGTTGTTCATGGAAAAGTGTATTAAATTCAAGCAAGGGTCTACGAGCTTGCATCGCTAAAATCAGCCATTTTTGATAGAACGAGCGCTGAAACGCAAAGGCCAAATCTGTAAAACTAATATGCCCTTCCATTGCCAGTTTAACCAATTCATGTGCCAGACCCTGCAAAGCTTGGATGCGAATCCGGTTAAAAGCAGTCCACTGATGAGCCATCCCCAGGTTCTCCGCAAGCGCCCGCGCTCGGGTTTCAATCTCATCAAACCTTGCCCCGCTCAGAGAGTTTTCCGGCCATCCAATAAATGCTCCCAAAGACTTAAGCAATTCATTCACGGTGACAATCGCCGCTGTCAGTTGTACACTGATACTTAAATCAGGCGCAGGTGATTGGGCGGTATCGATAACACTCTCACTCAGACCATATCGATTGTATATTGTCCGAAATTCCACCACCCATGCAATGTACTTGTCAAGCCCATTCCAATCTGATGCTTCATTTTGCCACAAGTTCCCGAAACTTTGTCGTGCTACTGTCTGATTTTCAGTGAGTTGCCTTCGATCCACGTTTATTTGATCAACACGTTTCAAGTGTTCAGCTTCGACTCGCAGTGATCCACGGTAGACAGGCAAACGATAATCGAGCCAACGTTTGCGGATTGCTCGGTATCGTTTATCGAGTATGGCAAAGAGCTGGTTAAGCCCTTTCATCTTTGTTAGCATATAAGATACATCGGCTTCATGTTCAGTCTCATATACACTGGCCTTGAAAATTGGACTTATAGTCTGTACTCGGTTTTGTAAATCACGGCCAAGGTGAATTAGGTCGACTGCATCAGTAGGTGCAGATTCATTCCACAAGCTGTTGGACAAAACTTTGGGTGGAGCACCTGGAGAGCGGGCTACCACATCGGCCACTGACAAGATATCTGATAAACCACTTTGTGATTGTAAAGGTGGTAAACCAAGCTGACTTCCTAGTTGATTACTCAGGCGTTGAACAATTTCCAATTGAGCCAAAATTTTTTGGCAGATGTCGTTTATGTTCTCAAAGTCCTCCTCAAAGTAATATGGCTTTGAAGTTTCTCTCCAAGGATGAGATCTTGGATCCCCTATTAATTTCGCGGCATCTGCAAGCTCAGTCAATTCACGGAGGGTTTTATCCAATTGCTCTTGGGAAATAGCATCAACGACACCCGAATATTTAACGCGAGGCGCGTTGATCACAGCATCGTATCGCCCAATAACCTGATAAGGCGATAGATTGAGCGTGCTAAACGGTTTGTGAAGCTCCTTCACATAGTCAGTTAGCCGCTGGCGAACTGTAGGAAGTCTTTGCGCGGCAGTTACCGAGACGGCTTGTGTTTGCAGGGATGCATCAAGTGAACGGGCCAGTTCATGCACGACAGCTTTCTTATTGGCCTTGGTCGAATGAAGTTCCAGACAAAAATCGCCAAGTCCCGCTTTAACCAACCTCTGATGTACAACCTTCAAAGCGGCATTTTTCTCTGCTACAAACAACACCGAACGACCAGACGCTAATGCTAATGCAATTAGATTTGTAATGGTCTGGGATTTCCCAGTACCTGGCGGGCCTTCCATGACCAGATCGAGATTGTGGACAACGGCGGCAATTGCTCTGAGTTGGCTGGAGTCGGAATCCACTACTTGAAACGAACGCTCGGGAGGTAAAGACTGGTCAAGTTCAAGTGATTGAACATCTTCAGGTAATCCATCATACTGCGGACCTGTTCGTAGGATAAGTTGGCGAATTAACCGATGTGATGCAATCGCTGCCACATTCTGCTCAATATCCTTGTACATCATAAACTTTTGGAACGAGAAAAGGGCTAGATGGATATCATCCGTGACCGTCCAGTCTTTTTTGTCCTTTATAACATCCTGTACAGTGTTTAGCAGCAACCGTAAATCATACTCATCGCCTATACTTGCAGCGTCGGGCAACTCTGGCAATGCTATAGCGTGATTACGACGCAGGTACTCAGTCAATGCAGGATTGACCATTGCCTCATCGCCGAAAGCGTTTACAATGTAACCCAAACGTGACGATTTTCGAGATAATTCCACTGGAAGCAACACAAGAGGTGCTTGGAATATTTCGTCCGAATCGGTCGATTCTTTGTAATGTAACATACCTAACGCTAAAAATAAAATATTGACACCCTGTTCTTCAATTGCTGAACGGGTTTGTTCATCCAAACGTCGAAGCGATCGATCTAGTTTGTCATTGTCTAGGGACGTTTGGAGAATATTGTCAGCATGACGGTGTTCACGTTCAACATCTGTATACAAAGTTTGATTGGAAAGTCCTATAGAAGGATGTACATTAGTCGGCAACTCATATTGCTGTAAGGTGGATAAATTGGACTGTTCATCACTTTGTAGCAATTCATCCAGCACATCGTCAGACGCAGTAGCTGAAGAATCGGACGGCGACTCTGTAGGGGCAAAGCGCATGTTAGCGCCTTCAATCCATAGTTTTGTGAATACAATCTCGGGAAGTTCATCGACAATTGTGATAGTCGACACGCGCAGAGGTTTGAAATTCAAAGATCGGTTCCGCTTCGAAATATCCAAAAGCTTGCGCTTCCAGTTCTCAATCGTTGTATACAAACGCTGTTGTTCTTGTTGTTCTACTGGTGGAATGGTATTTGAAGTCATATCGCCGCTGAGCCTATACCTATTTATGATGTGGATTTTCTGAAGTGGATGGTTTATCCCACTTGTATTGATTTACGACTCTACTGCAAAAAGGTCTCTTCACCGCGAAGAAGCGAAGGTCGCAAAGGAAAGTTGAAAATCGAGAAGATTTTCTTCAAGATCACCTGCATGAAAGTTTAATCTTTTCAAAACTTCCTTTGATTTTCTTTGTGTGTCTTCATGTCCTTTGCGTTAAAAAGGTTTTTGCAGTGGACTCATTTATTATACGACAAGAAGTTCCGCCTTAATTAATATTACAGCGCAAGGTTGAGAATGGAAAACACAAAAAGCTGGTCTATCGCCTCATCCGAATGGAATTTTGGATACAAATTTGCACGAATTCATACGATTTTCAGTCTAAAATTGGTGCGAATTCCTCTGATTCTGTATTAGTCATGAAAAGCCTGAACACCCTTGTTTCCCTGTTACCCGGCCACCGCAGAGCAAATTTCGCAAGTCGCGGTGGCAAGGATTGTTCAGTCTTTATCTGACTATTACAGATTTTAGAAAATCCTCTTTGGTCAAGACAGCCTCTTCTTTGGGAGGGGTTGTCTTTTTTGTTTTAACCAATTTAGATTTCATTTTTGTTACTACTCAGCCTGATTCAATAAAAAGGCCTACCTGTAGTTGAAATGGCACAAAATGAAATTTGTTGCCACAGGTGCTAGGCGTACCCGTAGACGAATTTCAGCGATTTCGATATTTTAGCCACAGCTAGGGCTGTTGATGGTATGCCTGAGTAGTAACTCATTTTTTACCTTTCTTTATAAGAATATCAATCTCAATATAACTTTCAAGTGGTTTTGGTAATTCTTCGGCTGTTATTTTGACTGGAATAATCATTTTTACTGGCTTTTCAACTTCTCCAAGCCATACATTAAAGGAAGGAAAATTTTCATCTGGGCTGTTTTGAACAAGATTTTCAATATCATACTGAATTATTCTTTGTCCAAACTTTTCTTTTATTTTTAGATTTCCAGTAGTTATGCTTTCATCTGTTGATTGATCGTAATTCGTTGAGTTCAAAGGATTAAATGGCTTATATCCAGAATACAATTCAGATTCTTCGGGTTCTTGAGGATCGTATTTTATTTTTATTCCCCCCTCGTATTCAAGATTGTTCATGAGCACAAGATATTCTACATACTTTGGAGGAAAAGGAAAATTGTCAGGAATAGTCAGATTTATTACTACATTGTGAGCAGGAACATGACTTCTATTTTCTACTGCAAAATATAATTTCTTATATCTATCATCAAGAATAGAGTTAGCATACAAAGCCTTTTGATAGGTTCTGTAATGCCCTAAATATAATTCAACCCGATTCGGGTAACTATCAATATGCGCTTTGATTAATTTTGAAACGACTGAATCGTCATTGTTTAACTCTTGATGTGTTATACCTCCGACTTTCCTGAATAATTTTTCACGCTTATTTTTTACAGCTTCTTCGATGTCAGGATGTGGGGGAAGTAACTCTAAATAAATAGATGTTTTGTAAGAAAGATTTCCATCCTTATCTAATAATCCGGCAATAATTCTAGGTGGCTCTTTTTTTTCTTTGACGGGATTTACAATCTGCTTCACAGGTGCATTGAATATATTTCCAGCATTAGCTATGCCGCCATTTTCTGCTCTGGCTTCTATTCTTGAATATTTTTCCGAATCGTTTTTCGGTCTGTTATAAAGCTCAAAAATCAATCCAAATATAATAGCTAACAAAAGAAGACTAAGCCACATAGCCCAATGCCAGTTCGGTAACAGTTGTACCAATGGTGGCAACCTTGTATTTATTTCCTGCCTACAGACATCGTAAGCGGTTATAATTCCTAGTGGTGCTGTCACTATACACCACCAAATAATTCTAATAATCCGAACCGTCTTCTTCATTTTGGGGCATCCTCTCCATGTCCCAATTTTACGCCAATACTTGTTATCGCGGTATTAATCAGTCTCGGCTAAACTCCAAATCATGATCCATAGATAAGGTAGTCTCTTTTTAGGAGGCATAATACTTTTTGATTCTTGATACGACTTTTGTTTTCGGTACATATTCAACGTCCGATATTTCGATGGTAATTCCATTAATGTCAGACCTCACCTCGATCTCTGCATCGTATTTTCGGTCAATCTTTTCTTTTTTGAATCCTCCACGAATCTCAAACTGGATGACAAATTTTAGTTTAATAAAGTCGGGGCTCGGCATTCCAGACTTAATGTCAAAAGATATCTTTTTCTCTGTCAAGAATACGCATTTTCCATCTTCTAATTTTGCTATTTCAATTACTTCACGATCTTCTCCAATTATATTAGGCCTGACGAAATGGCAATTATCCCTACTAATATAATACGGAGATAAAGATTCGTCACAATATTCATTTGTTTTAATTGTGTCAAGTTCTATCAGCTCAATAACGCCACTGAAAACCTCATGGGTAAGATTCTTTATGTCAATGCCAACGCGATCTTTGGGAGGAAGTTCGTTATTTGATTCTTCGACAGTAATCTGCGATAAATCTGGGTCTAAATCTTCAAGCCTTTCTTTTTGACTCTTATGTCTCTTGGGAATAACCCAAAATATATTGACAAAGGCTATAATAGGAAACAGAAGAAACAACACAGCACCTGCGATTATATTTAACCAAAGCGCAGACCACAAAGTATTTACCGCAAACTTCGAGCCAGCCAAGTGCATAAGACCAATAAAAACTACTATGAAGGCTAGAAGGTTGCTCATAAATCCCCCCCTACTTCCAAACCATCCCCACCCTCGAATCTCGTCAAGAGATTCAAGATATGCTTCAATCCAGAAAGGCCGCTTTTTGTTGTCCAGTTTGTCCTCCAACGCCGTATTTTACCCCATACTTGACGTTGAGGAATACTCGCCTTACTTTTTCAACACACTTGTACCTGTGCCAAGTGCAGGCAGAGATCACAAGCGCTTTGCGTGCTTGCTTGGAAGAACGCCAAGTACACGTCGCGAAGTTCACGGAGAAAACAAAGGGGAAAAACTCTGTGGACTCCGTGGTGAATGATTCAGATGCAATTTGTATTTGAACCAGCAGGTATACCGCACCCGGTCACAAATTGCGCTTTTTCAGAAGGTGGAAAGCGCAATTTTTGACCGTGGGTATAATATAATAGCACCAATGCGAAAATATCTATATTTCACTGTATTTGTCTCCGGCATGACGACGCTGGCCGCAGAACTGGCCGCCTCACGTCTAATCGGCAATGTCTTCGGGACAAGCAATCTGGTGTGGGCCAGTATCATTGGCCTTATTTTGATCTATCTGACAGCCGGGTATTTCATCGGCGGGCGCTGGGCAGACCGCTGGCCGAACATGGCAAGCATGTACCGAATCCTGGCCTGGGGGGCGTTCACACTGGGAGTCGTACCCTATATTGCCACACCGGTTTTGAGATTTGCCGCAAAGGCTTTTGAAGGCGTTGATGTGGCCGTTTTGCTCGGCTCGTTCGTCGGCGTACTGATCCTGTTCAGCGTTCCCGTAACCCTGCTTGGGATGATCTCGCCTTTTGCAATCCGCCTGAGCGTCGAGGATGCCAAGAGCGCCGGCACGACCTCCGGCGCGATCTATGGCATATCCACCCTGGGTTCATTCATCGGGACGTTCCTGCCGGTGCTGGTCACCATCCCCACCATCGGCACACGCCTGACCTTTTTATCGTTCAGCCTGGTTTTGCTGATGGTAGCCTTGTTCGGATTGGGCAAATATGCAAGCTACCGATTAATGGCCTGGCATTTGTGGATGCCGGTTTTATTGATCGTGATCGCCATCCTCGCCAATAATCAAAGCTTGAAAAGTTCGACCGGCCAGGTTTACGAAACCGAATCGGCCTACAACTATATCCAAGTTCAACAAGTAAACGGCTACACGCTGCTGCGCTTAAATGACGGTGAAGGCTTCCACTCGATTTACAACCCAAACACATTGAATTATGGCGGGCCATGGGCACAATTCCTGGTGGCTCCTTTTTTCAACGCAAACTATTCGCCCAGCCAAGTCCAGCGCATGGCAATTGTCGGTTTGGCGGCTGGAACTGCGGCGCGCATGGCAACGGCAGTTTACGGCCCAATTCAAATTGACGGCTATGAACTCGATCCGAAAATCATCGAGGTCGGCAAAAAATATTTCGACGAGAATATTCCCAATTTAAATATCATCATCGGCGATGGACGCTGGAACCTGGAGCAAAGCCCATATCAATATGATATTATCGCCGTGGATGCCTATCGTACGCCGTATATCCCGCCACACATGACCACACAGGAATTTTATCAAATTGTTTATGACCACTTAACCGATAACGGCGTGGTGGCCATCAATGTCGGCAGTGTGCCAGGCGACCGGCGACTCATCAACGGGTTGGCAACCACGATGGCAGCGGTCTTCCCTTCCATCCATATCATGGACATCCCGGGCACACTCAACACCATGATCTTTGCGACCAAACAGCCGACCACAGACACCAACTTCACCGCCAACCTTGCCTCGTTTTCACAGCGCACAGATATCAGCCCGTTATTGCTTTCATCCATGCAAACCACCTTTGCAAATCTCAAGCCGGGCTATCAAGCAACGCAAGTCTTCACCGACGACCGGGCGCCCATCGAATGGATCGTCAACGAGATGGTCATCCGCTTTACACTGAGCGGAGGATTATCGGGATTACAACAATAATCATCATGGTTTTCTCAAGAGCAGAGGATGAACCGCGAAGCTCGCGACCCTCAAAGAACAAAGGGCAGGCGAGCGCGAAGAAAAAGCAAGAATCATAGCAAACCTTGCGTGCTACGCGTTAAAAAATGCCAAAGCATAGATTTACTGTATTAGTCATGAAAAGCCTGAACACCCTTGTTTCCCTGTCACCCGGCCACCGCAGAGCAAATTTCGCAAGTCGCGGTGGCAAGGATTGTTCGCCCTTTATCTGATGATTACAATTATCGGAAATAATCCACAGATTTCGCCGATTACGCAGATTAGAGAATTTTCAAAAGAAAAATCTGCGATCTGTGGATAAACAAAACTACAATCCATATTACTGACTGATGTTATGCAAAAGGTCACCGCACACAGCCCTACCCCTAACCCTCCCCAAATCCCCCAACAAGCGGGGATATTTGGGGAGGGAGAATAGATGATCCCCAACGATACAAAATAAAATTATGAAAACAATATACTTTGCTTTTTCCTGGTTAATTACACTTATCATCCCCTTTGTCCTCATCGGCCTAGGCATTCGGGTTTTGCTCACGCCGCTCTTCCCCAACATCGAATATCGAATGCCCTATTTCCCGCCCGATAGTTATGGCTTCTCCACACAGGACCGTTTACGCTGGGGAATGTCCGGGATCAATTACCTGCTCAACAATGCCGATATTTCGTACCTCGGCGATTTGAAGTTCAGCGACGGCACGCCGCTCTTCACGGAATCCGAGCTAAGCCACATGCACGATGTCAAAGTGGTGGTGCAAAACTTTTTAAAGATTTGGTATGCCGTCGTCCTGGTCTTGATCCTGATCGGGCTGTGGGCCTGGCGCGGGAAATGGCTGCCCGCTTACACCCTGGGACTGAGACAGGGCGGCTGGCTCACACTGGCGCTGGCGCTGACCATCGGCGTTATTGCCACGATCGGCGCGAGCGGATCAGGCGATCTGTTCTGGCAATTCTTCAGCGATTTTCATGGGCTGTTCTTTACCGGCAATTCGTGGTTGTTCCCCGATTCAGATACATTGATCCGCCTATATCCGCTTCAATTCTGGCAGGACGCAGTGTTATACATCGGAATTATTTCTGCGCTATGCGGGCTTGCGCTTGGGTTCGCGCCCAGACCGCTCTCACACAGAGTATAATCTTCACTCGGAAAAGACTTGGCAACCAAAAAGAGAAGAACGTGTTAATGCCTGCAATATGCCAAAGCGTAAATACTGAATGAGGAGCAAATCATGACTGAATTTTTATCCTTACAAAACCGGGTAGCCGTAGTGACCGGAGGCGCACAGGGAATCGGACGTGCCATCGTGGAACTGCTAGCCCAACGCGGAGCCAGCGTCATGGTTGCAGACTTGACCGCTGAAAAAGCCGAAGGGGCCGCGCAGGAGATCGCCGCCCAAACAGGCTGCAAGGTCGTCGCGCACTCTGTGAACGTGGCAGATTCCGCCAGCGCCAAAGCGATGATCGATTCCGCAGTCGAGCAGTTCGGCAAAGTGGACATTCTAGTCAACAACGCGGGCATCACGCGCGATAATCTCATCATGCGCATCTCGGAAGCCGATTGGGACGCGGTGCTGGACATCAATCTCAAAGGCGCGTTCAATTGTTCGCAGGCCGTGATCCGCTCCATGATGAAACAGCACTATGGACGCATCGTGAATCTTTCATCCGTCTCCGGCGTTTCGGGACAAGCAGGGCAAACCAATTATTCCTCTTCCAAAGCGGGCCTGATCGGATTCACCAAAGCACTCGCCAAGGAAGTTGGCTCGCGCAACATCACTGTTAACGCGGTCGCCCCTGGCTTTATCGAGACGCGCCTGACGGTCAATCTTCCGCAGGAAATCAAGGATATCTCTCTCAAGCTGACACCGATGGGACGCTTCGGCAAGCCGGAGGATATCGCTTACGCGGTGGCCTATCTCGTGTCTGAAGAAGCTTCGTTCGTCACCGGTGTGACTTTGCAAGTGGATGGCGGAATGGTGATGTAAGTCTATTGAAGATAAGGAGCGCTATGACAGAATATACTCGTCCACCCGGCAAGACTACCATTGCCCCTGAAGTATTGACCACCATTGCCCGCATGGCCGCCCTAAGTGTGCCGGGCGTGCGCGAAATGGCGCCGGTTGCCGGAGGCGTCAATCGTTTCTTCCGACGCGGCGCAGATAACGGTGTGCAAATCGCAATCCATGAAAACATGGTGGTTGCCGACATTTTCGTAGTTGTGAAGGAAGAAGTCAACATACGTGAAGTCGGACGCAATATCCAACAACAGGTCACGCGTGCCATTCAGGAAATGACCGGCATGGATGTCGGCCAGGTGGATGTCCATATCGAAGACATTCATTATGAGGGGTCACAAGAGGCCTGACGCATTATGAAGTCCCGCACCAGGGCGCGCTGTCTGGCCCTGCAAGTACTTTACGAAGTAGATATTGCAAATCACCCTCCAGCCGATATATTTCGGGAAAGGCTGGAGGAATCTCCGCTTTCAGACGATCTGGCCGAGTTTGCGCGGCAAATCATCTTCGGTGTTTTTCCCCTCGTCCATATATTGGATCACGTTATGGAGAAATATGCGCCGGAATGGCCCTTCGATCAGATCGCGGCGATCGACCGGAATATTTTACGAATCTCCTGCTGGGAATTCGCCATTCAAAACCAGACGCCGGTCAAAGTCGCCATCAATGAAGCGGTGGAAATTGCAAAGCTTTATGGATCGGATAGCGCGCCGCGTTTTGTCAACGGCGTGTTGGGAAGTCTGGCCGAACATCAGTACGATATACGCCAACAAATTCTGTCCGCGCAGAAGGAGGCGGGAAATGAAATCAAAGGCTAAACTCATTACATCCTTATCTTTTTGTGCACTGCTGCTGAGCGGGCTGGCCTGCACAAGTACGCTGATCCAATTTCCCACCATTGACCTGGGGTCCACACAGCCGGCAACACCCATCCCACCCTCTCCGACGCCCGAAGCACGCGCACAAACCACCTTCACTGCCATTCTGCCCGAACCATTGGGACCTGGCGAATCGCTTTATATGGATGTGATGGATGAAGTAACCGGTCTGGCCCTGAATGCTTCGACCTACCCCATGCAGGCCAGGGATAATTTAACCTATACAGCCGCTTTACCGCTTCCGCTTAATGCAGTGGTCAAGTATCGCTATATACGCCAAAGCGGAGCGCCGATTTCCGAAGATACCACCAGCCATACACCCATCCGGTACCGCATCTACGTGGTCGCGGGACCCGGTGAGGTGCAGGATATGATCGGAAGCTGGAGCGATAAAAATTATGCGCGCCCGCTGGGAGGAATTCAGGGTCACGTTCTCAACACGGACACAGGAGCGTCCATCCCGAATATTTTGGTCACGGCCGGAGGCGTTCAATCCATTACCGATTCATCCGGCCAATTCGATCTGCAGGGACTCCCGGTCGGCCTCCATAACCTGGCCGCCTACGCGTTGGACGGCGCTTATCAAGCATTTCAGCAAGGAGCAACCGTTGCCGCCAGCTTGAACACGCCTGTTCAAATCCATATGAAGGCCGCGCCGCTGGTCAAGATCACATTCAACGTGACGGCCCCATCGAATACCGTCCCAGGAGCGCCAATCCGCCTGGCAGGAAACTTATTGCAATTGGGCAATACTTTCGCAGACCTCGAGGGTGGATTAAGCACAGTGGCAGACCGCATGCCGGTCTTGTCCTCGCAACCCGACGGGCATTACCAGGCAACGATTAGCCTGCCGGCCGGCGCAACCATTCAATATAAATATACATTGGGTGATGGGTTTTGGAACGCAGAACATAAGTCGAGTGGGGAGTTTGTCCTGCGAAGTTTTGTGGTGCCTCCCCAGGATACAGCCATCCAGGATGTGATAGAAACCTGGCGGGCAGGGCCATCCTCGCCGATCCTTTTCCAAGTAAGCGTGCCAGCCACCACACCTGTCGGCGATATTGTTACCATTCAATTCAATCCGTACGGCTGGACGGAACCCATCCCGATGTGGCCGATAGGCAAGAATCAATGGGCTTATCAGCTTTACAGTCCGCTCAACATGCTCGGCACATTTCATTATCGTTATTGCCGGAACAGTCAATGCGACAGCGCGGATGATTCTTCAACGGCCGGCGCATCCGCCATGGGACACGAGATCGCCACCAGCCTCACGCCGGAAGAGGCCCAGGATACGGTCAATTCATGGACGTGGCTGGGAGGTGCTGAAACCACCTCACTGGTTGGCGCGCAAATCACCGCGCGTCCATCCGGATTTGTGAGCGGGATCGAGTTCCAACCGGACTACCGCCCCAACTGGTCGTATTATTATCCGCAAGCAATCCAGACCACAAAGGGGTTGGGAGCTAATTGGGTCTTTATCACGCCCACCTGGACATTTTCCAACAGCAATCCTTTAACCTTCTCACCCATTCCCGGCAAAGACCCACTATGGACCGATTCAGCCCTTATGACCAGCCAAGCGCGCGGCCTGAATTTGAATGTGGGCATCTTCCCCATCGCACACTTTCCCACTGCAAATGCCGACGACTTTTGGAAGTCTGCGCGGCGCGATGCGAATTGGTGGAATGCCTGGTTCGATCATTACCGGGCCTTTGCCGATAACTATGCCGACCTTGCAACCCAATCCGGCGCGCAGATGCTCATCCTCGGCGGCGGAACATGGATCAACCCCGCACTGCCGAATGGCACATTGACCGACGGCACGCCATCCGGAGTTCCAAGCGATGCAGACACGCGCTGGAAAGCCATCCTCGCGGAAGTCCGCAAGCATTTCAACGGAAAAATCCTGTGGGCGCTGCCTTATACGCCGGGCAAGGTGCCCACCTCCCTGAGCTTCTTTCCGGACACGGACGGGATTTACCTGTTGTGGAGCGCACCGCTCGCGAGCCAAGCGGGCGCATCCAAAGCTGACCTGCTCAACCAGGCGGGCAAAATGCTCGATCATGACATCCTGCCGTTGGTTACACTTCTCAACAAACCGATGCTGCTGGCTTTAGCCTATCCCTCCGCGAACGGCGTGGAGACGAATTGCATCAACGATGGCAAAGGCGGGTGTCTCTCGTGGCTTGATCTCAATGAGCCAAACAATCCGGCCTCGGCCTCTCTGGATTTACAAAGCCAGTCTGATCTTTACGAAGCGATGTTAAACGCCATCAACACGCGCCCCTGGATCGGGGGGATCATCAGCCGCGGCTTTTACCCGCCCGCCGCACTGCAGGACAAATCCGCATCGGTGCACGGCAAACCCGCCGCAGATTTGTTATGGTATTGGTTCCCGAGGCTATTGGGAGTGGCGAAATAGGCGCGCGAGTAGATGTTGTATAATTAGCCATGAGGTGAAAGATGCCTGAAAAACTTCTTGAACGTATCGAAGTTAATCCTGCCGTAATGCTTGGCAAGCCTGTCATCAAAGGCACGCGCATTCCGATTGAATTGATTTTACAAAAACTGAGCGAAGGTGCAAACGAGGAAGAATTGCTCGATGCTTATACCCGTTTGAAGAAAATTGATATCCGGGCGGCACTGGCTTATGCCGCCAGTACATTGGCGCATGAAACCATTATTCTGCAAGCTGGGACATGAGCGGACTGCGCTTTCTCGCCGATGAAAGTTGTGACTTTATTGTTGTACGCGCCTTACGCGCCGAAGGCTATGAAGTATTAGCAGTCAGCGAATATATGCAAAGGTCAGTGGATAGCGAACTGCTCGAGCAGGCTTATCGCTAGAATCGTATTCTGCTGACCGAAGATAAGGATTTTGGATGGCTGGTGTTTGCCAGCCATTCTGATTCTGCAGGCGTGGTCTTAATTCGTTTTCCTGCCAACAGACGCTCAACACTGGCACAATCTATTTTGCAATTGGTTCGCGAGCACAAGGATGAATTGCAGAATGCTTTTGTGGTGATCCAACCCGGTCAGGTTCGATTTAGCCATAAGGAATAACGTATGGCAAACCCGCCGCCGATTTGTTGTGGTATTGGTTTCCGGGGCTGCTGGGAGTAGTGAAATGAACGCGGCTCATTGGGAATTGCCAAGATTAAAAACCTTTTGTCCTTCGACAGGCTCAGGAACCTTTCCTTCGGCGGACGGACACGGATCACATGGATTTTTAAAAGATTTTTCCGTGCGCTTCCGCCGAAGAATCCGTCCAATCCGTGTACAGAATCACGGCAACTCCTGGAGAGCCTGAATCTTTTCTTCCTTCGTGCCCTTGGTGTACTTTGTGTTTAATCTTTTTTCCTCAGAATTCATTTTTTCTGCAAAATAACGAACATCGAATTTTCGTATACCCGCACATAGCCCACATCGGACAAAATCGAGTTCAATAAGGGCTGGGTAGCATTCGACTTTTGAATCAACACATAGTCGTAGCCCAGGCCTGTATTCACTGACCACTGATTCACACACTCCATATTCGTGCAGGCTTGCAGAGTTCCCAGGCTTCCCAAGCGCGGGAAGAAATCATTCTTCAGAGTCCATTCCAGACCCTGCATGGTCGTCTGGCTTCGGCGCTGCGCCAGGGCCGGGAACCATTCCTGGATCGGATCGGACATGATGCCGGAATTTCCGGTCAGCAAAAGGAAGCGGCTATTTGCAGGCGTGTTTTCACTCACCCATTGCATCGCCTGGAACGGCTCCGGCGTACGCAAGCTAGTGTTGACCAGCACATAAGAATACAACCCACATTCCACGAAAAGATAAAACACAATGGCGAACAAGGTGATATTGAGCCAGCGCAGTTGAAAGAAGTTGATTGCCGTGCTTGCTGTTTTAGTTTTTAACCAATTAACCGCAAAAGTGACTGCGAAAGGCAGGGCATCCGCAAAACCGACGGCGCACAGCATTGAAAACGCCAGAAACGAAGTCGTACCCGCGCTGCGTTGATCCAGCACGTAAGCGAGAACCGCCCAAAGCACGAGCGTAAAGCGGCGATGCGACGCTTCCCAAATGATCCCCGCCAGGCGCAGAAGGATCAGGATGGGTATGAACGTATCGCGGGCAAACAGGTCGGAGACGAAAACCGTCAGCGGGAAGGCACTATGTACGCCGCTGGCCGCCGCACTGATGAACGGAGTTAATCCATGCTGGAGAGTAACTGTCAACCACCAGGGCGCAGAGAACAGCCCGGCAAGCAGGGCCAAAACAAAGGCTTGTAACAACTTCTTCCACGAGTGCTTGGTGAAGAGCCAAAAGAAGGCGATGCCAAAGGCGGTATGGATGGCGGTCTGCGGATGGCTCATCACGCTCAATCCGCCAAAGAGAGCCGCTAGGAATACAAACTTCCACGAACCGGTTTTGAAGGCGCGCACAGCGAAATTCAGCGAGAGCAGCATGAACAAAACGCCGAAGGAACGGGTCAGGCCGCCGCCCATGATCTCCCAGCCGTAGACCGGGGCCAGGGCATAGAAAACGGTGGCCAGAGAGGCACGCGGACGATCTTCCAGCAAGGTTTCGGCAAACAGGAAGAAGGCGGGGATGGTCAGTATATTTGCCACCACCGGCAGCCAGCGCAGGATTTCGATATCCGGGAGGCCGAGCAGGCTGAGGAACGCGCCGGCGTAAAAGCCGAAGGGCGGGTAGGCAAAGGGGATGTTGGAATAATTGTAGGAGGTGAAGGCGGGGAGGAGGAAATGATTGGCCTTGAGTTCACGCAGCATGACCAGGAACATGCCGCCATCGTTGAGCGGGAAGCCAGCCAGGATGCCGGGCAGGAAGCGGAGGAGGATGGCAAGGATGAGGGTTAGGCCGAGGATGAGGCGGGACCAATCAGCAGGATTGGTTTTTCGATTTGGGATCATTTGGAAGCATTTTACCAAAGGGAAGGGTGATTTATTCGTTTTGAAACGATGAGGAACGAATAGGAGATTCACTCGCAAAATGCGGATTATTCGTTTTTCGTTTTGGATGCGAATTTGGAGAACGCGGAGTTGAGAGAGGAAAATAGTCCGTGTTGGGGAGAGGAGGAGGAAACGCAAGGGGAATAGTACGCGGATGAGGCAGACCTAACTGAAAACGCAAATGCGCAAAACGCAAAAGGCGCGACCCTCAAAGAAGGAGGGCGGGCAGCGGAAAGGAAATGGGGAAGGGATAATGGAGGGTGAGGCGAGACGGCGCCGAAGGCTTGCGTGGATGGGGATTTAGCTGTATGCTTGATGTATTGAGCGGGGTTTCCCGCCAAAGATAAACTCCGATGAGCAAAGAAGCCAAAGCTAGAATCAAGATCAACAAGCTGCTGGTAGAGGCAGGCTGGCGTTTCTTCGATGACGAAGAGGGGCCGGCAAATATCCAACTTGAATTGCATACGAAGATCACCCAGAGAGAGATCGATTCTTTTGGCGAGGATTTTGAAACCACCCGGAACGGATTTCTTGATTTTCTGCTGTTGGATGAGCGGGGTTATCCATTGATCGTGCTGGAAGCCAAATCAGAAGATAAAAATCCATTATCCGCAAAAGAGCAGGCAAGGAAATACGCCAAATCACAGAACTGCCGTTTTGTGATTTTGTCCAATGGCAATTTACATTATTTCTGGGATTTGGAGCGCGGCAATCCAACCATCATTACTCAATACCCCAAACCGGGTTCAGTAAGGAGCTACCAGACCACACGGCCTGACCCCAAGAGGCTGATCGCCGAGTCGATTCCTGCCGACTACATCGTGCAAACCCAATACCCAACGTATATGGAGGAAGCTTCCTGGAAGAATGAACAGGAACGCCCGGGCTTCATCGAGAAAAATAACCTGCGTTTCTTGCGTGAGTATCAAATCCGGGCGATTCAGGCTCTGCAGAAATCCGTCGAGGAGGGAAATGACCGCTTCCTGTTCGAGATGGCGACCGGTACGGGAAAGACACTGAGCGCGGCGGCGGTCATCAAACTCTTTCTGAAAACGGGCAATGCCAAACGCGTCCTGTTCCTGGTAGACCGGCTTGAACTTGAGGATCAGGCAAAAAAGCGTTTTGTACAGTTTCTAAAAAACGATTTCACGACCACCGTTTACAAGGAAAACCGTGAAGACTGGCGTAAAGCAGGAATCGTTGTTACGACGGTTCAATCCCTGCTATTTAACAATAAATACAAAAAACTATTCTCTCCCACCGATTTCGATCTAATCATCTCCGATGAAGCACACCGATCCATCGGAGGCAATGCGCGCTCGGTGTTCGATTATTTTATTGGGTATAAACTCGGTCTAACCGCAACGCCAAAAGACTATCTCAAAAAGTTCGACCACACTAATGCACGCGACCCGCGCGAACTGGAACGGCGAATCCTGCTGGATACCTATCGCACATTTGGATGCGAAGGCGGACAGCCCACTTTCCGATATTCACTGTTGGAGGGGGTACACGATAAATTCCTGATCAATCCGAAGGTGGTGGATGCACGCACCGATGTGACCACTCAATTGCTGGCCGATGAAGGCTATTCTGTGATCCTCGAGACGGAGGAAGGCGAGCAGGAAGACAGTTATTTCCAGCGAGACTTTGAAAGAAAATTCTTCTCCGATCCCACGAATTACACTTTTTGCAAGACATTCATGGAGAAGGCGCTACGAGACCCCATCAGCGGTGAAATCGGCAAAACGATCCTCTTTGCAGTCAGCCAACACCACGCCGCAAAGCTAACGCAAATCCTGAATACATTGGCCGACCAAATCTTCCCGGGCAAATACCAATCGGATTTTGCCATGCAGGTAACCTCGCAAGTGCAGGATGCCCAACAGTTCACGATCAACTTCTCAAACAATAACCTGGGCGGATCGGCAAATTTTATTCCCAACTATAAAACCAGCAAAACCCGCGTTTGTGTGACCGTTGGAATGATGACCACAGGTTACGATTGCGAAGATATTTTGAATCTGTGCCTGATGCGTCCCATCTTCTCGCCCACAGATTTTATCCAGATCAAGGGACGCGGAACACGTACCTACGAGTTTACAAAGGACTTATTCGATCCTGGGCGAAAGGCGCAGATTGGATCGGCGAAGAAAACCCAGTATGCGTTATTTGATTTCTTTGCCAACTGCGAATACTTTGAAGAGAAATTCAAGTACGATGAAGTGATCAAGCTGCCGCGTACTGCCAAGGCGAGAACGAGCATGGGTTCAGGCACTGATACGGGAACGACGGTCGTGATCGAAGGGTATGAGCGCTTCGACCCCGATGTTTTGAAATCCATCCAGGAGCACCAGATCGGTCTGGAAGGGATGAAGATTGACCGGATGTTCTTCGAGAAATTCGAGGAACGGGTCAAGGCGGATGAGTTCATCCAAACGAACGTACAGGCCGGAAATTGGGAGCGGATTGTCGAGTATGTTTCCACTCACATCTTCGATAAGCCCGAAGAGTTCTTCACGCTGGATAAACTGCGCAAGGCGGCGGGCATCGACCGCAGGCTTTCCTTGCGCGAGATCGTCGAAAAGGCCTATGGGTTTATTGGGCAGTTCAAGAGCCGGGATGATCTGCTGGAGGAGGAGTTCGAGAAGTTCGTGGCGGACGCCAAGCCGGAAAAGCCCGAATTGATCCTGCCGTTGAAATATTTCTTCAAGGCGTATATTACCGACCATCAGGTGCGCGAGATCATCGAGAACAAGCGCTTGACCGAATTGAACACGAATTCCTCTTTCAATATGCAGGACTTTAGAGCCGTGCCGAGTTCATGGCGCGTGAGAATTCCTGAATATATTAAAGATTATGTGTCATTGAATCAGTTTATGTAAGGGAATGCCGCCCTACCCTCCCCAAATCCGACGAGGAAAATTCGGGGTGAAGATTTGATAGTTGAATCGTCGATATTTGGGGAGGGGATAGAAAAAAACATGGAGAAGTAGATTGGTAGATTTACAATGACATGGAATGAGGAGCGGCCCATGTTATAAGGAGATTGCCACACTGGAAGAACACAGTGCTTCGTCGCAAAGAACACTCCTCGCAACGACATTATGCGAACAGGAGATTG
>Ga0182027_10004757_pt1 | contig 20910 bp, 18 predicted proteins | sample 712E1DmetaG_FD_121300 | JGI IMG/M metagenome (GOLD analysis project Ga0182027, IMG submission 121300) | Permafrost microbial communities from Stordalen Mire, Sweden - 712E1D metaG (Illumina Assembly) | ecosystem: Environmental > Terrestrial > Soil > Wetlands > Permafrost | place: Sweden...
CGGCGCCGCCTTGGCTCGGGAAGGTTGGGGCACTCGCGTCACCCGTGCAACCAGTGCCACCCATTACGTAATTTCCGGCAAGAATGCTGTTGCTCACCGTTAAAGTTCCCAAGTTGTAAATGGCCCCACCCAAACCAGGCGATCCAGGCGTTCCGTACATGGACTCGACATAAGAGAAACCATATAAGCCGATAGCTGCGTTGTTGGTGAATACACAGTTGACAGCAAGGACCATCCCAGTGCTACAGATCGCTCCGCCAAAGCCCCCATAAACGGTCGGCGAATAGAAGAGTGCCTGTGCCGTGGCGAGGTTGCGCCCGTTTGCGAGCGTGAGATTGGTCAGCATCAGGCTGGCGTTGGTATAGACATTAAAGATTGGAACGGCGTTAGAGCCGCTGATCGTGATGCTATGCCCCGTGCCATCCAAAGCGACGTTGTTGGCAATTGCCAGTGTGGAGCTCAACTGGATGACGCCGTCACATGCGAAGGTCACCGTTCCACCACCCGCCATGGCCGCGTTTAACGCAGCCTGGTTGGCGCTCGTGACAACTCCACCGCAAAAAGCAGCACCAGGAAGGCAAAGCAATGCCAGCGAGGAAAGACAAAAACATTTCCAGAACAGGCGGACTCTGAGCACTGGCAATCCGTTGTTGACAGGACTGCTGTTGTTCTTGACTTTGCCTTTGGAACTAAACACCGCGCCTTTAGCAACCAGATGATAAAAGCCGGCAAGACACGCCAGGAAAACAGCGGGGACAAAGCCATGGTTAGAAGTCTCCTTCTGAGCGAAGGCTCGTGCAGCCCTTCCAAGTTCTAAAGATTTCTCTTGGTCAGCATTCATTCGTAGTGAAAAATTACCCGCCAATTCGTGATTTCGTGAGAAGATTGACAAGTCGGCTGGAGAAAGTCAACTCAATAATGTGTGGGAAAAAGTTCATCCCCGATCATTAGCGACTTTTGGTAGGGCGAGGCTCCCGCCGAGCCGTGTCCAGAGGTGAAGGCTCCGCAGGAGCGTCGCCCTACCGGCCTCACCTTTTCGGTGACGGAATCCCCCTATTCGCTAATGATTGGGGAAGTTCATCGAAAGTCCAGGTTCTTGAGCGCCCCGTGGAAGGCGTGCGCGGCGGCGGCGAGCTGGGCGCGGGTGATGGTCAGGGGCGGGGTGAAGCCGATGACGTTGGAGTGCTCTCCTTCCGGCAGGACGATGAAGCCGGCGCGCAACATCTTCCGGACGACGGCCAGCGCGACCTCGGTGGCGGGCGCGCCGTCCAGTTGGCGGATTTCCACGCCAGCCATGAGGCCGAGGCCGCGAATTTCAAACTGCCATGGCGGCGGCGGAGTCTTGGCGCGAAGTTCGCGCAGGAAAAACGCGCCCAGGGCCGCGCTGCGCTCCGGCAGGCGGCGCGCGCGAATCTCCTGGATTTGCGCCAGGGCCATGGCGCAACCGACGGGATGGCCCAAAAAGGTGCTGGTGTGGATGGCTTCCCCGGTCGAGCGCGGCCACGCGGCGTCCATGACATCGGCGCGTCCCACGCAGGCGGAGAGGGGGAATCCGCCGGTCAGGGCCTTGCCCAGGCAAATCAGGTCCGGCACGGTGGCGCTGTGCTCGCAGGCGAACCATTTTCCGGCGCGCCCAAAGCCGGTGTAAATCTCGTCAAGTATAAGCAAAGCGCCCAGGCGGTCGCAAAGCTCGCGCAGCAGGGGAAGAAAGCCGGCGGGCGGGACGCGGATGCCGCCCCGGGCCTGGACCGGCTCGGCCAAAATCGCCCCGAACGGGGCGGCTTGATGCAGTTTGCGTATCGCGCTCTCCAGGCGGGGCAGATCGGAATCGTCTTTTGGAAAGGGCGCGAACGAACCAAATTTGCCCAGTTGCGCCCGGAAGGGAGCGCGAAAATGGCCGCGATGCGTGGCGTTGAGCGCGCCGTAACCCAGTCCATGATACCCTCCGGTGAAGGCGAGAATCCGGGGCCGGCCGGTGGAGAGCAGCGCGGTCTTGAGGGCCGCTTCCACGGCTTCAAAGCCGGAGTTGGTAAAAATGGTTTTGCCCGTCAGGCGCGAATCTTGGGCGGGCGCGTCTTGATACCGCCAGCCGTGGATGGAACGGAACCATCTCCCCGGCCCGCTCCCCGCTTCATGGGGCGCGGGCATTGGCAAATCGCATGGCGCCTGTGCCGGGAGGCGCGATTTTTGGGGGCGGGCCGCGGTCCAGCGCTCGAAGGTGAGGCGGCTGAGTTCGCGGGCCAGTTCGGCCTTGCGGGCGTGGGGATAAACGTCGCCCATGGCGTGCAGAAGAACGCCCATCTGCCGCCGTCCCGCCGCGACGACGCGCCGGTTGGCGTGGCCCGCCGCGGCCACGCCGAACGCCGCCGTCAAGTCGAGATATTTCCTACCGGCCGCGTCCCAGACCTGGACGCCGCGGGCGCGCTCCCAGACCATCGGCGCGGAAAGGTCCGGCGCGATGGCCAGGATGTTGGGCGATTCGTAGTCGCGCAGCAGGGTCAGGATTTTCTTGCTGGTGTTCATGTCAGACGCCCCGCTGGTCCGGGGGCCAGATGAATTTGTGCAGTTGCAGTTGGAAGCGGACGGGCAGGGCGTCGGCGATGATTTTTTCCGCGAGCTGAAGCCGGGTGAGGGCGGTTTGGCCGGCGGGGACTTTTTTCAGCGATTTGTCCTGCTGATGCGGTTGCAAAGGCGACGCCCAGGAAAAAAGAACGGGACAGATTTCGGCGAGCCGGCGGGCGGCCAGTTGTTCCCTGGCCCAGTCGTAATCCTGCGCGGTGCCGATGACGAATTTGATTTCGTCGCCGGCCTTGAGGAGGGGCAGATTTTGCCAGCGATTGCGTTTGACTTCGCCGCTGCTGGGGCATTTCAAGTCCATGATGCGGCGGACGCGCGGGTCCACGGGGGCGATGTCCAGGGCGCCGCTGGTTTCCAGGAGGACGGTGTAGCCGGCGTCGCACAAGGACTTCATCAAGGGGAGCGCATTTTTTTGCAGGAGCGGTTCGCCGCCGGTCAACTCGATGAGCGGAAGGCGGGGGTCTTGAATTGTGAATTGTGAATTTTGAATTGTGAATGGAGGAAGAGAAAAGGCGGAAAATGGGGAGGCGAGTTCGCGGACGCGGGCGGTGATTTGCGGCAGGGTCATTTTGCGGCCTGGTTTGAAGGCGTAGGCGGTATCGCAATAGGAGCAGCGCAAATTGCAGGCGGTCAGCCGGATAAAAACGCAGGGCAACCCGGCGAAGGTGCTTTCCCCTTGCAGGCTCAAGTAGATTTCGTTGATGGTCAAGCTATCGGACATGGGAGAAGAGTTGATTGGGCACGCCAAGCCCAAGCCAGCGGGCAATAATTGCTCGGCGGCCCGAAATTCATGATCGGCGAGTAGTGGTGGTTCAATTTGTAATGGGTAACTTGTTCATTTTGGTTCCTCCGATTCCATCTCATTCCTTCGTGGAATGCGAATGTTTGCATTTGAACCCTGGACGCGAATTTCCTCTTGCGTCCAGGACAACTGAATGGACTCCGGGGCAACATCCTCATGTTTTGCCAGCTTTGCGAGCGCAGGACGAATGTAGCGTTCCAGAAAAACGGACATGGTCTTGCCGGCCTTGGATTCCATGTGCGCCCAGGCATCCGCACCGACATAGTGTTTGCCACGGTGTATATTGAACGCGGCGATAAGCTCGTCCAGTCGTGGTGAAGGGGTCGGGTCGAGAACAATGAGGACGGGAGACAAGCCCGCCGCACGGGCTTCGCGAGGAAATGAAAGTTCTTCAGCGAAGCGGCCTTGGCCGCTCGCGGCGATCGTGACGCGCAATTTGAATTCGTAGGCGAGTTGATTCTCACCGTCGTAGCAGTCAATCTGGCGGCCTTCGCCGGTGGGTTCGCCGCGCTCGTTCAGGCGTTTCACGGGTGAGTTTCTAGAGCCGACAGCCTCACCGCCCAGACAACTGGCCAGCACCGGCTCAAATAGATATCCAGTTTCCTGCGCGGCGCGGTTGTCCACGCCGAAAATCCATTTCCGCCAGACGAGCCACGAAGCGAGCAAGGCATCATCCACTGCGCCGAACTCCAGAAGGCTGCGCGGGCCAATCTGATTCATGGTTGGCTTTGGCTGGGTGGAAAGGATGTGTTGATACTTGAGCCGCCGTTTATGGAGTGTGGCGAGGTTCTCAAAATAAAGCAGGAAGTCGGCCTCTTGCGCAACACAGGAAGCGAGACTTTCCAAAAGGACTGTCGCGGAAGGACAGCGAGCTTGGGGTGCGTGGAACCACGCCGACGGAATTCGGTAGTAGTCGGCACCGGGTGCGGCAACCGACAGGTCAGGCAGTTTGGAAACCGACGCTTCGACTCCCAAATCGCGGCAACATTGAGCAAGCAGGCAATATAACTCATTCTCGGACAGCGCTACACGGTCATCCCCGTGTCCGAGAATTCGAGCGGCACTAAACGCTTTCTTGATCTTGGCTGAAGGCGTCATGGTCCTCATGGATTGGGTTGTTCGAGCAAGGCTAACGGTTCGGTTCGAGAATCGGACAATTCAGCCAGCAGAAACCCGGTTCGCGCCAGCGATGGACTCATCCCTTCCGAGCGCGTCAGACTGAAGCGGAGGGTGGGGCGGACAGCGCCCTGATAACTGGGTTGGAAGCCATAGGTCCGCGCGATGTGTTCGGCAACCGTTCGCGCGAGCATGGGCGGAATGGCGTTGCCAATCTGTTGAATTCGGCTGGCCGCGCTTCCGGCGAAGACGAACCAGTCTGGAAAAGTCTGCAGGCGCGCGCATTCGCGCAAGGTGAGCAAACGGTCTTCCACCGGATGCACGAATTCGCGCGTCGCCGCGCCCGTAATGGTCAGACTTGGCTCGTCGTCGAAGAGCCGCTTCAAACCGGACGGGGCCCCGCCCCGTTTCTCGACCGGCGTTCCATCCATCACGCGGCGAAAAGCGCGCCGGCGAAAGGACTCATGCTGCAAGTCCTCCGGCAGGTCCTTCATGGTCTGGCCGGGCCGCAATCCGCGCACGCGCTCAAATTGGACTCCTGACAAGGCTGGGCCGTAATGATCGGTGACTGTTGTTGCTTCTCCCCGCAAATAAGCCTGAAGCTCGTTGTGCGGCGGGCCGCCGAAATCGAGCGGGCGCTCCGCATCCTGTGCCGCTGGCGGGAGATCGCTGGTGGCGGTCCGAAAAGTCACATCGCCCTTCCGAAAAATACTGCCCGAAAACCGCGTGACCGGTTCTGGGAAAAGAAAGTCGTGTCCCAGACAATTGCCGACTATGAGCACCCGTTTGCGCCGCTGTGGAATCCCGTAGCCTTGTGCATAGACCTTTTCGACATTGACCGAATAGCCTGCTCCCATGAAGACCTCGACCGCGTCCCGAATGTGCGAGCCACCGGCGCTGGTGAGGAGTCCCTCCACGTTTTCCATGACAAACCATTTCGGGTGAATGGATTCCAGCCACCGGACATAATGGCGCAGCAGAAAGTTACGCGGATCATCGCTGGATTTCACGCCGGCACTGCTGAATCCCTGGCACGGTGGACCTCCGAGCAAGATGTCCAGTTCGCCACGCTCAAGGCCGCTGCAATCCAACGCGGATTCCACGTTCAGTTCGCGGATGTCGGCCGCTTCGCAAGGAATCTTGCCAAAATTGCGCCGGTAAGACTCTACCGCATCCGCATCAATGTCTGTCGCAAACCGAACATCGTAACCGGCCTGTTCAAATCCGAGCGAACAACCGCCGGCGCCGGCGAACAGGCTAACTGCGGTTGGCCTGCGAAGTCTGGTGGCATGGGCGCCGCATGTTTCGGCCCACTGCTTCTCCCGTTCAAACGCCTGATCGAAATTGGAAGGCATGGTCCTCATGGGTTGGGTTGTTCGAGCAAGCCCAACAGGTCGGTTTGAGAATCGGTCTGTTCACTCATCATTTTCCTCAGCGTGAAGCGCGCGTCAACATGGCTGTGCTTTTACCAAAAATGGCTCGTTGCGGCAAGGTTTGCCTCCAATTTCCTCCTGCCGCTCAAGGCAAATAATAACTTGATTAGGCTTGATTGGGCTTGATTGGGATAACGGAGTTTTGCGTGTAAATGCTTAATGGAAAGGCACTTCCATTGATTTTTTGCGAAAAATATCAAAAGGCTCGATAGTGGCCATAGTTGCGGCGCGGGAATCGGAAGGATGGCGCGTTTGGGCGCCATTGAGCTTGGGCAGGATGTGCCAGATTTGGCTCCGCGGACCGCCCCCATCCCCCCCTCCGAGAAGTGGAATTAACTGGAACCAAGTGGAATTAAGTGGAATTAAGTGGAACAACGAAAAGCGGAAATTGGAAAAGCAGAAAGCGGAAATCTGGATTTCCTGATTCCAGCTTTCGCCCATCCTCCCGCCGCCGTCCGGCCCTTTGCGCTCTATCGTCACGCGCACTATGTTAGCATATAAGCCAGGATGGTCAAGGAAAAAACGCGGATTTCAGCGAATTTTTGCAAACCCCATGCCATTAGCCACTTGCGCATTATGCAAACCCCATAGCGAACCGGAAAACCGCCCGGACCGGACGGCAGGCTCGACTTTTCTTCGCCCGCTTCCTTAACATCGCGGCATGGATATTTACGACCATCCCACGTTCCAAATGGCCTGCCAGCAGTTTGACCTGGTGGCCGACCGCCTGGAAATCCCCGCCAATGAACGCGGCCGGCTCAAATACCCCAAGCGCTCGATGACGGTCGCCCTGCCGGTGCGCCGGGATGACGGAACCACCCAGGTTTTCGCCGGCTACCGTGTGCAGCATCATTTGACGCTGGGGCCGACCAAGGGCGGCTTGCGCTATCACCCGGACGTGCGGCTGGGGGAAGTGGCGGCGCTGGCAATGTGGATGAGCTGGAAATGCGCGCTGACCGGGCTGCCTTACGGCGGGGCCAAAGGCGGCGTCGCCTGCGATCCGCGCCAACTTTCCGCCGGCGAGCTGGAACGGCTGACGCGCCGTTATACGCAGGAGATGATTCCGTTCATCGGGGAGAAGGTGGACGTGATGGCGCCGGACTTGGGCACCAATGAACAAACGATGGCCTGGGTGATGGACACTTATTCCACCCACGCCGGCTATGCCGTGCCGGGCATTGTCACCGGAAAACCGGTCAGCATCGGCGGCTCGCTGGGACGGCGCGAATCCACCGGGCGTGGGGCCGGCTATCTGATCAGCCGGGCGATGGACACGCTGGGCCTGGCGGCGGGGGATTGCCGGGCGGTGGTGCAGGGGTTCGGCAATGTGGGGAGCGTGGCGGCGTTTTCGATGGCCAAATATGGGGTGAAAGTGACGGGGGTGAGCGATTTTTCCGGCGGTTTGCACAACCCGGACGGGATTGATCTTGCGGCGCTGGATAAGCACCTGGCCAGGGAGCGGACGGTGGCCGGTTTTGCCGGGGCGGAGGCGGTGACCAATGAAGAATTGCTGGTGTTGCCGTGCGAGATTCTGGTTCCGGCGGCGCTGGAGCGGCAAATCACGGGGGCCAACGCGGGGAAGGTGCAGTGCCGGATTCTGGCGGAGGCGGCGAACGGGCCGACGACGCCGGAGGCGGACGTGATACTTGATAAGAGGCCGGAGGTGTTCGTCATTCCGGACGTCTTATGCAACGCGGGCGGGGTGGTGGTGTCCTATTTTGAGTGGGTGCAGGATTTGCAGCGGTTTTTTTGGACGGAAACGGAGGTGATGGACAAGCTGTTCCGGATTTTGGAGGGGGCCTTCACTCAGGTGCTGGCTTTCAGCCGGAAACAGAAAACTTCCATGCGGATGGCGGCGTTGAGCCTGGGCATCAAACGGGTGCAGGAGTCCAAGCGAATCCGCGGCCTGTTTCCGTGATCTTTCAAAAAGACGTTGACATGCCGCCGTCTCATGTTAGAGTTCTCTGTATTATAGAGAACTCTAACATCATAAACTTATGAACATCACTCCGCGGGAAGCCCGCAATTCCCTCGCCCAAATCGAGGACACCCTCACCCAAACCCGCATTGCCGTCGGCCAGGGGGCCAGCGGCGGCATTCTGATCGCCTGGGGCGTGATCTGGGCGCTGGGCTTTTCGGCCGATCAGTTCGCGCCTGAAATGGCGCAAGCCTTATGGCCGTTCCTCATTATTGCCGGATCGCTGGCCAGTTGGATTTTTGGCGCGCGGTCCCGGCCGGGCATCCAATCCTCCATTGGCGCGCGCATAGGCCTGTGCTGGCTGGTGCTTTTTGCTTACGCCGCATTGTGGTTCTTGCTGCTGCGCTCGGGGAGCCGTCCGGGCCAGCCGGGCCTTCTTTCTGACGCCCTCATCGGCCGGGGCAACGCGGCCGTGCAGCAGCAACTGGGCGCCTTTTTTTCCACCGTCGCCATGTTCGCCTATGTTGTCGGGGGATTATGGCTGGGCCGGTTTTTTGTCTGGCTGGGAGCCGGCGTCACCGTGCTGACCGTCGCCGGGTATTTCTTTATGCCGGCTTGGTTCAACCTGTGGATGGCGGTCACCGGCGGCGGCTCGCTCATTGTGGCCGGCCTGTATATCCGCCGATTTTGGAGGCAAACCTATGGCCCAGCTTAATCCAGTCATTCACCAGCCCGTCCGTCTGCGCATCATGGCCAGCCTGGTGGCGCTGGAGGACAAACCTCTGATTGATTTCAGCACGCTGGGCAAACTGCTCAAACTGACCGACGGCAACCTGGGCGCCCACCTCCAAACTCTGGAGGAGGCGGGCTACATCACCATCAAAAAGAAATTCGTCAACCGCAAGCCGCGCACTGACATCTCCGCGACAGCCAAGGGCCGGTATGAATTCGCCGAACACGTCGCCGCCCTGAAGCAGATTCTGACTTGATTCCGGGGAGCACATGCGCTATCGCCGGCCACTTCCTTTATTGCGTGACTTCCGCTTCCAGCCCGCTTACATTCCACGAGTCACATGAAACGCCGTTCTCCAGTCTCACGCAGCGGCCGGTTCGAAAGCGAGCTCAACGCCGGCGCGGCCCGGTTCACCCAGTCGGTCTCCTTTGATTGGAGACTCTGGGAGCACGACATCCTCGGCTCGCTGGCCCACGCCGCCATGTTGCAGAAAATCGGGGTCCTCACCGCGAAGGAAGGCCGCGCCATCGAAAAGGCGCTCACCGCCATCGCGAGGCAAATCGTCGCGGGCCGATTCACCTGGCGCGAGGAATTGGAGGACGTTCACATGAATATCGAGGACGCCCTGACGCGGCGCGAGCCGGCCGGAGCCAAGTTGCACACGGGCCGCTCCCGCAATGACCAGGTGGCGCTGGACCTGCGGTTGTGGCTGCGCGAGGAAATCACGGCGCTGCGGGTTGCCATCCGCGATTTGCAGGCGGCCCTGGTGGAGTTGGGTGAGAAGCACTGCGACGTGCTCATCCCCGGCTACACCCATTTGCAACGCGCCCAGCCGGTTTATTTGGCGCATCATTTGCTGGCTTATGTCGAAATGCTGGAACGCGACCAGGGCCGGCTGCTGGACTGCCAGGCCCGCGTCAACGTCTGCCCCCTGGGCAGCGGCGCGCTGGCCGGCTCGACGCTGCCGCTGGACCGCCAGATGGTGGCGCGCCTGCTCGGCTTTGCGGAGCTGACGCAAAATTCGATGGACGCCGTGGGCGACCGCGATTTTGCGGTGGAATTTTGCGCGGCGGCGGCGCTGCTGGCGGTGCATTTGTCGCGGTTGGCGGAAGATTTGATTCTCTGGGCCACTACGGAGTTTCATTTCATCACGCTGGCGGACGCCTTCACGACCGGCTCCTCGCTCATGCCGCAAAAGAAGAACCCGGACATCGCGGAGTTGACGCGCGGCAAGGCGGGCCGGGTCATCGGCAACCTGATGTCGCTGCTGGTGCTGCTCAAGGGGTTGCCCCTGGCTTACAACCGCGATTTGCAGGAGGACAAGGAGCGGTTGTTTGACACGGCTGACACCGCGCGCGCGTGCGCGCGGCTGATGGCGGCCATGCTGAAAACCGTCGTGGTCAATCGCGCGTCCTGCGCGGCGGCGGCGGGCGACCCGGCGTTGCTGGCCACGGATCTGGCGGACTATCTGGTGCGCAAAGGGATGCCCTTCCGCCAGGCCCACCACGCCGTCGGCGCGGCGGTGGCGCTGGCTGAAAAATTGGGCAAGCCGCTGGATAAACTGGCGCTCCCGGAATTGCAATCCGTGGACAAGACTTTTGGCCCCGACGCGCTGGACGTCTTCCTTATGCCGGAGGCGATGGCCAGGCGAAACCTGACCGGCGCGCCCGGCACCAGGGAAGTCGCCCGGCAATTGGCCAGGTGGCGCACCCAGTTTTCGTCATGAGAAGCGGCGCCATCCTTCCCGGCAGGGCGAGACTCCGTCGAACCCTGACTAAAAGACGCAATTCCTCGCCTGCGTGCTGTGCTTGATTCATCGCTCCAATCCCTGCTGCGCGAGACTTCGCGGTCGTTTTACTTGACCATGCGGATTCTGCCCCGCGCCGTCCGGCCGCAAATCGGGCTGGCCTATCTCCTGGCGCGCACCACCGACACCATCGCGGACACCGAGCTGGTCCCGGTGGAAGCGCGCTTGGGTGCCCTGGCGGATTTGCGGAGCCGCATCCTGGGCGCGTCGTCCGCCGCCCTGAACTTCGCCAGCCTGACGCCAGGCCAGGAGACGGAGGCGGAACGGGCGCTGCTGGAGCGCTGCGAGGAGGCGTTGCGGATTCTCAACGGCTTGGCGGAGGAGGATCGCCGGCTCATTCGCGAAGTATTGAACACCATTATCGGCGGGCAGGAGTTGGACCTTCAACGATTCGGCGCGGCCCATTTTCCCAATCTCGCCGCGCTGGAAACCGAGGCGGAGCTGGACGATTACACTTATCGCGTGGCCGGTTGCGTCGGGGAATTCTGGACGCGCCTCTGCCGCGCGCGTCTTTTTCCGCGGGCGCGCGCGGACGACGCGATGCTGCTGCGCGAGGGGATTCGTTTTGGCAAGGGACTGCAACTGGTGAACATCCTGCGCGACCTGCCGGCGGATTTGGGCAAGGGCCGCTGCTACCTGCCTCGGCAGTCCCTGGCGGCGGCCGGGCTGACGCCGGAAGACCTGCGCAGCGCCGGGAACGAGCCGCGCTTCCGCGCGCTTTACCAAAGCTGGCTGGACCGTGCCGGGGAGCACTTGGCGGCGGGCTGGAACTACACCAACGCGCTGCCGGGCGGCCCGGGGCGGCTGCGCCTGGCGTGCGCGTGGCCGATTTTGATTGGGGCGCGGACGCTGGGGAAATTGCGCGGGGAGAATGTGCTTGACGCAACCCGGCGCGTCAAGATCACCCGCCCTGAAGTCCGCGCCATCGTGGCCCGGTCCATCGTTCTGTGCGCCTGGCCTCCCGGATGGAAGGCCCAGTTCCGCCGCGAGATGAGTCCGCGCCGGTGAAGTGGGCCGCAAAATGAAGTTGATTCCCGCGCCGTCATCCCTTACTAATTTTGCCATGAGAAATTTCACCGTGTTCCTTCTGGCCTGTGGCATCGGTCTTGCCGGAGGATTGTCCTGCACATCCCGCCAGGCTTCACTCCCCCCCCAACCGCCGGCCAGCCAGACCGACCCCGAAGCAGCCCGCCAGGTAAAAGCGGCTGAAGCCACCGCTCAAAAAATCCGGGTCAGAGAGGAAGCCAAAAAACGCATGGTTGCGGAACAGCGGGCCAACGCCCAGCACGCGCAGGAAATGGCCGCCGCCAAACTAAAGCAGGAGCAGGACGCAAAAGCGGCGGCTGCCGGCGCCCAAACCAAAAAGCAGCAGGCCGACGCCCAAGCCAAAGCCGCGAAGGAAGCCGCCGAAAAGGCGCGCAACGATAAAACCGCCCTGGCCGCCGCCGCCAAAGCCAGCAAAGCGAACGAGGCTGTGGAAGCAGACGCCCGCAACAAGGCGGCTGCCGACGCCAGCATCAAACTGGCGCAAAACCCAACCCCGGCAGTCTCCGACACCAAGGCCAGTGAGGCACAAGCCCCCGCCGCCGCAGCAGCCCCCGCCACGGTCGCCGATGCCGCCAAAGCCGGGGAGCAACAAGCCGCCGCTGACGCAGCAGCTTTCAGGAAGGCCTACGACGCCGCCAAACTGAAGAGGGAGCAAGACGCAAAAATAGCCGCTGCCAACATGAAAGCCAATAAGGCGAAAGAGGCTGCCGAACCAGCCGCGCTCAAGAATGCAACCGAGAACGTTAAACTGAAAGAGGAGCAAGAGGCAAAGACGGCCGCCGCCGATGCCGCGAATGCCAAAAAGGAGAAAGAGGCGGCGGAAGCAGCCGCTCTCACCAATGCGGCTCCCACCCCCATAATCAAACAACCGCAAGATGCCACCCCGCCAGCCGCCGCAGCCAAGACCACGGAGCAACAAGCCGCCGCTGACGCAGCAGCTTTCAGGAAGGCCTACGACGCCGCCAAACTGAAAAAGGAGCAAGACGCAAAAATAGCCGCTGCCAATGCCCCCATCGCCAAGAAGGAGAAAGAGGCGACGGAGGCAGCCGCCCGCTCCAGGGCAGCCGCCGATGTCAGGATCAAGCAAGCGCAAGACGCCGCCCGGGCAGTCGCCGAGGCCAAGGCCAGGAAGGAACAAGAACTTATTGATCAAAGAGCCTTGGTCCAGGCGGCCACCGATGCCAATTTGCAAAAAGAGCAGGACGCAAAAATGGCCGCCGCCAACGCCAAAAAGGAGAAAGAAGCGGCGGCAGCAGCCGCCCGCAACAACGCGGCCACCGATGCCAATTTGCAAAAAGAGCAGGACGCAAGAATGGCCGCCGCCGCTGCTGCCAGCGCCAAAAAGGAGAAAGAGGCGGCGGCACCAGCCGCCCTCACCAATGCGGCTGCCAACGCCACAATCGAACCACCGCAAAACGCCACTCCGCCAGCCGCCGCAGCCCAGACCAGTGAGTCACAAGCCGCCGCTGACGCAGCCGCATTCAAGAGGGCCTACGACGCCGCCAAACTGAAAAAGGAGCAAGACGAAAAAATGGCCGCCGACACCGCCAAAGCCAATAAGGTGAAAGGGGCCGCCGAAGCAGCCGCGCTCAAGAAGGCAGCCGACGATGCCAAACTGAAAAAGGAGCAAGAGGAAAAAATGGCCGCCGACACCGCCAAAGCCAATAAGGTGAAAGGGGCCGCCGAAGCAGCCGCCATCAAGAAGGCAGCCGACGCCGCCAAACTGAAAAAGGAGCAAGACGAAAAAATAGCCGCTGACGACGCCAAAGCCAATAAGGTGAAAGAGGCCGCCGAAGCAGCCGCCCGCGACAGGGCAGCCGCCGATGTCAGGATCAAGCAAGCGCAAGACGCCGCCCGGGCAGTTGCCGAGGCCAAGGCCAGGAAGGAACAAGAACTGAATGATGCCAGAGCCATGGTCCAGGCAACCGACGATGCCAAACTGAAAAAGGAGCAAGACGCAAAAATGGCCGCCGATACCAAAGCCAAATTGGAGAAAGAGGCGGCTGACGCCCAAGCTCTAAAGAAGGCCCAGGAGGACGCCGCCCTCAAGGCAGAAGCCGGGCAGGTGAACCGCACCCCGCCGGAACCCGCCAACCTCCCCGCCAGGACCACCACGGCGCCTGTACCGGCTACGACAGATGCCAATGCGTCTCTCAGCAAAGAACAACGGTTGACCGACCTCACCCGCCGTTACAAGAACGACGAAATCACCCCGGTGCAGTACCAAACCGAACGCGCCAAAATCATGGTTGAGCCGTAACGCGGTTAAGCGCCGCCGCCGGGGGCGCATCACGCAAATCGCACACGCAAATGAAGTTGATTCCCGCGCCGTTATCGCCTATAAATTCGGGGATGAGAAATTTCATTCTGTTACTCGCGGCCTGTGGCATTGGTCTGGGAGGATTGTCTTGCACAACCCGTCAGGCGACATCGTCCTCTTCCCAACCGCCGGGCAGCCAGGCCGCCGCCGAGGACAATAAGGGAAAAGCCCTCGAGGCCAAAGCCAGACAGGAAGCCGCCGAAAGAGTCCGCAAAGAAAGAGCCGACCAAGCCGCCGAGTTGCAAGCCAAAGCCCGGCATGACCAGGCGATGGCAGCCGCCGCGGCCAACGCCAAGAAGGAGAAAGCCGCCGCTGACGCCCAAGCCGCAAAGGGCGTCGCCGAAAAGGCGGACAAGGGACAATCCGCCCAAGCCGCCGAACCGGCAGCCAAACCCCAGCCGGACCAGGCAATGGCAGACAGCGCCTTTGTCAGCGGCTCCTCGTCAATCGCAGCCAAACCCCAGCCTGACCAGGCAATGGCCGCTGCCGAAGAAAAGAAGAAGCAAGAAGCCATTGAGGCCAAAGCCAAACAGGAAGCCGCCGAAAGAGTCCGCAAGGAAAAAGCCGCCCAAGCCGCCGAACTGGCAGACAAGGCCCAACATGACAAGGACTTGGCAGTGGCCGCGGCCAAGGCCAAAAAGCAGCAAGACGCTGCTGACGCCAAAGCCGCAAAGGAAGCCGCCGATAAATCGGCCAAGGAAAAAGCTGCCCAAGCCGCCGAGTTGCGAACCAAGGCCGAACATGACCAGGAGAAGGCAATGGCCGCGACCCAGGCCAAGCAGGTGAAAGAAGCCGCTGACGCCAAAGCCCAGAAGAAGGCGGAGGAAGACGCCGCCCGCCACGCAGCAGCCCAGAAGCCCAGCGGATCCGCGCCGCAGTCCGCCACCCCGGCCGCCAGGACAACGGCGGCGCCGGTCCCGGCCGCGATTCCCAATCCCCCCCTCACCAAGGAACAACAGTTGAAGGACCTCAACCGCCGTTACATCAACGACCAAATCTCCCCGGAGCAGTACCAAATCGAGCGCGCCAAGATCATGGCCGGGCCGTAAAGCGCTTTATTTCAATTTGCGTTGGAGGATTTCGCCGATGAGGCCGGGGTTGGCCTTGCCTTTGCTCAGTTTCATCACCTGGCCTTTGAGGAAATTCAGCGCGGCGACTTTGCCGGATTTGAAGTCGGCGGCCGGGCCGGGGTTGGCGGCGATGGCCTGGTCGCAGAACGCTTCGATGGCGCCGGGGTCGCTGACCTGGGCCAGACCTTTCTTCTCGACAATGGAACGGGGGGATTCGCCGCCCGCGAACATCTCGGCGAAAACCTGCTGGGCAATGGAACTGCTGATCTTTTTGCCGTCCACCAGCGCGATCAGTTCGAGGATGTATTCGGGCTTGAATTTCAAATCGGCCAGGGTGGATTGGGTGTCGGCCAGCTTGGCACGGAGATTGTTGATGACCCAGTTGGCCACGGCTTTGGGGTTTTGGGATTGCCGCGCCAGCGCTTCAAAGTAGTTTCCCAGCGGGCGGTCCCAGACAAAGGTCTGGGCGTCGGAAGCGGGCAGTTGGAACTCGCGCATGAGGCGCTGTTTTTTGGCCAGGGGCAGCTCGACGACGCGGCGGGAGACTTGTTCCAGCCAGGCCGCTGTTGGCTCAAAAGGCATGAGGTCCGGGTCGGGAAAGTAGCGGTAATCGTGAGCCATTTCCTTGCTGCGCATGGTTTCGGTGATGCCGGCCGCGTCGTCCCAGCGGCGGGTTTCCTGATGGAGTTGGCCGCCCCCGGCCAGCGCCTGGATTTGGCGGGGGATCTCATATTCGAGGGCGCGCCGCACGCCGCTGAAACTGTTCATGTTCTTGATTTCGATTTTCTTGCCCAGTTCCGCCGCGCCGCGGGGCCGGACGCTGACGTTGACATCGCATCGCACCATGCCCTTTTCCATGTCGGCGTCGCTCACGCCGCCGTAAATAAGAATTTCCTTGAGGGCGTTGAGGTACTCGTAAGCCATGTCCGCGCCGGTGATTTCCGGCTCGGAGACGATTTCCAGGAGGGGCACGCCGGCGCGGTTGAAATCCACGCCGCTGTGGCGGTCGAAGTGGGTACTTTTTCCCACGTCCTCCTCCAGATGGGCGCGGGTGATGCGGACGCGGGAGAGGCCGCCCTGGAACTCGAAATCGAGCCAGCCGTTGCGGGTGGAAGGCTGGTCGTATTGGGTGATTTGATAATTCTTGGGCATGTCGGGATAGAAATAGTTCTTCCGGTCGAACTTGGCATGGGCGGGGATTTGGCAATGGAGGAGGAGGCCGGCCAGGACGGTCAATTGGAGGGCCTCCTCATTGGCGACGGGCAGGACGCCAGGCAGGCCCAGGCAGACGGGGCAGACGCGGGAATTGGGGGGTGCGCCGAATTCATTGGCGCAGGCGCACCACATTTTGGATTTGGTTTTGAGCTGGACGTGAGTTTCCAGCCCGATGACAGCTTCGTAGTCCATTTTGAATTCTGGAAATTATGGAACCCTCTAGGTTTGCGTGGAATGCGGAGGCGGCAGCTCCGCCGAGGCCGCGCCCGGTTTGTCGAGCTTGCGGATTTCGCGGTGGGAGGACTTTAGTTTCTTGTGGACCTCTTTGATGTCCTCTGCCGGTGGCAGGTCCTCCGGCTTGCGCCCGCTGATTTCGATCATGGTGTTACGGACTTTGCGTCCGACTTCCCGGGCGGTGCGTTCGAGGGCCGGCTGGCCGCGGATACGCTGGACTTGAATCTTCTCCTCCGTCTGGGTGACACGGAAAAGATTGGCTGCCAATTCCGTTTTTGCCATGAAGTCGAGTGGGGAGCGGTGTTCGGGCACGCCTTTGGCGCGACGGATTTGGCACAGGTCCATGTTGTAGAGGCCCCGATAACCGGCGTTCTGGAAATAGGCGTAATTGACGACGCCCGCCCGGTGAGCAGTTCCGCTCAGGCTGCGCTCGTGGTCTGAAATCTCGGCGCGGATACCGACGCGTTCGACGCCTTCTGCCTCCTCCAGGCTCAGACGGCAGGCTTCAGCCCATGTGACGAAATAGGCCTGCGCCCTGGCAACCTCGGGCTTCTTGGGGTCGCCGTTCATGGCGGCGAGGTAGCAGGCAAAACGGGAGAGTTTGTAGTCGTTGGCCATCTTGCCATCCGCAGTGCGCTGTTCCTGGATAATGTTTTCGAAGATGGGAATGTTGAGGCTGGTGAGCGTGACCATCGTGCGCTCGACCGCTTTGCGAAAGGAATGTAGGCTCTCGTAACCCAACAAGGCAGCCAGTTCTGACGCCCACCAGAAACGGAAGCTGTTTTCGTGTCCCATCGCTTCAAAGCCCGGCTTCTGTGGTTCCAAATGGAATGGGCTTTCGCAGCCATGTTCCGGCGCATCATTCATGGGGTTAAGTGTGTCACGATGCAGGCATAAATGGAAGAACGAATTTGCGAATTGACGGGGCTTGCCTTGCCAATTTGGAGCGGGAGGGTTATTGGTGTGGCATGGTCATGCCCGAAGATATAACCGAAGGGGAGTGGGCCGATTGGTATCGGATGACACCCCTGGAACGATGGAGCCAAAGCGGCGAACTTTGGGTGCATTACCTTTCCATTGGAGGTTCCCTTGATCCCGAACCGGATACACAAAGTCCTTTCCACGATGGCCGGCCAGCGGGTCCAAGCCCTGCTGATGGGCGGTCAGGCCTGCGTGTTGTACGGCGCGGCCGAATTTAGCCGGGATGTGGATTTGGCCATTTTGCCCGCTGCGGCAAACCTGGAGCGATTCAAAAGCGCGATGAAGGAACTAAACGCGCACTGCATCGCGGTGCCGCCGCTGGAGGAGGATTACCTATTGCGCGGGCATGCGGTTCACTTTCGCTGCCAACATCCTGACGCCAAAGAAATCCGTGTGGACATCATGGCGAGGCTTCGTGGGATGGATGATTTTGCCGGACTTTGGGAACGCCGCACCACACTGACCAGCGCCGATGGGACACCTTATGAATTGCTTTCCCCTGATGACTTGGTTCAGGCCAAGAAAACCCAGCGGGACAAGGACTGGGTGATGTTGCGGCGTCTGGTCGAAGTGTATTATTTTCAAAATCGCGGATCGAAGACAGCGGACAAAATCCGATTTTGGCTGAAGGAACTGCGCACACCGGAGCTGCTCCTGGAAGCGGCAGCGGCTCACGCGAAGCTTTCACAGGAGTTGGTCAACGAGCGGCCTCTTCTTTCGCCCGCTCTGGCCCAGGATCATGCGGAGGTGGCGAGACTCTTGGCCCAGGAAGAACAGGCACTGCGGGAGAAGGACCGGCTTTATTGGCTTCCGCTAAAAGCGGAATTGGAGGCCCTGCGTCACCAAAGATTGCGACAGTAGGGTGAGGTTTTCATGCCGGGAGGCCCGGCATTCAGAGGTTCAGCGGCGGTTTTTCCTTGTGCCAGGCGGTGCTCTGTTCGTAGGCGTGGGCGAGTTTTAGAATAGTCTCCTCGCCCAGCGGCTTGCCCAGGAGTTGCAGGCCGATGGGGAGTTTGGGATTTTGCGTGAAACCGCACGGCAGGCTCAACCCGCAGATGCCGGCCAGATTGCAGGAGATGGTGAAGATGTCGGAAAGGTACATTTGGAGTGGATCGCCGGATTTTTCGCCGGCCGGGAAGGCGGCCGTCGGAGTGGTGGGGGTGACGATGGCATCCACTTTTTCAAAGGCCTGGAGGAAATCGCGGCGGACCAGGGTGCGGACTTTTTGGGCGCGCAAATAGTAGGCGTCGTAGTAGCCGCTGCTCAAGACGTAGGTCCCCAGGAGGATGCGCCGCTTGACTTCCGGGCCGAAGCCCGCGCCGCGGGTCTTGCTGTAGAGTTCGATCGGGTCCGCGCCCTCCACGCGGGCGCCGTAACGGATGCCATCGAAACGGGCGAGGTTGGCGCTGGCCTCGGCCGTGGCGATGATGTAATAGGCGGCGACGGCGTAATCGGTGTGGGGCAGGGAGACTTCCACGATTTGAGCGCCGAGCTTTTCCAAATGCGCCACGGCGGATTGGACGGCGGCGCTGACTTGCGGGTCCATGCCGCCGATCATGTATTCCCTGGGCAGGCCCAGTTTGAGGCCCTTAATGTCGCCGTCCAGGGCGGCGGCGTAGTCCGGCACGGGTTGCGGAATGCTGGTGGAGTCGCGCGGGTCCTGCCCGGCGATGGCGCGCAGAACCAGTGCGGCGTCGCGAACGTCCTTGGTGAAGGCGCCGATTTGATCCAGGGACGAGGCGAAGGCGACCAAGCCGTAACGGGAAACGCGCCCGTAAGTCGGTTTCAGGCCGACGCATCCGCACAATGCCGCCGGCTGGCGGATGGACCCGCCGGTGTCCGAGCCGAGGGCGGCGAGGCATTCGTCGGCGGCAACGGCGGCGGCGGAACCGCCGGAGGAACCGCCGGGAATGCGGGCGGGGTCCCAGGGATTGCGGGTTGCGCCGAAGGCGGAATTTTCCGTGGAGCTGCCCATGGCGAATTCGTCCATGTTCAAACGTCCAAAGACCACGGCCCCGGCGGCCTGCAATTTCTCCACCACGGTGGCGTTGTAGGGCGAGATAAATTTGCCGAGGATTTTTGAGCCGCAACTCAGCGGCTGGCCGCGAACCGCGATGACATCTTTAAGGGCGATGGGAACGCCGAGCAGCGGCCGTCCGGCCGGGCCGGAGGCCAGGGCGCGGTCGGCCTGGTCCGCCTGGGCGAGGGCGTCGCCGGCATCGCAACTGAGAAAGGCGCGCAGCCGTCCGTCCACGCGCTGGATTTGATCCAGGCAGGCCTGCATGGCCTGGCGGGCGGAGACTTCGCGGCGGGCGAGTTTTTCGGCCAGTTGCCAGGTGGTGAGTTGGTTGAGCATGGGATCGGGCGCCGTCATTCCACAATTTTGGGAACGGCGAACAGGCCGCTGGCTTTGGCGGGAGCGTTGCGCAACGCCTCCTCGTGGTACAGGGAAGGCTGGACCAGATCGGGGCGGAAGACATTGACCAGCGGCACGGCATGGGCGGTCGGCTCGATGCGGCTGACGTCCAGTTCCTTGAGCTTTTCAATGTAGCCCAGGATGCCGGCCAGTTGCGCGCCGAATTGTTCCTCCTCGGCGGGGGACAGGGAGATGCGGGCCAGGCGGGCGACGTACTGGATGTTGAAGTCTGAGGCCATGGAATTATGAAGGTGGAATAATGAATTGAGAAACGAACCTCTCAATCCTCGTCAAATTTGCGTTTGATAAGGGCTTCGATCTCGGCCAGGGCCTGATGGGCGTCGTCGCCTTCGCAATGGACGATGATTTTGTTGCCCGGCCCGGCGGCGAGCATCATCAGGCCCATGATGCTCTTGCCGTTGACTTGTTCGCCGTCCTTTTCGACGAGGATGCTGCAGGAGAATTTATTGGCGACGCGGACAAACATGGCGGCGGGCCGGGCATGGATGCCCAGCTTGTTGAGCACCACAAACTCGCGCCGCAGGGCGGGCCGGCCGCCGGATTTTTTCACATTACTCATTTTGCGTCTAAACTCATAATGTGCGGCCTGATTGGTTTTTTTGCCATTGAAAATTGACCAAATCCTTGCGCGCGTCATGGGGCCTGCAAATCCGCGATGGCGGATTCACTGCCGAACCCGCCAGTCTGTGTGCGCAGGGCCTCAAGAGGCGGGGGCAAACGGGTTGACGACGCGAAGGCCGGTGACGTGATTGAAATTGAGAATATTGCTGTCCAGGAGCATGGCTCAATCCCGGCCCGGCAGCGGACGGTCTTCCGAGATTTCACGCTGCCATGCCACCGGCTCGGTGATCTCCTTGAAGGTGCCCAACTTGCGCAACTCACGAAGCGCGGCCAGCGCCGCCTCCCGCGTCGGGCGGTCTTCTATTGCCGGCTCGCTTTGCAGCGTGGCGACGATCTTCACCTTGCCGCGCCGCAAATTTTGCGGCACGGGCAGATGCAAAGTTCCGTCAGCATCCGCTTCCAAGATAGCCGTGATCGTGTTCATGCCGGAGAGTATAGCCCAAGATGCAGGCTGTGTAAAGACGCGAGTCGCCCGGGCAGTAATTTCGGAGGGTAGGTTGTTTTTTGGGGTTGAGTCGAACGGCGGCGAAAATTTCGCGGGCTTCCGGATGATTGATGACCGGCTCGTCTTTTCCGTCTCCGCTGGAGACAACACTTCC
>Ga0182027_10004758_pt1 | contig 20909 bp, 18 predicted proteins | sample 712E1DmetaG_FD_121300 | JGI IMG/M metagenome (GOLD analysis project Ga0182027, IMG submission 121300) | Permafrost microbial communities from Stordalen Mire, Sweden - 712E1D metaG (Illumina Assembly) | ecosystem: Environmental > Terrestrial > Soil > Wetlands > Permafrost | place: Sweden...
GATTGGGATGAGGCGCGCGTCCTGGTCGAAAAAGCGCTTCCCGTCGACGACTCGCTGGAAAACCGCGAGCTCCTGGATGAGATCAACCATAAACACGCCGAAAGGTCCTGGGAGCCTGGCTTCACTTACCAGGAAGACAATCGCGACCGCGTCAGCCGCCGCTTCCGCCAGGATTTGGGGAGTTGGCGCGCGGGCGGCCTGGATTGGAGCGTCAACCATCTGTTCGGATCGTACTCCGAAGGCGGCGTTCCCTCCGTCACGGAAAACGGCGGAGGAGTTGGGGTGGCCAGAGACCTCGGGCCTTTTCACCGGCTCGCGCTTGAGGCCGACGGGCATTTTCTCTCCGCGACCGCGCGAAATACCTATTCTCTGCTCGGTCAACTGGAGTCCCATTGGGAGCACAGCCTCAGCACCGTCCTGCAGGGAGGCCGTGACCTGGTTTATTTCGCGCGCGCCCTCGATGCCCGCGTCATCAGCCATTCCGTCGATGGATCGGTCCGTTGGCGGCCGCAGAGCGACTGGCGGGCTTCGGCGCGGACGCGCTTCGAAGATTTGTCCGATGACAATTCCCGCGCCACCGGCATCCTGGAGGGAGGGCGCCAGCTCTTCCTGCCGAAACTGTGGCTCGTGGCGCGCGCCACCCTGGATACGACCACGCATGTGAGCCCCAACTACTACAGTCCGCAAGTCCTTCAGGAGTATCAACTGGGCGTGGATTATACGCTCGCTTTGAGCAAAGGATCGAGCTTAAATCTGGTCTATCTGCCCGGCTACGGGAAGGAAAAGGTTTCGAACGGCGAATTCGTCAACGACATCGACGCCAATCTTGTCTATGCCCTCACGCCTTCTCTGACGCTGCGCCCCTCGGTCGGGCTGATCCGTCAGCCGACCTATCACCGCAACACCTACACCGCCGCCCTGTCCTACCGCTTCTAAGGGAAGTCGGGAAAGTCGGGGTCACACCCCGAATCAATTAGGTGAGGGCAGCTAGGATCTCGTCGAGGGAAATCAAAGTCGCTGGTCACTGCAATTCTGCGTGTTCTGCTCGGCTATCCGAGGTGGATTCGGATGTCATGTAAAGCGCCGTCGTCCGTAAGGAAGATGGCCGCGCCGCCTCGTACGGGTTTGCCGTCGACTTCGACTGATTGGATACCCTTGCAGACGCGTTTGGGGTTAAGGACTTTCATTTCATAGCGGCTGGAGTGATAGCGGAACGACAGGTCAAATTCCGGCCATTCACGCGGAATGCAGGGATCCATGAAAAGCGTCGTTCCCCGAAGACGGAAACCCAGGATCCATTCAACTCCCGCGCGGTACATCCACCCGGCGGCGCCGGTGTACCAGGTCCACCCGCCTCGGCCGGTTTGCGGCGGTACAGCGTACACATCTCCCGCCATCACGTAGGGTTCGACTTTATAACGCTGGATATCGGCACGGGAGCTGCCGTGATGGATCGGATTGAGCATCGCGAACAATTCTCCGGCCATATCGCCGTCCCCTAGTGCCGCGAAAGCGAGCACGGCCCACACGGCGGCGTGTGTGTACTGTCCGCCATTTTCACGGACCCCCGGTAGATAGCCCTGAATGTACCCTGGATTTGGCGTCGTCTGGTCGAAAGGGGGGGTGAACAGAAGCGCCAGCCCCTCCGGTTTTTTGATCAGGCGCTGAGTTAAGGCCGCCATCGCGCGCGTGGCCCGAGCGGGGTCGGCGGCCCCGGACAAGACCGCCCAAGATTGGGCGATGGAGTCAATCTGGCATTCCTTATTGGCCGCCGAGCCGAGAGGCGACCCGTCATCGAAATAGGCCCGGAGATACCAATCGCCATCCCAGCCATGCCGTTCGACCGCGGCTTTGAGCTCACTCACATGCAGTCGCCATTTTTCGGCCCTTGCGCTCTCCCCGCGCGCCTCGGCACGCTTGGAAAACTCGAAGAGCGTCGTATGCAAAAACCACGCCAGCCAGATGCTTTCGCCTTTTCCTTCATGTCCTACACGATTCATTCCATCGTTCCAATCGCCCGTGCCCATGAGGGGAAGGCCATGGACTCCAACGGCAAGGCTGTGGTCCAGGGCGCGCGCGCAATGCTCGAAGAGCGTGCCGGCTTCCTGCGACTTTCCAGGGAGGAAGTAAGCATCTTCCTTGCCCGGGGCAATGGCCTGGCCTTCAAGAAATGGCATGGACTCCTCTAGAATGCTGGCGTCTCCGGTCACCTCGATGTAGTGGTTGACGACATAGGGCAGCCACAGGAGATCATCCGAGATGTGTGTACGCACCCCGCGACCCGTGGGCGGATGCCACCAATGCTGGACGTCGCCTTCCACGAATTGCCGCGCCGCCGCTCGCAGGATATGTTCACGGGCAAGATCTCGCCTTGGGACGATGAGCGCCATCACATCCTGCAGCTGATCGCGGAATCCATACGCGCCGCCGGCCTGATAGAACGCGGCGCGCGCCCAAAGGCGGCAGGAGAGCGTTTGATAGAGGAGCCAGCGGTTCAACATCAAGTCCATCGCGCGGTCCGGCGTATGCACCTGAACGGCTCCTAAATTATTTTCCCATTGCCGCTCGATGTTGGAAAGAAGGACGTCCACGTCCGACTTCCGGTAGCGCTCCACGAGCTCCTGTGCGCTGTGGCGGCCGGCCGCCTGCCCGAGGAAGAGCACAATGTCTTTCTGATCGCCCGGCCGCAGCTCAAAGACCGTCTGAAGCGCTGTGCAGGGATCCAGGCCTGCTCCGGCGCGTCCAGAGAGCGGACGCCGGCCTTCCAGCGCGGCGGGTTGATCGAGCGATCCATTGCGTCCCAAAAATTCCGTGCGATCAGCCGTCCAGGACTGTTGAGCTCCAGCCATATCCATGAAGGCGACCTGCTCGCCAAATTCAGTGTTCCAGGGATTACGGACCAGGATCGCTCCCGTCCCTTCATCCTTTTCGGTGATGATAAAGGGTTCGGAAGCCGAACGATGGGTCCCCAGCACCCATTCGACATACGCCGTCACGGATATCCGGCGAGTTCGTTTCGAAGCGTTTATTATCCGCAGGCGCGAAATCTTAATCGGGTCCTGAAGCGGGACGAATTGAAGAAGCTCCGCGCGGATTCCATGCGAGGCATGTTCAAAGCGGCTGTACCCTTGTCCATGCCGGGACCGATAGGTGGAATCTTCTTCACGAATCGGCAGCGCGGTCGGCGTCCAGAGATCGCCGGTGTCCTCGTCGCGGAGATACAGCGCTTCTCCCGCAGGATCGCTGACAGGATCGTTGGACCAGGGGGTCAGCTGGTTCTCGTGGCTGTTGCCCGCCCAGGTGTAGCCCGAACCGGACTCCGACACCTGAAAGCCGAACGCCGGGTTGCTGATGACATTGATCCAGGGCGCCGGCGTCCATTGGCCCGGGCCAAACGTCGTGACATATTCAACCCCATCCTCAGAAAACCCGCCGAGGCCATTAAAGAACTGAAGCCCAGGGCTTTCCTTGGGGGAATCGACCCGAGGCGTCGTTTTCGGCTGACGGAGAGCGGGAAAAGACCTGGTCTCCTGCGAATTGCCTTCCAAACGTTCCATCTGCTGAGAGAGCGTTCCCTGGCGGGAGAGGAGGATAATTCGTGCGGCCGTCATGAGGAGGACACGGTCGTCCAACGGCAGCCGCTCCGCCCGCAGCACGAAAATATCGCCGTCGGTCACATGCACTTCCTGCCGCAGGGTCTGCTGGTTGGCATGCACGAGGTTTTCGAGCATATTCTGAAGCTCTGAGGAGTAAGAGGGAGCTTTCTCGTTGAGGATGACCAGATCGACGGCCAGGCCTTTTAAGCGCCAATACTCGTGCGCCCGCAGGACCTCGCGCACGATATCCCGGTCATCCTCTTCATCGATCCTCACCAGAACGATGGGCAGGTCGCCGGAGATGCCGTAAGCCCAGAGGCCGGACATCCCTCGACGGTTGCGCTCCAGGAGGGCGGGTGAGGGGCGCAGGCCCGCTTCCGAATAGAGGATCCGGCTGGCCATGTCCTGGAACAAGTGCGCCTCGCTCGGCTGGATGCCGAGGTGATGCTGCTGGATATGCGCCTGGGTCCAGGCCAGGGTCACCGTGCGCTCGAACATCGCCAGGTCATGATATTTGTCGGCCAGCATGAGAATCTCTTCGCGCGAGGTCGCCATCATGGTGGTGAAGATCACCCGCACGGTTTCTCCAGGCTCCAGGTGAACCCGGCGGCGCAGGCTCACCACGGGATCGAGAACGGCGCCCGCCGTATTCGATAAAGGTTTTCCATCGATCACGCCTTGCGGCGTGCTGATCGTTCGCCCCCGCCCTATAAAGCGCGCGCGGCTCGATTCGTACTGCAGGTCCCCGTCCGTCGTTCCGTCCACCACGACCACATGCCCCGACCAGAGGGAGGGATCCTCCGGCGAGCGGGGGCGGCGCGTGCAGATGAGCCCGGTCACTTCCGGCACGAACTCCGTGTGCACAAACAAATTGGAGAAAGCGGGGTGCGCCAGTTCCGCCGCCGGGGTCGCCAGCACGATCTCGGCATACGACGTGACCTCAAGGTCGCGGGCGAGAATTCCGTTATTCTTCAGAGTCACGCGCCGAATCTCGGCATCGTCTTCCGGAGACACCACGACTTCCAGCGTCGTGACCATCGATCCGTCCTGCCGGACAATCTCCGCTCGGTCCTCGGAGAAATCCACTTCATAGCGGTCCGGCTCAATGCCGGTCGGCTGATACCCGGCCGACCACACTTCGTCCGTCAGCGCATCGCGCAGAAAGATATAGGTTCCCCAGTTGTCCCGCGTCGTGTCCGCGCGCCAGCGCGCGACCGCCAGATGGCGCCACTTGGAGTAACCGGATCCTGCGGCGGTGATCATGACGCTGTAACGGCCGTTGGAAAGCAGATGCGTCCGCGGAAGGACATCGTGGGGAGAATCAAACCGCCGCAGGACGATGGGCACCAGCGACCGGACCTCGCCCTGCATTTCCTCGATGCGCACCCGGGCCAGGGGCACATCGCGCGGCGTCCTTTCCTGCAGGAGGAGTTCGGCGGCCTGAACCATCGGTTCGGCATGAAAATCGTGGCGAAGGGCGCCGCGATAGAGCACATTCGCGATGGACACCAGGGACATTCCCTGATGGTGGGCCATATATTCCTGGACCACGGCCACCTTTTGATCTTCGGGCAGCCGGGTCGGTGTATAGTCGAGCGCCTCGTAAAAGCCGTAGCGCCCTTCCGCGCCGGCCGCGGTTAAGGTGCGGAAATTGCCGGCGGCGGAGGAAGGGTCAACCATCGCGGCCAGGGCCGTGGCATAAGGAGCGATGACGAGGTCCTGCGAAAGCCCGCGCTTTAAACCCAGCCCCGGAACGCCAAAATTACTGTACTGGTAGGTGAACTCAAGATCCTGCGCATTGTAACCGGATTCGGACACCCCCCAGGGAATGCCGCGCTCTTTGCCGTAAGCGATCTGTCGCCGAACCACCCAGCGGCAGGTTTGATCGAGGAGGCTTCCTCCGGGCGGATGCATCACCAAGGACGGCATCAGGTACTCGAACATCGAGCCCGACCAGGACAGCAGTGCGGCATCGGCGCCGGCCGGGCCGAGCGAGCGTGACAGATGAAACCAATGGAGAGCGGGGACATCGCCCTTGGCGATCGCCACGAAGCTCGCCAGCCGCGCTTCCGACGCCAGGAGGTCGTAATAGCCGGGATCCAATTTCTGCTCGGCCACCTGATAACCGATCGAAAAGATCTTTTTGACCGGATCGCAAAGAAACCCGAACTGCATCTCCTGGACGAGCTGGTGGCAAGTCCGCGACAAGACGGCGAGACGCCGGCGGATGGCGAGCGAGAGGGTCTCTCCGAGCGCGAGGTCGCGCGCGTGGCTATGCACTTGATGCAGCAGTCGTTCGGACCAGATCAGGACTTCGTTTTTCATGCTTTCCGGGCGGTTCTCGCTCATGGCTCTGGCGATATCGACAAGCGTGGCCGCTTTCTCTTCCAGGCCAGAGAGGGCGTCTCGCCATTCCGTCGCGGTCGAGGGGTTGGCGCCCAGGCTTTGCCCCAGATCCGCGATGGCGGCCTCCAACTGCCGGACGGTCACCGTTTCGGTCCGGCGGCTCTCGAGGAGGCTTGCCGCGGCTCCTGTAATCAGGGCCAGGACATCCTCTACGCCGAGGAAGATCTCGGTGCGGCGCAAAGAGTTCGCCGCTTCGGCGCGGCAGGCATTTCCCAGCGCCCATAAATGTCCTGCCAGATTGCCGCTGTCCACCGTCGAGACATACAGCGGTTCCAGGGGGCGAAGGTCGTGGGTGTCGTACCAATTGAAGAGATGACCTTTATGCCGCGCCAAGAGCTGGAGCGTGGCCAGGGAGGCTTCCAGCCGTTCCAGCATCTCCAAGAGGCCGAGCCAGCCGAAGCGGCGCGCGGACGCGACGGACAAAAGATAAAGACCGATGTTGGTCGGGGAAGTGCGGTGCGCCACCACGGGGCGGGGAATTTCCTGAAAATTATCCGGCGGCAAATCGTGATGCTCGGCGGTGACAAAGGTTTCGAAGAAACGCCAGGTCTTGCGCGCAATCAGCCGGAACAGGCGCCGGTCATCCGCCGAAAAGCGCCGCCGATTTTCCGCCCGGGTCCGCAGGCTGATGCGCTGCGCCATCCAGGGGCAGAGGATCCACAGAAAGATGAATGGAAAACTTGCCCAACCCATCGCCACGGACCCGAAGCGGGAGGTCAAAACGACGACCATCAAGGCGAGAAGCAAAGCGCTCTCCATGCGCCGGTAAAAGGCGGTGACCTTGTAATCATAAAGATCCCGTGAGAGCGACGTCGTCGTCCATTCAAGGAAATGGCGACGGCTTAGGCTTAAACGATACAGCGTGCGGCAGACCGCGTCAGCCATGACCCCGGCTTGATGCGCCATGAACACAATGGCCAGGCTGATTTGACAACAGGCCAGCCGAAGGTCCGTCCATACGCCGCGCAGGTGGCTGACGAGCGACGCTTCACGACGGCGCGGCAAGAAATCGATCAACACCGGGAGGAGTGGAGGAAGCGAGATCGTCGTCAAGAGAAAACCCATCCAGATTTCCGACGGAGCTTCTCGCACGGTCCAGGCGCAGAGGAACGCCAGATAGGCGTTCGGGACCGACAACGACCGGCGCAGGTTGTCGATCATCTTCCATCGGCTGATGAGGGGAAGCCGGCCGCGGAAAATATACGGGAGCAATTGCCAGTCTCCCCGGATCCAGCGATGGGTGCGAGCAACGGCCACTTCATAGTGGGAGGGGAATTCCTCGAAGAGCTCGATGTCCGTGACGAGCGCCGTCCGCGCGAAGAGGCCTTCGAAGAGATCATGGCTAAGGAGCGCATTGTCTGGAATGCGTCCCGCCAGAGAGGCTTCCAACGCGTCGATGTCGTAAATGCCTTTCCCGACATAGGACCCTTCCTTAAAGAGGTCCTGATACACGTCGGAAAAGGCAAAGGCGTAAGGATCGATCCCGGCGGACCCCGAATAGATCCGCTGATAGAGAGACCCGAACCCCTCGGTCGGGAGCGTCGCCGTGATGCGCGGCTGAAGGATCCCGTAACCTTCCACCACGCGCCCCGCCGCGGGATCGAAGCGCGGACGGTTCAAGGGGTGAGCCATGGCGCCCACCAGACGATAGGCCGCGCCGCGAAACAAGCGCGTATCGGAATCAAGCGTGATCACGTACCGGACGCCTTCCGGCGGAATCCCGGGCTCCAGGAAGGAGGTGGTTGTGTCGCCGCGCAGCCAGAGGTTCAGTTCATGAAGCTTGCCGCGCTTGCGTTCCCATCCCATCCACAGGCCCTCGGAGGCGTTCCACTGCCGGCGGCGCTGCAGGATAAAAAACCGGGATCCCTTGCCGTCATCCCCTGCGGCCACTGGCAGGGGACCCATGGACCGGGCGCACCTCAATCCCCATAGCGCGCCCAGTCCCGGTTCGTTACGGGATTCCCCGCCAGAGACTGCGGGGAATGACGAATGGGGGTACACAGGGTATTTTTCATTCAATCGGCGAATTCCTTCACGGGCGGAGGCCAGAAGGGTGGCATCTTCCGGCATATGTTCCCGGGGGGCGTCCGTCCAGTCCATCAAAAGCGCAAACTGCAGCCGGCCCTCCGGATTGCTCAAGTAGTGGATCTCTAAACGCTCCAGATTTTCCTGCACGGTCGCCGGAGAGGTGAGGAGCGTGGGCATGACGACGAGGGTGCGAAACTCCTCCGGGACGCCCGCGGAAAAATCCATTTTCGGCAGGAGTTGCGGCCCGAGCGAGTCGGTCACGAAGCGATTGACCAGAGCGACCGCCAGATCGGAGGCGGGAATGAGCGCCAGGAGCGCAAAGGCCATGAGCGCCGGCGTATTCATTCCTGCCAAATAGCTCTCATAAAGAGGGATCGACAGGAAAAGCAGGGTGGCGAAAAGAAGGGATCCTAAATAGGCCGGTGTCGCCCAGGAAATATAGAGCCGCAGGAGTCTCTGCCGCAAGCGAATTTTATAGTGCAGAGCTTTCTCAAACCCGATCCGTCCCGCGGAAATGAGGTAATAGCCCGGGTCCTGGCGCCGGCTGTCCGGCGCCCTCCGGGCTGTGGAAACGACCCGGCGCGCCACCTCCACTTCGGAAAGACCGGAACCTCGGGACAACTGCTCGATCGCGTGACGGTAAAGATCGCGCGTGGGAAAATCCATCTCCGCAAAACCGGAGCCCGCGCGCAGGATCTCATCCACCACCGAGACGTCCTCGAAGTATTGCGCCCAGTCCATGGAGGTCAACAGCCGCATGCTCGTGATGATGTTGCGCACCGTCGTGTTCATGGCGGTCTGCTCCTGATGCTCGAGGCGGACGATCTCCTCGACCGTGGTCCGCTGATCGGCCAGGCGGCGGTCGAGCCATTCGAGCGCCAAGGCAACGCGTCCCTCCTGGTCGCGCAGACGCATCGCCAACTGAACGGCAAAGGCACGGGGGAGTGGATGCCTCTCGAAGGGACGGAAGGCCTTCGCAAGATCGGCGGGTTCACGGCCGTTGAGCCCCAGGAGAGCATCCGCCAGAGCGTCGGCTTCCTGACAGAGGGCCTTACTCGCCACCATGGTGTCCGTCAGGCGTCGCAGGTTTTCCACGAGCACGATGCGCAGGCTGATCGCTAAAGCCCAGATCTCGCCGATATAGAGCGGCTCCACTTTCTGGTAGGCGCGCACGAACCGACGCAACCAGTCGGGATCAAAACGACTGTCGGTGTGGGCGACGAAAGCCCAGGCGACGCCCAAAATGCGCGGATACCCATGCAGATGGCCTTCGGCCAGCTTGGGGAGTTCGCGGTAGAAACCGGGGGGCAGATCGTCGATGATCTCGCGGATCTGCTCTTCAACTACGGGAAAGTTGTCGACCAGCCATTCGGCCGCAGGCGTAATGGAGCGATCTTCGCCAATAGCCTGGGCAATGGCACGATAGCCCTGCGTCAGAATAAAGTGATTTTCCCGGACTCGTGGAAGGAGCTTTTTTGCTTTGGAGCGTTTAGGAGCCGTGCGTTGGGCGACGGCCAGGCTCTCGGCATGCTGCTCGAGCCGTTCAATACTGAAGAGTTCGGCGCGGATTGGGTCTCTAGTCAGATTCATGTACCTTAATGGTAGCGTGCGATCGTTTTATCGTCTATCAGGTATTGACGTACGAAAAAAATAGGTGGACTCCTTAGCATCATAGTCTTTAACCTTACTCCCGCATTAGCGTTTTTAAGGATAAAAAAAATAGACCTCCGCCCTGATAGACGGCTTCGAGGCCTTCGCCTAAGATGTTATTCGTATAGGGGGGCTATCATGCATCAGCCACATGATCAGTGGAATTTCAAAACCAGCCAGCAAGAGCGGCACGAACCGAATCGGGCATTCATAAAATTCGAGCCAAGCGACGATGCGCAGACCGTTGGATTCGGATACAGTCAGACGATCTATGACTTGTTGAAGGATCCGGTCGCCCTGGGAATGCGCGGCGAAGGCAGCAATCGCGGACACCAGCGTTAATTTATAACGTAAGGGACCCCGACACTTTCAAGCCATGAAGCGGACATGAATCCCATCGTATTTTTAAGGAAGACAAATACTGTCCTGGTCTTTGTCCTGCTCATCATAACGATTCTTTTTGTTGGCTATTTGATTAATCGGTCGCGCCAGCCGATCGCGGCGGTCCATGTCGCCATAGATTCTGCACGCTTTCATAAGAAGTGATGTCGCACAGAAAAACGAGGCGCATCAATAACGTTGAATTCTGACGGGTCAATGGCATAGACAGAATTTTATGAAGACGCATTACGCCGTCCCTGCAAAAGGTGGAACTCTCTGGGTCAAAGAGAGAAGATCGCGCCAGGAAGAAAGCGGACTCTGGGGCCTCAAAGAGATCTCTAATATGACCGCGGCCAAGGTCAAACGGAAAGAGAGTTCTTCCCAAAACCGAAGACAGCGCGACCGAAGAAGAGTCAGCCATTCTGACTGACACGGAGATGGGTCAGGGGGCGGGTCAAGCCATGATGCCGCCGCGGCCAAGCCTAGTGGTTTGACGTACGTGAAAAATAGCTTCCATACCTGATACCCACCCGCGCCGCGCTCTCCTACGATATAATGGTGTCAGCGCCCAAAGGCCCATTATGAGATCGAAAATCAGTTCTCACGCTCGTTATAGGACCAAAAGGAATTCCATTCGTATCCCGCCGGCCACCGGTCCCCGAGCGGCCCTGGAATTCCGCTCGGTGACGCAATCCGTCGACGAAGCGATTGTGATTTCAGATGCCCTGGGGAATATTATTTTCTGGAATGAAGGCGCCCAGACGATCTTCGGCTACGCCGAAAAGGACATTATCGGAAAGCCGCTCGCTCTTTTGATCCCGATGCCGTCGAACGCCCTTCGAGAGGGGAAGCTCGATCATATCCTGTTCAGTCAGGCCGCTCCGATTGACCGGAAGACGCATGAATTAAGGGGGATCCGCGCGGATGGGGTCCGATTCCCCGTCGAGCTGTCGCTTTTGACGTGGTTGTTTGGCGACAAAGTTTTCTTTACGACCATCATCCGCGATATCACCGAACGCAAACGCCTGCAGAAGGAAATCCTGGAAATCAGCGGACGCGAGCAGCAGCGGATCGGGCAGGACCTCCACGATGATCTCTGCCAGCAGCTCACCGCCGTCACGCTTTTAAGCGAAGTGTTGGAAAGCAAACTCGCGCGCAAATCCCTGCCGGAAGTGACCGAGGCCCGAGAGATCCATAAATTGATTTCCAAAGCCATTGTTCAGACGCGCCTGCTCGCCAAAGGGCTGCTCCCTGTGGACTTTGAAACCCACGGGCTCATCACGGCCCTGGAGGACATGGCCTCCAATACCGAGAAACTGACGCACGTCTCCTGCCGTACGCATTGTGCGGAGCCGGTACCGATCCGCGATCGCACGGTCTCCACGCACCTTTATCGCATCGCGCAGGAGGCGCTCACCAACGCTCTGAAGCACGCCAGGCCCAAACACATTATGATCAAGCTGTCGGAGAAGGACGGTCGAGTCGTCCTCTCCGTCACTGATGACGGCATCGGGATCGGACAGGGCGCCATACAGAATGGCGGGTTGGGGCTGTCCATCATGAGTTCCCGTGCGGAAACGATCGGCGGGACGCTTCAGATCCGGCAAGGCGACAGAGGAGGCACCGTCGTGACCTGTTCACTGCGTCCGCCTGTCGTTCCGGTCCATAAGCCTGCCTTCCGGACACGTGGACACGGGAACCTCAGCACACGGAAAGGCCATTATGAGAACATCATCCCCTCTTAAGTCAAAAAAGGGAAAGTACAAAGTCTTCATCGTGGATGATCACCCGCTTGTGCGGGAAGGGCTCACGCGTTTTATTAATCTTCAACCGGACCTCCATATCTGCGGAGAAGCCGCCACCGCGCATCAAGCGTTAAAATCCATCCCGGTCCTGAAACCCGATGTCGTGATTCTGGATCTGACCCTGGCAGGCTCGAACGGCCTGGACCTCATCAAAGACATGAAGTTGCGGTCGCTTAAGTCTCTGGTCCTGGTCCTTTCCATGCATGATGAATCCCTGTATGCCGAGCGCGCGCTGCGGGCGGGAGCCAAGGGCTATATTATGAAGGAAGAGGCGTCTAAAGAGGTTTTAAAAGCCATCCATCGCATCTTGGCCGGGGAGATTTACTTAAGCGGACCGATGGCGGCCAAAATGCTCCATAAAGTGGCGGAGGGCAAGCTGGATGATAAAACTCTCCCGGAGGGGGCTTTGAGCGACCGCGAACTACAGGTTTTTCAATCGATCGGACAGGGGCGGGGGACCCGCGAAATTGCGGAGAATCTCCACATCAGCGCCAAGACGGTGGAGTCGTACCGGGCCCACATCAAAATCAAGATGAATCTTAAAAACGCGCACGAACTCACCCAGCATGCCGTCCATTGGGTGGAATCCAACCATTTGAATTAGTCAACGCATAGGTGTTTAGAGTGCAGTAAAGATAAATAGGAGACCCTCATATGAAGAAAACAGCAGCAACCTTCTTAAAGAACAGTTTCATCGGAACGCTCATGATCGCCACGACTTTGGCGATGGCTCTGCCGCCCGAAGTCAGTGCGATGCTCGCACCTGCGGGTGTCAGCAATACACGTCCGGACATAAGCGCCACGCGGGCGGCCGATCTCAAGACGATCCAGACCGCCCTGGAATCTAAAATGATCCGCCAGAGGCTCCACGAATTCAAGCTGTCCCCGGAACAGATCAACCAGCGGTTAAGTCAGCTCTCGGATGCGCAGATTCATCAAATGGCAACTCAGATACGCACGGTCAATCCGGGAGGCGGCGCTATTGGCTTATTCATCGGATTGGGCGTCCTGGTGATTATCGTTCTTCTCATTGTCTGGTTGGTGAGACGGGTTTAACGATTTCAGCACTCTATGGCTCAAGCTCGTCGCGTAGGGCCTGGAGTATGGATGGTTCTGGGCTCAGGTCTCTTGATGGTGTTCGCGGGTTGTGCCGGCAGACAGCCGCAACCCCTGCGGGAGGGCCCCGCGCAGAGAAGCGACCGGCGGCTTCTGAGCGTTCCCTTCTTCCCCGATCGGACCGATCAGTGCGGGCCCTCGGTGTTGGCCAGCATTCTCACCTACTGGAACCATCCTGTGGACCCTCCGACACTCAAAAAGGAAATCTACCTGGTCCAACTCAAGGGGAGCCTTCCCATGGACCTGTTGTTGGCCGCCCAGAGCCGTGGTTTTAAGGCCCACCTCTATAACGGGAGTATCGAGGATCTCGAATCGGAGCTGAGGATCGGGCATCCACTGATCGCATTCATTAATCGCGGGTTCGATTTCCTTCCTATTGGACATTTCGTCGTCATCACGGGCTACGATGAGATGCGTCAAGGGCTCTACATGCATTCCGGGTTGAAGAAAGACCGGTTTATCCCGTTCCGTGGCTTTCTGGGAGACTGGGACAAGACGATGCGTTCGACGTTATTGATCTTACCCCCCGAGCGTGATAAGGAGTCGGCTCATGCGGGGACCTAAGATCGCTCTCCTGATCGTGACCATGACGGTCCTCCAAGGCTGCTCAGTCATGCCTCAGCTGGTTCGACACCGCGATCCCTTGACCGCGACGGAACATTTGCAGCTTGGAAACTCCTATGAAGATCAGGGACTTCATGACCTTGCTATAGAACAATTCCAGGAGGCGCTTCGCCTTCAAAAGAACAATGGCGTTGCCCTCAATAATCTGGCGATGGTCTATCTCGCGACCGGGAAAAGTTTGGACAAAGCCGAACAATATGCCCAAATGGCTCTGAAACAGGGAGGCCCTCTGAAACCTTATGTTCTAGACACCTTGGCGACGATTTATATCCAGGAAGGTCGCTCCTCGGAAGCGCAAAGAGCGCTGGACGATGCCGTCGCGGCGGCCCCCGAGGACAATCCACGGCTTCGCGATCAACTGGCCAAAACTCGCGAAACGCTCCAGCCGTGAGGTAATCTGTGTCCTCTAGGGATTACGGCGACCCAGGAGGATGGCCCCGGCGATAGCGGCGGCCGCGCCGCCGACCAGCATCCACATCGCCTTGTTCGTGGCGGAGCCGGTGAAGAACCTCGAAACATCCGAGCTGAATGACTGCGACGCGTTGTAACTGCTAATGATCAGGATAACGCCTGCGACCAGCAGGGCCAGTCCGAGTGCTTTATTCATAAGAAGACCTCCAGGAAGACGACTTAAACCCCTTTGTGTCGGATGTATCCAGTCTCCCCGTAATGTAGCCCGCCAACATGCCAATCAGTAAAAACCAAACGACGAAAAATCCCATGGTCCTCGCCCTCCCTCTCGCTCATCATTTATTCCCTCATTTTCTATTTAACTTTATTGGGCGGGGTCCCACTATAGGGGTTTCACCGATGACAAATATAGGTCTCTTTCCTGATAGGGAGCGGCGACCCTTTTCTATTAGCATGCATTTAATGATGGCGCTTTCAACGCACAAGTCAATGAAAACAACCCCAGGAGGGATTATATGAGCAGAACAATAACGAGTTTCATCCTGATGGCGGCATTAGGTTGCCCCGGGATGAGCTGTTGGGCAGACGACACCAATGCGACCGGCAACAACAACAATCCCATCGAACATCCGGTGAATGCCTACACAAACCATGAAGTCAAAGAAGACATCAAAGACAGCCAGGAAAACAGCCAGAAAGCCGCGGAAGCCAAGGCGGCCTTCAAGCAGGCCAAAGCGGATTACGAAAAGTCTCTGAAGGATAATGGCGCGGACAGTCAGGTCACCAAAGACGCCAAGAAACGGATGCACGCGGCGCATAAAGAGATGCGCAAATACAACAAGAAAACAGCGGAAGCGAATCAAGAGACGAAAAAGGATGAAATAACGGCACACCAATAGGCCGCTCATCCGGCCTGGGTATCGGCGTTTCACCTAGTGTCGCTCTGGTAGTTTCATAGACTGAAAAAATAGCGCCCAACCCTGATAGGCAGCGGCGCCCTTTTCTCCTAACATGCACTTAAGAAAGAGGACCCGCGGCGGATGCATTAATCGCCGCAGGTCCCGTCGAAGAGGAAATAGCGAACGGGAGGCTACGATGTTATGGACAATCTTTGTTGTTTTGGTGATTCTTTGGGCGCTCGGGATGGTCACTTCCTACACATTGGGGGGGTTCATCCATCTTTTGCTCGTCTTGGCTTTAGTCGTTATGGCCATCCGGATCATTCAGGGACGCAAGCCTGTTTGAAGGGGACCTTTTGTTTCGTTTTCCTGGCTGTTTTCCTAGCCATACCGCGTTTCTCGGCGGCCGAATACAAGTCACAAAGTTATCCGGCGGCCCATGAGCTTTTCGCGCCGCTCCAGGCGGATCCCTCCGAGCCGCATTTCGGGTTTGAGTTAGGCCTGCCCGTCTCTCATCGGCTTGTCGCTCGCATCGACGTGGGGGACTATCTGGGTCTCTACCGCTGGGCGTTAGGCGACGTCGGCGCGCTTCAGCTGAACGTCGGCGGCGCCATTAATACGCGCTTTGACGCCACCTCCTCGCACGATCTACAGGTCGTCGACTTTTACGGCAACGTCCCTTTGGACCTGCGCATCGGAAGATTCTCCGCGCGGTCCATGTTCTATCACGACAGTTCGCATTTGGGAGACGACTATTTGCGTCAGAACAATATCGAGAGCGTCAAGCACTCCTGGGACTCCGTCCGTGAGATCCTTTCCTGGGACGCGTGCAACGCCTTAAGGCTCTATGGCGGTTATTCGGGTGCGATCCATACGAAACCGGAATGGGACGGCCGTCAAGAACTCCAGGGCGGGGTGGAAATGTTCTTCAACCCCTCCGGACGCGGCTATTGGCATCCCTATTGGGCCAATGATGTTCAGTCCTGGGCGCGAACGGGGTGGGACCCGACGTGGACCTCTCAGCTGGGAGTCAAAACCGGCGAAAGCTCCTCCCTGGGTCGCGGCATTTCCTATTTCCTTCAGTTCATGCGCGGACCTCGATTGGAGGGCCAGTTTTTCATCAACCGTGAAACGATTTGGAGCGCCGGCCTGAAATTTCAAATTTCGGACCATCCCTTTTCGCCGTCGGCAGCGCCGTAAATTCCCATGCGAAAATATGGGATTCTGATCGCGCTTTTAGCCTTCCCCGGGCCTCTTCACTCCATCAATACGGAGGTCAAGAGTTCCACCGGCACGCTGGAGACCGTCACCAAGCCGACAAAAGACAATCCAAATAATCAGGGCCCCACGTCGCCGAACCGGGTTTTGCCGGGCGAGCGGCCCTATCGCAAGAACTACCTTGTTCCGGCCCTGGAAATTCCTAGTTTTCTCATCCTTCTGAACCAGTACGACCGGATCGCTTATCCCCACACGGTCTATAACAGTGGCTATCAATCGTCCAAGAATTTCCTTCTCCACGGCCCCTGGGAATACGACCAGGACCCGTTCAATGTCAACCAGGAATGGCATCCCTATCAGGGATCGATGATGTACGGGTTTGCCAGGTCTTCCGGACTCAATTTCTGGGAAAGTCTCGGCTATGCCAATGTTGGCAGCTTTATGTGGAAGATTGCGGGCGAAACCGATAACCCCTCCATCAATGACCAGATCACGACCGGCAACGCCGGAAGCATCCTGGGGGAAGAGCTCTACCGGATGGCCTGCGTCGTCCTTGAAAACGGAGGAGACGACATACCACTTTGGCGCAAAATAAGCGCTGCGATCATCTCTCCGCCGCTGGGACTCAATCGCCTGGTATTCGGCAATAAATATGCTCCGCCGCTGGAAAGACGCGACCCGGCGATATTCGCACGCCTGCGGGCGGGTGAGAGCGAAAACTCGAACATCACCGATAACCAGAACTCTACCCATCCTGTGCAGAAAAGCGAGGCCACATTAGACTTCGCGATGGCCTACGGTCTTCCCGGGAAACCCGGCTATCGTTACCTGCGTCCCTTAGACTACTTTCACTTTGAAATCAACGCCAGAGCCAACAGCTCCAACGCTGTTGAAAACATCATGACCCGCGGGCTCCTTTTTGGAGTGCCCTACGAAAAGGGCGACAACTATCGCGGGGTCTGGGGGCTTTATGGAAGCTATGACTATATCGCGCCTCAAATCTTCCGCGTCTCGAGCACGGCGGGCTCCCTGGGGACCACGGCGCAGTGGTGGCTCGCCAAACGCATCGCGCTGCAAGGCACGGGGATGGGCGGCCTGGGGTTCGGCGCGGCCGGCACGACCGGCGGTTCCGGCGAGCGCGACTATCATTACGGGGCCACCCCGCAAGGGCTCCTCGCGCTGCGCCTTATTTTTGGCGACAGGCTCATGCTCGACACGACGGCGCGCGAATACTATGTGAGCAACGTCGGCGCCACAGAGAATGCCACGGAGAACATCGCGCGCGTGGACGCTTCATGCACCGTACGCATTTACGGTCCCCACGCCGTCGGAATTCAATATGTGTACTCACAGCGGGACGCGCACTATAACGACATTCCCAATCGGCATCAGTCGGTGGGCACCGTGAGCTTCGCCTACAATTATCTCTTTGACATGAGTTTCGGCGCCGTCGAATGGGGGCGTTAAGCGGATGATTCGAAACAGAATTTATGATCTATTTTTCCTGGCGTTCCTCCTAGCGGTCCTCTGCGGGGTGTCTCAACTGCTGGCTCCTTTTTCGGGAGCGCTCCTGGCCGCGCTCGTCTGCGCCATCATGTTTTATCCCCTGTACGGGGTGCTCCGCCGTTGGTTCCCTCACCAGAGACCCACTTCCCTGGCCCTCGTCGCGGATCTTCTTGTCCTGATCATATTTGTGACGCCCATGATTCTGTTGACCTGGGCGATCGTTCGGGAATCGTTTTACCTCGGGCCGGTCCTCAAACAATCGAACCTGACCCTGGGTCAATGGCAGCGGGGCGAAGTCACCGTCTCCGTGCATTGGATGGGCCATTTGCAGCGAGTCTTGGGGAGAGTGGTCGGCATGACGCCGCTACAATTTCAGGAAAATGTCGTTGAGCACGTGACTAAAACTCTGGAAACCATCTCGGAATGGGGGACGTATGCGGCTCAGCGCGCGGTGTTTTTCCTTTTGGGTCTAGTGGGCATGCTTTTTACGCTGTTCTTTCTGTTTCGGGACGGCGAGAAGTGGCTGGCCTTCATCCATGATCTGATCCCCATGAACCGTTCCGACAAAGAACATCTGATGGCGAGAATTCATGATACGGTCATCGGTGTTTCGCGCGGGTGGCTTCTCACCGGGTTAATTCAGGGCGTGACGGCGACTCTCGTCTATTTAGCGGTAGGGATTCAGGCGGCGGTCCTCTTCGGCGCTTTAACCGCGCTGCTGGGTCTTGTGCCGGGGGTGGGGACCGTCGGGATATGGGTCCCGGTGGCGATTTTCCTTTTGGCGAAGGGATTGTATTGGCGGAGCGCTTTCGTCCTGGTTTGCGGAGTCTTCATTATTGTGGGCCTCATCGATTCAATCGTGCGGCCTTATCTCATTGGCAAGCGTGTGGAACTGCCGCTTTTCGTTTTGTTTTTTGCCCTATTGGGCGGCGTCGCCGTCTGGGGCGCCAAGGGGATCATTATCGGTCCAATTCTTGTCGCCATCAGCCCGGTGCTTTTAGATATCTACCGCGATCGCTACCTGCGCGGTCCTGATGCAAGCCCCAAAGGACGGGCTCCCGTATGAAAAGTGCCGGCTTCTTAATGATCGGGATGAACCTGGTGATGTCCTTGCCGCTCCGGGCGGATCCGCCGGAGTCATCCGGGGACATTTATGCCCAGGAATCAGCGCATCTGAAAAAACACGAGAAAAACCTGGAGCGGATGGAGGCCGACCGCCATCTCGATAACGAACATACCCGTCAGGCGCAGGAGGAATTTCGCAAAGGTGCCGCCGAATTGTCCGAAGACGACGCGCAGCAGTTGCAGGACCTCCAGCAACTCCGGTCTGTGGAGAGCCAGGTCACGGCCGGGAAGAACCAGAAGACCCTCGCGCATCAGTCCTTCAAAGAAGCGGTGCAGAAATACGGATCGGGGGATCCAAGGTCCGCGGCGGCCAGGGACAGTTGGAAGCAGAGCCAACAAACGCTGGATCCGCTCCTTCAAAACCAACGACAGTTAAAAGAGGATGTTCATGAGGGGAGCCGGCTCGTGCATAATGACAAGACCGTTCTGGGCTATCAGAAACGGGTGATGGATTCGGACGCCCGGTACCGCGCGAGCGACGATCGCAAAATCGAGAAGGAAGAACAGAGCATTGCCGACGATCAAAGCGCGATGACCCAAAACCTTCGATCGTCTGAGCGCGCCAGTTCAAAGTGACACCATAGGCGTTTGCACTAGCCCGGCACGGGTAGTTTCAACGACATCAGAAATAGCACACCCTCCTGATAGGCAGTCATGCGTATTTCTCCTAACATGAAAAGGATAGGGAGGACATACATACCATGAAACGAATAAACAGCAGCTGGGTGATCGGGATTCTTCTGTTGGGCATAGGCCTTTGCAGAAACGTCTCGGCCAACGCCAACGAAGAAACACAATTGTACGACGCGCAAACGAAGATCAATCAACACGCCGCGGCCTGGTCAACGGATGCGCACATCGACGCGCTGGCGAAGCATTTCAAAGTGCCGGCCACAACCGTCCAGGAACTGAGCACGCATCACCAGGGATGGGGAGCCGTGACCATCGAGCTGGCCATGGCAAGCCAATTCAGCACGCTGCATTCCCAGGAATCTCCCTTGATGACGGATTCTTTAAAGCGCGTGGAATCCCTGCGTAAGGAAGGCAAGACTTGGGGACAAATCGCGCAAAAGCTCAAGTTCGGACTGGGCCCGGTCATTCAAGAAGCGAAAAACACGGGCGAGGGGCTGCGCCAGGATGACCAGGCATTGACGGACCAGAAGGTTGAGAACGCCAAAGTGGAAGAGAACCGAAGGATCATCAGGGAAGAGCACCAAATCGCCCAAGACAAACGAAACGATGGACGTTAATTAGGAGATTGATATGGATAATGCACGAAAAATGGCGGAGACATTCAGCAAAGATGGGGACAAAGCTCTGGATCGGGTCCGCGAAGTGGCGGATTCCGCCTGGGAAAAAGGCCGTGAGACGTGGAAAGACCTGAGCGCTCAGGGCAAAGACGCCCTGACCGGAGCAAAGAAAAGCGCGGAAGAAGCCTGGGAAGACGCTCAAAAGCTCGTACAAAAGCACCCCGGGAAAGCCGTGGGGATCGCCCTGTTGGTGGGGGCCGCCCTTGGCGCTCTGATGGTGTTGCGCAAGCGTGATTAGGACGTATGAATAAACTCTCTGAGGCGCCTTCGCTTCGTCACGAGATTTTGAGTCTTCTCGAAGATCATCTCGAGTTAGGGCAGCTCGAATACCGTTACGAAAGCGCAGTGGGACGGCGGCGTCTGTGGGTCCTGGCGCTGGCCGTCCTGTGCCTCGTGAGCGCCTTCGTGTTTATTCAAATCGTCCTGACCATGGCCTTGCGGCATTGGGGATTTCCTTTGTACGCGGCATGCCTGGCCTTGGCCTTCGTCTGGGCGACAGCCGGCGTTCTGATTTATCAGAAGTTTGGACAGCGCGACCCCCGCGTGCCTGGGCCGTTTGAAGGAACGCGACAGGAGCTGAGGAGAAGCCTCCAATGGATACAGAAACATATCTCTTAGCCCGTCGCCAGATTGAGGATCGTCTCGATGCGCGACGCCTTCAGCTGTTCCCGGAGCCGGGGACGAACGGCGCGCACGCCGAGACCTTTTCCTGGTGGCCGGTCGTTGAGCGGTGGCTGATGCGCGACGCCGGCTGGCATGGGCTCTTCAGCGGAATCGTGACCGCCGGCGCGGCCTATGCTCTTTCCCGCCTTAAGAGACGCCTATGACTTTTGA
>Ga0182027_10004761_pt1 | contig 20897 bp, 11 predicted proteins | sample 712E1DmetaG_FD_121300 | JGI IMG/M metagenome (GOLD analysis project Ga0182027, IMG submission 121300) | Permafrost microbial communities from Stordalen Mire, Sweden - 712E1D metaG (Illumina Assembly) | ecosystem: Environmental > Terrestrial > Soil > Wetlands > Permafrost | place: Sweden...
ATGATTAATGGAGGTATTCAGTTTAATTATTATAACATTGATGTTAAAGATGCAAATTCCACTCAGACAGGATCTGGAGGGAACATTTCTGTTTATTCAGCCAAACCATACGAAGGAGCTCTTTTTATTCAGGACAAAATGGAATTTGAAGGTATGATCGCAAATGTGGGTCTCCGGTTTGATATTTGGAATTCTGGTTTGGATTACTTTACTAGCCTGTTTTCGCCATATAACATAATCATGGATAGTGTGGGTGTTCGTTATGATGCTAACTCAGCACCCAAAGCCAAATCACCAATGGTAGCAAGACTTCAACCGAGAGTTGGTGTTTCTTTCCCTGTTAGTGAGAATACTGTATTTCATACCAATTATGGTTCATTTATGCAACGACCTTCATTCCAGTATGTTGTAGGCTCACAGGTGACACAGGGGAGCAATATTCCGAGAGTTCTTGGAAATCCGAAACTTGAACCAGAGACTACAAACAGCTATGATCTTGGTATAATGCAGGGGCTTGGAGGCGGTTTTACATTAGATGTAAGCGGTTATTATAAAGATGTTAAAAACTTGGTTGAAGCTGCCAATTTTACAAGTAATACGGGCTTAACCTATACATCTTATTATAACAGGGATAATGCAGATATTCGCGGATTCAGGATAGCCCTTACAAAAAGAACCGGAATAATTTCAGGTTCCATTAACTATCAGTATAGTGTTGCAACAGGAAAAAGCGCCACTGCTGATTTTGCTCCACCTTCTTTCAGACAGGATTCATCGGGTAATGTAACAACGATAAATGATAAAGTACCTTTAAAAGATGTACTTCTTGGTTTTGATAGGACTAATAACCTGGTTGTAAACCTTATTCTTGATTCTGATGAATTAAGCCGTGGGCTTGGATATGATTTCGAACCAGGTGTATTTCTATCTGTAAATATGTTCGCTCGAAGTGGACGTCCATATACTTCTCCAAGTAATCCGAAATTGATTAATGGTTCAAGAACCCCGGCGGAATATAATACTAATATTAGACTTACAAAAAGGTTTACTAACCTTTGGGGGTTTCAGACGGCAACAATTTATTTTGAAGTATTCAACTTGTTTGATAACAAGATACTTAACTATGATTATATTTTTGCAACACCAGACGCCATGTCTGTAAGTACTGTTACACAATTATATGAACAATACGGTGTCGATAGCCCTAACGGGATAAAATATTGGAATGCAAGCTCCGGATATAATCCTAAATTCAGCGTTGATCAGTCATTCCTGCTATATAGCAACTCGCCGAGGTCTTTTAATCTGGGTATTTCATTTGAATTATAAACTATTTTTGAAACGGGTTGAAATTATGGAAAAAATAAAACTAGTAATTATCTTAATTGTATTGACTGCATCAGTGATTTATTCGCAATCACGTGCTTTCCAGGTACATTCGAGAAGCATGCTTCATCAAACTGTTTATAATACCGGTGAGGTTGGAAGAGCTTATGACGCCGGAACTGCAGGTATTCCGGGTGGATATCCGCCTTCAATGGAATGGCCTCCAAATGGACATGAATTTATTGACAGAAAAGAGTATGAGGGGCAGCATAATTCAATGGGAGGTGGAGTCTATATTGGTGCATTCAAGAATGGCCAGGGCACACATCTATATGATTTTTGTGGTGCTGTATCTGATGCTAACGGGAATACTACACCGGTTGAAGGAGTTTATAGTACTCCTATTTCAATTCAAAGAACAGAAAATTTCCCTGTCCTTGCTGATGGTAATTTAAATCCTTCATACAAACCGGATGAAGCAGAAGAAATAATAGTATCTAAGTGGAGAACGATTAATACTGGTATGATTATTACCCGTACAAGCCGCGCATGGAGCTTTCCCGGATATAACGGTTTCATAATCTATGAATATGAATTTCAGAATGCGAATCCTGATACTTTAACTGAAGCATTTATCGGTTGGACTTATTCTTTTTGTCCATCAATGTTTGGTTACGAAAGAAAATTCAACCGTTGGGCTGAAGCGGATTACAGGAGTCAGGCATTTGCAAGGTATGATTTAAGAAGATGGATGTCTTATAATCATGAAAGAGCCGGGCGTCCTGATACTGTTTTATTCAATACCTGGTCACAACCAGGAGACAGAGGCGGATTAAATTCTCCGCAGACTGCTGGTTTGATAGTTTTGCATTATGATTATGATCATCTTGCCGACAGCGGTAAAGTAAATTTATATGTGCCTGCTGATGAAGGAAAAATTATATGGGATGCAAATCATAAAGTAAAGCAGCCTTACGTTAACAGATATGAAAATGGTAATCTATATAATACTAAAGTACAGGCCTGGCTAGATAATCAGGCACGTAAACAAGGTCCTTTCAAAGGGCATATTGATTCATTAAGTCTACCTGACAATAATTACTATTGGATTGGGCGTGGTAAACCATATGTTAAGGGACAATTTAAGCAGCCGGTGAACAGGGGATACATTTTTGGTCCCTATACTTTATTACCGGGAGAAACAGCAAAGTTTACTGTAGCCGAAGTTGTAGGGTATGGTCCCGGCAGGGCATCTGACAGTGTGTATAAAGATATAGGCGGAAGCACATTAGGAGACAATGAAACCGGCACCGGTTTACATCCCGTTCCCAGCTGGTATAATCAACTTTCCTATCCTGATGTTCAGAATCCCAACAGTATAGGGAGTAATTATTTGCAGAATCATCCGCTTCCATGGTACGTAGATCCTGATGTTGTTACAATCCGTGATGAAGCAGACAGATGCATACAAATGTATACCGGCGGTTCGGTAATAAAATGGGATTCACTTCAGTTTGAACCAAAAAGCACACCGGAAAAAGGAGTATATAATACAGTTAAAATACCGTTTCCTGCTCCGGTGATAAGAATTGAAAATACAAGTTCGGCAACTAATAAAATTATTTGGGGACCTCAGGTTGAATCTTTTAATTCTTCTCGTCTCAACGCTCCATTCGGTTACTATTTGGTAATGCGTTCACTTGATCCGCTTGGACCATGGACTTTGATTGATAGTGTTGGAAAAAAAGACAGCAGATATTTCCATGATTCAGTGTATTCTGTTTCTGATTATCAAAGCGATCTGGGGGTTGATGTTTATTATGCTGTTTATTCTGTTGATTTGGCAGGCAAAAAGAGTGGTCTAACTAATATGACCTACAATGTTACTCAGGCCCCGGCAGCTCCTACTTTAAATAAAGTTTATGTCGTCCCGAATCCTTTGGTTGTTACTAATGGTAGAACAGGATCTGCCCAGGGGGGAGATGTTTCTGACCAGATTGGGTTCTTCGGTCTTACAAAAAAATGTACAATTAAAATATTCTCCTTCAGCGGACAATTGGTTCAGACACTTGATCATGATGGTGATGCATATTCTGAAGTATCCTGGTTCCAAATCTCAAGAAACCATCAAATGATTGCTTCTGGAGTATATTTCTTTATAGTTCAGGATGCTGCGACCGGTAAATTAGCCAAAGGTAAATTTGTCATTATTCATTAATATATAAGGATTTTAAAACGAATGAATAACTGGAAAAGATTTATAATACCGATTTTTGCGATATGCCTTTATACCACTACTTCTTTTTCGCAAAAGGTTGGAACTACTTCTATGCAGTTCCTTAAAGTTATGCCTTGTGCAAGAGCGACTGCTCTCGGCGATGCATATAGTGTTTTAGCCACTGGAGCAGAAGCTGTCTTTTGGAATCCATCTGGCGTTGCTCTCGTACAGAATCAGGAACTTTCATCCACTTATATAATGTGGATGATGGATACTAAAATCGGAGCTATTTCGTTTGCATCTACTCTTAATAATTATGGTGCATTTGGCGTTTCACTTCAATATGTAGATTATGGTGAAATGGAAGAGGCAATCTGGAACAGACCGTATAGTAAAAATGATCCGTATCCCGGACTAACAGGGAGAACTTTCAATCCTTATGCATATGTTGCCGGAATCACCTTTGCTATTAATCTGACAGATAAGTTTTCTACAGGTTTATCCGTAAAATATGCTTATGAATCTTTGTACGATGGCAATTTGTTCAATGCCATGACTTCTGAAGGTACATATGAAGATGTCAATACTTGGGGGAGTGGACTTCTTTTTGATTTTGGAATGCATTACAATACTGGATACAAGTCAGTACAGCTTGGTATTTCTATACAGAATTTTGGGGCAAATGTTAAATATGCACAAGAAGCTAGCGCAGTTCCACTTCAGTTCAGATGGGGTGTGGCTGCTGATTTAATCGGTAAAGACGCTCTTTTGGCAAATATGGAAGATCATCGTCTTAGCCTTGCTTTTGATTTATTCCAACCGAACGATTATGCACAACAAGAACATTTGGGACTTGAATATGAATTTGACGGTGTTTTTGCTGTAAGAGGAGGTTATAAATTTAATTATGATTCAGAAGGACTTACTGCTGGAATAGGAATAAAGCAAGCACTCGGCTCAATAAAATTTTCTTTTGACTATAGTTATGGTTCGGTTTCAAATTTTTTAGGCGATGTTCACAGAATTAGTTTAGGAGTTGCATTATGAGGAATTCATTTACTCTTTCATCTCTTGTCTTGTCACTTTTATTTCTGCTGATTTTTCAGGTAAACTTTTCTTTTGCCCAGGGAACCAGGTTTAATGAACCGTTGACAATGCAGGGGTTAGACAACAATGTTAACTATTCTGCCGGTTCAAGAGCAATGGGAGGAACAACAATTGGATTGAAAAATGACGCTTCAATAATGTTTTCAAATCCTGCTGATATGCAAGACTTAAATTCTTTGCAGGTAACTTTAGGGAATACATATTGGCAGCTTAATCAGAGCCAGACACAACAATATGGTCCCGCAAAGTACTATCCAAATTTTAGCCTTTTAATGGAAGGGTTGACTTACCTGATTCCGAATCCGGTTTTGGATACAACCACTACTCATACTGCCAAGGATTCAGTTCAAAGACCATTTGATAAAATATCTCCTAGTTGGGCGCGGAAACAAAACAAGAATCTTCCTACACAACTAATGGCTGCCTTTCCATTTACTTTTGAAGGATTTAAAATTGTAGCAGGATTAGGCGCGGTTGAATATGCCAACATGAATTTTTATTATCAGGATAATAATGTCTTGTCACCCGCGGTTAATATTCAGCGTCCTTATCCGGTCCATCTTGTTACAAGTGATTCAAATGCGCTTTCGGTTCAATGGTACCAAAATATCAGGAACAGGGAGGGTTCAATTTATGGTTATGGTGCAGCTCTTTCTGTTGGTCTTTTTGAAAACCTTTCTTTTGGAATAAGCGGTATGCTTATTAAAGGTTCAACTAATGACTTTCAATCCAAGTTGGGAAGGGGCACTTTGGTTTTCTATTCCAGCTACTTTCGGGTAGATTCTGTTGATTATAAAAATTCTTATATCGGCACATCAGACTATAACGGCGCCGAGTTTAATTTCAGTGGTATGTATAAATCCGGAAGCCTGACATTAGGTTTTTCAATTAAACCCCCCACTACCATTACCAGAAAGTATCAATATAATTATCAAAAAGATACTTCCGGGATTTCAAGTTCGGCCGCAGTTACAGGTTCCGATAAAATAACACTTCCGTGGAGAGGTACATTCGGCTTGTCCGTTTCCGTGCAGGATAATCTTAGAGCAGTAATTGAATATGAATTAAGACCAATGGGAGTTGCTGACTATATAAACAGTGGAGTTACTTCAAACCCATGGAAGTCTTCTCATTTGTTGCATCTGGGTGCCGAGTATTCACCGTTTAATTGGCTTACTATACGCGGTGGATATAGCGACAAGGCTGAAGTTTTTGAAGAGGAAGGCAATCCTTTCCCTGGTGATCCTGTTTATTCTACAATACTTTCATGTGGCGTGGGATTAAACTGGCAGAATTTAAAAGTGAATATTACTTATGAATATTTTAATGTTAAATATGATGATCTTTTACAGGATGCTGTATTTCTAAATAGCGCTGAAAATAATTATATAGTTACAGAAATTTCTTACAATTTTAATCTTTAGTCATTTTTAATAACAATTATTTGGAGATATGATAAATGAGAACCATTAATACATTGTGTATACTTTCTTGTTTTATATTGTTCTTCTCTGCCAATTTATTTTCGCAGGCAAGCGGAGATTTTCAAAGTAACGGAATAGGGAAGTGGAATGCTACGGGAACCTGGAAGACATATAACGGAAGTGCCTGGGTAAATGCCAGTTCAACTCCAACCGGTTCTGGAAATATTACAATTCAGGCAACGGATTCGGTTGATGTTAATGTACCCATTACAATTACCGGGTATTTAAAATGCCTTGGAGGGAAATTGGGGAATTCAAATATTAATTTAACATTTGGGAATAACGGAACTTTTGAATATGCTGCTAACGGAGGAAGTCTCCCTATTGCAACATGGGGAGTCGGATCAACCTGTTTTATTACGGGAGTTACTGCCAACGCACCTTCAAACAGCAACCAGAATTTCTACAACTTCACCTGGAATTGCCCGAACTATGTTACAGCTGTTAACATGGCCTGGGGGGGGAATACAATTGGAGGAACATTAAAGATATATGGCAGTTTGGTAAAAACAATGTTTCGTCTTACTGCTAGTAACATTGGTAATCAGGCACTAGGAGCAAACGTAATTACCATTAATGGTGATGTTATTCTTGAGGATTATAACGCCTATATGTCATCAACCGGGTCAAGCGGAGGAGATACTATAGAAGTTTATGTAAAGGGGAACATTATTTCTTATGGTACATTTAATCTTGCTAATGGCAGCGGTGCAACTTGTAAATGGTTCCTTGCCGGAAACCTCAAAATTATGGGTGGTTCAATTACTACTAATTCTAATGTAACAACTCTTCCAGATTCACTTATATTTAATGGAACTTCAAGACAGGAATTTTTCAAAGCTGATTCACTCGGTTCAGCTTCAAATATTCAGTTTGCCCTTCGTCCCGGTGCCATTGTTGATCTTGACTCAACTTCAATCGGTGGTACGGCTACAACTTTTACCCAGCCATCGGGTACAACGTTGATGACATCACATCCAAAAGGTTTAAGAGGGAACCTTTCCATGCAGGGATCAATAGTATTGCCGGTTGATGGTAATTATGAGTATAATGGCTCAGTTGCACAGATAGATTCATTGTTACCTACAACGGTGAAAAATCTTACTATAAATAACCCGGTAACAGTAACTTTAGTGCGTCCAATTACTGTTAACGGTATTCTCAAATTGCAGCAAGGTATTCTGGATAACAGCGTTAACGCAATTACCATAGGAAACAGCGGATCAGTAGTATTTGCAGGGGGCAATACTGCAGTTCCAATTCTGGGTTGGCCGAATGGAATTAAAGATTTCTCTTCAGTACCAAGAGTGTTCAAGCTATTTAACAATTATCCAAATCCGTTTAATCCATCTACTCAGATTCGTTTTTCTGTTCCCAGAGATGGGTTTACAACATTAAAAGTGATGAATATTTTAGGCCAGGAAGTTACTACTTTATTAGAAGGAACTGCAAAAGCTGGTAATTTATTGGAAGTTACTTTTAATGCAAAGGCATTGTCATCCGGAATTTACTTCGCTAGGTTACAACAGGGAGAAAAGATTTCTATTCAGAAAATGATCCTTATAAAGTAAAATTGGTCATAGTCAAATCTAATTTTTAGTAGACGGAAAAACTTTCCGTCTACTATTATATAATGGCAAAGATTTGTCATAAGGGAAGCGACCTTCATTGAAATATCTTGATTATTATGCTCCTGTTTTTTCCAACCTGACAAATCTTTAACTCAAACAACACAGAGGATCCAATGAAGAACAAATTATTACTATTCTTATGTATTCTTTTTCTTGGCTGGTTCTTTTCAGTCAATGCTCAATCAACAGGGGATTTCCAAAGTAATAAGACAGGTAACTGGAGCGATGTAAATTCATGGGAACGTTATGACGGTTCTTCATGGATAAACCCGGCTCCAGGCGTGCCGGATTCTACAAGTGGAATCATCACAATTCTTAATGGTCATACTATCACAGTAGACGGAACAGTAATAGCTGATCAGATAGTAGTAAATGCAGCCGGTACTATACTTATCGGTGTTAACAAAACACTTATTGTTGCAGATGGTGCAGATAGTATTGATATGGTTGTTTATGGGACTTTAAATAACTTTGGAACTCTAACAATAAGAAGTAGAATCAGTTTTGAAAGCGGCGGATTTTATATTAATAGTAATTCAGCCGCAGCTTTACCTGGCACTGGTATAATAGCCTGGCGGAATGGTTCTACATGCAGGATTGATTCGACCAGTGGTTCCTCACCTTCGAACTTAAATCTTCAGAATCTATATAACCTGATTTGGAACGGGACTAATTCAGGAGCTAACGGTGGCCCTAATTTCCCTAATAATTATGTATTAGCCGGCGACCTTACAGTCCTAAGTACTAAAAGTTTTCAGTTCAGGCTTGGCAATATTTCAGGAGGGGAAACTAGAAATATTTATATCCGTGGAAATGTTAATGTCGGTGGAGCAACTGCTCTACTCACATCTACAGGAAGCGGCGCTGATACAACAACAAAGATAATTATAAATGTTGATGGTAACATTAATATTTCAGCGGGACAATTAAGTCTTAATAATAGCTCAAGTGCATATGCTGAATGGAAAGTTAAGGGAAATATTAACATAACCGGAGGTACTCTTCAAAGCGGTACAAGTGGCTGGTATGGAAGACGAACCCTCAACTTTGTAAGTGGCGGAACCCAGACTTTCACCGTAACTTCTCCGGGAACTGTGGGATCTGCAGGAACAATTTTTAGTTCCAGTAATAGTACAAATGTTATTGTTAATTTCCCCTTTACTCCTTCTGCTACAAGTGCCCTTAATCTTGCTGGTGGAATTTTTACAACTACTAGTACAAACCTGATTACTATTCCTGCTACTGTTCTCCTTTTGGGCGGGAGTTCTAGCAGTTATGTTAATGGACCTTTGGCTCTCACTATTGCTTCCACAGATCCAACGACTAAGACTTTTCCCATTGGTAAAGGTTCTGCTTACCGCCCTGTTGCTTTAACAGTAAATCAGGACGCTGCAACTGCAACTATTTATACTGCAGAAATTTTTAATACAACACCAGTTTCACGGACAATTCCAGGTACACTGGGTTCAGTTTCTTCGGTAAGGTATTATCACATCACCAAAGGAGCGGGAGCCAATATTTCTCCAACATTAGGTGCTACTGCACAATTTACTTATGACAGTGATGATGGAGTTACTGATGCCTCTATACTCAGGACCGCCAAAGATGATGGCGCAGGTAACTGGATAAGTCTGGGTGGAAGTGGTACTGCTAATACTACCGGGACTATCACAACAAATACATTTTATTCTTTTAGTGATTTTGTATTGGCAACTGCTAACGTGGTTCCTATAGCTGCTTCCGCAATTTGGCAATCAACTTCTTCTCAAAGTCCTGTCGTTTCAGGTTTATTGAATGCAGCAAATATTTCCTATGCTGGAGGTCTATATCATTATGGTTACAACACTAACGGGGATCGCTGGACGGCCCTGGGCGGTGCTTGGCCTTATGAAACATCGCCTAATTTGACCCGTTATGGTCAATATAGTCTTGCACCAAAAACAGGTGGAACTTTTCATTCAGATTCCATCTCTTTTAAATTAATAGTTGAATTTACTAATTACCTGAGATCTGCTATATATTATTCAACTGATTCAACCTTCGCAACCAGTACATTAATTGCAGATTTAGCAGTTCCAACGAGTCAAACATATTTTTCATACCCTGTTTCATCAACCGTTGCCACAGGTCAGACATTGTATGTTAGAGTATATCCTTATGATACTAATCCTGCAGGCGATCCCGCATGGAAACTGGTCGATATTGCAAATTTTTCAGTTTATGGTAATACAACCGGATTAGCTGTATTGCCTCCAACTGTTTCAACTTCTGTTGTCACTTACATCTCAAGCACATTTGCAACCGGCGGAGGTAATGTTTCTGCTGATGGTGGTGGTCCAGTAACAGCCCGCGGCGTTTGTTGGAGTACCAATCCTGGACCTACTGTAACTGACAGTCATACAACAGATGGTACTGGGAATGGTATATATACAAGTTCTGTGACAAGTCTTACTCCGGGTGCACATTATTATCTACGTGCATATGCAACAAATGCAGGAGGTACATCTTATGGTGACTCGGTTTCATTTTCAACATTAGCATCTGTTGTTGCTCCTTCCTGTACAACAACTGCCGTGACTAGCATACTTGTTACATCTGCTGTTGGTGGCGGGAATGTTACTGCATGGGGAGGTGCTGCTGTTACTGCAAAAGGTGTCTGTTGGAATACTACAGGAAGTCCTACTATTAGCGACCCACATACAACTGATGGTTCCGATATTGGATCTTTTGTAAGTGGAATTGCTCCTCTTATAGGTCATACACCTTATTTTGTTCGTGCTTATGGAATAAATTCTGCTGGACCAGGATATGGTAATGAAGTTTCCTTCACTTCTCAATCTCCTGCTGCAGATACTACTGTTATTGTTACAAAGGATGGTTCAGGAAATTATACTACTGTTCAGGCAGCTTTTAGAGATGTTCCATTAAATTATACAGGTCGCTGGACAATTTTTGTGAAAAAAGGAACCTATTATGAAAAAGATACTCTTGTTACCGGAAAAATCAATGTAAACCTTATTGGTGAAGCCCGTGATAGTACAATCATTACTTATGATGATTATGCTGACAGATATGGATCCGGTGTTCCCGGAACCTCTGGATCATTTACAATTGCTATTGATGCAAATGATTTCACTGCCAAGAATATTACTTTTAGAAATACTTATTTTCCAACAGTTGGTGTTACTGGTACTCAGGCGGTTGCATTAAGAACTCAGGGTGATCGTCATGAATATGTAAATTGTAAAATCCTTGGATACCAGGATACATATTATACCTGGGGAGGTAGCGGAGCTGGTCGTATGTATCATAGAAACTGCTTTATTGAAGGTACTGTTGATTTTATTTTCGGAAGAAATATAGTTGTCTTTGACAGCTGTACTATTCATGAAATTAGAAACACAGGTACGTTAACAGCTGGTAGTACTGATGGATCCTCCAAATATGGTTATGTCTTCCGTAATTGTACATTATTTGCTGATTCAATCGGCTATGACGGAACACCGATAACCAGTTATTATCTGGGAAGACCCTGGCAGGCTAGCCCGCGTACTGTTTTCCTGCATTGCTCTGAGTCATGGAACCTGGCCCCAACTGGTTGGGAGACCTGGAATGTAACTCCTGGATTATATGCAGAATACAATTGTTTCGGTCTTGGTTCTCCATATGGAAGCCGTATAATTTCCTCACAGCTTAATGATTCGGTAGCTGCTACTTATACTATTTCAAATATTTTCTCAAAATCATCTGCGGTTTCCTCACTAATATTATTTGACTGGATGCCTGTAAATGCAGCTGCTGACGCGGTTCCATTACCCGTTGAACTTAAATCTCTGACTGCAGCATGCGTTCAGAATAAAGTTGTTGTTAATTGGACAACTTCAACCGAAGTTAATTGCAGCGGTTTTGAGATACAAAGAAACTTCAATAAATCACAATGGGTTAAAGTCGGATATTTAAATGGATCGGGCACAACCTATAGTGAACATTCGTATAGTTTCACTGATGTAAATCTAGCTTCAGGCAAATATTTATACAGATTGAAACAGATAGATATCGATGGTAAATCTCAGTATTCTAAGGAAGTTGAAACGGAAGTTAGTAAACCCGCTTCATACAGCCTTAGCCAGAATTATCCTAATCCATTTAATCCGGTTACTACCATTAACTATGAAATACCTGCATTAAGTAAGGTTACTCTAAAAGTATATGATATGCTCGGGAAAGAAATAGCTTTATTAGTGAATGAGAAAAAAGAGTCGGGAAGATATCAGGTTCAATTTGGAACGGGTAATCTGGCAAGCGGAGTTTATATTTATCAGCTCCGTTCTGATAATTTTGTTCAGTCAAGGAAAATGATCTTAATGAAGTAAATCCTTTCTTTTAATTGTATTTCTTCCCCCTGCTCTGTGCGGGGGAAAACACTTAATATGTTCCTATGATATGAAATCAATATTCAATCTGCTATTTTTAATAATTTATCTAACTTCTGCTCTTCCACAAAACAAAAGCCAGAGTAAACTTTTTACTTCTAAAGAGATTGCCGCTAATTTTATTGGGCTTCATCCGGATTCTATTATTTATACTGATGAAGTAAAAAGCAGGATGTGGAATTATGAACAGGGACTTATGCTGGAAACTTTTTTCAGACTGTTTGATGATACAAGAAAACATAGATATACCGATTATATAAAAAGGAATCTGGATTACTATATCGGAGAAAACGGAAAAATTAAAACATATAAATCCGAGGATTTTTCTCTGGACAATATTTCAAGTGGGCGGGCATTGCTGGAACTGTATAAACTCACAAAAAATTCTAAATATAAAAAAGCTGCAGATACGTTAAGGGAACAATTAAGAAGACAACCGAGAACAACTGAAGGGGGATTTTGGCATAAAGAAATCTATCCGAACCAGATGTGGTTAGATGGCTTATTTATGGCAGAACCTTTTTATGCTGAATATGCGTCACTATTTAATGAGAAAGAGGCATTTACTGATATTGCCAACCAGTTTCTGTTAGTAAAAAAACACAATAAAGATTTAAATACAGGACTTTATTATCATGGATGGGATGAGAATAAAACACAGAAGTGGGCAAACCGGGTAACAGGAGCATCTCCCAGTTTTTGGGGAAGGTCTATTGGGTGGTACCTTATGGCACTAGTTGATGTTCTTGATTATTTCCCGCTGAACCACCCTAAAAGAAATGACCTTTTGAATATATTCCGGGAACTCTCCAAAAACATATTAAAATTCCGTGATATAAAAACCGGACTTTGGTACCAAGTGATTGACAAAGGATCGGATAATGGGAATTATATTGAGACGTCTTGTTCTGCAATGTTCATATATGCTTATGCCAAAGGAGTAAATAAAGGATATCTTAAAAAGGATTATATGTTAATAGCTGAGGAATCATTCAGATCTCTTCAGAAAAATTTTCTTATAAGTGGAAAAGATAATTTTAGTTTAATCAATGTTTGCGCAGGCGCCGGACTCGGAGGAACGCCTTACCGGGATGGTAGTTATAATTATTATATCCATGAATCAAAACGAGTTAATGATTTCAAGGGATATGGTCCTTTGTTATTAGCTTCAATAGAACTTGAAAAAGGAAACCGTGTAAAATATTCTAACAAAAGGGTCGCACTCGATTACTATTATAACAATGAATATAAGAACGGAATAAGATATCATTACATATGGGAAGACAGAGAGAATTCAGGATTTTCAGATTTGGGAGATATTATTAAAGAAACTGGTGCGGAAATTGGCTCAATTACTATTGCCCCTACTGCCAAGAATCTGAAAAAGTTTAATGTTTATATAATAGTTGATCCGGATACACCTGATGAAACTGCTAAACCTCATTATATAGAGAAGGAAGATATAAAAGAAATTAAGGAATGGGTAAAGAAAGGAGGAGTTATGGTATTGCTGGCAAATGACAGTGCCAATTGTGAATTTACGCATCTGAATATGCTTGCCGGTGAATTCGGAATACATTTTAACGGAGATAGCGAAAACCGTGTTTTGGGAAAGAACTATGAAATGGGTAAATTTGATAACCTGCCTGAGCATCCATTGTTCAGGGGTGTGAACAAGATTTTTCTAAAGGAAATTTCAACTCTTAAGTTAGACAAGGATGCAGTTCCTCTATTAAAGCGGGATAACAAGGTGTTTATGGCTTCGTCACATTACGGAAAGGGATATATTTTCGCAGTTGGTGATCCCTGGCTATATAATGAATATATAGATAACAGGAAATTATCAGAAGATTTTGATAATTTTGAAGCAGCGAAAAATTTAATTGACTGGCTTTTAAGCAAATCGATTGTAAATTAATAAATTTATAAGGTTAACTTGGAAATTAGATACACAAATAATCCTGATTATTATAAAAGATTGGGTTCAGAAGAACTCAGGAAAACTTTCCTGGTAGATTCACTTTTCAAATCTGGGAAATTGACATTAATATATACTGATGTGGATCGTTCAATTATCGGGTCAGCTGTCCCAACTATAGCGGAACTTTTTTTAGAAGGAAGTAAGGCAGAGACTGCATCGGAGTATTTTTTAGAAAGAAGGGAAGCCGGGATTATTAATATAGGAAATCAAGGTTCCGTAATTGTAGATGGAACTGAATATATACTTGAAAACAAAGATTGTCTTTATATTGGCAAAGGGGCTAAGGAAATAAAGTTCTGCAGCTCTGATAGCCAAAGCTCAGCCCAATTTTATATATCAAGTTATCCGGCACATAAAGAATATCCCATTAAACTTGTAAAATATGCTGAAGCAGTAAAACAATTGCTCGGTTCAATTGAAAAAAGTAATAAAAGAGTAATAAATAAATATATCCTTCCGGGTAAGGTTGAAAGTTGTCAGCTTGTAATGGGACTTACTGAACTTGAAAGCGGTAGTGTCTGGAATACATTTCCACCTCATACCCATCAGCGGAGGACAGAAATATATCTTTATTTCAATTTGAAAGAAGACGCTATGGTTTTTCATTTCATGGGAGAAGAAAATGAAACCAGACATATTGTTGTCCGCAACAATCAGGCAGTAATATCACCCGGTTTTTCTATTCACTCAGGTGTAGGGGTTTCAAATTACTCTTTTATCTGGGGTATGGGGGGAGAAAACCAGGTTTTTGATGATATGGATTCATTAAATCTGAAAAATATCAGGTAAAAGCCAGAATAATTATTATCGAATATTATACATATTCTTTATGTTTTATTCGGTTATTTGATTAAATTTTAAATTGTTAAAAATATGAACAGAAGATACAGACCAGTCAAGTTAGAAGACCTTGCTAAAAAACTTAAAGTTTCTAAGGTTACAATCTCAAAAGCATTAAGAGATCATCCGGATATTTCCGCAGAAACAACAACCAAGGTTAAAGAACTTGCTGAAAAACTTGGTTATATGCCGAATGTAATGGCAAAAAACTTATCAGCCAGAAAGTCAAACACAATAGGCCTGGTGATTCCCAAGATAGCGCATATTTTTTTCGCATCAGTAATTGAATCTATATATAATACGGCCTTCGAAAATAACTATGAAATTTTTCTTACAGTTTCACAGGAGAAAGCGGAAAGGGAAAGAAAACATATATTATCTCTCTTATCAATGAGGGTTGACGGACTGCTTGTTTCTATTACACAGGAAACCAAAGACATTGAAATATTTCAACGCGCATCTAAAAGTGGTGTGCCTATCGTCTTTATTGATCGTACCCCTAATATGCCGGATATTTCAAGTGTAACGGTAGATGATGAGGGGGGTGCATTTTCTGCTGTTGATTATGCCATTCAAAAAGGATATACAAAAATAGCTCATATTGGCGGACCGAAAAACATAAATATCGGACGTAAAAGGTATGAGGGGTTTCTTAGAGCTATGAAGACAAATAAAACACCTATTAACCCGAATTGGGTTATTGAGGGAGGATTTGGTGAAGAAGACGGGTATAATGGTTTTAATAAAATATATTCCAAAGGAATAATTCCCGAATATATTTTTGCAGCTACCTATCCTATAGCATTGGGTATTTATTCTGCTGCTGACGAACACGGATTAAGGATTCCTGATGATATTGAGGTCACCTGTTTTGGGAAAAATAATTTTAATAATTTCAGCCCATCGGTATTCAATTTTGTAAACCAGCCTACTCAGGAATTAGGTAATAACGCGGTTAATCTGATGTTGGAACAGATAAATAACCCCGGATTACCCCCAAAGAATATTGTCCTCAAAACCGAATTAATTATCAACAATTCAAATTTACAAAAGGGTATAGCCGGATAACCGGTACTAACTGATAATATTACCACTGGCATCCTATTTACCCGGAAGACCTTAATTATTTTAAAACAATTGACTATTAAAACCCTCCTCACTTTTTTATTACTTCTTTCTATTAATATTAAAGCATTTGTCCCTGAGTTTATTATTTCAAAAGATGGAAAAGGGAATTTTGCCACTATTCAGGAGGCGCTGAACGCGATTTCTTCCGGTAATTTAAAGAAACATATACTTTATATCAGGAACGGGATCTATAATGAAAAATTATATATTGAAAAAAAGAATGTTGCAATAATCGGAGAAAACAGGGATAGCACAAGAATTATTTATGCAATTCTCAGGAGCAACTGGAAACTCACAAACTATGATGACTACGGCTCTGCCGTAATAAACATTAAAGACAGTGTTACTGATTTTATACTTCAGAATTTAACTATATATAATAATTACGGAAGTCTGTTTAACAGTAACGACCACCAGTTTACAATAAAAAGCGGGCCTGGAGTTACAAGGATTATATTTGATAACTGTAAAATTGTTTCAGACGGCGGTGATGCTGCCAGTTTGTGGAATACGCCGGACGGCATGTATTATCATAACAACTGCTGGTTTGAAGGGTATGTTGATTATGTATGTCCAAGAGGTTATTGCTTTATTGAAAACAGCAGTTTTTTCGGACATAATAAAACGGCGTCTATTTGGCATGACGGAAGCGGAAGGGAAGATAATAAATTTGTGATAAGGAATTCTTATTTCGACGGAGTTCCTGGTTTTGTATTGGGGCGCCATCACCGTGATGCTCAATTCTTCCTGGTTGACTGCAAGTTCTCCAAAAACATGGCGGATAAGAATATATATTTTTATCCATCAAAACCTCCGGTTACTCTAATGTTTGGAGAAAACAGGACATATTATTATAACTGTCATAGTGAGAGCGTGGATTATCCCTGGCATAAGGATAACTTAGATGAAGCACCAGGCCTGCCAAAGCCGGAGCAGGTAACAGCCTTATGGACATTTAACGGCAAATGGGATCCTTACAAAGCTCTCCAGGAAATTAAATAACAAAAAGTTTTTTATTCATATCTTTACTCTATTGAAAAGGGACTTAGTCTTATGTTAATTGAAAAATATTCAATTGGTATTGGTGACCGTTTTGGACATCAGGGCGCGGCACAACTACAAGCTCTTATTTGTGCAAAAGAAAATGGTGTTTCTATTGTTCCCGTATGGAATAAATCCAAAAGGGAGCATACTTTAATCGGCTCTTCTCCCATCGATGCAAGGGAAGAAGCTGATAATGCTGTAAAGGAACTAGGCTGGAAAGATTCATATTATATCGATGCTGACCATATAGGGATTAATACTGTCGGTGATTTTATCGGGCACTGCAATTTCTTTACTATTGATGTTGCAGACTTTATCGGTCAGTATCCTTCTGAAGATTATACTAGGCGGTTTGTTAAAAGGGCATCAGATTATTTGGGAATACTTAAAATACCAGGAATAGATGAACCATTCCAAATTACTGAAAAAAGAATAAATGATGTAGCGAAAAAATATCTTGTGGCTATAAAAGAAGCCGCTCATATTTACAACAATATCTTGTCTGTTAAGGGAGAGAATAATTTTGTTACTGAGGTTTCCTTTGACGAGAACGAACAGCCGCAAACGCCGGATGAAATGTTCTTTATTTTACTCGGACTTTCACTTGAAAATATAAAACTCCAGACTATAGCACCTAAATTTACTGGTAGATTTAATAAAGGAGTTGATTATGTCGGTGATATTGAAGAATTTATCAGAGAATTTGAAGACGACATCTGTGTCATTAAATATGCTGTGAAAGAGTTTTCCCTGCCTGATAATTTGAAATTGAGCATTCATTCCGGAAGTGACAAGTTCTCGTTGTATAAACCGATACACTCCGTATTAAAGAAACATAATGCTGGAGTTCATCTAAAGACTGCGGGCACAACATGGCTTGAAGAAGTAATTGGGCTGGCAGAAGCAGGTGGTGAGGGAACTGAGATTGCCAAATATATTTATGAGCAGTCTTTTAATCGGATAGACGAGATGATGAAACCATACCTTACGGTAGTGGATATTGATTTTGACAAACTCCCTGATCCTCTTGAAGTATACTCTTGGTCGGGTCAGAAGTTTGCCAATACACTTCGCCATGATCCGAACAATCCTTCATTGAACATTCATTTCCGCCAGTTAATTCATATCGGCTTCAAGGTCGCAGCGGAGATGGGAGATAGATACACTCATTCACTTGAAAAATATGCTCATGTAATTTCAAAGGACGTGACTGAAAATATTTACACTCGTCATATTAAACCGCTATTCATGGGACTATAATATGTTTAGAATAATATTATTTTTTATTTTCTTGTTAGTTATGGTTATTCCGGCAAAAAGTCAGAATGAAGTTAATTATAATAATGAGATAAAAAAATATACTACCGGGCTGCCATTTGAGATCGGAGATATAAATACTCCCGTCTTTAAGGACAAAGCATACACCATTACCGATTTTGGTGCAGTATCTGACGGATATACTCTTAACAGCGATGCTATTAATAAAGCAATAACAAAATGTTCGGAAGATGGCGGAGGTAAAGTTATTATCCCGTCGGGCTTATGGATAACCGGTCCCATAAAGATGAAGAGCAATGTAGATCTTCATCTGGAAAGGGGAGCCCTGGTGCTTTTCAGCCGAAATCATTTGGACTATCCAATCGTCAGATATCCTGAAAAAGGATTCTCGGTCACTTCACCTGTTTGCGGAGTTAATCTGGAAAATGTTGCCATAACAGGAGAAGGTGTGTTTGATGGAGCCGGAGATACATGGAGGCCGGTTAAAAAAAGCAAAATGACTTCGTCACAATGGAAGAACCTTGTAAGCTCAGGTGGTTATCTTGATAAGGATAACTCCATATGGTATCCTTCACAGGAAGCATATGATGGTCTTGAAAGTACTAAGTTACTTAAAGGGAAAAAAAATATTTCGGAAAATGACTTTATTCCATTTAGGGAATCGATGCGGCCCTATATGGTAATGTTTATTAATTGCCAAAATGTATTTCTCAATGAAATAACAATTGAGAATTCACCATTGTTTGCATTTTATCCGGTAAAATGTACAAACCTCATAATCCGGAAGGTTAAAATCAATAATGAATGGTGGGCACAGAACGGAGACGGCATAGACATTAACGACTGTAAAAATGTACTTGTTTATGAATCCACCGTAATGGCCGGTGATGACGGAATCTGTATGAAATCCAGTAGAGGAAAAAATCTCTCAGGCCCTGATCTTCAAAATATTGTTATTGCAGACTGCATAGTTTATCACGCTCACGGCGGTTTTGTTATAGGCAGTAATACTGACGGAGGTATGAGGAATATATCAGTTAAGAATTGTAACTTTATTGGGACTGACATTGGGCTCAGATTCAAAAGCGCAAGAGACCGGGGTGGTTTGGTTGAGAATATTTTCATTGACGGTATATACATGAAAGACATAGTAAATGAGGCCGTTTTATTTGATTTTTCATATGAACAAAACCTTGAAGAAAACAAAGACAAAGAAGAAAAGCTTCCTGTATTCCGAAATTTTAATATAAAGAATATAATTTGCAGCGGTGCAAAAAAAGCCGTTTCGATAAATGCCTTACCTGAGAGTCCTGTAAAAGATATTAAAATAACAAATTCCTATTTTGAAAGTACATTCGGTGTTGATGCTTCATTCACAAGCAGCATCAGTTTTGAAAACGTGAAATTTAAGATAAAAGGAGATAATCTTGTTTCACTTGATCAAGCTGATAAAATAAATTTCAATGGTATAACATTTTCAGGAAATGTAAAATCATTTATTTTACTGAAAGGAGATAAAACTTCTGAAATTAAAATATCTGGTACAGATCTTTCAAAGTTGGCTGCACCTGTTACTTTTTCACCTGAAGTAAGTAAAAATTCGATAGAGATAAAATAATCTACCAAAAAAATTAAATAACGGAGAGTATAAAAAATGTTCAATGATATAGAGGGAAAAGTTTGTGTCTTAACCGGCGGCTGCGGTGTATTCGGTAGTGTTTTTTCAATGGCTCTTATTAATGCTGGTGCCAGGCTTGCCATTTTAGATTATAAGCAGGGAAGATGCGAATCATGTGCACAGGGTATCGCAAAAGCAGCCGGGGTACCGGTAATGTGTGCTGTTGCAAATGTATTGGATAAAGAAAGCCTTCTGATAGCCAAGAAAGAGATAAATGAAAAATTCGGTAAAATTGATGTGCTTATAAATGGTGCCGGCGGTAATGCCCCTTCTGCAACCACAAAAGATGAATTTATATCTGAAGATAATTTAAGCGATCTGTCTAAAACATTTTTCGGACTAGACCTTAATGGTTTCAGAAGCGTTTTCGATCTTAATTTCCTTGGTACTATTCTTCCTACTATGGTTTTTGCTGAAGATATGCTCGGAAGAAGTGGTTCAATAGTTAATATTTCCTCAATGAATTCATTTAGACCTTTAACCAAGATACCCGCATACTCAGCTGCCAAGTCTGCAATTAACAATTTTACGGAATGGCTTGCTGTCCATTTTGCAAAAGCAAATATAAGAGTGAACGCTATAGCACCAGGATTTTTCCTAACAAATCAGAACAGATTTTTACTTACAGATGAAAAAACAGGTGAACTTACAGAACGCGGGCATAAGATAATTAATAATACACCGATGGGAAGGTTTGGGGAACCAGAAGAACTGAACAGTACATTACTGTATCTTATTTCCGACGAGTC
>Ga0182027_10004763_pt1 | contig 20882 bp, 27 predicted proteins | sample 712E1DmetaG_FD_121300 | JGI IMG/M metagenome (GOLD analysis project Ga0182027, IMG submission 121300) | Permafrost microbial communities from Stordalen Mire, Sweden - 712E1D metaG (Illumina Assembly) | ecosystem: Environmental > Terrestrial > Soil > Wetlands > Permafrost | place: Sweden...
ATGTCAAGAAAGTGACCCATATCGGAACGACCATAGAGATAGAGGGGCCGGATTCGGTTATACCACTGGTGATAGTTGCCGTTGTAAATCATGGCATTATTCCGGATAACCTTCGCATAAAACGCCCTAGCCTCGAAGATGTTTTCCTAAACATTACCGGCCATGGGATTGAGGAGTAACCGAATGCGAACAGTAGCAAAATTAACTTTGGTTGAAATGAAACTTTTCATCCGTGAACCGGTGACGATGTTCTTCACTTTTGCACTTCCGCTCCTTTTTCTCTTTATTATGGGCGGCGTTTTCGGTAATATGTCCGTCGGAGATTTTAGCAGTTTCCGCGGCTTGCCGGCAATGAACTTCTACACTCCGGCTTATATTGCACTGGTCCTCACTTCGGTAGGTCTAGTCGGGCTGCCTGTACACCTAACCAGTTATAAGGAACGAGGTGTGTTGCGTCGGTATCGGGCTTCATCGCTTTCTGTCTGGAAAGTGTTCGGTTCTCAAGGTTTGGTCAGTCTCTTAACGGCGGCCATAGGCAGTATCTTGATTCTTATTGTCGCCATCTTTGCTTTTCATGTGAGTTTACCGGACAATCCATTGCTAGTTTTTGTCGCGTTCCTGGTTAGTGCGCTAAGTTTTGCTTCGTTGGGTACATTGTTGGGAGTTATTTTACCATCTTCCCGGGCTGCTCAGGGAGTAGGTCTGGCACTATTTTTTGTTATGCTCATTCTAGGAGGGGCAGGACCCCCAAGGGAATTAATGACACGTCCGATGCAGATAGTGGGGGATTTCACCCCGCTACAACATTCGGCCAATCTATTACAGGATGCATGGCTCGGATTGGGGTGGAATTGGACTGAGTTTGGCGTTATGGCTGCTATACTCGCAGTCTCGCTGACGATAGTTGCGGTGGTGATTCGGAGGAATTCCTAAAGCTTAGTTGGTTTAGCCTTCCATCTAAGTTGAAGGCTGATTTCGAAACAGACCGGCCGGTTTTTTGACAGAATTTAAAATCATTGTTTCGGGTATAGAAAAGCTCTCCTCCTGTCTCCACTATCGAATTCTGTTGATACTGACGTTTTTCCTCAATCATCAACGACAGACCTAATTACTAATCGATGAAAAACATTATTGTGAATTCATGAAATGAGAATTATTTCCGGGATATTAAACCATTTCGAGATAAGTTGCTTTCATATAACCACTTATTGTAAAATTCCTAATGATTTGTCAGCATAAACTGATATCATAACAAGCAGATCTAGATAATTACAGAAATTATTTCAGCTCGTAATTTTAAGTGAATTGTACCGGAAAGAAAAACATAACATAAACCAGGGAGAAGACAATGAGGGTTTGTAATATTAATAAATGGTTGCTATGGCCGCTGTCAATCTTAATTGTTTTCACATTGATCTTATCGGGATGCGGTAGGTAAGTTAGCCCGGTGCAAATATTTTTACATTTAAATCGTACTTATTGGGGTAGTGTATTTGCGCTTGATATAACCCAAAGTAGCAAGAGTCTGCTAGGGCTAACAGCAAGTAGTTTGAACTCTCTCCCTAAAACAGCAGTTATGATGTAACGACCGGTCTAGCTATTGGGGGCAGGTGGTTACCAGACCGGATGTAATAGGACTTCTAAAGGAGGCTGATATGACTAATGGCAGCAGCGAAAGAACGGAAATAAATATCCCCAATCCCCATAAACGCACTATCTTTGTCTGCACCGGCATAATTATCCTCGGAATAGTATTGATATTTCTCCCCGGTGTCATCGGGATGGATGGTTTCAACGGCGGATTCGCGCTTTCTTTCTTTGGCGGCTTTGTCGTCATCGTGGGGATAATTAGCGTTATTATATTCGCCCGTCTTGCCAGTTTGTTTAACAATATGATGATAAAAACAAACATTCTGGCTCACTGGAGTTACAGCCAGGATGATTGGAAACAATATACAGAAGAAGAGCACAAAGAGGATAAAAAAGACAAAAGAAATCTTTTTCTGCTGGTGGCAGGGATTTCAGTAATAGTAGGTATTATTTTCTGGGTGATGCATCCTGATAATGCACTGATTATATTTTATATTATTCTGGGAATTATCGCTGTCATCGGTTTGACAGCCTTTTTATCTGCTCAATCACCCTACTACCGGAATAAAAAACATTTTGGAGAAGTCTATATCGCGAGAGACGGTGTTTATATTAATCGCAGTCTACATATCTGGAGAGGACTCGGGACCAAATTGGAAAGCGTCAATTTCGAAGTGGGGACGCAATCATTATCCAGAATAATAATCGGGTATTCGTCAATAAACACTGCAATGAGGAATTATTATACTGTCCGTATCCCTGTCCCGCATGGTCAGGAAGAATTAGCCAAAAACATCGTCGGGCAGATTCAAGCGTCTCAGCAATAACAATACTCGAATAGGCTAAAGAACAATAGCAAGCTAACGGCACCCAGCCCGAGGATGTGACAGATTCCGAGATTACAGCGCACAGGGGTTTTACAAACGAGACTGTTTCCCCTATCTGCCTATTTTTAGTCTGACATAATTTTATTTAGCAACGACAACCCGGAGATAGTTCTCAAATAACAGTGTCAGGTTTCAGACTGAGTTTGAGAGACATGAGCGATAGGATTGCCGACGATACCTGCCTGAGCCGCGATAATAGCAGCATGGGTTCGACTGCGTGCCTGCAACTTGTCAATAACGTTTCGCACATGTTTTTTAACGGTATCCAGCGTAATATCAAGGGTTTCAGCCATCACTTTGTTTGAGTCGCCATTACCCATGAGCCGCAGTACATCAACTTCCCGCTCAGTGAGATGAGCCGCTTCAGTGGTGCGCTCGGCCAGGGTTTTCCGTCCATTTTGAATCAAATTTTCCACAGCCGTGTGCAACAATTCTGTCTTCATCTGCATGACACCTTCAACTACCCGGTGGACACTCTGGAGTAATAATTCCGGAGTCATGTCTTTGAGGAAAATGTAACCTCCCGCACCGGCGTGAATGGCATCAATCACATAAGAATCATTGGGACTTTCTGTCAGCACAATAACCGCAATTTCCGGGAACGCATCCTTGACAATCCGCGTGGCTTGTACCCCATCCACCTTTCCGTTCCTGGTTTCGGTCAAGACTACGTTGACGGTCTGTCCTCTATCCCGTGCCCGTTTAATACGCACTATACCTTCATTGCCATCGGAAGCATCTCCAAGCACTGCGATTGTTATATCTTTAGCCATGATAGACTGAAGACCTTCACGAACCACTGGACTGAAGCCAATTGTAATGACGCCCAATTTTTCATTAGCACTTTTCTTGACTGCCATCGTAATTCACCTCCTTGATACACTTTAGTGTACCTTTAAATGCCACTATAGATTATCTACCCGGTACCCTAGTATTCCCCTTCTATCCCCACTTGTCAAGCACTAATAATTACCACTGATTAGATTAGTCAAATGTGTCTAACATGCTTCTCATACACCTCTTAAGAAGGTTGCGGCACTAATATATAAGGCACATGCTGATGTTAATTGCTGGAACTGTACCTAATTCACGGTCAGACGCTGGCAAATTGAATAAAACTATGTGTAAGCCACATAAATGAGGAGGGAATTTCATGGCAGCCAAATTTGAAATCTATAAGAACAAAATCGGGGAGTTCCGCTGGAGGCTAACACATACGAATGGCCATATCATTGCGACCTCCGGTGAAGGGTACACAACCAAGGTCAATGCAATCGGCGGGATAAAGTCTGTTAAAGAGAATGTTCCCGGCTCTATCGTTGAAGATAGAACTGTCTGAGTGTGTGAATGTGTGGAAAAGCGCTGGTACTTTGTGTAGCTAAAATCATGTATGAACTGAAGATAATAAATATCAGGAAGGAGGAAAGATTCAAATGCCAGCAGTAACATTACCGGCTTTAGGACTATGGATGGGAATAGCAAGTCTTATTTTCGGGGTTATTGTCATGATTTTTCCCAAGATACTCAACTATTTGGTAGGTATTTATCTCATTATTATCGGTATATTGGCTATTATCGCCTACATTCAAAGATAGCAGGGAATCATGCAAAGCCAAAATCTTACAGATACCTCAAAATGTTATCAAAATGTAATATATGAACAGTAGATTATGTAACTATTTTACATAAAAAGTTAGATAATAGGTTACCGGTTAATACCCAACAAAAAAAATTATATTAAGAAGATTAAATTTACAGTAAAAGGAGATTTTGAATGAAAAAGGAAGCAATGACAGGCAAAGAAGTAAGGAAACAAATTAAAGACAGTGTCAATGGAGAGATGAATACGCTTAAAAAACAGTCCAGGAAAACCGGACGGGCAGTTAAAGGCGAAGTCTCAAAAGGGGTAGATACCCTTAAAAAAGAGTCCAGTAAAGTTATGGGCAATGTAAAGAAGGCCGCCTCTGCCGCAAACCGTAAGGGAAAAGCGGCAGTCCGCGCGATAAAGAGCTAGAAAACCGCCGGTGCGAAGACGCCGTTGTAGCACATTATTGTAAATAAAAGGAGAGGTTAATATGTACAACTTGTTCTGGATTATCGCCATTATCCTCATCATCTTATTTCTGCTGGGTCTTGTGACTCATTTCTTGGGCGGTCTTATTTATCTTTTACTCGTTGTGGCACTAGTCTTCGCGATTATCTGGCTGGTGCAACGAGTTAAGTTTAAAAAATAAAATCGTTTGAATGGAAAGTAAATAAACAAAAAGGAGGATGAGAAACATGGCAAGACAAGTAAGGAGTGATAAGACTGTTGGAAAACTTGAAGAAAATGCGGGTTTACCCAACGGCTCCATCAGGAACAAGGATGGGAAAAACACCCGGTCTGATAAAACTCTGGGCACCATTAGAAAAGAACAAAGCAAGTAAAAATGCAAAGCAGGGGAGCCTTCTGCGCACCTGGAAGGCAGATGGCTCTCCGGCAGTCTTCACAAATATCAAAGGAAGATAAATTATAAGGAAGGAATACTATGAAGCAGTCAACAAGATTCATTTCCTCCAATAGACTACAACATTATGATGTCATTAATAAAAAAGGCCAGGATATGGGCCAGGTGCAAACATTTGTAATTGACATGGTCGCCGGAAGAATTGCCTTCGTAGTAGTGTCATTCGAAGGCTTTTTGGGTATCAGCGATAAATGGTTTGCCATACCCTGGGCGATACTGAATTGGTCTGTCGATAACAAGAAGTTTATTCTTGATATGCCTAAGGAAGTCCTCGAAAAGGCTCCCGGTATGGACAAAAACAAATGGCCGGATAACATCGATTTTGAAATGGTTGCTGAATCTTACAGTCACTTTGGTGTCGCTCCTTATTGGGATAGTTCGAATCCTAAGGGATAATCCCGTAAATCGGGTGAAGTTGCGATTTGTTAAGTATATTACAAATAAAAAAGAGGTGATGTTATGAAAACTAACATGGAACTAAAGCAAGATGTTATCGCTGAATTGAATTGGGAACCGGCAGTTGTCGGTGGAGTAATAACCCCAAGCATGAATCCGAAAATAGATGTTACAGCGGATGCAGGCGTTGTTACCCTGGAAGGTGAAGTAGACTCCTTTCCCAAGAAATGGGGTGCGGAACAAGCTGCCAGGCGGGTTGCCGGTGTTATAGATGTGATTGACAATATAAAAGTCAAATTGCCCGGTTCTTTTAAGCTATCAGACGAGGAAATCGGACGGGACGCGGTACATGCCATCCGGCTTAACGTTTCTTTACCCCATGACCGCATTGAAGTAAGGGTTCAGGATGCCGCAATCACTTTAATGGGTGAGGTGGATTGGGCATATCAAAGAGAAGCTGCCGAGTCAGCAGTGCGCCACTTGAGAGGTGTGGTATGGGTCAGTAATGAAATAACAATCAATCCGCCATCGGAACCGGTAGAAATCAAAGGTAAAATTGAAAGCGCTTTCCGGCGAAATGCCTTGCTTGATTCACGAGCAATCGGAGTAGAAACCCAAGGCGGTAAAGTGAAGCTAGAAGGTAGCGTGCACTCCTGGGCAGAGAGACAAGAAGCCGAAAGAATAGCGTGGGCAGCTCCCGGTGTATCCCATGTGGAAAATGATCTGAAAGTAAACCAACTCGGGTAATCTCAAGCGATATTTGACCAAAAAATTAATTAAAGGAAGTGCAAAATGGCAAACAAAGTAATAAATATTACCGCTCATTTACCGGCTATACCGGAATGGTTAAAGATCAATAATTCTATCACTTTTCCATTACCGCTAAAGAGTGCGAAGGAACTGGCACAAAAACTCCTAGAGGTTCAGGGTGACGTAGAAATCAAACTTAATTTTGCGAGTGGAAAGAAAACTACCGTGGAAATCAACTGGGATTCGGAGAAGAAAGAGTAATTCATTACAATAGATTCACATGGTTTCCTCTCAATAGAGCACCAGAGCTTCTGGAGGATATAAAAGATGATTCCGCAAAAAAATGTTAAGCCACAAGATAAGCCGATTGTTGTCGATGGGCAAGATGAAACCCAAAAAGGCGCAATCACCGGAGAAACCGCATCATTAGAAGCGCGCCCTAAAGAACTGGAGTCGCGGCCGCGCCGGAACCCCGTTTTGCATTGGGTTTTATCTGTTCTTTCTTTGGTTTCAGTAAAAGTATCAGCGATGCGGGATGGCATAAAAATGTTTTTACAAAAGAAAGTCCACTCCCACAAAAAACTGATAAAGAGTGATAAGATTATCGCTAAAAGCGCGGCACCTGCGTCATTGGAAGCCCGTATCGAAGAGTTAGAGGCGCTGCCGCGCCGGAACCCGATTCTGCATTGGTCGGCATTCGTCATTGCCTTATTTTCATTAATTTTGCTTTCTGTCTGGGTTTTCAGTTCCCGCGGAGTCGTACCCACTGTTTGGATAGTAACTGATGTTGGAATCGGTGTCATTTCCCTTATTGAATTCTTCACCCGCAGCGGATTCCGCTGGGACAGTGGTGCGTATTTACGAACCCACTTTTTTGATTTCGTCGCGATAGTACCGGCGCTGGCGCTTGTCAACCACGGGATAGCTATCGAATTAGTTTGGGTATGGATTATCCTGATTGCACGATTTATCCGCGCAATAGACCGGCTTGGGGGGGATGGGTTCGTACAGCGTAATATCTGGGCACTAATAGAGGGAATTGAGGAAGAGATAACGGATAGGGTGCTCCAACGTATAATTGCCCGTATTCAGGCAGACATGGACCGGGCAAATTTTAGTCACGGAGTTGCCGAAGCCTTCAGAAAAAATAAGTCCGGCGTGTTGCTGCGCGTCCGGGCAGCAACACCCCATGAAGGTGTCGTACCGAGTCTCGCCCATATTGTTGGGCTGGATGCAGCACTAGAACGTGCCGAGGAGCGGACCTATGATGCTGTGGTCGAAATAATCGATAGTGAGGAAGTAGACCATGCTGTTCGGGACGTGGTTAATTCGGTATTTTCTCGTATGCACAATGAGTTAGGGGAAAAGAGTTGGAAACAGAACATCGGGATCCGGCATCACAAGATTGGCGAAAGTCCCCCAGTCTAATCCAGGGAGAAAAATATGTTTAGTAATTCTGCACATAAAGAGCGCAAGAATAAAAGCCATTTCGCCAGGTACCGACAGATTGCGATGGTTTTGGGTAAGTACAGGTTAGAGGAAGTGCTGCAATACGTTGGTATCCGAAACTACAAGCTCGTGGGTTGGATGCTCCGCGGTAATCCCTTCCGGAAAATGGCTTATACCAAACCAGAGCGTGTCCGTATGGCAATAGAGGAATTAGGAACAACTTTCGTGAAACTGGGACAAATCCTTTCGACCCGTGCTGACCTGCTGCCGCCGGAATATACTGAAGAGCTTTCGAAACTCCAAAGTTCTTTGAAACCGCTCCCAATTTCGGTTATGAAAAAGGTAATCAGTGACGATTTGGGCCATCCGGCCGATGAAGTCTTCAGCCATTTTAAACCCGAGCCTGTTGGTGTTGCATCCATTGGACAGGTTTATGCTTGTACAATGATTGACGGCCCGGAGGTAGTGGTAAAAGTGCAAAAGCCCGGCGTACCGGAAACGGTAGAAGAAGATATGCTTATTTTGGGACGGGCGGCGGTATCAGCAACCAAAACCTGGAAAGGAGCACAACAATACGATCTCGTGGGAATTGTCCAGGAAATAGCCGATACCATTCGGACAGAAATGGATTATGTTCAGGAAGGTCATAATGCTGAATACTTCGCCTGGTTCTTTAGAAAAGAACCTACCATTCACATTCCTGCGATTCTGTGGGAATCAACGACAGCAAGAGTAATTACAATGGAACGGATTCCCGGGATAGGTATTCGGGATGTACAGGCGCTGGACAAAGCCGGATTTGACCGTAAAGAACTGGCCAAGCGGAGCGTTGGTATCTGGTTGAAAATGGTTTTTGAGGGTGAGGCGTTTCACGCAGATCCGCATCCGGGAAATCTATTTGTCGAGCCAGACGGGCGGTTAGGACTGGTCGATTTTGGTATGGTTTGCACGGTAGATAACGAGGTACGCTGGCATCTGGCTAACGCGCTCAAAGCCATTCTGGACCGAAATGCCGATATGCTGATAGATGCGCTGATAGAATTAGGGGCCGTTAGTCTGCGTGTAGAAGGATCCCGTGCCCGCCTGCGAAAAGATATGAAATATGTTATGGGCCAGTTCTCGACTACACACTTACTAAAACGCTCGGAAAGTGTCAGTTATAACCTGGAGCAACTCTTTACCATGCTCCGCCGCAATCGTATACAGCTTCCTTCTAATACGTTCCTGCTGTTAAAAACGATAGTCATGGCTCAAAGCCTGGGTAGAGGGCTGGACCCGGAATTTGATATTGCGCCTTTATTACAATCTAGCGTCATACGGGCAATTAGAAAGAGGTATTCTATTGCAGCTGCCCTTCGCCGTGTGCCTGTGGCAACAGCGGAATTGGCGAGTCTGGTTGGGGGATTACCCCAACGGCTCGACAGGATGCTGAAGACAGTGGAGCGTGGTGAGATGCAGGTACGCGCGGATGTTTCCGGCATCGATGCATATGTTCATCAAATGAAAACGATTGTGAACAGAACTGTAATTTTTATTGTGGGCGCGTCAATTGTTATCGCGTTGGCACTATTTTTTATGGGAACCCGCCTGGGACATTAGGAAATTGGCTCAGTATTAATCAGGGGAGGGGAAAATGAAAGAATTACTAAAAAAACAGACAACTTTTATACTATATGGTTTCGTTTTCTGGCTTCCGGTGATATTAGTCATTTATATCGCGATTCTTCTCTTCAGCAATGGCGACAAGGTCGGTAGATTGATTCTAGGTGTTGCAGTACCTAATCAGTATGTATTCGTAGGTTTAGGTTTTATCTTTTGCATATTGGTTATATATTTGTCCGGAATGTTGCTGAAATTGACAAAAGTCGGGAAAGTGCTTTCTAAGATCCCGGTTATAGGACTCTTTTTTGGACAGGGTGAAATAATGACGATTGGCAGACTGAGTAATATGCAAGCCTGCCTTTGCTTACAATCTCCAACCTGTCTTTCTTTCGGTTGGATACTGGCAGAGGAAAAGGTTCAAATAGGTGACGATAAGACCAGTTTTCATTTACTCTGTGTCTATTTTCCAGCCATCCCAACACTGGTTACCGGATCGGTTTTTACACTTAGAAAGAATGCAGTGATGAAACTTGGGAATTCTTCATCCGAAGTACTTAATTTATTGCTTTATGCCTTCCGCAGTCCGGCTGCGCTTAAATATCTACCATGGGAAGATGAATCTCCGGAAGAATTTAAGGAAAGGTCTAAGTTATTCGGACTTAAGTAAAATTCAGAGCGAAATATTCGGCAAATATGTTGTCGAATACAAGGAGTGGGAAATGTTCAAGGAAAAAACTGAAGATAAATCGCGTGAATACTCAGAAAGTATTGTTAACACCCTGCGGGAACCATTAATTGTGCTGGACCAGGACCTTCGGGTGGTCACGGCCAGTCGTTCATTTTTTGAAGTCTTTAAGGTAAATCCTGAAGACACGGTGGGACAGCTTATTTATAATCTGGGCAATAAACAATGGGATATTCCCAAGTTACGGGAACTGTTGGAAACCATTCTTCCTCACCAGGCAACCTTTGACGATTATGAGGTGGAACACGATTTTCCCAGCATTGGCAAACACACGATGCTTTTGAATGCCCGCAGAATCCCTGATCCGCCGGAAAAGCCAAAAGTTATTCTCCTGGCTATCGAAGATATCACCAAGTATAAAAAAATGGAGGAAAGTGATATTGGTTTAGCTGCAATTGTTAATACGTCTGTTGAAGGCATTATCGGGAAAACTTTGGGGGGAAATGTTGTTAGTTGGAACAAAGGCGCAGAAAGGATTTACGGTTATACCGAAAAAGAGATGCAAGGTAAAAATATTTCTCTTTTAGCGCCTCCCGGTTACAAAGAGGAAATAATCGACCAACTTCAAAAGCTGAAAGAAGGTGGATCAATCAAAAACCACGAAACAAAACGCGTCAGGAAAGATGGCGAAATAATAGACATCTCTTTGAGCCTTTCTTCAATTAAGGACAAACAAGGAAATATCTACGGCGTTTCGGCTATTATGCACGATATCACCGAGCAAAAAAAGGTAAATAATGCACTGGTTGTCAGTGAATACTCCGAGAGTATTATCAACACTGTACGTGAGCCTTTAATTGTGCTCGACCAGGATTTAAGGGTAGTCACGGTAAGCCGCTCTTTCTATGAATTCTTCAAGGTAAAACCCGAAGACACGGTAGGACAACTTATTTACGACCTGGGCAATAAACAATGGGATATCCCCAAATTGCGGGAACTGCTGGAAACCATCCTTCCCCAAAAAACAACCTTTGATAACTACGAGGTTGAACACGATTTCGCTACTATTGGCAAGCGCATAATGCTGCTGAATGCCCGGCAAATTCAGAGAGTAATGGGCAAAGAAAGGATTATTTTGCTGGCCATTGAGGATATCACCGAGCGCAGGGAGATAGAAAACGGTCTGGAAAAAACACGGAAAGAACTTGTGGTTATTAAACAATCCGCGGATGAAGCGAGTGATTTTGCAGAAAGCGTCATTAACACCGTACGTGAACCTTTGATTTCATTGGATAAGGATCTCAGGGTAGTTACAGTCAGCCGTTCTTTCTATGAATTCTTCAAGGTGAAGCCTGAAGAGACTGTGGGGCAGCTGATTTATGACTTGGGTAATAAACAATGGAACATACCCAAGCTGCGGGAGCTGCTGGAAACCATCCTTCCGCAGAAAACTTCCTTTGACAATTATGAGGTTGAACATGATTTCGCGACCATTGGCAAGCGCATCATGTTGCTTAATGCCCGGCAGATTCAACAGGCATCAGGCAAAGAACGGATTATTCTCCTCGCGATTGAAGATATTACCGAGCGTAGGGAAATCGAGAATGGTCTGGAAAAAGCCCGCAAAGAACTGGAAGCAATTAAAATATCCGAGGATGAGTCCAGGGAATATGCCGAGAGCATTATCAACACAGTTCGTGAACCATTAATCGCGCTGGATCAGGATTTAAGGGTGGTCTCAGTCAGCCGTTCCTTCTACGAAGTCTTCAAGGTAAAACCCGAAGAGACTGTGGGACAACTTATTTACGACCTGGGCAATAAACAATGGGATATCCCCAAATTACGGGAACTACTGGAAACAATTCTTCCACAAAAAGCAACCTTTGATAACTATGAGGTCGAACATGATTTTGCAGCTATTGGTAGACGTATAATGCTCTTAAATGCCAGGCAAATTCATCGTGTATTGGGAAAGAAGCGTATAATTCTCCTGGCCATCGAGGATATTACTGAACGGAGGGAGATAGAAAACGGTCTGGAGAAAGCTCATGAAGAGTTAAAGGCATTAGCGGCCGAGTTAAAACGCGCTGCCCGGGTAAAATCCGAATTTTTAGCCAATATGTCACATGAACTCAGGACTCCGCTCAACTCTATTAACGGTTTCTCTGAGGTATTATGCGACGAGACTTTTGGGCCGCTGAATGCGAAACAGAAGCAATATGTTAATAATGTATTAACCAGCGGAAAGCATCTTCTCTTGCTCATCAATCAGATTCTCGATATGGCAAAAGTTGAAGCAGGGAAGATGAAGCTGGCATTATCCAGCTTACCTATGAAAAGTTTATTAAAGGATATTTCAATGCTGGTAGCGGATATGGTCAGTAAAAAGAAGATTGAAATGTCGCTTGAAATAGCCGAAGATCTACCTAATATTGAGGCAGATGAGCTCAAGGTAAAAGAGATAATTTACAATCTTGTTTCAAATGCGGTTAAGTTTACTCCCGATGGTGGGAAGATCGGTATGCGTGCGAAGAAAATTGGTTCCGAGATAGAAGTGGTAGTCTGGGATACGGGCGTCGGCATCGCAGCTGAAAATATGGGGAAAATATTTGAAGGGTTTTTCCGCGTCGATACTCCATATTCCAGGGTAACGGAAGGGACGGGACTCGGTTTACCGCTTTCTAAAAAGCTGGTTGAACTGCACGGCGGTAAATTTTCCGTGGAATCGGAAGGGCTGAACAAAGGCACTTCGGTCCGCTTCACTTTGCCAATCGTTTCCAAAAGAGAGGTTCAAGATGAAAAAAGCATTAGTGGTTGATGACAATGTCAATAATCTGACACTGGAAAAAGACCTTTTGGAAGTTGACGGCTTTGAAGTATTTGTATCTGAAAATGCTGCCGACGGCATTGCCATTGCCCTGAAAGAGAAACCGGACATCATACTTATGGACGTGCGACTGCCGGATATGCGCGGTACAGAAGCCGCCAATATATTACGTCAAGACAAAAAGACAAACGACATCCCTATTGTTTTTGTGACTGCTTCTGTAATGGTAGGGGGAATAGAAGAGATAAAAACCATAACTAACAGCGGATTCATAGGCAAGCCGATAAATACACGTACCTTTGCGAAAGAAATCAGGCAATTCATTAAGTGAGTTTTGTGTGTGTGAAACAGCATAACTGATAGGAGAAAAGTATGAAAACCAAGCCAATAATTTTAGTTGTTGATGATATTTCCCAGAATAATGATCTTCTCGAAGCATATCTAGTACCACAGGGCTATGAGGTTATCAAGGCGTTAAGCGGAGAAGAAGCGCTGGAAAAACTTGCTGTTAACCAAATCGATTTGATTCTGCTGGACGTAATGATGCCCGGCATGGACGGTTTTGAGGTTACCCGTAGAATCAGGCAAGATCCTAAAACCCGCCTGATGCCGATAATTTTGGTTACGGCGCTAAAAGAAACGGAGGACCGGATACAAGGAATTAAAGCCGGTTGTGACGATTATATTTCAAAGCCCTTTGATAAAATGGAACTATTAGCCAGGGTCCAGTCTCTTCTCAAGATAAAGGCCTACAACGACCTGATGAGTAATTACCGGAAAGAACTGGAGTCCAATGTAATCAATATGACCCAGGAATTAAAGCAAAGTAATACGACGTTAGATGAGCAAAATGCACGTCTGAGTGCCATCATTAACAGCCCGGAAAATATCCTGATATTTTCATTAAATCGTGAATATCGTTATACCAGTTTTAACGAAAACCATCGAAAAGCAATGAAAAAAGAATGGCAAATTGACATTCAAATCGGTATGAGCTACCCGGAATGTTTAGCCGTTGCGGAGTTGAGAACTGCCGCCATGAGCAGTATGAACCGGGTATTGGCCGGCGAACATTTTATTGAAACGCAATACCAACCAAGGTTAGGTGTCTGGTGGGAGTTTAACTGGAGTCCGATACGAAACAAAGACACAGTGATTGGCTTATCCGTATTTGTTCAGGATATTACAAACCGCAGACATTCTCAGGAATTGTTACGGGGCATCAGAAGAGAATTTTAGTAATTTTCCGGATAATTCTCCCGTATAAATATATTTGATCAGGTAAAAGGCATTGGTATTTATCAATGAAGTTAGTCAATTTATTTGAAAGGCAATTAACGTATTTTATAGGGAAGTAGAAAATGAGTAAATCTAAGATAATGGTCATAGATGATGATGTGAAGTCTTTAGAATTAATGGAAGCAATTCTGGTTCCTAGAGGTTATGAAGTTATTACCACCAACAATCCCCTGCAAGCAGTAGCTCTCATTACGGTAGAAAAACCGGATATTGTACTGCTTGATGTTATGATGCCGGTATTGGACGGCTATTCCGTCTTATCGGAAATCAAGAAAACTAAGCAAATTTCCAATATTCCGGTGGTTATGCTTACCGCTTTGGGGTTTGAGCTGAATAAAGAACTCGCACAAAATCTTGGCGCCGCCGGGTATATAACAAAACCTGTCGAGCTGGCTGAATTAATGCAAACAGTTTCCCGTGTATTGCCGCTATCTAAATGATTAAAAAATATAAGACAAAACATATTAATGAGTAATTCAAAGGTAATCAGCGAATTTGTCAAATTTATTCTTACCGATTGGAAACTAATAATTAAAAGAGCTTTAGAATGAAGGGAAAACCGGTAATTTTAGTTGTCGATGACCATGTGCAAAACATTGAATTGCTGGAAGCCTATCTTATTCCGCAGGGTTATGAAATTATCAGGGCGGGAAACGGAAAAGATGCACTGACTATAGTTGCAGGCAATGAAATTGATCTGATGTTGCTTGATGTCATGATGCCCGGCATGGATGGTTTTGAAGTTATCCGCAGAGTCAGACAAGGTGAAAAAACTCGTTTATTGCCCATAATTTTAGTGACAGCCTTACAGGAAAAAGAAGACAGAATAAAAGGAATTGAGGCCGGTTGTGATGATTTTATTTCCAAACCTGTGGATAAAATGGAACTCCTGGCCCGGGTTCGTTCTCTTTTAAAGGTCAAAGCCTATAATGACTTGATGCTCAATTACCGGACAGAGCTGGAGTCCGAAGTAACAGACAGAACGGAACAATTAAAGAGAGCCTTAGTAAGAATAAAAACAGCCTCTCTGGATACAATATACCGACTGTCGATGGCGTCCGAATACAAAGATGAGGAAACCGGTGCTCATATCAAGCGTATGAGCCGTTATTCAGCTGCTGTGGCCCGTAGCATTGGATTGGATGAAAATACAACTGAAACGATTCTTTATGCGGCACCAATGCACGATTTGGGGAAGATAGGTATACCCGACCAGATATTAATGAAACCTACCAAACTTGACTCGACAGAGTGGAAAATCATGAAAATGCATACGGTCATTGGCGCTAAAATCCTCCAGGGTTCTGACGCAGAATTTATTCAACTTGGCGAGACAATCGCTCATTCCCATCACGAGAAGTGGGATGGAAGCGGTTATCCAAATGGTGAAAAAGGGAAGGAGATATCGATTGCCGGCCGTATCGTGGCAGTAGCTGATGTGTTTGATGCCTTGACTTCCAAACGGCCATATAAAGAGCCGTTTCCGATAGAGAAGTCCCTGGCCATTGTGAAGGAAGCACGGGGAACCCATTTTGACCCGGATGTCGTAGATGCTTTCTTTGCCATTCAGGATGAGATACTCGATATTAAAAAACAGTATGATGAAGAAAATCAGAATATCATTGACTTCCCTGATATAAAAGCTTTACTTACACAATACAATCTTTCAGATACAAATAAGGCAGTTACCACGAACCACACAAAAAAAGAAGGGACGTGACTTTTATGCGCTTTTTGTATCAGGAATGACGAATGATCAAACAAATGGAACACTGGAACGCCGATTTACAGAAAACAAAGGATGTTCTGCTTAAAGTCTCAATTGTGCAGACGATAATCCGCACAATAAGGGAATCAGGTAATCATGATGCCGGACAAAGGGCTGCCGGCGTAGCTTATTACGCAATTATCTCTATATTTCCCTTGCTTTTAGGGCTCATCGCGGTTTTTGGGTTTTTCTTACCGTCAATAAATCTACAAAATGCTCTTTTGAATTTTGTCGGCAATAATATCCCGGGTGCTACCAACATTTTAAAGGAAAATATTGCCGGTATTATCAGATTACGGGGTGTCATGAGCATTCTCAGCATTGTAATCCTTTTTTGGGGAGCCAGTGCGCTGTTCGGTTCCATAAGTCTGGCAATTAACCGCGCCTGGAATATTACTAAATACCGACATTTATATATTAGAAAAGCAAGTGAGATCGGAATGGTATTTGGAACAGGGATTCTATTTTTGCTCTCACTGGGAGCAAGCACTTTCATAACATTTATGGATAATACCTTGAATCTACCTGATCTTAATATGACCATAATTTACACCGGCGCTAAACTAATAGCTTTCTTGCTTATACTCACGATCTTCTTATTCCTCTATAAATTTGTCCCGAACACAAAGACCCGCTGGCGTGATATCTGGCCGGGAGCGCTATTAGCGGCTTTCTTTTTTGAAATCGCCAGGACGCTGTTCATTTTCTACCTCGAGCATTTCGCCAATTACCAACTAATTTACGGCACTATTTCTTCTTTTATTGTCCTACTTGTCTGGATTTATTATTCGGCATTTATTTTAATTCTGGGAGCAGAATTTACTTTCCAATATAGTCGCACGAGGTATTCAGTGACTACAGATAACAGCACAAATAAATAAAAGGAGGCAATATGGGAGTTTTATTAATTATCGGTATTATTCTTTTAGTCTTGTGGTTACTGGGATTCATTTTCTTTAAAAGCATCGGCGCTCTGATCCATATCGCATTGATCATCGCAGTAATTTTAATCATTATCTGGTTGTTGAGAGCCGTGTTTAAGCTATTTTAGTTGTTAGCGCTCTTTTTAATATGCCTTTAGGTATAAGGTTAGTTGGGTTAGCATTACAACAAACCAGAGGAGGTAAAATTGAAGAAATTTATTCTTTCCGATTTACATATCGGACATAAAGATGCCCAATATGATGCGATGGATCAAACAATAGCTTATATTCAACAGGAGGCTAGAGTCGGTGATGAAATCTGGGGACTTGGAGATTGGTTCCATATGTATGAAAACGGCTTTGAACATTGTCTACAACACCCGATGACACAGAAATTTCGTGACCTAGCCGGACAAATTCCAACCAAGCTTTTACCCGGGAATCATGACCATGAACTGGAAAAATATCGCGATAATCCCAATCTCGATAATCCCGTTAGTCCAATCAAATTAATAAAACCATTTATGGCAGATGGCATCTGGTATTGTCATGGGCATGAATACGACCCTTCTGTTCAATATATTCCCCATCAATTGATGTGGTTATGGAATCATCTGCCGCAAAAAAAGATCACTCCCGGTAATCTTAAAATGAACTTTATCACGGAACGATATATGATGCTGGTTTATCTGGTGCAATCAAGGGCTTTAATCAATCTTCAACAAAAAGTGAAGAAGGAACACCAGGAATGTAAAGGAATTGTTTTTGGCCATACCCATTTACCTCTTTTTCAAAGGTCTCCGGAATTATTGTTTTTGCTTAATGACGGAGATATGAGACACAGTGCGACTTTTACCATAGAAGATGATATTGAGTTCCGTCAGATGACATGGAACTCGGAACAGTCCCGGTGGAGTGTAATACCAATTCAAAAACCATAAGACAGAATAAAAGTCCGACGATAATATATGTGTAAAAGTTGATTCAATAAGGAGGTGAGAAGCTTGGAAAATACGGGTCAAAAACGTAAAGGCGGCGTGCTCAGACATTTGAGGAATGTATTCCTGGCCGGAATCCTCACCGCAATCCCGTTAGTAGCTACCTATTTTGTATTAAAATTTCTTTTCGTATCGCTCGACGGTATCTTCCAACCAATCATCAAGGTCATCTTAGGGCATACGCTACCCGGAGTGGGGTTAGTAGCCCTTATTATTTTAGTCTACCTGTTAGGTCTCATCGCAACCAATGTGATTGGTAAAAGTCTAATCCGGTGGTTTGACGCCGGCATGTCCCGAACACCGGTAATCAAGTACATTTATACTGCCACAAGACAGGTTGTAGACTCTTTTCGCAAACTTCAGGGAGTGCCTTTCAAGAAGGTGGTGATTGTTGAATTTCCCAAGGTAAACATGTATTCTTTAGCTTTTGTCACCGGTAAACCTGTCGATTTCAAAGGGGAAAAGAAGATTCCGATTTTTATTCCGCACACCCCCAATCCGATGACCGGGTTTCTAGTACTGCTGTCTCAAGAACAAATAATTGATACGGAGATGACGATTGAAGATGCGATGAAAATGATACTTTCAGGCGGGCTCCTGTCACCGGAAACAATCGGGTAAGATAAAAAACTCGAATGATAAATGATAAGTGATTGGAATTCTTACTAGTTTAGTGATGTCAGAGAGGGGAACATAGGAAATTTATGAAAATGCAAAGCCCGCTTAAAAATAAGGGATCCCACACCACATTTATCGCGATATTAGTAATGCTGGTATGCCTGGCGGTAATAATAGCGACCGTTGAGCTAGCTAAAATATCCGGTTTTAGTTTTATTGCCGACCACCGTAACGCTATCGTTAGTGTCGAATTGACTGTCTTCGTAATAACACTGGTGGAAGTAATTGGTCGGGCAGTTGTAGCCAGTTTCCGCAGACGCGGCATCGAACCTGTCGGCCAGAGTATCCGCACAATTATCCGGGGGGCGGTCTATATCGTACTTACTGTCGCAATTATTTCCACGCTGCTGTCGAATCCAGCCCTGGCGATAAGTCTCGGTACCGTGATGGGCGTGATTATTGGTTTTGCAACCCAGAACCTGATAAGTAATGTGGTATCCGGGATGATACTCGCGATTGTACGGCCGGTACAAATCGGCGATGAGATAACGATAACCGGCTCTACCGGTACCGTAAAAGAGATTGCTCTTATTTACACAATACTTGATACCAAGGACCGTTTGTATTACGTACCCAGTATTGTGATGTTTACCAATGTCGTAATGAAAAATAAAAAACCGGAAGAGATAATTCCATAGACCTTACACAGGTGACAGGAGAAAGAAAATGACTGACGGCGAAAATAAAGAACTGATTCAAGTCATGAAACGTATCGAAAAGCAGTTAAGCGATATAAAAGATGATTTAGCTGATATTAAGAGACAAATGCCCAAAGTCCCTTATTACGGAGACTTATTAGAGGACATAGTAAAAGCTGTTGAAAATATACATAAATAAATAATTAATTCCGGATTATCATTCAATTTCTATTATTGTACAGGCAGAAGATCGACCCAGTCCCAGTGATACACCGTACCGGGGTGTTTCGATTTCACATATTCGTAGGCAACATGATATGTTATCCCGTACTTGCGGGCATAATAAACCATCGCCAGGAAAGGAGTGCGGTCGATTCCCCATACGCAATGAACGAGAGTTCTGGCGCCATGTTCCGAAAGAATACCAAGGAGATTCGCGTGGGTTATTACACTCTCCGAAATCGGCACCATGGGAAAATGTGTAAAGCATAATCTGGCGTCAAGAATAAGATCGACATCCTTTTTAAGGAGGGCGACAACTTCCTCAGCATCAAGTATTGAACCGACTGCAATATTATTGTCTATCCAGTCCATTGTAAGCCCTCCTCACTCAATAATCCTTAGTTTTAAACGTTTATTTCAACATAGGTCCACAATTGATTTTAATTCCGTTTCGTTTCATTAACTACCGTACCCAATGATGTATCTCCAAACGTAAAAGCCGGGCTGACGGTACCCGCAACACTAACTTTAACGCCTTTCACCGGAGGTTCCTTACCGGTCACAACCCAGATATTTCCGGAACCATCATTGACCTGGTATGCCCCGCGTCCGGTAACATCGTTCCATAACGTATTCCCCACATACCCGCTGATATTGACTGTCCTACCATTATACCGGTCAGAGTTTGATGTGATGTCGGTAATTTTATCCATTTTAATACACCCGGATATGGATAAAGCCATCATTAAAATAAAGGCCGCTAAGATAATAAAATATAATCGTTTCACTATGAACCTCCCGCCTGGGTTAATAAATCATTCTTTTTAATCAGGCTGATTATACACTATATTTGAGTTCAAAGCAGGACTATTCAAGAAAATCAGTCAGTTCTGCCAGTCAAAGCATAGTTGAAAATCGTTGTATCAGGTATAAATGAACTCCTTAGTTTCCACCAATCTAAAATAGGCTCGATTTTCGACTCGAGTCAACGGCATCTTTCATCATTCTTACGATGTAGCTTAAAAATTTAGACGGAGAGTATCTTAGTGAAAATTTAAAATATAAAAAACAAGTTCATTTTTCCTTGGTTCTACATTTCAAGCATTATTTTGACATTTTCCCCGGTTTTTTGCGCGGCAAATGCCTGAAGCACACCGGCCAGCGGATAAACGGTAATCAACGGTTTTAAATCCAACTTGGGCAGCATTTGCAGCGCCTTGGGGAATGCGTACGGAGAAGACCGCACATCGCGGATTGTAAGGTCTCTTGAATGCATGTAATATATCGGGACTCCCACGTCGAAATTCGGAGGATATGTTCCCACCCAAACGATTGTTCCGCCGGATTCTGCCAGTAAAATCAATTGCCTTGCTACATCGGTATCGCCACTCACTTCAAAGCAGACACTGTAACCTCTGCCGTCGGTAAATTCGTTAGATATTTCCAGCAGGTTTTCATGAATCGGGTCGACAACCATATCAGCCCCGAGTTGTTTTGCCAATTTTCTTTTTTCGGGTGACCGTGTTGAGAGCAGCACTTTCGAAGCTCCTGCTTTGATAGCCAGCTGTAGTATCAGTAAGCCGATGGGCCCGCCGCCGGTAATTATAACGGTGTCCCCGATATTAATTTTTGCGGTATCAAGCGCGCGAACAGCGATGGCTGC
>Ga0182027_10004764_pt1 | contig 20878 bp, 21 predicted proteins | sample 712E1DmetaG_FD_121300 | JGI IMG/M metagenome (GOLD analysis project Ga0182027, IMG submission 121300) | Permafrost microbial communities from Stordalen Mire, Sweden - 712E1D metaG (Illumina Assembly) | ecosystem: Environmental > Terrestrial > Soil > Wetlands > Permafrost | place: Sweden...
AGCCGTCAGCCTGAAGCGCCGGCTAATAAGCTGAAAGCTGAAAGCTGATGGCTGAAAGCTTTCTTAACCCATGACCACTGTCTTTATCGTTTCGGCGCCCTCGGGGTCGGGGAAATCCACGCTGGTGGCGCGCCTGCTCGCCGCCGACCCGAGCCTCATGTTCTCCGTCTCCTACACCACCCGCCAGCCCCGCGGACACGAGGTGGACGGCCACAGCTACCGCTTCGTCTCGCGGACGGAGTTCGAGGCCATGATCGCGCGCGACGAATTCCTCGAATGGGCTGAGGTGTTTGGCAATTATTACGGCACCCACCAGGGCGTTCTGGAACAGGCCCAAGCCCAGGGGAAAGACTTGGTGCTCGACATAGACGTGCAAGGTGCGAGACAATTGAAGATTAAGGTTCCCGAGGCGGTTACCATTTTCGTCCTGGCGCCCTCGCGTCAAATCCTGGAACAGCGCCTGCGGGCGCGGGGTGAAGACCGGGAAGATGTGATCGCCCGGCGGTTGCGGGACGCCGCCGAGGAGATCCGCAGATACAAGGCTTACGATTACGTTCTGATTAATCGGGACCTGGCCAAGTCCGACGCCACCCTCGGCGCCATCGTAAAGGCGGAGAGGGTAAGGCGGATCAGGATGGAGGACCGGATCAGGCCCATTCTGGACACGTTTGAAGTTTGAAAAGGCATCGAGATTTATGGCTGACAAAGCTCCACGAAATAACGCCCACTGCACCATCCCCGACGACGCGGAACAGAGCACCTACCGCTTCATCATCGTAGCGGCCAAGCGGGCCCGCCAACTGCAAGCCGGCGCGCGGCCGGTGCTGCCCACCTCGTCGAAGAAGCCCACGATCATCGCCATGGAAGAGGTGCGGCGCGGTCTGGTGAAGTACAGCCTCACCGGCGATGCGCCCGAACTGTTGCCGGCGGAGGCCGTGGCGTAAAGGGGGGCGGGCCGGGGCGCCCACGTTTCTTGTGGGCCCGCCTGCCTTCTTTATGAAGATCCTCCTCGGCGTCGGCGGCGGAATCGCGGCCTACAAGGCCGCCGAGTTGGCGCGCCTGCTGATGCAGCAGGGCCACGAAGTGCGGGCCGTCATGACGGACGCGGCCCAGGAATTTGTCCGCCCCCTGACTTTCTCCGCCCTCACCGGGCGCAAGACCCTCACCGACTTGTTCGCCGTAGAAAGCGCCATCGAGCACATCGCCGTCGCCCAGGAGCACGCGCTGCTGGTGATCGCTCCGGCCACGGCCGATCTGATGGCCAGGCTGGCGCACGGCTTGGCTGACGATTTCCTGACCGCCCTCTATCTGGCGTTCACCGGGCCCGTGGTACTGGCGCCCGCCATGAATGCGAACATGTGGTCGCACCCCGCCACCCAGGCCAACCTCGAGACCCTGCGCGGGCGGGGCCACCGCATCGTCGAACCGGACAGCGGATACCTGGCCTGCGGGATGACCGGGCCCGGCCGTCTGGCCAGTCCGGAAGCCATCGCCGAGGCCATCGGCCGCGAGCTTTCCCGCCGCCGGGACCTCGAAGGCGAAACGGTCTTGATCACCGCCGGTCCCACTCAGGAACCGCTCGACCCGGTGCGCTTTATTTCCAATCGTTCCAGCGGCAAAATGGGCTATGCGTTGGCCGAAGCCGCCATCGCCCGCGGCGCGCGCGTCATTCTCATATCCGGGCCGGTGCGCTTGCCGCCTCCCCGCGGCGCCGAAACCATTGCCGTCCGCACGGCGGCGGAGATGCGCGACAAGGTGCTTGAGAACTTCGCTTCCGCCGGCATCGTGATCAAGGCGGCCGCGGTGGCCGATTTCCATCTCGCCAAAGTCCCCGGCCAGAAAGTCAAGAAGACCGCCGCGCGCCTCTCGCTCGAACTCGATCCCACCCCCGACATCCTCTCCGAGTTGGGCCGCAACAAGGGCGGACGCCTGCTCATCGGCTTCGCGGCGGAGACCCAGGACGTGCAGACCTAGGCCCGCCGCAAACTCGAATCCAAGAACTGCGACATGATCGTCGGCAACCTCGTGGGCGGCCCCGAAACCGGGTTCGATTCGGACGAAAACGAGGTGGTTCTGGTGATGCGGACGGGCCTTCCGGTCCGCTTGCCGCGCGCCCCCAAACGTGAGATCGCGGAGCGCATTTTCGATGAGGCGCTGAAGCTGCGATTGACCCTCGATGGACGCTGAACGGCTTCGACAATACCTGGAGTATTACCAGGACCTGGGCATCGGCACGCTCTACCGGCGGGAAGCGGCGGGCGTCGGCGCCTGTCCCGCGCTGCCGCGAAGTGGGGCAGCCGCTTCCGTCTGCCAACCCGCGGCGCCGGCCCCCGAAACCCTGCCCCAAATCCGCGCCGATCTCGGCGATTGCAAACGCTGCCCCTTGCACGAAGGCCGCCACCAGCTCGTCTTCGGCGTCGGCGACGAGCATGCCCCGCTGGTTTTTGTCGGCGAGGGACCCGGCGCCGACGAGGACGAACAGGGCATCCCGTTCGTGGGCCGCGCCGGACAATTGCTCACCCAGATGATCGAGAATACCGCCAGGAAAGAGGGCATTCCCATCGAGCGGGCCGACGTTTATATCTGCAACGTCGTGAAGTGCCGTCCGCCCGGCAACCGCACTCCCGAACCGGATGAGATGGAGATTTGCGGCCAGTTTTTGTACCGGCAAATCCTCGCCATCCGGCCCAAGGCTCTTTGCGCCCTGGGAGGCACCGCCGCGCGGGCCCTTCTCGGGCACAAGGAAGGCGTCACCAAGATGCGCGGTAAGTGGTTCCAATGGAAGGATATACCAGTCATGGTGACGTACCACCCCTCGTATCTGCTGCGGCCTTACAACCAGGACGCCAAGCGCGAAGCCTGGGAGGACCTTAAAAAGGTCCTGCATTACGTTTACGATTGAGAATCCGGGCGGTCGGGATGTTACACTACATCTTTCGCGCTTAAGAATGCTGCTCGCCAGAGAATTCGTCGCCTACCTCTCCCGACAACTCGTCAAGAAGCTGACCGCCGGCGTCATGGAGACCACCGCGCCCGACGTTGTCGCGCAAAAAACCGCCGACGTCATCACCGAAGAGTTGGCCGTCGAAGACCGGCTCAACGACGAGGTGCGGGACCTGCTCAGCCAATACAGCGAGTACATGCGCCGCGAAGGCGTGAGCTATCAGGACATGTTCCGCAAAGCCAAGAACACCCTGATCTCTCAGCGTAAGGTGGTTCGCGCCTCGGGCCGCGATACCGGCGACAACATGAAGCTCTCGCGGGACAAGCTCACGCAAATCTCGCACAAGCTTGTCGAGATGTACCGCAAGTGCCGCGAACTGCGCCTGAAGAACAAGGATACCAACGCCGTCCGCCTGGAGATCCTGCGCTTCATGACCGAGTTGCTGGTGGCCGAGGAGAAGGTGGACCGCGCCTCCCGCGACAAGGTCCGCACCCAGAAGCGCGACATCCCCGAAGGCAGCGAGGAATGGGACCTCCTGCAGCGGCGCTATTACGCCGAGGAACTAAAAAAGCTAGGCATCGACCTGGCGAAGTAGCCTGGCCGAACAGACTCTTCACCGCCGAGACGCAGAGACGCAGAGTTCTGAAAAGGTTTTTCTTCTCCGCGTCTCGGCGGTGTGTTCCAGTTCTTACCGCTTGTATCCGATCATCCGCAGAAATCCATGCCGTTTTTCCGCGTCTTCGGCGGTCTCCACGCCCTTCGGCGGGAAGCCGTCGATCACCCCCAGCACGCCGCGCCCCTGCTCGCTTTCCACTACCACCGCCTGTACGGGGTTGGCCGTGGCGCAGAAGATCGAGCAAACCTCGGGCACTTCCCGTATGCGGCCCAGCACGTTGATGGGGAAGCCGTCGCGCATCGCCACCACGAAAATGTGGCCGGCCCCGACCACCGCGGCGTTGCGCGCGGCCACGGCCTTGAGTTCCTCGTCGTTCCCGTCTACCCGCGTCAGGCACGGGCCGGAGGCCTCGTTGAACGCGATTCCGAATTTCATCTGGGGGGCGGCGTTGACCACCGCCTCGTAAATATCCTCGACGGATTTGATAAAGTGGGTCTGGCCGAGTATCAAGTTCCCGCCCTCGGGAATTTCGAGCGGCGTAAGTTTCAGTTCCATGGGAACCATTAGGATAACCTAAGATAACCCGGGATTACGCGGCCGTTTGACTTGGTATCATAGGCTCTGTACAATGAAGCGATTACCGGTAGTGTATGTCCGATAACAGCGCGCCTGTGAAGGGGCTCCCATCGTTGGCGGCGAGCAACGGCAAAGTCAAGATCCGAATCGTGGTGGCTGACGACCATCCGATATTCCGTGACGGGCTTTGCAAGCTCCTCGCCCTGGAAGAAGATTTCGAAGTCGTCGCTCAAGCCCAGGACGGGCGGCAGGTCCTCGAAGTCTTACAGCAGTTCGAGCCTGACATCCTCCTGCTGGACCTCAAGATGCCGGGGTTGGACGGCTTGGCCACTCTGCAACGCCTGCAGGCGGTCAAGAACAAAACTCGCGTCATTGTTCTCACCGCTTCCGACGACAAGAACGAATTCGTGCAGGCCATGAAGCTGGGCACGTCCGGAATCGTTCTGAAGCAGACCGCCACCGAATTGCTCATCAAGAGCATTCGCAAGGTGCATGCCGGAGAGATCTGGCTGGATTCGCACACCACCCAGGCCGTGATCCGCCAGTTCGTCGCCAACGACGAGCCGGCGCAGGCCGCCGCCCCGGCCACCGCTCCCATGCGCGACCGCGAACGCTCGCCCTTGAGCCAGCGCGAGCGGGAGATCGTATCGCTGGTGGCGCAGGGCTTCAAGAACAAGGAAATGGCGGAGAAGATGTTCATCAGCGAGCAGACGGTCAAGAACCATCTGCACAACATCTTCGACAAGCTGGGCGTTTCCGACCGCCTGGAACTGGCGCTCTACGCCATCCACAACAACCTTCACACGGGAAGATAGCCGGCGGCGCTTCCCCGTGAGATCGCGCTACTCCCAGGCCCGTTTCGGAACGCCGCGGTCGCGGTCCTTCACGCGGTCGTAGAGATAAAAGGCGGATACCGTGCCCAGCGAATCGTTGTAGTAGCTGTTTTCGCCCAGACCCTCTTTCAGGTCTTCCTCGAACTCGTGCAACGCCTTCAATTCGTCGGCCGTGGCGGGCTGTCGCTGGCCCGAAGGCGTTTGGAAAAACTTCTGGAATCCGCCGTCCACCAGCGCGCCGATGTCCGCACCCATCGTCATCCCGGCGCGGCCGGCGTCCCGAACCGCCCCGCCTTCTTCCTTCAGGTCGATGGCGCAGCCCTCGCGCGCGACGCGGACCCATCCGCCCGCCACGGGAACGGCTGTAAACGCAGCCTTCTTCAAAGCCTCCAGCCGCTCCCCGAATGTGGGAGCCGTAAGACGCTTTCGGCGAAAGAACATGTCTCCATTATAGGCGGTGGGGCGTTCGCCCCCAGACCGCGGCTTCCCCTCTGGGGTGAAATGTGAGACGCTGAATTCGGAATGCCCGCCATCGGACGGGCGGAAACGCGTTCTATGCTTCCCGATTTTCTGCTGCCGGAAACTACCATCCGCGAGGGCGGCGCCGGGCCCGTTCTGAGCTTCGGCGGCCGCGCGGGCGACCCGCTGCTGATCACCCTCGGAATCACGCGGATTATCGAACAACAAAGTCTCGATATCTCAATCTGGGGGTCGGCTGGCGGATCCGATTGGGGCGCCAAGCCGCTGGCGGCGTTCCCCCAGAAGTTCTACTGCGGCGCATACCAGATCGTGCTCGACCTGTCCGCGCATCCCGAGGTGACCCACCTCCGCGCGCAGTGGCAGGCTCGCCGCTGGGGCAAAGGCGATTCCCGGCCCCTGTTCTCCGTCTATATATTCACGCAGTCGATGGCCGATGAAGCCGCCGCCGTTGCCGCGCCGGCCTAGCGGCATCCCCCTACCGCGCCTGCTTGTGCATCTCGAGCAGCATCACCAGCGGCGTCCGCGCCACGATTCCGTGTTGCAGTTTGGGCGGCATTTGGACGAAGCATCCCGCCTTCACCTCCCGTACGTCCTCGCCCAGGGTCAACTGCGCTTCGCCGCGTACGATGTATAGCGTGGCGGCCATGGGCGCGGTATGCGCGGAAAGCTCCTGGCCCGGCGCGAAACCGAAGATCACCACTTTCAAATTGTCGTCGTTGTGCAGCGTGCGGCTGAGGATGCCATTTTCGGGGATCTGCGCTTCCTCCGTCAAATCGGCGCAAAACGTGTAGTTGTCGGCCATGCTTCCAGTATGGCGCGCGCCGCCCGCTTGGCGATGATATCTTGGAAATACAGGCTGGGTTCAATCATGATAGCTCGCCAGGAAGCGCTCGATTTGTTTCGTTCCGACGACCTCGTCGGGATCGGCATGGAGGCCGATGCCGTGCGCCGCCGCTGGCACCCCGAAGGCATCGTCTCCTATATCGTCGACCGCAACATCAACTACACCAACTTCTGCACCGAGTACTGCACGTTCTGCGCCTTCTACCGGCCCATGGGGCACGCCGAGGGCTACATTCTGCCCCAGGAGACCATCTTCCAGAAGATCCAGGAGACCATCGACCTGGGCGGCACCGGCGTGCTGATGCAGGGCGGGCTGCACCCCGATCTCAAGATCGAATGGTACGAGGACCTCTTCCGCGGCATTAAGAAGCGCTTCGCCATCCACCTGCACTGCCTCTCGGCGCCGGAGGTGGGGAACATCGCCGAGGTGAGCGGCCTGAGCCTGCGCGATACCATCCGCCGCCTGATGGATGCCGGCCTCGATTCCATTCCTGGCGGTGGGGCTGAGATCCTGGACGACGCGGCCCGCCACCGCATCAGCCGTCTGAAATGCTCCACCCAGGAGTGGATGGACGTGCACCGCACCGCCCACCAATTGGGCATGCGCACCACCGCCACCATGATGTTCGGCTGCGGCGAAACCATCGAGCAGCGCCTGAACCATCTGGAGCTGGTGCGCAATCTTCAGGAGGAAACCGGCGGCTTCACGGCCTTCATCCCGTGGACTTTCCAGCGCGAGAACACGCCGCTCGGACGCTTCGTCAAGGAAGAAGCCACGGCCGTCGAGTACCTGCAAACCCTCGCCATCGCGCGCATCTATCTCGCGAACTTCGAGAATGTGCAATCGTCCTGGGTCACGCAGGGCCTCAAGACCTGCCAGTTGGGCCTGCGTTTCGGCGGCAACGACGTGGGCAGCATCATGATCGAGGAGAACGTGGTGGCCGCCGCCGGCGCGCACCATAGCAGCACGGAAGAGGAACTGCGCCGCATCATCCGCGACGCCGGCTTCATTCCCAAGCAGAGGGACACGCTCTATCGGACGTACTTTCTGAATTGAGCCGCCCGGTGTGGCACCATATCAATGTGGGGGCGTAGCTCAGCCGGATAGAGCAACGGCCTTCTAAGCCGTAGGTCGGGCGTTCGAGTCGCCCCGCCCCTACCACAAATAGCCTTCAGCCTTCAGCCTTCAGCTAAGGAAAACCGCCCGAAGGCCGATCGCAAAAAAGCTGAAGGCTGCCATCGCAGGGTGTCGGAGGCGGTTCCTTGCCCCGGCCACGAAACCTACTTCCCGTCGCTGTAGAAGTGCGGATAGAGATCGCGCTCCGGAATATATCGCAGGGCCTGACGGAAGATCGCTTTGAGCGTTCCCTTGTCGATATCGCCGTGCAGGGGGATAGTGAGGGATTGGCGGCCGCCCGCGAAGAGCTGACGACGGATCTTGACGTGGCTGCCTTCCTGGTCGATTTTCACGAAGCCGAACTTCGCGAAGATCTTGAGGACGTCCTGGCCGGACAGCGTCCTAAGCTTTGGCATGCACGAGAGGTTCAAGTTCGAAGGAAGCGAGCACCGACGGGTTTTCCGCAAGATCAAGCTCCGCAAGGTCCTCGTCCTTGAGATGAAGGGCGATTGCTTCTCTAATATTCTCGGTCAGCTCATCGAGCGTTTTGCCCTGGGTCACAACAGGAAGGTCCAAGCACTCGGCAACATACTGTTTGTCGCCTTTAGAAATGCGGACCTGAATGATCTTCTTCATGGTTGGACCTTCGTAAACGGATGCGCTCCGCTATTAATGGTAACGCATTGAAACGAGGCGCACGAAGGCCCGCGGCAGTTCCGCGCCCTCACTCCTCCCGCAGCGCCACCATGCAGTCCACGGCCAAGGCGCGGCGCAGTGGCGCATAGACCGCCGCCGGCGAAACCGCCAGAATCGCCAGAGCCGCTAGCGCCAGCGTCCATGGATCGCGCGCGTGGACCTCGAACAGCAGGATTTCGAGGAAGCGGGCGAGCCCCAGACTGGCCGCCAGTCCGATGCCCAGTCCCACCGCCACCGGCGCCATGCTCTGCCACAGCACCAGCTTGCCGATCTGCGGCGGACGCGCGCCAATAGCCACGCGGATGCCAATCTCGCGCGCCCGCGACGCCACCACGTTCGAGAGCACGCTGTAGATGCCCGCCAGCGCCAGCAGCAGCGCCAGCCCCGCGAATACCGCCAGCAGCAGGGTGTTGAACCTGCGCTGCGATTGCCAATCGTCCACCCAGTGGTCGAGCGGCCAAAGCGTATCGACTTTGAGTTCGCGGTCCAAGCCGTACACCGTATTGCGAATGCCGCTCGCCACGGCCGCGGCCGCCCCGTTGGCGCGCACCACCAGCGACGCGCTGCCGTGGCGCAGGCTGGGCCGGAAAATCTGCGGCCGCGCGCCATTTTCGGGGCCCATCGCGCGGTAGTCCGCCGCCATGCCCACAATCCGGCATCCGTGCGCCTTGTCCCCATCGAGCAGCCGCTGCCCGATGGGGCTTTCGCCTTGGAAGAACTTGCGCGCGAACGCCTGGTTCACGATGCACACGCCATCGCCGCCTTTCGGGCCTTCGGCCGCCCTTTCGGTGGTTTCGAGGTCCGCATCCGTGAAGCCGCGTCCGGCCAGCAGCGGCAGCCGCAGCAGCGTCAAATAGTTCGGGCTGCCGCTGGCGAAATCGGCGATGGGCAGAGCGTTCATCGACGGATCGGGCCGGCCCGCGATAGAGAAATTGGAGGCCGAGACGCGGTGCAGCGGCAGGTTGTCGGTCAACGCGGCGTCGCTTACGCCGGGAAGGTTGCGTACGCGCTCCAGCAGGCTCCTGAAGAACCTCGACTGGCTGGCGCCATCGGGGTAGCGCTTCTCCGGCAAGGCGACATCGGCCGCGGTCAGGTGCGCGGTTTGGAAGCCGATGCCGGTCGAGACCAGGTTCTGAAAGCTGCGGATCATCAGGCTCGCGCCCGTGAGCAGCACCATCGCCAGAGCCACTTCGGCCGCGATCAGAAGCTGGCTGGCCCGCTTGCGTCCGGCCGAGGCGCCCCAGCCGCCGCCCGCCCGCAAGGCGCCTTGGAGATCGGTTCGGGACGCCGCCATCGCCGGCAGCAGGCCGAATAGAACGGCCGTGACAATGGCGGCCGCGCACGCAAACGCGAACACCGCGCCATCCATCTCGATCAGTTCCGGATTCTGAATGTCGGGCGGCTTGAGCGCCAGGATCAACTCGATCGACCAGTGCGCGAATGCCAGGCCCAGCAGCGCGCCGGCCCCCGATATCAATAGGGATTCCGCCAAAACGTTGGCCGCGATCCGCGCCCGGCCCGCTCCCAGGGCGAGCCGGATGGCCATCTCGCGGGAACGCATGGCGGCCCGCATCAGCGTCAAATTGGCCAGGTTTGCGCATGCGATCAAAAGCAGGCAGAATACCGCCGCTTGAAGCACCCAGAGCGCCCGCTGCAGTGTGGGGGATGCCCCTTCCACCGCGAACGACGTGATGGCCACGCTCCAGCCCTCGTCGAGTTTCGGATCGGATTTCGCCAGATTTTGGGCAATGCCGCTCATCTCGGCGCGCGCTTGCGCCATCGATGCGCCGGGCTTCAGCCGCGCCACCACCAGCAGTTGCCGCGCGGCGTCGTCCTCCGGCGTCTTGAAGAGCCCCGAGAGCGGGACCCATACGTCCGGTTTGAGCTGCTCCTCTCCTTCATCCGTCGAAGGCAGGTGAAACCGCGGCGGCAGCACGCCGATTACGGTGTAGACGGAGTCGCCCAGCGTGAGGGAAGCTCCCAAGGCGCTGGCCGCGCGATGGAAGCGGCGTTCGAAGTATTCGTCGCCGATTACCGCCACCAGTCCGCTGCCGGCGCGTTCCTCCTCCGCTCCGAACAAGCGGCCCAGGCGGGCGTGCGCTCCCATCGTTGGGAACAGATCGGCCGCTCCGTAGCCCACCGCCACCGGCTGGGTTTCGCCGTTTACGGTCTCGTTGAGCGACGCCTGATGGAAAGCCGCCATGCCCGTGAACACCGTGTTGCGGCGCTTCCATTCGTCATAGTTGCGGCGCGCCGCCTGGATGCGCGCGAACAGCGGGTCCGAGGCGGTGGGGAAGCGCTCGCGGAGGAATACCAGACGGGATGGCTCGGGGTAGGGAAGAGGCCTGAGAACCACCTGCGAGAGGATGCTGAAGATCGCCACGTTCGCGCCAATACCGAGCGCCAGGATCAAGACGCATGTCAGGGCATACGACGGCGTCTTTGCCAGGTTGCGCAGGGCATGGCGCAGTCCGCCGATTAGCGTCGCCATAAGCTGGCCTAATCGTATCACGGCGGTCCTGGGCGTCCCAAGAACCAGCTATCAGGCGTAGCATGGACATGTGGCCCACGAAATTCTGCCCGGCATTCCGAAAGGATCGTCTATGCGTCGCAATGCGCGGTTTACGGTAGTTGCCGCCGCCCTCGTGCTGGCGTTCGCGGCATTTGGCCAGACTCTTCCACAAGGCGTTCAGAAAGTCGCCTCCGTCGAAGGCATCACCGAATACGCCTTTCCGAACGGCCTTCGCGTGCTGTTGTTTCCAGATCCCGCCAAGCCCAAGATCACGGTCAACATCACCTACCTGGTCGGCTCGCGCCTCGAAGGCTATGGCGAGACCGGCATGGCCCACCTTTTGGAACACATGATGTTCCTCCAGACCAAGACCCGCGCCAACATCAAGCAGGAGCTTACCGAGCATGGCGCCGTCATGAACGGCAGCACCGCCTTCGACCGTACTAATTACTTCGAGACGATGAACGCCAGCGACGAGAACCTCCGCTGGGCGCTCGATCTGGAAGCCGACCGCATGGTCGACGCCCGCATGGAAAAAGCCCTGCTCGACAAGGAAATGACGGTGGTGCGCAATGAGTTCGAGATGGGAGAGAACAGTCCCACCAACGTTTTGTTCGAGCGCATCCTCGAGACCGCGTACATTTGGCACAACTACGGGCACGTGACCATCGGCAATCGCTCCGACATCGAAAACGTGCCCATCGAGCGGCTGGCGGGCTTTTACCGGAAGTACTATCAACCCGACGACGCCGTGCTGACCATCGCCGGCAAGTTCGACGAAACGGCCACGTTGCAATGGGTGGCGGAAACGCTGGGCCGCATTCCCCGTCCGGCGCGCACGCTCGAGAAGACCTATACGGTCGAGCCCGCGCAGGATGGCGAGCGCACGGTGATTCTCCGCCGGGTGGGCGACATTCAGGCCGTGATGGCCGCCTACCATATCCCAGCCGAGACCCATGCGGATATGGCAGCGCTCGAAGTGCTGGCCGGGGTGCTGGGCGACGACCCCTCCGGCCGCCTGTACAAGGCGCTGGTGGATGGCAAGAAGGCCGTCTATACCAGCATGTCGACTTTCGAGTTGCACGACCCCGGCATCCTGGTCGGCGTTGCCGTGGCTCGCCAGGAACAGTCGCTCCAGGAGGCGCGCGACATTTTGCTGAAGACCATCGATGGCGTGATTGCCGAGCCGCCCGCCAAGGAGGAGGTGGACCGCCAGAAAACCCGCCTGTTGAAGGAGATCGACCTGGCCATGACCGACACCCAGGAAATCGCGCTGGCGCTGAGCGAAGCGATTTCCGTGGGCGATTGGCGCATGCTGTTTCTGGGCCGCGACGAAATTAAAAAGGTCACTCCGGAGGACGTGCTGCGCGTGGCCAAAACCTATCTGAAGGAATCCAACCGCACCGTGGGCGAGTTCATCCCGACCAAGACCCCGGACCGCGCGGAGATCCCCCCGGCCCCCGATCTCAGCGCCGTGCTGAAGGACTACAAGGGCGGCGAGGCGATCTCTCAGGGCGAGGCATTCAATCCGTCGCCGGCCAACATCGAGGGCCGCGCGATCCGCGCCACGCTGGCCAATGGGATGAAGCTGGTGTTGCTGCCGAAGAAGAGCCGCGGCGGCATCGTCACCGTCCAGTTGGGCATGCGCTTCGCGGACCAGAAATCCGCCTTCGGCAAAGAGGCCGTGGCGCAAATGGCCGGCGACCTGCTGATCCGCGGCACGAAGAGCAAGTCCCGCCAGCAGATCCAGGACGAGATAGACCGCCTGAAGGCGGAGATCGACGTCGGCGGCGGCCCAACCAGCGCCAGCGCCAGCATTCAAACCATCGAAGCGAACCTGCCGGGCGCCTTGCGGCTGGCCGCTGAGCTTCTGCGCGAGCCTTCCTTCCCCGCCTCGGAATTCGAACAGGCGAGGCAACTGGGGCTGGCCGAAATCGAGAGCGGGAAGAGCGAGCCGCAGACGCTCGGCGAGATCGAAATGCAGCGCCATCTGAACCCCTACCAGCCCGGCGATACGCGCTACGTGCGCAACCTCGACGAGCAGGCCGGGGACTTGAAGAAGGTCACCCTCGACGACGTGCGGAATTTCCACGCGCAGTTCTACGGCGCATCGAACGCGGAGCTGGCGATCGTCGGCCAGTTCGATCCGGCCGCCATCCAAAAACTCGCCGCCGAGATCTTCGGCGGCTGGAAGAGCCCCAGCCCCTTCGAACGCGTTCCGCTGCCCTACAACAAGGTGGCGCCGGTCGAGCGGAAGATCGAGACCCCCGACAAGGAGAATGCGCTATTCCTGGCCGGCATGACCACGCGCCTGGCGATGGACGATGCCGATTACCCCGCTTCGATGCTCGCCAACCGCATTCTCGGCGGCACCTTCTCCTCGCGCATGGTGCACCGCATCCGCGACCAGGAGGGCCTGAGCTACGGCGTCTCCACCTCGTTCGCCGTAAACGCCAAGGACGATGGCGCCACCTTCAACGTGTCGGCCATCTGCGCGCCCCAGAACGTTCCCAAGGTGGAGGCCAGTTTCCGCGACGAACTGGCCCGCACGCTCAAGGACGGCTTCACCGCCGGCGAAGTGGCGGCCGAGAAAAAGGCCTGGCTGGAGGAACTGATCGTGCAGCGCTCCGAGGACGGCTCGCTGGCCAGCATCCTGATGAACCGCGAACGCTTCGACCGCACCATGAAGTTCGACGAGGCCTTGGAAGCCAACGTAACCGCGCTCACCCTGGACCAGGTGAATGCGGCGTTGCGGAAACACGTCGACCCGGCGGCCTTGTCCTTCGTCCGCGCCGGCGACTTCAAGAAGGCCAACGTGTTGCAGTAGGACGCGAGTTCGGTGGCGCGGGCCTCCTGGCCTGCCTTGGCCGCTTCCAGGCTGCCGCCCCGCGCCGCGGGACCGATCCGAAAATCTCCGGCCCCTACTTCTTGATCGGAGACGCCTTGGAAGGAAGTCCCGGAGCGTCGAGCTTGATTTCGCAGCCGCAATCCTCGCCGGCGTCCTTGGCAATCTCCTGGTACTTGATTTCGTTATCGATCACGCGCTTCAGCGTGGGCCAGTCCGGGCTCGCCGGCAGGCGCCGGCCGTTGATAAACAGCGTCGGCGTGCCATCCACTTGAAGCGCGACGGCTTCCGCCGCGTTGTCGTCGACTTCCTTGGCCGTGGCTTTATCGTCGATGCAACGGCCAAGCTGCAACGAGTCGACGTCCTTCTGTCCCTTGGCCCACTCCATCACCTTGTCGCGCAGGTTTTCGGGCGTCACGGCGTCCTGCTGGGCGAAGATCCAGTCGTGGTAATCCCAGAACGAGCTGGGGTTATTGTGGAACACGCAACGTCCCGCCATGGCCGCGGCCTTGGCCCAGGGGTGAATGCTGGTGAGCGGAAAATCCTTGAAGTAGAGCCGCACCTGCGTGGGGTAGTTCTGAATCAGGTTCTCGCGGAGAATCTTGGCTTCTTCCTTGCAGTGCGGGCACTCCATGTCGCTGAACTCGATCAGCACGACGGGCGCGCCCGGCGTTCCCAAACTGGGTTGAAACTGGGTCTTCAGCTTATCGAGGTTCTTCTTGTAGGGATTGGCGGCGGGGGCATAGACGCTGCCCTCGACAATCTTGGAGCCGTCGTTCGAAACCACCAGATCGATCGATTGGCTGGCGGGCCCCTGCGAGATCTTCACCGTGATTTCCTTGAATCCCGGAAGGTCCGCCGATGGCTTGGGGTCTGAGATCGCCACCTTGAACTCCGCGTCCAGAACCCACAGGTGGCGGACATAGGTCTCCAGCCAAGCCTTGTCGAAGGCGCTTCTCTTGGCGGTGTCTTGGGCCGAAACGGACAGCGTCAAGGCGAGCGCTGCGGCAAGCGAAAGAAGCCTGGATCGCGACATGGTTCCTCCATTGTAAACCGCTCTCCGGTGGAGCGGCCTGGCTTACACCACCGGGCCGATGCGCCAGGGAACGAACTCCTTGTGCCCCAGCTTCTCGGCGCAAGTGCGCCGGCCGCCGGCGGTTTCGAGCACCAGACGGAAGATCTCGCGCCCCACCTGTTCCACGCTCTTCTGGCCGGCGGCGATAACGCCCGCGTCGACATCCATGTTGCCCGTCATACGCCGGTAGGCATCGCTATTCGAGGCGATCTTGACCACCGGGACGGTGGGGAAGCCGATGGCGCTGCCGCGTCCCGTGGTGAAGGCGATGACGTTGCAGCCACCCGCCGCGAGACCGGCGAGCGAGACGGGGTCGTACCCGGGCGTGTTCATGAAAACCAAGCCCGGCGAGGAGATGCGCTCGGCGTAATCGTAGACCTCGATGAGCGGGGAGGTTCCGCCCTTGGCCACCGCGCCAAGCGACTTTTCGAGGATGTTCGATAGCCCGCCGGCCTTGTTGCCGGGCGAGGGATTGTCGTCGAACGTGCCATCGAACCGCCCCAGGTAGCGCCGGTACTCGCGGATGCAAACGAGCAGCTTTTCCGCCACCTGGCGATTGCGGGCGCGCTTCACAAGAAGCTGTTCCGCGCCGAAGATCTCGGGCGTCTCGGCCAGGGCGGCGGTCCCGCCCATTTCCGCCAGCAGATCCGAGCAATACCCCAGGGCGGGGTTGGCGGTGATGCCGGAGAACGAATCGGAGCCGCCGCAGTTCAGGCCCAGCACGATCTTCGAAGCCGGCGCATCGCTGCGCTTTTCCTCGGCGGCGCGTTCGATGAAGCGGGCAATCTCGCGCCGCGCGGCTTCGATGGTTCCCCGCGTGCCGCCGCTCGCTTGCAGGGTGAGGGCGGCCAGCCGCGGTCCACCGGCGCCCCGGCCCAGGTAATGCTCCACCTGGTTGTCCTCGCATCCCAATCCGACGATGACGGCGGCCGACACGTTGGGGTGCGCCAGCACGCCGCTCAAGGTTCGCTGAAGCAACTCGACGTCGGGCCCTCCGGCGTGCCCGCAGCCATCGCCGTGGGGAAACGCCACCACGCCATCCACGCCATCCGGAAGAGCTTCGTCCTGGTAGCTCCGCGCGATCGATTCGACGGTGTGGGCGGCGCAATTGCTGGCCGCGGCGACGGCGATGTAGTTGCGCGTCCCCACCCGCCCGTCCTCGCGAACATAGCCGGGAAACGTAGGCGCGTCCCGCCTCGGCTGGGGAAAAGGACCTTCCACGCTGGGGAATTCGTAGGCCGGCAGCAATTCCTCGAACGCCAGGTTGTGAACGTGCACGTGCCGTCCGGGCGCGATGTTCTCCTTGGCCCTGCCGATGGCCTGACCGTAGCGCAATACCATCTCCCCGGCCGGAATCTCGCGCAGCGCGATCTTGTGACCCGCCGGAACCACGTCCCGCGCCGTCACCGCGGCGCCGCCCACCCGCAATTCGGTTCCAGGTGGAATGGGGACAAGCGCCACCGCTACGTTATCCGCCGCATGCAGGCGTATCGCCCAGTTCTCGGCCGACGGAGGTTGCGCAATTTCGACCAGCATTGACACCAATTCTACTTGGTTCCGAAGGCCAGGAGGGCGCGCCCCTTTATAATGGGAGGAATGCCACGGAAAATCCCGCGCCTGCTCTGGCTGGCCATCCCGTTGGCGTTTATCCTCTACTTCTACCGCCTCGACGCGGCCGGGCTGATCGGGCCCGATGAGCCGCGTTACGCCGCCATCGGCCGCGAAATGGCGCGTTCCGGAGATTGGATCACGCCCCGTCTCTGGGGCGTCCCGTGGTTCGAGAAGCCCGCGCTGTTGTATTGGATGACCGGCGCCGCGTTCCGCCTGGGCCTGGGAACGGAGCTAGCGCCGCGTTTGCCCGTAGCCCTGCTGGCGGTCGCCTTCCTGGCGTTCTTCTGGTGGATGGTGCGCCGCGAATTCGGCGCCTTGGCGGCGGGCATGGCCACCCTGATTCTGGGCACGTGCGGAGAGTGGCTCGGATTCAGCCAGGTAGGGACGCCAGATCTGCCTCTCGCCGTCGCGTTCTCCGCCGCCATGCTGATGCTCCTGCCGTGGATTGCCCGCAAAGACACGCGCCTGCTGCCGGCTGCATCCGCCTTGCTCGGTTTGGCGGCGCTGGCCAAGGGATTGACGCCGTTGGTCTTGGCGGCGCCCGTCGTTCCGGCCGTTTGGTGGTTCGGACGGCGCGTCGGCCAACCGGAGCGGCCCGCGCCGGCCTTGCGCGACTTGCTGCAATGGAGAGTCCTGGCGCCGTTCTGGGTGGTGGCTTTGCCCTGGTACCTGCTCTGCACGCTACGGAATGGCGTGAGCTTCCCGGTCGAGTTCTTCTGGCGTCATCACTTCCTGCGCTTCACCTCGGATGCGCTGGCGCACGGCCAGCGCTGGTGGTTCTACCTGCCGGTTTTGGCGGGGGCGTTGCTGCCGTGGACGCCCTTGTTGCCGCTGGCGCTTCGCCCGATGGCGTTGCGCGACAGGCGCCGCCTGTTTCTGCTGGCATTGGTGTTGTTCGGCTTGGTGTTTTTCTCGCTCTCGGTCAACAAGCTGGCTGGATATGCGCTGCCGCTGCTGCCGGCGGGCGCCTTGCTCATGGCTCTGGCGCTCGAGGAGGTTGCGGACGCCCGGCCATGGCTGGCGGCCTGCGCCTTGTCGCTCGCGGCGTATCCGGTGGCGGTCGCCATTCTGCCCGCCGCGCTGGCGGACGGGCTGACCAGGGCGGCCCGGCCGCCGTTCGAGTGGTGGTGGCTCTTGCCGGCGGCGGCCGCGGCGCCCGTCTGGCTGCTCGAGACTCGCGGACGGCGTCTGGCGGCGGTGGCCGTGATTGCCGCCGGAGTCTCCGCCGGCATGTTTTATGTGAAACAGTCGGCCGCGCCGAGGGTGGATGGCCTGGCGTCCGCGCGCGGATTGTGGCGAACCATCGCGGACCGCGCGAGCGGCGTCTGCATCGCCGATATCGGCCGCGCGTGGGTCTACGGCCTCGGCTATTACTCGGTGACGCCGCTGCCCGAGTGCTCCTCGGAGCCCCGTCCGCTATGGCTCGTCCAGTCCCCCGGCCAGCCGCCGCGATTGCTCGCGGCGCCGGCTTCCCCCAACGCCACGGTTGACCTGGCATCGCCTAACGTTGTACCCTCACCTTTCCGGAACCGATTCCCATGATTCTGCCACACACGAACTTCGCGATCATGGTCCTGCTGATTATCAGCATGTTCTGCTGGGGATCCTGGGCCAATACCTTGAAACTCGCCGGTAAGTGGCGATTCGAACTGTATTGCTTCGACTTCGCCTTTGCGCTGATGCTGTTCGCGCTCATCTACGCACTGACGACGGGCAACCTGGGGTATGACGGATTCGGCTTCATGGACAACGTGATGAACGCCGGAAAGCGCGAGTGGGCCTCCGCGGCGGGCGGCGGCGTTGTCTTCGCCTTCGGAAACATCATGCTGATGGCGGCCATTTCGGCGGCCGGGATGGCGCTGGCCTTTCCCCTGGCGCTGGGGACGGCGCTCATCATCGGCGCCGTCCTGAGCTGGGCGGCCAGCCCGGGTGGCAATCCCCTCAACCTGTGGGCCGGAGGCCTGCTGGTGGTGGTGGCGATGGTGGCGGATGCGAGCGGGTATAGGGCGCTGGGGCGCCAGCGGCATGAAGCCCTGGCCAAGGCGGGCAAGGCCAGAAGCACCCGGCGGCCGTCGGGCGTCAAAGGCATCGTGCTGTCCTTGTTTGGCGGGCTGCTGTTGGGCGCCACACCCATGCTGCTGCAGAAAGCCACCGTGCCCGACACCGGCCTGGGTCCCTACGCCGTCTGGGTCTTCTTCGGCGTCGGCGTGCTGACAACCACCTTGGCTGTGGGCATGTTTCTTCTCAATCTTTCGATGCAGGGCGAGGAGCTATCCATCGCCGCGTATTTCAAGTCCACCCGCAGGCAGCACATGCTCGGTTGGTTGGGCGGCGCAATGTGGTGTACGGGGGCAGTCGCCAGTTTCGTGGCGATTTACGCGAACACCGCGCCCGGCGCGAACGGAGGCCTCCCGGCGGGCGCGGCGCCGGTCGGGCCCGTGCCCATCTACGCTCTGGCGCAAAGCGCGACCCTGCTGGCCGCAATCTGGGGCATGCTGGTCTGGAAAGAAGGCAAGGACGGCGATTTCCGGGTGAAAGCGATGATGGCGCTGACCCTGGTCTTGTTTGCGGGCGGGGTGGCCATGATCGCCCTGTCGCCTGCCATCTCCGGGGCCAAGTAGGCCGCCAGAGACTGCCGGCTTCGGCTATTGGACCGTTGTCACTTCAGGCGCTGGTTGAGGAACCGGACGGCCGCTTCATAGGCGGCCAGCCAGCTTCGGTGCAGCAGGAATTCGTGCACCTCGTCGGGAAGAATCAGCGTCTCGATCTCCACCTTCTGGCGGCGAAGCGCGTCGGTCAGCATCACGGTCTGGTTGAATTGCACATCGGGATCGTCGTCGCCCGCGATCAACAGCGCGGGCGATCGCCAGCCTTTCAGGAACGCCATCGGCGAGGAATCGAACGCCACCTTGTAGTCGGCATCGCCGGGTGGGATGCGCAGCTCCGTAGCCCAGTTGTGAACGCCGTGGAAATCCACTCCCGCGCGGAACGTGTCCGAATCGCGGGCCAAGGCCATGGCCGTCAGATAGCCGCCGTAAGATCCGCCCCAGACCCCGATGCGGGAGCGGTCCACGCCGGCGCGCCCTTCGAGATAGGCGGCCGCGCCCCGCACGTCGTTGTACTCGCTGGCGCCGGAAGGACCATAGCCGGGCGCTTCGCGGAAATCCAGACCATACCCGATGCCGCCGCGGAAATTCACCGCCAGCACCACATATCCGGCATTGGCCAGGAACTGGTTGAGCGCGTATGCGTTCGAGTAGTAGGCCATGGAATGCCAGCCGAGAAGCATCTGGCGGTGCGGTCCGCCGTGAAAGAAAACCACGGCGGGCGCCGGGGCGGAGGCTGGGCCGGGCGGCAGGAAGAGCTGGCCGTGAATGGGCAGGCCATCGGCGGCGGCGAAGACCACCGGCTGCGGCGCCACCATGCGGGCGGCCGGAAAATCCGGCGGGATCGCGGCGGCGTCCATATCCCGTACATCGGTCCCCACGCGGATGGCCGCGCGCAGCGGCAGGCGCGCGTTCGATCGTAGAAACGCCAGCGCGCCTTCCATCGGCGCCGGCGAACATTCGATGCCCTCGCCGCTGGTGATGACCACCGGCGCGCCCCCGCCCGCGGCCACTTCCCAGAGATGCCGCCGCTCGCTATCGCCCTGGTTGGACGAGTACACGATGAGGCCCCCCGGCGCCGGCGCTACGTCCTCTACTTCATACCCGCCCGGCGTGAGGAGCGCCGCCGGCCCGCCGTCCACGGGCACGGCGTAGAGATGCGTCCAGCCATCGCCCTCCCAGGGGAAGACGATGCGCCCGGCCGCCGTCCACAGGAGTTGCTCGCGCGCCGAGACCTCGCGGAAGACGCTGCCTGCGCCGGGCCGGGCGCGCCACGCCAGCCGGCCCTCGCCCGTCACGGCGGAAGCGATGCGGATGGACCAAGGCTCGCCCGCGCGCCGGGCTTCTCTCACCTCCCGCGCGCCGCTGCTCGGGATGCGCAGGAAGGCGACGCTCCGCCCGTCGGGCGACCAGGCGGGCTGGCTGTCGTAATCCGTGGCCGGGTCCAGGTATCGCACGGCGCCGGCGCCCGCGTCATACACGCCGATCAGGCTGTGATCGCCGCGATCGCTGGTGAATGCGAGGCGCGCGCCATCGGGCGACCACCGCGGCTGCCGGCACTCGCCGCGGACGGCGAACGCCTGCACGGGGCCGGTCTTGCCATCCACTGAAGCCCACCAGATTTGCCCGTCGCGCACGAAGGCGATGCGCCCGCCCCGCGGCGCGACCGCGGGAGAAGAGCCGGCGCCGATCTTGCGCGCAGCCGAGCCATCCAGGCCGGCGATCCACACCTCCTCCGCCGCGCCGCCGGCTCCGCCGCGCACATAGACCATGGCCGCGGCGTCGGCAGTCCATCGCAAGTCGCGCAACTCCTGCCCATCGTCCAGTGTGTAGTTAGTGACCTTGCGGGCCTGGTAGGCGGGCGCTTCAGCCACCATGATGTTGCGGACGCCGCGCGCGTCGGACGCCCATGCCACCTTGCCGCCCGCCGGCGCCGCCGTCAGCTCCGTCGGAAAAGCGGCGCTAAGCGCTTGATCGAGCGTGAACGGCGCCGGCTGCGCGCAGGCGGCAACGGAGCACAGCACCAGGGCCGGAAGCCATCGCATGAGTTCCATGGTACGACGGCGCCGGACGGCGGGCGATGTCCGCTGCCATCCGCCTGACGAACTACGCGGCGCCGGACGG
>Ga0182027_10004765_pt1 | contig 20866 bp, 16 predicted proteins | sample 712E1DmetaG_FD_121300 | JGI IMG/M metagenome (GOLD analysis project Ga0182027, IMG submission 121300) | Permafrost microbial communities from Stordalen Mire, Sweden - 712E1D metaG (Illumina Assembly) | ecosystem: Environmental > Terrestrial > Soil > Wetlands > Permafrost | place: Sweden...
AAAACGCCCACCTCGCGTTGGAGACATGGAACAGGTCCGCCATCATGCCGCCGAACAGCGCAATCAGGACCGCGCCCAGAGCGCCGGCGACAAATTGGCAGAGGTGCGCGGTCCCTTCGAAATCCTCCTGATCGCCATCGCGGGACTGCACAACGAACTGGCCGACGGCGATTTTGTTGGAAATCTCGAAGGCCGTGATCGTCAGGGAGAAGGCGGCGGCGATCCCGAAATCGGCCTTGGTCAGGATGCGCGCCAGGAGCATATTCCGGACAAAGGAAGCCCCGTAGCCAAGCATCTGGCCGATGCCGAGCAAAACCGATCCCTTTAAAACCTTGAAGCGAAAGGTCATTCAACGAGAAGGAGAGCGGCCGGCAAAAGGCCGGCTTTCAATGCGATGGGAGGTCATCCAAAATCAAGGGAGGACATGCAGGCCGGTTGGCGCCGTCAGCGGCGGGGGGGTATGAGCGCCGGCAGGCCATTGGTTCCTCGCGGGTCTGGCGTACCCGGCAATGTCGGTTTGGAGAACGGGAAAAACGCCGGCGACGTTTGTGCCGGTCACAATGGCGGGGCTGTTGGTGGCCAGCCGCCAATCCATGGCGGTTGGATTGGCGAACAAGGCGCCCAGATTGGTGGAAACGATTTCCCCGTTGGCCAGGGACCATCCATATCTTGCCATCTGGCTCCAAAGAAGACCGCAGTAAATGTTGTTGTAACGGGTGATGTTCGGAAGCGTGGTTGCGCCGTCAATGATATTGTTGGCGACGAGGGTGGCGCAGTTGGTCGAATTGAGATAAAGCGCCATGTTGTTGCTGGATCCGATCAAGGTGTTGTTGAGGATGTTGAAGTTGCCGGTAATGCCGTTGAAATCACTCAGCACCTGGGAAAAGGTGGTGTTGCCGCCGTCCATGACATTATTGAGGACATTGACGTTGTACGTGCTCTGCAAGGACATGCAAGTCACCGAGGGGCAGTCATAAACGAAGTTGTTAATGAAGGTGATGTTGGTGCCGTTGATGTAGGAGGTCAATCCATTGCAGTGAACGCCGTAAATGCCATGCACAAGGCAATTCGACACCAGCCCATTATTCACGCGGAGGAGATAGATGGCGGAATAGTTCTGGGATGAGATGTTGCTGACAATGCACGACACCACCTGCACGTTGGTGCCGGAGGGCTGAATGCCGCACACCTGGCTGTCATGCACCACGCAGTTCGAAATAGTGTATCCAGTGCTATTGGTCGTGCTGGCGTTAAATTGAATGGCGAATGTATGCGGATTCATGCCGCGCCCGCACGATATGTCACAATTCTGGACCGTGATATTCGCGCTTGGAGCTGCCCCATAGGAGGCGGAAATGACGCCATTGGCGAAACCCCTGATTTGAAAACTATCTATGACTACATTGGACAACCCGCCTGCATTCCAAAATGCGATCTGGCCGCCTGAATAAGGTATTACCTTGTCGGCGTATTCCACGGTTTCGTTGTTGGGATTCCCGCTGTCGGGCATCCAGATATACACGCGGTTCTGGCTGGGCGCAACGCTCGTCATGCCCGGAACGGCGATCAAATTCGGGTTGTTCAGGATCGAATAATAACTGACGCCGTTGAACACACCCGCCGTATATGAAGTATAAAATTGAATCATGTTCGAGGCCGGAACGTAGTTTGTCACAGGTATAATTACCACCCCGTCGCCAGCCACCCAAAACAGCAACCAGGCGTTTGTCCAAAAAGCCGGATCGGATTGCGTAAAAACATTGGTATCAATGATGTTGGTCGAGGTCATATTAGCGGGGGGCACTGTGGACCAGCCGCTCCACCACCGCGCCCAGTCAATCGGGTTCGCCGGAACCGGCGACTGCGCAAAGGGGCAAATCGAGTTGGAGACATAGATGAGATCGAGCGACTTGTCGTTCTGGTTGGTCAGGGCCGACGGGATGGAGGTGTACCAGATGTTCGCGTAATTCGGGTTGCCGTAGCAGTCATTGGCGCTGGCGCAATTCGTCCAGGGGGTGGTGAAGATGTCGCCGCCGTTCATAATCGCCAGCCCGCTCCCAAATCCGGTTCCGGTGTAGGTGATGGGGTTTGCCGCCGTGCCGCTGCCTTTAAGACGAATCCCCCCGCGATAGGCGACTCCGCCCTTGAAGATCACAGTGTCCCCGGCGGCGGGCGTTGTGCTGTTGGCTTTGCCGGTGGCGCTGGCATCGCCAGGGCAGTGCTTCCAGGCCTGGCTGGCGCCGGTCCCGGAGTTGGTATCGCTGCCGGAGCTGAAATCAATATAGTAGGTGGCGGCTGACCCGTCGAGCGCGGCGCAAAGCAACAGCAGACCAGGTGTCACGAGTCGAATTATAGATTTCATATTCAGCTAACAGAGCAGGATTGGTGCCAAGGCCAGACGACGGACAAAACCGCAGCCGCCGTTCAGGGGGGGCCAGAACTTGCGAAGGGGCGCACCCGCCGGCATCATTTCACCACGTTCATTCAGATTGTTCGAGACTACTTTACCACAGGGCGCCGTTTAAGCAAACTTTCAATCCCGGGTTGTTTGAAGAAATCAAGCACTTTGGATCGGACCGCCGGCATCCTGTCGAGCAGGAATTCCCGGGTGGCCTGACGCCGGGCGAATCCTTCCCGGACGCCGGCCAGCGTCTCCTCCAAATCGCGGGCGCGCAGGTCAATCACCAGTGAATTCACGCCAATCGAACTCAGCACGCCGGAGAACTTGTCGCTGTAAGCCAGACCCAGGGCCGGGACGGCCTGGGAAAGGGCGGCAATGCAGGCGTGCATGCGCGAGCCGATGAAAAAGTCGCATTGGCCGATCAGGAACTTCACCTCGTGTTGATCCAGCTTCTTCTCAATTATGCGAACCCGCGCGCGGCACGACTCCGGCAAATCCTTTAGCACAGCCTCGGAGGCAAGGCAGTCCGTTTGGAAATCGTCCCCGAGGACATGGGGCACGAGCACAACCTCCGCGTTGCATTCCTCGACCAGCAGGCGGATCACGGCGCGAATGGTCTCCGGGTAGCCGGCCTTGCACCCGAACATGTTGTCGCGCGTATATCCGCCGATGTAAAGCAGCCCGCTGACGTTGACGCCCACCAAAGGGCGGCCCGCCGCCAGCCCGGCAATCCAGTCGCACGTTCGGCGGTCGGGCGGCAGCGGTTCCAGCGCAAACGCCATGTCGTAGGAAAAAAGCGCTTCGCGCCCGGCCAGGCTGGCCACCGTCTTAAGGCCCGCCTGGTCGCGCGAGAAGATGAGCGCGGCGCGTCGAAGAATGTAGCGGGCCAGCGCTCTGGCGACGCCGGACTTGAAAGGGCCATAGGTCTGGGGCAGAAGAACCAGGGGCCTGCCCAGGAGCAGCGCCAGAACTTGCGGCAGGGCATAATAGAGAAATTGCTCCATTCCATAAATATCGCTGAAACTGTCCCCGCCGCTGATGGCGCAAACCAGATCCGCCATGAGAAGTTCGTTCAAATGCGGCCATCGGGCCGCCAGGTGCCGCCTCTGCGCGGCGGAGGGCAGGGCGCGCAACAGCAGGGCCGTCAGCAACAGGCGGGCAATGTTGTTGCGGAGCCAAAACTTCTTCGAGAAACGGATATTGACCAGGCGCACCGCCGTCGGCCCCGCCGGGGTGCGGATCCGGCAGAGGGCCGGTTCGAGACCGTAATCGAAGAGCGCAACCTCGGCGCCAGGAAGGCCGTTCTCAATGGAACTGAGCGTTCCGAGCGCGAGCGCGTTGACGCCCAGGTTGTTGGTGCCCAGGCTGGCGCCCAAAAGGCAGATTCGGATCGCGCCAGCGGCGCGGCGCGGCTGGATTCCGGCGGCCGCCGGGCGGGATCCGGTTTGCTCCGGAACTTCCGGCGGAGCGCTTGCGATGGGCTGGGATTGGGCCATGGCGGGATTCAGGCTGGCATCGCCGGACCAGCCGCCTCCACTTCCGGCGGGCGGTCCACATTGGTTGAGCCGTCCTCACGGGTGCCGCCCTCTTCCAACGCGGCGTCCTCTGCCGGCGCCCAAACGGACGCGGAACCCACCGCCGCGAGCGCCCAGAACAGGCACTTTAACTGTGGGCTGTAAATGTACACGGTAGCATAGGCGAAGATGAAAATCCCGCAGGATGCCAGAAGGCAGGTGGTCATGTCCCGATAAGCGGGCGCGGAGCCGCGCCGCGCCGACCACAATTTGGCGAGGACTCCGGCGAACAGGATTGTTTCCGCGAGAAAACCCAAGGCTCCGTATTCCAGGAGGTCCGCCGCGAGATTGTTGTCCCAGCTTGTATAGCCAAGCATGGCTATGTTCGAGCCTTGCTGCGCTTCAAAGTACCTCGACAGATCCATCCCTTCACGGCTCATCCCTCCGTACCCGAAAAGGATCCGCGCCGGCGACATTGATATTTCGCTGAAAGCCACCTCCCACAACTTCCCGCGATAGTGATACGACTTTGCCTTAACCGTGCCCTCCTCGCGCGTTTGGGAATAGAGCGTATCAATCGTCTCCCAGACACCCGGCTTGACCACCAGGAGCACACCAGCCAGCACCCCGGCGGTGAGAAGGATTTTTCGCACTTTGGCCGTGCAAAAGAGCCAAAGACCGCCGCAGGCCAGGCCGGCCGCAAGCCACGGTCCGCGGCTTGTCGCAAAGAAACAGGCGCCCGAAACCAGGCCGAGCAGTGCAAAAGTCCTGAGTCTGGAGCCGAGTCCTTTGGCCAGCGCCAGCAGCGCGACGAGAAGAGGCGCCGCCATCGCCATCGCGTAGCCGAACAGGATGCGGTGCGGGAACGTGGACGTGCCAGCCATGGTTTCGTCGTAGTTTCGCAAACTGGCATTCGCAACCGTGCCGGTCAAGGTGTAAATGTCAAAACCGGTGTAATGTTGGAGGAAACCGATGAAAGCCGCCACGCCGGCGCCCAGGCAGGCATACCGGAGGAGCAACAACGCATCCTCGACCGCCGTAATGGTCCCCGAAATGATGATGTAGAACACCACCGTCTCGATCCCGAAGTCCAGGAAGTTCTTAATGCTTTCAACCGGCGTGACGGACAACATCACCGAGAAGGCCTGGGAAAGTCCAAAAAGGAGCAGAAGGCGAAGATGGGGCCTTGCCGGGGGAATCGGGAGGCCCCGGCGGGCGGACAGCCAGAATAAGAGGAGCAGAACGATAATCAGGCGCTGCGGAGTCAGGAAGAATAAACCCGTCGGAATCCTCAGGGCCGCAGGCGTCGCAATCAGAAACGCCACGGCAACGCAAGTCCCGTGGACGAAATTGCGGGAAAGGGCCACGACGACCGTAAGAGCCGCCAGGAACAAAATCAGGTACCCCAGAGCGTTCATCTGTGGTTGGAAGGCAGGACAAGAGTTGAAACCGGGGCTGCCGGCTCATTTCTCCACTCGTGAGAAAAAGGCGGTCTCCTTGGCTTGGTTGCCGCCAGCGGGCTTGAATCCGGCCCCCTCAAGAAGTTTGCAGACGTTCTCATACTGGCCGGGATGATATTGAAGGACAATCTTGTCTGTGATGGGCAGGGCCACCTTGGAGGCGCCCTTGAGAACCTCCGTTTCGTGGCCCTCGACGTCAATCTTCATCAAGTTGATATGGGCTACTTTTTGGGCCTGAACCACGTTGTCCAAAGTGTCAATTTGCACATCAATATGTTTGCGGCCATTGTCGGGATCCGTGGTCACGTGGCTCAGGCAGGAGCCATCCCGGAAAAAGCCGGCGGTTCCGGAGATGGAACCGCACGCGAAGTTGTGGACGGAGATTTGGGCGTTGCGGCCCAGGTTGCATTGGCGAAGGTGGGCGCTGAGCCGCTCGAAGACCGCCGGATCGGGTTCAAAGGTGAATAGCTTGAGCTTTTCCTTGCGCAACAGGATCTGGCGCATGGAAAAGAAGCCGGCGTTTCCGCCAACATCGAAAACACAATAACCCGGCAAATCGCCGGCATCCGGGCCGTATTTTTCCTCCTGAAAGTTTTCCCAAAAGCCGCTGATTTCGCCCGAAAACGCGTTCAGATTGACCGACAGGTCCTTGAAATGGACCTTGATCAGACACCTTTTCTTGGTGAAAAGGCCGCAGGTGTTGAGGATGAATCCGAGAAGAACGCCGGTCAGCGGCAGGAGGCTGTTGGGAAGCACATTCTTATAGCAGAACCGGACGTGGCGGATAAAGCTGGGAATGCGATTAAGTTTCGACATAGAAGGTCTGTATAATTCAAATAACTAGGTTGCTTTCCCCGGGGTTGCGCCACCCGGGAAGACAAAGCGCCGGAGTTTTTGCATCTGCTCCCGCCGCAGATACCGGACCACGGGATCGGGCAGCACGATCGGTTTTCGCAGAACCATGCTGCTGAAAAAACCATACAACTCGGCGGCGCTCCCGATCAGGAACGGCGCGTCCGCGATTCGGTAGGCGCACCGAAAGAGGTAAAACAAGGGGTGATACCCAATGGAATGGAAACGTTGTCCCCACTGAACCTTGGATTTGAGCACCCCCGCCTGCGCGGTTCCCGTCCGGCGGTGCTCGCGCACGGGACAGTCGGCGAATTTGGCGACTTTCCAGCCGTTTTTCCGGGCCATGATCTCGGCCGCGGTATCAATCCCTCCCAGCTTGAGCGGAAGATACCCGCCCACGTCTTCGAAGCATTTCCGCCGGAACATCTGCATCTGCCCGCCCACGCTGTCAGCCGTTCGATCCGCGGTCTTGATCACATCGCCGATCTTCAGGTACACAGCGCCGCCTGCCACGCCCAGCATCGGGTCCGCCGCAAACCGGCCGAGAATCTTCTCGTAGTAATCCGGCTCCAGCGTGACATCCGCGTCGAGGTTGCCGATAAATTCGTAGGGCACGCCTTTAAGTTCCTCGAGCGCCCGGCGGAAGGCGAGCGCTTTTTTTCCAAAATCGCGCCCTCCCTCGCGGCTGAGGGTGATCGCCTGAAGGAAGGGGTATTGCCGACAATACGTGTCCACGATCTGGCCGGTGCGGTCTGTGGACGCATCGTTGACCACGATCCACCGCAGCGGCTGGAGGGTTTGAGCGACGATTGATTGAATGGTCGCCTCAATGAATGCCTCTTCATTGCGCGCTGGTGTGATGAGGACATAAGTGCTCGGTTTCATGCGCTTCGGATCATTCCCCATCGGCTCTGTTTTGCTTCATGGACGCATCATGGCTCCGGTTCTTTAAACTCTTCCAAATCATCTGCGGCCCGGCCAGCCAATCGTAGCCGCCTTCCAGTTTGGCGCGAAAGAGAGGCTCGCCGTCAAGCGAATTAGCGGGCAGCCGCTTCAGCCGGTAGGGATCGTCCCCCGCCTTGACCCGTCCAATGGCCGTGGTGGCGCAGCAAGTGTAGCCGGCCTGGACCAGCAGACGCCGTAGCGCGCCCGCAAACTCCGGGTCGTCCTGCGGAAAGGCATAGGGATAGGCGAAGGTGGTCACCTTCTCGGCCAACTGCTGCTCCATCTCCTCTTTGGAGTCCCGCAACTCCCGCTCCACCTCGGCCAGGGCCAGATTCACCAGTTCGGGATGATTGACCGTGTGCGAGCCGAATTCGATGCCCGCCAGGCGCAATTGCCTCACTTCATCCCACGTCAGGCACTCCACCCCTTTGAAGCAGCGCCGCTCCTGGTGGATGAAAGCGGTGGGCAGAAAAACCGCGGCTGTGAAATGATGCTCCTGCAGCGCCGGAAACGCCTCCGTGTAAAAATCCCTGAAACCATCGTCGAAGGTGATGACCACAGTCTTGGGAACCAAAGGTTCGCCGCGCGCCAGCCGCCCGGCCAGCTCCGCCAGCGTCATCGTCCGGTAGCCTTCCCGGGCCAGTTGCGCCATGTGCCGGCGGAAAACCGGCGGACTGGTATTGCATTTGTAGTAGGGCGCAACCCCGGCTTCCGGATCGCCGCTGATGCGATGATACATCAGCACGGGCAGCCGCAACTCCCCGGCCCCCATCGCCCGGCGCAACGGATGGAACACGCTTGTGGTTAAAGCCTGGTCCCAACGGATTTGCGGACGGCTCATGCGGACATTATCCTGGGCACGCCGGCCGCAAGGCCATTGCCCGTCACAGGCGGACAAATCGAATCCACCAGGTTCAAATAATCCGCTTTCCGAGTGTCCCAACTGTTGCGCAGGGCGTATTGCGAGGCCCGCGCGGCCATGGCCCGGCGCTGGTCCGGGTTGCGGATCATCTCCAACAGGGCGGCCGCCAGGGCCTCCACGTTCCCGGACTCGAAAAAGCGGACCACCGAATCATCGAAATAGAACCGGTCAATTTTTGTGCTGGAAATAACCACCGGAATGCCCAGGGACATGAACTCCATGATCTTGGTGCTATAGGCTTCATTGCCGAAGGAATCCGCCCGCTTGGGAACGACGCCCAGATCGGCATTGGCCATCACCCCGGCCACGGCCCGCACCGGGATGGGCTCGAAGAAACGGACCTTGCCGTCCAGACCCAGTTGCTGGCTCAGTTCCACCAGGCTCCCCCTCATGTTGCCGTCGCCATAGATGTGGAATTCAGCCTGCGGCGCCTGGCGGCTGACGATTTGAAAAGCGCGCAAGGCAATGTCCACGCCCTGGTGCCATTGCAGGCCGCCCGGAAAGAGGATGAGGAATTTCCCATCCTGGCGGGTGCGCGGGCGCGGGCGGAAGATGTCCGTATCCACGTTGTTGATAAACACCGTGCAGCGGCCGGCCGCGCCGGTCCGCCTCGTGTAGGGTTCCAGCCAAAGGTCGTTGCCGAGGATGACATGGTCGCTTAATTTGGCGGACCAGCGTTCGGTCAATTTCAGCATCCTTTGCGTGATCGAGTTCTTCGAGCCGCCAAACTTGCTCTGATAATACTCGGGAACGATGTCGTGAATGTCCAGCAGCACCTTCGCCCCGGTCAGCTTGGGATAGGCCGCCGTAAAGACCAGGAAGTCCGGGATATTATGAATATGAAAAAAGTCGTAGGGCTTGCGGCGATGCTCGCGGAAAATCCAAAGGGCCGACACGCAGAAGAAGCGCAAAATCGGCCAGAGATAGGAAAATGGGGTGGTCTCTTCCTTCCTTAACCTTGATTGCAGCCGCACCACCTGGATGTTTCCCGCCTGCTCCGGTTCCGGGTTATTCTGCCAGCGCCGCAAACTGAGCACGTCCACATGGTCCCCGCGCGCGGCCAGGGCTTCGGCGTAGCGGGTCACGCGCGCATCGGCCAGGAAATAGGAATAGGTTACCATGCAGACCCGCTTGGGTTTGCGCACCTGTGCCAGTTTCAAGGGCGCGACGAAGGAGGCCACCTGCCTGGGGAGAACATGCCACATGGTGGAGGCATGTTTTTCCCGCATGTGACGCAGGAATTGTTCATAAACGCTGACCGGCAAAGTGCGCAAACGGGGGGATTCCCCAGGGAATGCCATGTAATCGGGATGAAGGTTGAGCAACACCATGCCTCCCTTCTCCGCCACCCAATCGGCCTTTTGCTGCCACAGGGCCGGCGTGGTTTCCTTGATCAGGAATAGCGTCGAGTCTTGCACCAGCGTGTAGGGCAATTCCACATAACCCCGTCCGTTCGCTCCTTGAATCCAAAAGGGGAAAATCGTTCCGGCGGCGTCGGGCTGCGCCTCGAAAGGATCCGTGTCAAAGGTGGAGGCGTCATATTGAATGTCCAGATCGTGCAGCCATTCCAAGTTGTGGAACATGAACCCGGATCGAAAGCCCGCCGCCCCCCACTCCTTGAGATACCGGTTGATCTGGGCGGCCTGCGCGGCAAACCCTTCGCGACTGTTATAGAGCTTGCCATCGTGATGGAGGTCATGGACCCCCACTTCGAAGCCCTCGCGCACCAGCTCATCCCGCAGTTCCTTCGTCACCCGGTAATCTGCCTCGGGGATGAAATTGAACAAGGAGCGGAAGCCCCATTTCTTCTCTACTTCCATCAATTGCCGGCATTTGGCCACACCGGATGGCCCCTCGACATCGTGTGTCAGAACGAAGGCGAATTTCTTCCCCTCCGGCCAGCCGGGCCAGTCTTTGGGCGGGCGTTCCGATCCCGGCAGAATCGGCCAGACTTCGCGGCACCGTTCCCGCTGCCGCCGCGTCAGCCAGCCTCGAAGGGCCAGCCGGAGCCGCTCCGGGACCCACGGTTTGATGCTATAATAGAGTTTGTTCCGTATGCCCATTGGGAGGAATAAAGCCGTCTTTTTTCTTTCTCAATTCACCATTCGCCATTCACCATTCCCCATTCCCTATTCACTATTCACAATTCACCATTCTCAAAGCTCCTGGTGCAGCATGCGGGGAACGTAAGAGCGGCTCTTGTTCATCACCACCCCCACGTTGGCCCGCGATTCCGACAGCAGCGAAGCCGCCCGCTGCGCCACATCGCGGTCGGTTTTCTCCGATTCCACCACCAGCAGCACCATGTCCATGAACCGGGCCAGCCGCGGCGTGACGCTGATCTGCGTGACCGGCGGCATGTCGAAGATAATGTAATCGTAATCGCTCGCCTTCATCTTGGAAACCAGATGGCCGAATCGTTTGGGCAAGATGGCGGGCAGCTTGTCCCGGTTGGAGGATTCCCGGACCACGTAAAGATTCTCCTGCACCAGGGCGTTCTCGCGGTTGGGCTTCTCTTCTTTCTCGAAAAGGTCGTCCAAGCCCAGGTTCAGCCTGCCCTTGTAGAAGCGGTGCGCCTCGCCCTCTTCCGAGGTCATATTGACCAGCAGGACGTTGCCGTCTCCGGTCTCGGATAGCAAGGAGGCCAGCCCGGAGGCCATGGTGCTCACCCCGGCGCCATCATGGCAACTGGTCAGCGCCACCAGTTTTGGTTTGTGGGTCAAATTGAGCATCTCGAAGTAGGCGATGAGCCGGTCGCGCAAGGTCTCATGAAACGGCCGCAGTCCGAGCTTGTCTTCCGGCGGGGCCATCGGCCCGTTGTGCGCCAGCGCCACGGCTCCGCCTGGGACGCCCCCACCCGGCAAGGCGGCACTTTGCCGAGCCCCTTCCGCGCCCCCTCCGTTGGGAGACACCGTGCCGGCGGGCAACAGCTTGACCTCTTTGCCCTGCTTGGACAGGCGCAGCTTGCCATTGCCGTTCTGGTAAGGGACCGACAGGAAGAAAGGCAACCCAAGCCTTGACGTGACTTCCTGGGGACGCTTGAAGGAGCGATCCAAGACCAACTCCAATAAACAGGCCAGCCCCAGGCCCAGCACCACACCGCCTCCGGCAATGCCCGCGATAACTTTGTAGAACAGCTTAGTCTCGCGGGCCGGCGGGGTGGGCGCCTCGCTCTCGCTGATATTGGAAACCCCGTTGGGTCCCAAAACCGCATCCATGTCTGCCTTATCCGTGGTCCTTTCGATTTGCATGAGTTCCTGTTCATCCATCGCCATCCTTCTCTCCAAGTCATGGATAATGACTTCCCATCCAACGAGATTGGTGCCCTTGCCCTTGATGACCGCTAGTTCATTGGTCTGTCTTTCAATCCGCCCCGAAAGGTCCGCAATCTTCGCCAGTTCCGCGTTGTAAGCCACCGTAGGATCCAGGGCCGCGGGAACGCTGGAAGCGCCGGGAGCGGACGGCATCCTGGTCTCTGCCGCCGCCGCCAACGCCACCAGACCCGGGGTTTCCTTCTCCAAAGCTTCCTTCTTGGCTTCAGCGGCATCAATTTCAAGCAGGTTGGTTTTGACCTGGGGGTTAGCGGAGGTGTACATGGACTCGAGCTTGGCCCCGCGGGCTTGAAGGTCCGCCAGGTCCTGGCGGGCTTTGTTGTAGGCGTCCTGTTGCGCGTGGGTCGGGGGGAGCACCGCGGGCGCGCTCGCATTGGTGGGGGCTTCCGCGCTGGCATTGGTGGGGGCCCCCTGGACGCGCACCGGTGGATTCAGGGTCCTGAGCAGCTCGGCACTTTTCAAAGCTCCGTCCAGCTCGGCCAGGGCTAGGTAGTTTTCCTGTTGGATCGCCGACTCCTGCGCGGTGAAAGCCTTCATCTCTTCCGCCAAGTCCACAATGCCTCCTTCGCGTTTTGCCGTGGCCAGTTGCCTGGCCAGGTCCCCCAACCGATTCTTGCGTATGGTGGCCTGGTCGCGCAGGATGGGGTTGAACTCCTCTGTCCTCTGGTGGATGCTCGAGTGTTTGCTGATGTAGTTGGTGACCAGCAATTCCAGCACCGGTTTGACGACAGACGAGTCCTTGTGTGAGAAAGCCAGGCGGATGATTTGGGTGTTCTTGGGCACCTCAGTCACCAAATCCCGTTGAATCTCGATGGCGGCCATGTCCACATCGGTCGTGTTGGTGCCGTAGCTGGGGTCCCCCAGGATTTTAGCGGGGCCGATGGTTTCGGCCACCTGCCTGGCCAGGTCGAGACTTTGCACGATCTGCAGTTCGGTATTGAGGATGGTCGCCCCCCGGTCTATCGCCACGGGACGGATGTCCGGACCTGTCGTCATGTCGGGAGTGGGCGCGTCGGCCACGTAGCCGATGTACAGCTCGGCGACGGACTGATACTTGGGGCGCCACACCGCGTAGGTGACTCCGGCGGCGATAAAGCCCAGCAAGGAAACGCTCAGGATCACCCATTTGCGCCGGAATAGTATGTAGTAAATGTCGCCCAATCCCATCCCGGGGGCGGGCGGCGGAGGCGTTTGCTTTGGATTCATAATCTCTTATTAGTAACATCAGGCGGCTCAAGACGCCATGACGGTGGTGACAGTTTCATGCTTTCTTTCGCGCTGACCCGCGGTCAGGACAAATGGGGATACAGCAGTTGGCCGGCCAGCCGCAACAAGGGCGGCGGCAGGGAGCCAAAAAACCGGTTGTACCAGCCTTCCACCCGATCCACGTCCGTGACAAACCGCCCGGCGCGCAAATCATACTTGCGATACTTGATTTCCTGTTCCCGCGCGCCAAACCCAAGCTTGAACCGCCGCAACCCGTCGTTGCTCAGCGAAGTGCGTCCCAAATGCAGGCGCTCACAACCGCGCGCCGCGCAATGGCGGATGCCTTCCCAGATCACCAGATTGTTCGGGCGCATACTCTGGAAACCATAGTCGGATGCGCCAAACTTATAGAGCGCCTGCCGGCCTTGATGCAAAAAAACCGCCGCCGCCACGGGTTTGTCTTCCCAGCGGGCGGTGACGATGAAGCCAAAGCCGGGCTGAAGCATCCGCTTCTGTATATTGGCGAAAAACCGGAACGGCTGGGGCGGCAATCCATGCCGCCGGCGCGTCCCGCAGTGCAGGGCGAAGAAGGTTTCCATGGACTCCATGCTGTCCTCAAACTGAATGCGCAACCCGGCGGCCGCGGCTTTCTTGATGCCGCGCCGCACCGCTCCCTCCAGCTTTCCAAGGAGAGATTCCTCGCCGGCCCGCAAGTCCAGCTCATGCCCATAAAAAACCAGCGATGGAGAACTGCCCGGCCAGTCCGCATCGCTGCTCCTGCATTCCAGATAACGCCAGCCGCGTCCCCGGCCCCGCGCCACCGCCATCTCGTACAGCTTCCCCGCGTCCTGGCTCCCCTTCTTCAATGGATGACAAAAATCGGTAAAAGGCAGCGAAACCCCGCGCCGCCCCGTCAGCGGGCTGGACACTTCCACCAGCGGAAGCAGGGTTTGCAATTGTCCCCCGGAGAAACCGGCCGCAAAAATCGGAGCATGGCCGTAGGTTTCCTGCAGCACCCTCGTCCAGGCCGTTCCGTGGAAGAACCAAGCGTCCGGATGGTCCGCCAAAAGCGAGTCCCATCCCGGATGCTGGAGAGGGTTGATGAGGACAGGGCCGTCCAGCCCGCCTTGAGCCGGGGCCGGCCCGGCCTGGGGTTCAACCTTGGAAATCACTGGGCGTACGCGGCCTGCGGTTTGGCGGCGCTGAGGCAGAGTTTCAATTCGTCCGCCACGGCGTGAATTTGTTCCCGGGTCAATTCTGGAAACATGGGAAGCGAGAGAAACTCCGCGGCACACCGCTCCGCCACCGGGAAGCTGCCCCGCCTGAAGCCCAGGAACCGATACGCCTCTTGCAAGTGCAGCGGCACGGGATAATGAATGCCGCAAGTGATTCCTTTCTCCGCCATGGATTGCAGCACCTGGTCCCGGTCCTTCACCCGCACGGCGTAAATATGGTAGATGCTTTGGCCATAGGAGGCTTGCGTGGGGAGGATGACCTCCTCCGTGCCGCCCAGAAGCTGGTCATAAAGCAGGGCGTGGGAACGGCGGCGCAGATTGCAGACATCCAGCCGCTTGAGTTTGACGCTCAGGACGGCGCCCTGGACGCCGTCCATTCGGCCGTTCCAGCCGATCACCGAATGGTAGTATTTGCGATCCGCTCCGTGCTCGCTGAAACGCCTGATTTTCCGGGCCAGCTCGGCGTCGTTGGTGATCGTCGCGCCCGCCTCGCCCAAGGAACCGAGATTTTTGCCGGGGAAAAAGCTGAAACAACCCGCCACCCCCATCGTGCCGGCTTTCCTGCCTTTGTAAGTCGCCCCGTGCGCCTGACAGGCATCCTCCAGCACCGGGATGCCGTGCCGGGCGGCAATTTCGAGAATCGGGTCCATGTCCGAGCACTGGCCAAACAGATGCACCGGAATGATGGCCTTGGTGCGGGGCGTGATGGCTCTTTCCAGCAACGTCACATCCATGTTGTAAGTCGTCTCGTCAATGTCCACAAAGACCGGACGCGCGCCGCAATAGCAGATGGCCTCGACGGTCGCCGCGAAGGTGCTGGGAATCGTGATCACTTCGTCGCGCGGCCCCACGCCCAGCGCCAGGAGCGGGAACCAGAGGGCGTCCGTTCCGCTGCCCACGCCGATGGCATGGGCGGCCCCGCAGTAGGCGGCAAATTCCTTTTCAAATTTGGCGGAAAACGGGCCGCCGGAAAAAGCGCTCGCGTCAATCACCTCGCCAATGGCTGCCTCCAGCTCCTGGCGAATCGGTTCGTGATGGGCTTTGAGATCAAGGAATGGGACTTTCATGGTTGGCTTTTCTATTTTTTATTCAGGTTTTTTTTGGTTTCGCGGAATGGGACGCCTTCTTCTTCCCGCGTTCCACCTTGCCTTTTTTCAGCATGCGCAGGACTCGCGCGGGGTTGCCGACTACGACGGCGTCCGCGGGAACATCGCGGGTGACGACGCTGCCGGCGCCAATCATGGCCCCGGAGCCTACTGTGATCCCGCAGAGGAGGGTCGCGCTGGAGCCGATGGTGGCGCCGCGCTCCACCCGGGTCGGAATGCATACCCAATCCGCCTCGGTGGCAAGCTGCCCGGCGGCATTGGTGGCGCGCGGGAAGATATCGTTGATGAAGGTGACGTTGTGGCCGACGAAAACATCATCCTCTATGACGACGCCTTCGCAAATGAAGGTGTGACTTTGGATTTTGCAGCGATTCCCGATGCGGGCGCCTTTTTGAATCTCCACAAAGGCGCCGATCTTCGTGTCATCGCCAATCTGGCAGCCGTATAAATTGGCGAACGCATAAATGCGCACACCCTTGCCCAATTTTACATCGGGCGCGATTTTCTGATAGGATGATGAGTCTGTCATACTGGTTTTGTCAGGGGGACCTCCAGGACGCTACGGGCTGACGACGGGATGGGTCGCGCGGTGGCGGCCCGTCTCGGGCAGGTGCTTGCTGTCCGCTTTGGGGGCGCCATTGCGCTCGGCTGCCGGGGAGTGGGCGCCGGCTTGCGCAGGTGGCAGCGCCTTGTCGTGGACAATGGGAATCCGGCTCCCGCCCTGCCACAAGGAAGCGGAGGACGCTTCCAGGATTTTGACCAATTCCATGCCCTGGACGCCGCCGGTCATGGGCTTCTTGGACTCCTGAATGCAGTCAATGAAATGCTGGCACATGGTCTTTAGCGGTTCCTCCTGCTTCAAATAAGGCGAGTAAATGTCGCCGTAATGGTAGGCATAGTGGAATTCGGCGAACGTGTCGTAGTGCGGCGGATGCTCCACCCGGGCGTCAAAAATCCGGATCTTCTCCTGCTGCTCCACGTCGTCATAAACAATCATGCGTTTGCTCCCCACAATGGTCATTTCCCGCACTTTGCGCGGGTCCAGCCAACTGCTGTGAATGATGGCCGAACGATCCTTGCCAAAGGTCAGGCACATGGAGGTCACATCCTCATTGCCCGGTTTGATGAAAGCGCTGCCGGAACAGTTGACGCTTTCGGGAAATTCGTGCAGCAGATGCAGGATGATCGAAATGTCATGCGGCGCCAGGTCCCAGGCCACATTGATGTCTTTTCGATACGGGCCGAAGTTCAGACGCCGGGCGCAGATGTAGCGGATTTGCCCCAGATCGCCCCGGTCCACGATCTCCTTGATCTTCTTGACCGCCGGCGAATACAGGAAGGTATGCCCGACCATGAGCAACAGCCCGTTCTGTTGGGCGACTTCAATCAACTCCTCGCACTGGGCGGCGGACGCGGCCATCGGCTTCTCGATGAAGGTGTGTTTGCCGGCCTCCAGAGCCGCCTTGGCTATCGAGAAATGCGTTTTGACGGACGTGGCCACTGCCACGGCATCCACGCTCCCGTCGTTGAGCATCTTGTCGTAATCCATCTCCCCCTTCACCTCGGGATACAACCCTTTCAGATGCTCCAGCCGTTCCGCGCTGAGGTCACACATCGTGTTCAGACGACATCCAGGCAAGGATCGAAAATTGCGCACCAGATTCGGCCCCCAATAGCCGCATCCGACCACTCCGACTTTGATTTCTTTGCTCATTTGTGTCTCCTAGGCACTTATCGTCACATCGTCCCTCGGACTTGTGGAATTTCTGTGACTTCTTGTGATTTTTTGCGCGGCAGGGAGTCAGCCATCCACCGGCTCAGGCCCCGCCCGCAATCCGGTGCGATGGGCCGCGCCCAGCGCCGGGCCTCGGGCCAGGTCCGGAATTCTGGGCCTGAGAACGGTCGCGCGCGGGCTGCTTTGCGGCAGGACCCGGGCGACAATCTCCGCCGGCTGCGCCTTCACGGCCGCTCTCCGCTCCCTTTGGACATCCCAGACTTGCAGGAGGATGGCGGGCAATGTGGCGGTTATGATCTTGACATCCAAAAACAGGGATTTGGTCTCCACGTAGGCGAGGTCCAGTTCCATCATCCTCTCAAAAGTCGTCCGGTTCTTCCCCTTCACCTGCCAGAGGCCCGTCAGCCCGGGCAGCGTCTCGCAACGGCGGCGATGGCGCGGCTGGAACATCTCATACTCGTAGGCGGTGCTCGGACGCGGCCCGACCAGGCTCATCTCGCCGCGCAGGACATTGAGGATCTGCGGCAGTTCGTCCACTCCCAGTGTGCGCAACCACAGCCCGCCTGGAATCAGCCGGGAATCGCCCGTGGCGTCCAGCTTCTTCATGGGCCGGTTGGAATTGATGAGATGATTGAGATGTTCCCGATGAACCGTGGTGTCGGCATTGACCTTCATGGTGCGGAACTTGAGGCAGAGGAAGCGCGCCCCCAAGTGGCCGATGCGTTCCTGGCGGAACAGGGCGGGGCCGGGAGACACCAGTTTCACCCAAGCCGCGATGAGCGCTCCCAGTGGCACCCAAACCGGCGCAGCCAGCAGGACCAGTGTGCAATCCAACACCCGTTTCCAAGACGGCACCCGGCTGTGCGCGATCCGGTCCGAAATACTGTCAATTCTCTCCTGTGCGGAGTGGTTACTACTATTAGAATTCATACAAACAATCTGCAGTCTGCGCCGCACAACTTTCTTCCTCGCGCCATTCGATCAGCAGGCTCAAATGCGTGATCGGACCGCGCGAGCTACGCCAAATATCCGCGTGTCAGAATCTTGCAATCTTACAACAACTCAACTCCGCTCCCTGCAAACCCAGGAACCCAAACGCATGCGCGCAAAGCTCCGCACATGCCGGCGCGGTCAGTTCACGCCAACAGCAAACTCCCTCCGCCCTTGCGCCCTGAAATGCCATTTTTTCTGCGATTACTCTGTTTCCAACCCTCGCGACAATCGCCATCGAACTAAATTGACGCTAATAGTGGCAGGCGATCAGCCACCCGAAGATGCAGCAGCTTCAACGAGCTTCGATCCACCTCTGCCAAAGTTGGACGACCCAAGAAGTCCAGCAGGATTTGTACCCTTCTCACCGCTGGCAATGCCCGAACCACCATCGCCGAGTAGCCCAGAAACGGTCCCCCGGCAATCGTCACCTCCGCCCCGGCCAGCAAACCGTCCTGCACCGCCATCGGCTCTTCGGCCTCGAAGCACTGCCGCAGTTCCTCAATCGCCCCGTCAGGAACGGTGGGAATCCGCTGCCCGAAATGAACCAGACTGCTGATTCCGGTCGCGTGCCGGATGCTGTCCATGCTCTCCGCCAGGAGGCATCGAACAAAGATGTAGCATGGGAACAGCGGCTCCACCACCCGCATCATGCCCCGCTGCGTGGCCCGTTCCATGCGCAAGCGGGGATGAAACACTTCCAATCCCAGCTTCTTTTGCAGGTTCGCTGCCGCGATATGCTCGTGCTTTGGTTTTGTCCTGGCGCAGTACCAGGCTGGATCAATAGTTAGCATGGAGAAAGTCAACACATTACAACAGCGGCCAGCGGCCAGCGCCACTTTAGTCAATTTTGCTTCCGCAACGAGTTTCCGTCTTGGCGATATCCCACACTCGACTACACTGATTGTCAACGATTTTCATGTCACAATGCTGTGCCGAAAAACTACCGACACTCTATTAGTAACACCTTCTCGCATTTCTGCAAGCTCAAAGTGGGATTTTGTGGGATGGAGTGGGATTTGCCCCGCAAGGCGCCCCAAACCCTGAGCCGGCTCCCTGGGGCGGCGGCATGCCGCGGACGGACAGAGCATTCCGATCTGCCTTTCTATCAGGCATTTGCGCATTTTTGAGAACGGGGAGGCGGCCCATCCCGCCGGCGATTTTGCCCCTCCCGCGGATTTTCCCAAATTTGCGGATTGACCGGGGCAGCCGCCATTGCTATTCTGTGAAATATCGGGCCAGTTTGCCGCCCGCGGTTCGCGCAGTTAATGTTGACTGAGGCGGCCCGGGGCATGATTCCGGCTCGCGGGCCGGCCGCCGTTCCCTTGGGAACGCGGGGTTTTTAGGCCCGGAACCCGAACCCAAAACACGCGCCACATTATGCGTCATACAATATCCGTGCTGGTGGAAAACAAGTTCGGCGTGCTCACGCGCGTCGCCGGCCTTTTCAGCGGCCGCGGCTACAATATCGAATCCCTCAACGTCGCCCCCACCCAGCAAGCCGCCACCTCGCGCATGACCATCGTCACCCGCGGCGACGACGCCACCCTGGATCAAATCGTCAAACAGCTCAACAAACTGGTCAACGTCCTGGAGGTGGTGGATTTCCGGCAGGATGATTTCATTGATCGCGAACTGGTTTTGGTGCGCGTCTCGGTCAACGCCAAGTCCCGCGCCGAGATCATGCAGATGACCGATATTTTCCGGGCCAAGATCGTGGACGTCCAGCCCCGCAGCCTCACCATCGAAATCACCGGCAACGAAAGCAAAGTGGAGAAGTTCCTTGCCCTGATGACTACCTTTGGCGTCGAAGAGCTGGCGCGCACCGGGAAGATCGCCCTGGCCCGCAAACCATCGCCTGCCCAGTAATTCACCATTCACCATTCAAAATTCACCCATCCCATTATGCCTGCCAAAGTTTATACCGACAAGGACGCCGACCTGAAACACCTCCAAAACAAAACCCTGGCCGTCCTGGGCTTCGGCTCCCAGGGCCACGCCCACGCTCTGAACCTCAAGGACAGCGGCTGCAACGTCATCATCGGCCTTTACGAGGGAAGCAAGTCCATTCCCGTCGCCCAGTCCAAGGGGTTTGAAGTCGTCACCACCGCCGAAGCCGTCCGCCGCGCCGACGTGATTTTCGTGGCGATTCCCGACACCAAGCAGGCCAAAGCGTACGAGCGCGACATTGCGCCCAACCTGGCCCCGGGCAAGACGCTTTTGTTTTCCCACGGCTTTTCGATTCATTTCAAGACGGTGATCCCGCCGGCCGGCGTCAACGTCATCCTCGTTGCCCCCAAGGGGCCGGGCCACATCGTGCGCCGCCAGTATTTGGAAGGCAAGGGAGTGCCCTCGCTCATCGGCGTCTATCAGGACCCGGGCAAGAACTCCAAGCAGATCGCGCTGGCCTGGGCCAAAGGCATCGGCGCCACCCGCGCCGGCGTCCTCCAGACCACCTTCCGGGAGGAAACCGAGACCGATTTGTTCGGCGAGCAAACCGTCCTATGCGGCGGCGCTTCCGCGCTCATTCAGGCCGGCTTCGAAACCCTGGTGGAAGCGGGCTACCAGCCCGAGATGGCCTATTTTGAATGCCTGCACGAATTGAAACTCATTGTGGACCTGATGAACGAAGCCGGCATCAGCGGAATGCGCTTCTCCATCTCCGAGACGGCCAAATGGGGCGACGTGAGCGTCGGCCCGAAAATCATTGATGCCTCCGTCAAGAAGCGCATGAAGGCCGCCCTCAAGGACATCCAGTCCGGCAAATTCGCCAAAGGCTGGATCCAGGAATACAACAGCGGCTACAAGAAATACAACGCCCTGCTCAAAGCCGGCGAAAAACATCCCGTCGAAAAAGTCGGCCAGCGCCTGCGCGGTTTGATGCCCTGGATGCAGAAACACTCCGTCAAAGGCGTCCAGGCCGCCTATTGACCGCCCGCCATTGCATCGGTCGCGCCGCCCTCCCATCCCTTCCCCGTCGTCCCACGAAGCGGGGAGAAGGTCAGGGAGAGGGGTTGGTTCCATCCAACGGCGGCAGGTCAAGATGCCAGGGCGCATTCGTGAGCGGCGTTAAGCCATTGAGCTGCAACAAGGAATGATTTGGGACTGGACACCCTTGCGGGAACTTTTTAGGCTGGCGGCATGTCGAATTTACGAATTTGTCCCAGT
>Ga0182027_10004766_pt1 | contig 20864 bp, 13 predicted proteins | sample 712E1DmetaG_FD_121300 | JGI IMG/M metagenome (GOLD analysis project Ga0182027, IMG submission 121300) | Permafrost microbial communities from Stordalen Mire, Sweden - 712E1D metaG (Illumina Assembly) | ecosystem: Environmental > Terrestrial > Soil > Wetlands > Permafrost | place: Sweden...
AGCCTGTTGAAATATCCCATCGAACGCCGCGTGGGGGCACGCGGCCTACATTATTTCCTCGGAAATCACGGGTCATGTAGGCCCGGTGCCCTCACCGGGCGAGTTTTTCAACAGGCTGCTAGGCGAGGATTTGGGTATCCCAAGGTGGGTTGACAATGCGGGCGGATGAGGCAAACTCCGGGCATGGCGCGAAAGCTTGTTTGGCAATATCCCCGGGCCATTTGTCCTTGGATGAGCCGGGGCGACCCCTCCTCATTCCAGAGAAGGCGCGGAGGCCAAGGCGGCGCGGCGGTTGGCGGCGGGAAACCACGATGCCGGTTCAGTGGACATGCGACCGGCTGGAGATGGGCTTCCTGAAAATCCATCCATCAGCGGCTCCATGAACAAAGACAGACAAGATGCTGAAATGTCAGGAACCAACGCCATTGCCATTACACTGAGAATTGCGCTCCTGATGGCAGCATCGGCAATCCGCTTGCTCGCGGCTGCGCCCACTCTGACTTTTGAGAGCGCGCAGCCGCTGACAGCGGGCGGGGCAGCCATCAATCTCGGCAATCATGCCGCGCCGCGGCTGGTGGACTGGAATAGCGACGGAGTCCTTGACCTGCTGGTGGCCGGAGGGGACGGATATATTTGGTTGTTTCGGCAGAATCAGGCAACCAACTCGACGGACTTTCTCCCTGGCGTCAAGGTAACCGCCTCCGGCTCGGACCTCCGCGTTGGCACGGGCTATACAGGGGCGTGTTTTGCGGACATAGACGGCGACGGGAAGCGGGATCTCATCGCCGCCGGCAACGATAATCGGGTCCGCTACTATCACAATACCGGAACGCTTGCGGCCCCGGCATTCAGTGGCTTTGCGGTCGTTCCCGGCCCGGACGGCGAGTTCGTGCTGCCCAGTGATGTGGGCGGGCGGATAGAAATTGCGGATTGGGATGGCGACGGGAAGCTCGACCTCCTGACGGGCGACTTCGGCGGCCACATCACCTGGTATCGCAACACGGGAACCGCCAGCGCGCCGGTCTTCGGAGCCCCCGGCATCCAGTTGACACGAGGGGGTTCGAGAATCCAGGAGGCCTACAACACGCATCCGCGCGTTTTCGACTTTAATCAAGACGGGGTTCCGGATTTGGCGTTTGGAATCAATTGGGGATATGTCAGGATCCTTATGAACACAGAGGGACTTGGCGCGACAAACTTCTCCAGCGATTACGTGCTGCGCGATACCACCGGCGCGGATTTGAACATCCGGGCGCTGAACAATGACGATACCATTCCTGATTTTGCCGATCTGACTGGAGACGGCGTTCTGGACGTCATCAGCGGGGGACTTAACGGAAAGCTGTTTTTCATGCGGGGTGTCTCCTACACGAACACCTTTCAAAGCATAGAAGCCATCATGGCCGCGCACCCGACCGACCTCGGCAGCGCGCTCAACGCGAGTTCGAGTCTCCGCGACACTCTCTTTGGGCAGCACCGAAGCCTGCGCAGCCTGGCCGTGAGCCTTCTTCCGCTGTCCGAACGCCAGACGGTGCGGGATTGGTATTGCGACCACATCGCGAGGCACCCGCAGTATCTCACCAAGCGCCAACTTGACCCGGCCACCGATGCGTATGTTCCGTGCCTCGCGGGGCAAGTTTGGGTAAATCTCTTCGAATGCATGCCGGACACACCGGCGCACCGGCTTGTGACCGCGAGCGCCGCCGGGTTGACCGGTCTGCACAGCAACCTGCTTGTGGATTTGGGCATTCTCTACATCGAGAACAGCCGCTCCACCGCCGCCTCGCAACAAGCGCTGTACGACATCGCCGCGAGCATCCCGCCATCGCTGCAAATTGTTGACACTGTTACCGAGAATGACTTTCTCAAGAGCGGAACTGGAGACAGCATGAGCATCGAGTCGCGCAGGGGAGTGAACGTGTTCGCGCAAGTCGGCGATTATTCGGAAGGATTTCCTCCGGACGCGCCGCAAACGCTCATTGACGGGTTCAGTGTTGTCGTGGCGCATGAACTGAACCACAATGTGGAGGTCGCGGCGGGGGGGCTTGATCCTTGGTATTACAATCGAAAGTATGACCTGCTGGAACAGGCGTCTCCACCGGACCTCATTTTCAAAGACTACAACAGTGGCGGCTTTGGCCTGGATCTGCCCGCCACCCAAGCTAATTTTCTCTTGCATGGCTACTGGGATGGCGTCGCCGCAAACTGGAGCGCGGCGTATGACGCTTACTGGGCGACCGGGCCGGGCGCGGGCTTTGATCGGCACTGGCTCCGGGACAACCTGAAATTCTGCATTGATGCCCCGCAAGAGGCCTTTGCCACCCTGGCAAATCAATACTTTACCAGCAGCGATGTCATGCTCCAACTCGCCATCGCGCGCTGGGGGCAGGGCATCTCAAACGGAATCAATCAAGTGTTGTTCATCGCCGATGTCTATGCCCTGGGTTCCAATCAAACCTTCTTTTACCGCGTCAATACCGCCGCTCAGGTTACAAAGACTGCGATCCCACTCCAACGCGACGCGCTCGGACACATCAGCGGTCTCACGACGGCCACGACACACTATGACTTCCTTCTCGATAGCGAGGGCAATGTATGGGACTTTCGCCAAACTGCGGTGGGCGCATCCATGCCCTCCTTGCTCATTTCAATCCCGTCGAGCGGAGACTTCCGTCTTGGTTTGGGCAGCAGCCCGACATTCAAGCTGACGCTTGAAGCGACCACAGACTGGTCGAGTTGGGCGCCGTGGAAAAGCTACAGTCCATTCTTGCCTCAAGCCGCATGGGATGATACAACGAACAGTCAGGGCCGCCGCTTTTACCGCTTGCGTCGTGACTGGTAGCCGGAGCAGGGGTCACGGAGCAGAGCAAACAGGGGTCACCCCGCCACATAATCGCCAGTATGGTTTTGGGTTGACGGGCGGGCTTATGTTTCTTAAGTTGGCAACATGAGCACGGTTGTGGAAATCGAATCGGCGCTGCCGAAGTTGACGACGGATGAACTCCGGCGGGTCGAAGAGGCGGTTCATCAGCAGTATCGTCAGCGCCGGGACGGCATTGTGTTTGATGATTCCTACGGCGTGATCACAGAAACCGACTTGGTTGCTTCCGCCGAACAAGCCTTTCTCGCCTACGACAAGGAGGAACAGCAACATGCTCAACGCCCGGCGCGGTGAAGTCTGGTTGGTGGATTTGGGCATGGCGGCCAAAGCCCGGCCCGCCCTTGTCTTGAGCATCCCTTTTTTGGATAATGAAAGGGCTTTATACGCCATCGTCCCCCATACCACCGCAATACGAGGCGGGCGGTTTGAGGTGGTTATTAATGTGCCCTGGCTTCAGTCCGGCGCCTTCGATGTGCAGGGCCAGCGCAATATCCCCGGTTCTGTTTTTATTCGCAGATTGGGCACTTTGACCCAGCCCCAAATTGCGATGATCGTGGATGCCACCCAGTTGTGGTTGGGAATCGTAAAGTAAAGGGGGCTCGGGATAAGCAGGGGTCAGTCCCGCATAATCGCACATCGGCTGTTGGGATCGCATGGCGACACTCGAAAATTGAAGTTCTTGCATGCCGGTGTCAATAGTGTGCCGGTGTCGGCCAGGCTGCCAGGGCAAGACGGCCTTGAGCGCGGCCGTTGCGGCTGAAACCTGATCTTGAGGAGGCGCGGAGTTTGCAGGCAAGGATTGAAAATCGGATGAAGGGCACAAACGCTCCCTATAGTTTGGCCCAGCCGGAGATAGTGCGGCGGTCGTAGACCGCCGCCACAGCAAATCTTCGATGACCAATTCAAAATCTCCACTTCCGAAACCGTGTCCTTTGTGGCGGGCTTGGGATACAAATTTGGGGAGGGGCGGTGTCTATATATTGAGAAAACGAGGCTGGCGGTTCCGGGGCGGAGCCGGTAGTATGGAGGTTCGTGCGCGCGGGGGAACCGGTCTGTTCCGGCTGGGTGTGGAAGGCAGCAGAGAGTTTGCGGCGGTCTGCCGACCGCCGCTACGAAAGGATTTTGATTATGAACGAGTTGGACTCTTTGGAGCAGGAGATGAGGGCCTGGCAACCGCGGAAACCGTCGGAGCGCCTGGCGCGGCGGTTGTTCGGCCAAGCGGATCGCGCTCCGGCTGCGTTGCGCCGGGCGGAGTTCTGGAGCTGGCTGTCGCCGCTGGCGGTTTGCGCGCTGACGGTGCTGGTGGCGGTGGGGAGCGTGAACTATCGCGGTGCAACACCGGAGGGGAAAGACGGGCCGGACCTTTTTGCCGGGTTGAGTCTTTACCCCGGCGCGTCGAATGCGCCGCGAATGGCGCGGTTGAGCCAATTGGATGAGAATGTGCAATGGAATGTGTGCCCGGAGATGGCTTCCCCGCCAGGAACCTCGTTTGGGGAATCGTCCGCGCCGGTCGGCGGGGGGCGAGCGGCGGCCACGAATTTGAACCTGAATTGATAACGAATGAATCCTGAACCGCCGCAAACGCCGGCTTCGTCCAAGCCGGGCAGGACCCCCGACAAAGCGCCCGCAGCCGCCAAGCCGGCGGGCAAACCGTTGCGAGGCGCAACGCCCGCGCCGCCGAAAGTGGCGCCGCTGTTCCGGCGCATTGACTGGCTGGCGCTGCTGATTTGCTTTGCGGTGGTGGAGACGATTTACCTCTCGACGCTCGCGCCGGAGTTGGGGCTGGAGGACTCGGGGGAACTGCTGACCGGCTCGTTCTGGGCCGGGATTCCGCATCCGCCGGGCTACCCGTTTTGGGCGATTTATTCGTGGCTATGGACGGAACTGGTGCCGTTCGGGAATGTGGCCTTCCGGGTGGAGTTGGGGCAGGCGGCGGCGATGGGGTTTGGCTGCTCGCTCATCGCGCTGATGGTGTCGCGGGGGAGCAGCATGCTGATGGAAGGCATCGAGGAGTTGAAGGGGATGGTCGGGAAATGGGAAAGCGCAATCTGCGTGGTGTGCGGGGTGACGGCGGGGCTTTTGATGGCGCTGGATAATGTGATGTGGAAGGAGTCGGTGATCATCAACCGGGCCTCCGAGTTCGGCGTGCCGTGGCTGATTCTGGTTTTGTTGTTCATGATGCGGTGGATCTACGCGCCGCACCAGAGGGGGTATTTGTATTGCGCGTTTTACTGTCTGGGGATTTGCTCGACGATTCACCAGACGCTGATCGTGGCGTTGATGGGAATCGAGATTGGGATTGCATGCACGCATCCCAAATTGGGCCGCGATTTGTTTTTTCTCAATGCCGTGGGCTGGGTGGCTGGGTTGAGTATGTTCCAATTTTCGACGCCCATCGTGGAGGCCATTTACAACGTCATCGGCATCGGGTCGCTGATCGCATGTGTGTGTCTGACCATCCGCACGATGGGGCTGCTGACGGAATGGAAATCGTGCATCTACATTGTCTTGCTGATCATAGCGGGCTGCTCGTTTTATTTTTACGAGGCGATAGCGGGCATGACCGATCCGCCGATGGAATGGGGTTATCCGCGGACGGTCCAGGGCTTTTTCCATGCGCTGACGAGGGGGCAGTATGAGAAGATCAATCCGACCAATATCATCGCGCATCCGGACATGTTCATGGTGCAACTCTGGCTGCTGGTCAAGGGCGTGGCGGACGCGTTCAACTGGGTGTACATGTTTTTTGCCGCGCTGCCGTTCTTGTTTATTACGAAGATGCAGCGGCGGGAGCGGAACTGGCTCATCACGGTGGCGGCGGTCTATCCGTTTCTGGGTGTATTATTGACAATTTTCCTGAACCCGCAAAAGGACCGCCAGTCGGTGGAATTGTTGCGCGTGTTCTTCGCCGCCTCGCACACGGTCGTGGCGATCCTGATCGGCTACGGGCTGGCGCTGACGGCGGCCTACATGGCGACGCATTACGAAAAATTCCGGCGGTGGGCATGGTTGGGCGGAGCGGTGGCGCTGGTGCTGGCGTTTGTTTGCCTGTGGGTCGCGGCGGGGAGACTTTATTTGGGGCTGGAGGGCGAGGCGGCCCTGTCGGATTTGCCGCGCTTGGTGGCGCAGGCGTTTGCCCCGGGGCAATACGGACTGCCCATTTTCTCCGGTTTGATCTTGATCGCGCTGCCGGTGATTTTTCTGGCGGCGCTGGCGGTCTATCGCTCCCGCGCGCCGTTGCTGGTGACGCTGGGATTATTTGCTGTGATGCCGGTCTGTTCCGGGCTGTCGCATTGGTATCACAGCGAGCAGCGCGGGCACTGGTTTGGCTATTGGTTCGGACACGACATGTTCACGCCGCCGTTCAAGGGGCCGGACGGAAAGCTGATTTACGACGCCACGCTGCGGGAGCAGATGATGAAGGGAACCAACGCCGCCATGATCTACCCGGAAATGGCGCCGGACACGGTGTTGTACGGGGGGACGGACCCGGGGCGGTTTTGCCCGACTTACATGATTTATTGCGACAGCTTCATTCCGCCGTCGTGCCTGCCGGAGCAGGACCGGAACTTCAGCCGGCGGGATGTCTATTTGATCACGCAAAACGCGGTGGCGGACCCGACTTACCTGGACTACATCCGCTCGCAATACAACCGCAGCCAGCAGATGGATCCGCCGTTCTTCCAAATGCTGCTGCCCACGGAGTTCCCGAAGCAGTTCCGCCAGCCGACCGCCTCGGTGGCGTGGCTGGACGATATTTTTGAGAGCATCGGGGCGAAGATCGAATGGCGGCGGCGGACGGGGACCTCGTTTTTCAAGGAGGACCAATTCAAGAATGTGACGAAACTGTCGGCGCAGTTGCGGCCGGGCGCGGCGCAGGACGAATTGTCCAAATACCTCTATGGGCAGTTGAGCAAGGAAACGCAGGGGTTGGTGGCGGGCCAGGGGGAGACCAACGCGCTGGCGCGGGCGCTGGCGCGCGATTTCAACCGCATTCTGACCAACACGGCGGACGGGCCGACGATTTATTCGCCGGCGCGGTTCAAGAACATCAAGCTGCCCCCCTTGATCGAGAAGGCGGCCAGGAACGGCGATGACCAGACGCCGGCCGCGCGCGTGCGCCTGAACCGGCGGATGCTCGAGGAGGCCTACCCCGACGCCATCGTGAAAAGCCTCGGCGGCGTGTACCCGGACACGGAGATTCGGGAGCCAAGCCCGCAGGACTCGCAGGAAAAATACAACGATTTTTACTCGGACGCGCAACGGCGGGCCGAGCATGACAAGAAGTTCCCCAACGAGCCGAGGCAGGTGCGCGGGGACGAAAACATCACCACCGAGAACGGCCAAATGCAGGTGACCGGGCAGGGCGCGGTGATGAGGATCAACGGGTTGCTGACCCAGTTGATCTTCGACCGGAACCCGGACCACGAGTTCTACGTGGAGGAAAGTTTTCCGCTGGATTGGATGTATACGAATCTGACGCCCTTCGGAATCATCATGAAGGTCAACCGTCAGCCGGTGCCGGAAATCACGGAGGAAATGGTGGCGCGGGACCACCAGTTCTGGAAGGATTATTCGGCGCGGCTCATCGGCGACTGGATCAATTACGACACGTCGCCCAAGGAGATTTGCGATTTCTGCGAGAAGGTCTATGTCAGGCATGATTACAGCGGTTTCAAAGGCGATCCCAAATTCGTGCGGGACGAGGACGCGCAGAAGTCGTTTTCCAAGTTGCGCAACGCCATCGGCGCCAGCATCTACCAGTGGCGGGCGGGCCTGCTGCCCCCCCCGAACGCCCCCACGCCGCCGCCGGCCAGCCCCGCCGTGCGGGACCGGATGGTCCGCGAGTCGGAATTCGCCTTGAAGCAGTCCTTTGCCTATTGTCCGTACAGCCCGGAAGCGGTGTATCATTTGATGCTCTTGTATTACAACCAGGGCCGGCTGGAGGACCTCCGGATGATCCTCAAGACGGCGCAGGAGCTGGACCCGCACAGCGGCCAGTTTAACGAATGGCTGGCGGAGGCGGACAGCCACCTGGCGTCGCAACAGCTCATGAGGGAAAAACAATCCCTAAGCCAGGCGCAGCAAGATGTCCAGTTGGGCAAGGGCGCCGAGGCGGAGCCGATACTCGATAAGCTGACGCAAGACCCGCACACCGACCTGAACACGCTGCTCCAGGCGTCGGTCGCTTATGTGGGACTGGGCAAACCGGCCAAAGGCGCGGATGTGGTGCGGAAACTGACCGACACCTACCCGAATGCCTGGGAAATCTGGTTCTACCTGGCCCGGATGGACGCGCTGGACAACAAGCCCGCCGAGTCCGCCGCCGCGCTGCAAAAAGCCTTTGCCATCAATTCTTCCGATCTGGTGACCAATGCGAACCAGCCGCCCACCCGCTTTCACGACTTCGTGCGCGATGACAAGAGTTTTGACGCGATTCGCCAGTCGCCGGAGTATAAGAAGGCCATGGAAACGAACAAATGAGAATTATGAATTCCGGGCCTCTACCAACGACCCCATGCCGGTGTGCCGGTGACAGGACTGGCGCCAGGCTGGATGGGAGAAGATTGAACTTCATTGAAGCGCGGGAAGCGCCATCGGCGCGGCATCTTTGTAGAACCGTGTGCCATGCGTCCCATTCGTCCTATTCGTCCTATGCGTCCTATGCGTCCTATGCGTCCTATGCGTCCCTTTGAAACTAAGAATTAAGAAGCAGGAAATGTGAAGATCATGGAAGCCAACGAGCACTGGTGCCGCCCGCTCTACGAGAGCAAGGCCGCGGGGCTGATTCTGTACGGCCGCGCCCTGGGTCTGACTCACGGGGAGGCGGAGGATGTTGTGCAGGAGACTTTCCTCTCGCTCTTGCAACGGGAAGGGCCGCCGGATGAGCCGGAGCATTACGCGCTGCGCACTTTCCGCAACCGCGCTTTGAATTACCGGCGCAGCCTCTGGCGGCGATTGACGCGCGAAATGGAATCCCGCCGCTGGTTCGAGCGGGAATCGGGCGAGACGGAAACCGAGCGCCAGGCGATGAACGCCCTGGCCGCACTGCCCCGCGAACAACGCGAGGTGATCGTTCTCAAGATTTGGAACGGCCTGACTTTCGAGGCCATTGGCCGCCTTTTTGATGTCTCGCCCAACACCGTGGCCGGCCGTTACCGCTACGGCCTGAACAAATTGAGAGCTTGTTTGAGGGAAGGGGAAAACCCGGTCGCCGCCGCGCTGGCATCCGTTTAGACAGAAACTTGAAGTGTGATTTTTGAATGATTTTTGAATGATGAATCCGCAACCGTCGCCTAAATTCTCCGCCGCCAAGCCGTCCCGGCCCGTTCCTGTCCCGCCACCCATGCCGCCCTCCGCGCCGCTGAAAGTCGCGCCGCTGTTCCGGCGCATGGACTGGCTGGCGCTGCTGATTTGCTTCGCCGTGGTGGAGACGATTTACTTCCTGACGCTCGCGCCGCAGGTGACGCTCGAGGACTCCGGGGAACTGGTCACCGGCTCCTTCTATGCCGGCATTCCCCATCCGCCGGGCTATCCTTTCTGGGCGATTTATTCCTGGATTTGGACGCGCCTGGTGCCCTTCGGAAACGCGGCCTGGCGGGTGGAACTGGGGGAGGCGGCGGCGATGGGGTTTGGTTGCTCGCTCATCGCCCTCATGGTGTCGCGCGGCAGCAGCATGTTGATGGAGGGCATCGAGGAGTTGAAGGGGATGGTCGGCAAATGGGAAAGCGCGATCTGCCTGGTGTGCGGCGTGACCGCCGGGCTGCTCATGGCGCTGGATAATTCGATGTGGAAGGAGTCGGTCGCGATCAACCGCATTTCCGAGTTCGGCGTGCCGTGGCTGATCCTGGTCTTGTTGTGCATGATGCGCTGGATTTACGCGCCGCACCAGAGAGGCTATTTGTATTGCGCCTTTTACTGTCTGGGCATCTGCTCGACCATTCACCAGACGCTGATCGTCGTTATCATGGGGATTGAAATCGGGGTCGCGGTCACACAGCCCAAATTGGGGCGCGATTTGCTCTTCATCAACACCCTCTTCTGGATCGTCGGTTTTGCCGCCGCCAAGATGGGCGTCTGGACTAGTTTCGCCCAGGTCAACCCGGTCGTTTTCGGCATTTACAATGTCATCGGCGTCGCCTCGCTCGTCGCGTGTGTCTGGCTGGCCATCCGCACGATGGGGCTGTTGACCGAATGGAAGTCGTGCATCTACATCATCCTGCTTATCCTTGCCGGCTGCTCGTTTTATTTTTATGAGGCCATCTCCGGCATGACCAATCCGCCGATGGAATGGGGTTACCCGCGAACGGTCCAGGGCTTCTTCCACGCGCTCACCCGCGGGCAGTACGACAAGATCAGCCCCATCAACATCATCACCGACTGGCGGATCTTCCTGACCCAACTCTGGATGCTGGGCAAGGGCGTGGTGGACGCGTTCAATCTTGTGTACGTCTTTTTCGCGCTGCTGCCGTTTTTATTTATCTCAAAGATGAAGCGCCGGGAACGGAACTGGCTCATCACGGTCGCGGCGATCTATCCGTTTCTGGGCGTGCTGTTGACAATCTTCCTCAACCCGCAGAAGGACCGGCAGTCGGTGGAATTGTTGCGCGTGTTTTTTGCCGCCTCGCATACGGTGGTGGCCATCCTGATCGGTTACGGGCTGGCGCTCACGGCCGCTTACATGGCGACGCATTACCAGAAATTCCGGCTCTGGGGATGGGTGGGCGGCGGGGTGGCGCTGGTCCTGGCCTTTTGGTGCCTGCTCGAAGCCGGCGCTGAACTCTACCTCGGACTGGCCGGGGAACCGTCCATCGCGGAATTGCCGCACTGGGTCGCGCAGGCCTTTCAGCCGGGGCAATACGGCATGCCCATTTACGCCAACCTCATTCTGATCGCCCTGCCGGTTGTTTTCCTCGCCGCCCTGGCGGTCTATCGCGCGCGGGCGCCTTTGCTGGTGACGCTGGGATTGTTTGCGGTGATGCCGCTCTGTTCCGGGCTGTCGCATTGGTTCCACAGCGAGCAGCGCGGACACTGGTTCGGATACTGGTACGGGCATGACATGTTCTCCCCGCCCTTTGCCGGGCCGGATGGAAAGCTCACTTACGATCCCGTCCTCCGCGAGCAGGCGCTCAAGGGGACCAACGCCGCCATGATCTTCCCGGAAATGGCCCGCGACTCGGTCGTGTACGGGGGGACGGACCCCGGCCGATTCTGCCCGACTTACATGATCTTCTGCGAGAGCTTCATCCCGCGCCGCTGCCAGCCGGAGCAGGACCAAAATTTTGACCGCCGGGATTGCTATCTCATCACCCAGAACGCCGTCGCGGACCCGACCTATCTGGACTACATCCGCGCTCAATACAACCGCAGCCTCCAGATTGACCCGCCGTTCTTCCAGGAATTCCTGCCCACCGAACTCCCGCAGGTGTTCAACGGACCGACTACATCGCTGGCCTGGCTGGATTATATCTTCGAGTCGCTCGGCGCGCGGGTCGAATGGGACCGCCGGACGGGCACTTCGTGGTTCCAGGAGGACCATTTCAAAGACGCGGCCAAGCTGGCGGCGCAACTGCGGCCGCGTGAGGCGCAGGATGAATTGTCCCGGTTCCTTTACGGAAAGTTGAGCAAGGAAACGCAGGCTCTGGTAACAGCCCAGACGGACAGCAACACGCTGGCGCGGGCGCTGACGCGCGAATTCAACGGCTTGTTGAACATGACCAACACCACGACGCCCGGACCGGTGATCTATTCGCCGGAGCGGTTCAAGAACATCCAACTGCCGCCGTTGATCGAGAAGGCGGTCACGAACTGGGACGCCCAAACGCCGGCCACGCGCGTGCGCCTCAACCGCCGGATGCTGGAGGAGGCCTACCCCGAAGCCATTGTGAAAAGCCTCGGCGGAGTCTATCCCGACACCGAAATCCACACCGCGACGATGGACGAACTGGCGCAGTGCGAAAGCGCCTACACCAAGGATGCCCAGCGCAGATTCGAGCACGACCGCGCGCGTCCCAATGAGCCGCGCCAGTTAAAACCGGGCGAAGATGTCAACGCCGACGCCCAGGGCCGCCTCTCCTTCGGCGGCGTGCTGGTCGTCATGGGGATCAATGGCTACGTCACCGAATCCATGTTTAAAGCAAATCCAGACCATGAGTTCTACGTGGAGGAAAGCTATCCGATGGAATGGATGTATCCGTATCTGACGCCTTTCGGAATCATCATGCAAGTCAACCACAAGCCCGTGGAACTGACCGAGGCGGACTTGCAACGCGACCACCTCTTCTGGAGCCAGTATTCCGACCGCCTGGTCGGCAACTGGATTACCACCAAGACCACGACTAAGGAACTCTGCGATTTTGTGGACCGGGTCTATTTGCGGCACAATTACACCGGCTTCACCGGCGATCCCAAATTCATCCGGGACGAGGACGCGCAGAAAGGTTTTTCCAAGCTGCGCTCCGCCATCGGCTCGAGCATTTACCAGTGGCGCGCCGACAACACCACGAATCCGGACCAGCGCAAGCGCCTGCAGGCTGAGGCCGAATTCGCCTTCAAGCAGGCCTTTGCCTATTGTCCTTTCAGCGAGGGCGCCTCCAAGTACGCCCAATTGCTCGCGGCCACGGGCCGCGCGCCGGACGCCCTGATGGTGGTGCAGACCTTCCAGAAACTGGACCCCTACAACCGACAGGCGCATGACATGGTGGTGCAGTTGCTCCTGGACACCGGCAAGCGCAACGAGGCCCTTCAGGCCGCCAAGGATTTCCTGAAACTCGAACCCAACAACCCGGGCCTCCAAGACCTGGTGGACAAACTGGAAAAGCTCCCGGCTCAGGGGACAGCCGTCTCCGTGGACGCGATCTTCAATCAAATTGCCGCCCTTATCAAGGCCGGCCAGGCCAGCCAGGCCAACGCCCTGCTCGATGAAGTCATGCACAACCCCCAGGCCACCGGGCCGATCCTGACCCAAGTCGCCCAATTCTACGCCCAGACGGGCAACCTCGCCAAGTCCGAGGAAGCCATGCTCCGGGCCACCGTCATCGAGCCTAACTCCTCCCAGACTTGGTACAACCTTGCCAATGTTCAAGGCTACCAGGGCCATGCCGCCGACGCCGCGGAATCCCTCAAAAAAGCCTTCGCCGCCAACGCCCTCGAACGGGCCGCCCAACCGGCCATGATTGATTTGCGGCAGAACGCCCTCACCAATCCCAATTTCGGCTCCATCCGCGCAAACCCCGCTTTCCGCGCCGTGCTGGGGACCAATTAAATCGGGCAATCCCTTTGGGATTGCAACCTACTCCGTTGAAACGCGCACGAAACCGGCCTTGGACGGGCCGAAGACGGTGAGCGGAATGGAAATGGTCATCAGCGTTCCGTCGCCGGGGACGCTGGAATTGGTCAGCCACCCGCCGGCGGAAAGCGTGTCTTGGTAAAGGATGTTGTGCGTGAACCCGTTCTGCGAGAGGAATTGGAATTGGAAGTTCCCGCCCACCACCGCCGGATTGAGCAAGGTGACAGGCGCGGCGGGCGGCGTTACGGCGATCATTCCCAACATGCCGCTATTGAAACTCCGGAAATAGAGGCTGAAGCCGATTACAAAGTCTTGCCAGTCGGAATTGACCAGATTGGTCCCGAAATAGGTCGCGCCGTTGCCGAAGCCACAAACCCAAACACCGCCCGGCGCAAGCGCGATGTCATATAAATTCACCATCTCCGAGCTTTCAAAGTTCGCATTCGTGGATTCCGTCATGCGCGCCCATTGCGCCGTGCCGGTGCGATCAAACTCCGCCGCGAAGGCCTGGCCAAAATAGCCCGCGTGTCCATAATTGGAGTTGGTGAGCGTATTCAAGCGCGGAGCGGCCAGGACTTCACTCCCGAAGCAGGCGTAGGTATCAAAGTTGCCGGCGACATAGACATTGCCGTCCGCATCCGCCACCGCCGCCCGGGGCTGCGTGGTTGGGTTGCCAAATCCGGTGGCAAGCTGGGCGTTGCCGTTGGTGTCGTAACGCGCGAAGTACTGTCCCCGGCCTTCCGCTATGGGAACGGTGAAGGAGCCGAAGACGGCACTCGAGCCGTAAGCCGTCCCGACCAGGAACAGGTTTGTGCCGGAAACGGCGATCTGCGGATAATCGTCAATCTGGCCATAGGGACTGGAAATGCCAAGCCCCTCGCCGACCCCGCGCAACCAAATCCCCTGGCCGTTGGTGGCGTTGATAGCCGCAACGGTCCAGTTGCGATCGGTGTTATTGGTCAGCCCGCCAATGGTGCTGTTCGTGTTAAGGCCGGCTCCATTTACGAGGCTCGCATAAATGCGCCCCGCGCTATATTGGAGGTAAAATGCGGCTTCCGGGACCGACTCCACCCAATTCAGCGTTCCGGCGGGACTGAATTGCGCCAGAAAAGCCGTCTGCCCGGAGACCGTCACGTTGCTCCCTCCGATGGTGGTGGAGTTGTTGACCTCCATGAAGCCGGTCACATTTCCGGCCGGGTCCGCCACAAGGTCGTTAGGAAACGGGAACGCATTGCTGACGGTCTGCATCCAAACCGTGTTGCCATTGGCGTCAAATTTGGCGAGGAAATAAGTCCCCTGGCCCGAATCTTTCAGCAGGGTATTGCCGAGCCAGTTGGTGCCGGAGAAGCTGCCGGCGGCATAGACGCCGCCATCCGGCGCGGGAGCGATGTCCTTCGCGCAGGCGTTTCCGTTTCCGTTGTTGGTTATTGTCACAGCCCAAAGGGCGGTCGTTGCGGCGGTTTGCTTGACAATGAAGGCGGCGAATTCCCCGTGCTCGTTCAGGATTTCGTTCGTCCCGAAGAAGTTGGTTCCTGAAGAGATCCCGGCGGAAAAGATGTTGGCGCCGGTCGAATCCACTGTGCAGGCGTAATATGTGTCATTCGCCGCATAGGTGCCGTAGTTGTCAGAGTTGGCAAACGGCGATTTGAACGCCTCCGTCCAATCCGGCGGCAGCGGAGCACTGACAAATGTGACCTGCGCCTCCGTGGTCTCTTGCGATCCGGCCGGAGTGCTGGCCACCGCGTAATAACTTCCCGCCACGCTGCTTTGGCCCGAATTGGCGGGAATGAACAGCGCGCTGGTTGCGCCCGGAATGGGATCGAAGTTGTCAACTTCGTACCATTGCCATGTCGGATCGGGAACGCCCGTCGCCCCCGCCAGCAACGCCACGCTGTAACCGGGATAGTTGGTTTGATTGAACGGATTCAATGTGATGACCGGCATTGTGTCCTGGACATAGCTGACTTGATCCAGAAACGCCGCCTGGGTTGGCTCCGTGTCGCCGCCGGCAGTGACGGTCCATTCCAACCTGTGCTGGCCGGCGGGAATGTCAAAAGGCCCGTCTTGATACCAGGAGTTATCGCCGGAAATATCATCCACATAATTATTGTCGGGACCGCCGTCCAGGTAGAATTCGCAATCGAAGCCGCCATTGGGGTCGTTGGCGATGCTTGACCAATAGAACGTAATTGTCCCCGGGCCGGCCACGGTGACGGCGAGCGTGGAAGATTGCGCCAGGGTCACGCTGCCGCTCTCCGCGGCGGCGGCGTTGGAGGACCAAGTATGGGTGGTTTCCACAAACCAATTGGTGTCACCGCTGGTGGTCCAACTCAGGTTGGTGGTGCCGAGGGCGGCATTGAAATCCGGGCCGGACCCCTGGCTCATGGTGTCCCCGACGGCGCTTCCCGGGTGGCTATACAAATAAGCCACCTCGTTGGAGGAGAGCACACCGGAATAAATCTGGACTTCATCCATGTCCCCCGCGTAACCGTTGACCTCCGAGGTGTCTGTACCGAGGTAAAGGGCAGCGGGTGAAGAGGAGGTTAACAGGCCTGGGGCGCCAAAGCCGGCGGCGTCCAAATTGCCGTTGACATAAATGGTCTTGATTCCCGTTTTCTGGTCGCGAGTCACGACGAGGTGAACGTAATTCCCCGTGTTGATGGACGCGGTGGAGTGGAGCGTGTCCGGGCTGGCGCCGCCCGTGAGAAAGGCCAGTTTGCTTCCCGTCAGCGCGATGGGAATGACTTGATCGGAATTGGCGGCCATCAAGCCGGAGCCGGTATCGGCGGTGTCGGAATCATTGCCCCGATGTTCCGAAGTCCTGGCCCAAAGCGAAGCCGAAAAGCTGCCCGCCAGCGTGGCGGCCAGATTGGTGGGCACATCAAACCAGCCGGCGCCGCCGGCGGCCCCGGCGAAGCCGGCCGCGTAGGACCCCGCGGCGGCATCAGTGGTGATGCAGGGAGGCGCCAAATTCAATGTATAGCTAATGACGCTGTTGCCATGCCCTGAAAAATCGTAAGCCCGCAGATTATTGTCCTCGAACGAGTAGTAGAGAAGGTTCGTGTGGCCGCCGCCGCCGCCGCCCATGGACACCAGATTGGTCTCCAGGATGAAGTGAACGCCATCGCCGTCAACATTCGTGCCGTTGTTTTCGGTAAGGTTCAAAGTTGAGGTCGCAGACCACCCGCCGGGGACCCCCTGTCCACCGGCTGTCAGAGGGCTGGAAATGGCCAAAAAATCCGCCCCGCTCCTTGCGTAATTGACTTGGAAATAGAAATTGGTGTCGCTGCCCGACATCGGGGTTCCGAAATTCCAACTGCTATAATAGTCCGGATCAATGCCCACTCCCTGCCAATAACTGTAATCAGTATTATGGAGGGTCAGCCCAAGCTGCGAATAGCCGGTCGGACCGCCCGCCCAGGTGAACGTCAAATTCGGATTGGCGACAACCTCCTCCGGCATCGGATAGGTGACCTGGAAGCCCGGCATGTCATTGCTGGTGAAGCCCGTAAAAGAAACTTGAAAGGAATAAGTCCGTTGCGAAGGCGCGCCCGCGTCCATGATCAACAGCCAGTTCCCATTGGTAATGGCGTCCGCCAGGTCGCTGAAAGCGGTGATGTTTGAATACGTGGAATAAAAGGTACCGCCGCTCGAATCAAGAATGGCCGAGAAGTTGGTCCGCGGGCTGATCATCTCGTCATAGGTTAATATCGGACTGGCGTTGGTGATGGGCGTCTCGATGTAATAACTGCTCTCGCCAGGGTAGGTATTATAGTATATATTGATGCCGATGCCGACTTGGGCCGGCGACGCGAAAGGGCGAAAAGTCAAAAAAACCAGCGCCGCCACGCAGGCGGTCTTCGATAAAAAGCTCGCGATTCGGTTTCTCATGGTTTTTCGGTTGTTGATTTCACACTTGTGCGCCCCCGCATTGGCATGCGGTATAAGGCATTGGCGGACGGAATGCAAGCAAAAAAACAGCGGATTCCGCCTTGTTTGGTATTGCGTGCGTTGACTCTGCTTAGTTGGCCGTGGCATGCTGGGTATTATGGAACTTGATTTGGAAGCCGAATTTGCCGGGCGCGCGTATCCGATTTTGGCGGGCTTGGTGACACCGCGACCGATTGCGCTGGTGACCACCCTCAGCCCGGACGGCAAGGTCAACGCCGCGCCGTTCAGCTTCTTCAACCTGCTGGGGGCGTCGCCTCCCATCCTGGCTTTCGCTCCGGGCGACCGAGACGATGGCACGCCCAAGGACACGGCCCGGAACATCCGGCTGACGGGCGAGTTTGTGGTGAACCTGGTGGATGAAACCATCGCCGAAGCGATGAACCAATGCGCCGCCACGTTGCCCTACGGGGAGGACGAACTGCTTCACTCCGGCCTGCACGCGGCGCCGTCGTCCGTGGTAAAACCACCCCGCATTGTCGAGTCGCCCGCCAACCTGGAATGCGCGGAATGGGGGACGTTGCAGATCGGCGGCAACCGGGTCGTGATCGGCCTGATCAAGCGCCTTCACTTGCGCGACGAGTTGTTCGATGTGGCAAAGAAAAGGGTTCGCAGCGACCGGCTCTTTCTCATTGGCCGCATGGCGTCGCCGGACTGGTATTGCCGCACGCGCGACCGTTTTGAATTGATTCGGCCCGAATGAATGGCAGAATACCAGCATGAAAGCCCTTGCCATCAATGGAAGCCCGCGCAAGCGCGGGAACACAGAAATCCTGCTGAAAAAAGTGCTGGAGCCGCTGGCCGCCGCCGGCTGGGAAACGGAGTTCGTCCAGCTCGGCGGGGAGCCTATCCGCGGCTGCCAGGCCTGTTACCAGTGTTTGAAGAAGAAGAATCGCAAATGCAGCCAGGAGGATGAATTCTTCGACCGTTGCTTCGAGAAAATGGCCGCGGCCGACGCGATCCTCCTCGGTTCGCCGACCTACTTCAGCGACGTCAGTACTGAAATGAAGGCGCTGCTGGACCGCTCCGGGTTTGTGGCGCGGGCCAACGGCGGATTGTTCCGCGGAAAAATCGGGGCCGCCGTGGTGGCGGTCCGGCGCGGCGGCGGCACCCATGCCTTTGACACCATGAACCACATGTTCCTGATCTCCGGCGTCATTGTGCCCGGCTCCACTTATTGGAACCTCGGTTACGGTTTGGACAAGGGGGACGTGGCCAAGGACGAGGAGGCTTCGCGCAACATGAATGATCTGGGCCAAACCATCGCCTGGCTGGGCGCCGCGATCCATCAGTACGTCGCGAGCCGCCCGCCCGCGGAGGTTCGCCAATGAACCGTCCCGATCTTGCCTTCAAACCGGTTATTCCCATGCAACTTCGCAAATTCGGCAAGCTGGACTGGAACGCCTCGGTCCTCGGTTTTGGCTGCATGCGCCTGCCAACTCTGGACGGAAATCCCCACAGTCCGAACGTCAACGAACCGGAAGCGGTGCGCATGATCCGTTACGCGCTGGATCGGGGCGTGAACTATTTCGACACCGCCTACGTTTATCACGAAGGCAGCAGCGAGACCGTTCTCGGCAACGCGTTGCGCGGCCGCCGGGACCAGGCCAAAATAGCCACAAAGTGCCCGGTGTGGTTGATCCAGAATGCGACTGATTTTGACCGGATTCTGAACGAGCAACTGCGCAAGCTCCAGACCGATCACATTGATTTCTATCTGCTTCACGCGCTGGACAAAAGCCGCTGGAGCGGAATGGTCCCGAAATACAAACTCATGGAAAGGGCCGAAGCCGCGATTCGGGACGGACGCATCCGCCACCTGGGTTTCTCCTTCCACGACGATTACGCCAGTTTCCCAGGCATCCTCGACGGCTCCAATCTGTGGACCTTCTGCCAGATTCAGTACAACTACATGGACACGGAGAACCAGGCGGGCATTCAAGGATTGAAGCTGGCCGCCGCCAAGGGTCTGGCCGTCGTGGTGATGGAACCGCTGCTGGGCGGCAGGCTGGCCAATCCGCCGGCGACGATTCGCCAGGTGATCGAGCGCGCCGGCGTGAAGCGGTCCCCGGCGGACTGGGCGTTGCAATGGCTTTGGGACCAGCCGGAAGTGACGGTGGTGTTAAGCGGCATGAGCAACATGGACCAGGTGAAAGCCAACCTGGAATCGGCGTCCGGCGCTTGCAGCCATTCCTTTCAGGCCGCGGACCGGAGCCTTATCGCCGACTTGCAGCAGAAGTATCGGGAACGGGCCGCCATTGCCTGCACCAAGTGCGGCTACTGCATGCCCTGCCCCAACGGAGTGAACATCCCGGCCAATTTTGAAATCTACAACGAGGCGTTTCTCCACGAAGACGTTCCCGGCGCGCGGTTCAAGTATCAGATATTTATTCCGGAACAGGCGCGGGCCGATGTTTGTGTTGCCTGCCACGAATGCGAAGAGCGTTGTCCTCAAAAAATCCCAATCTCCGAATGGATGACCAAGGTCTATTCGCTGCTCGGTAAGCCATGATTCAATAAGCCATTGCTAACAATGATGCGAATTTTGCGAACCATGTTATCGCGGACGGCACCCCGCGCGTGGCCTCTCCTGCTCCTGGCCGCGTGCTGGCAGGGCTTGCCAGTTTCCGCCGCCGACGGTCCAGCCACAGGCCCGACGCCGCAACCGGCCGCCAACGGTCGAGCCGCAAGCTCGACGCTACAACCGCCATCCGCCAGCGCCGCGCCGGCGGAAGTGACCAATTATACTTATCAGGTGGTGAACACTTTTGCGCATGATCCGCGCGCTTTTACCCAGGGCCTCCTTTTCCACGACGGCAAGCTGTTGGAAAGCACCGGCTTGTACGGCCAATCCAGCCTGCGCGAGGTGGATTTGGCCACCGGCGCGGTCCTGCGCAACCTGACGGTGCCCAGCCAGTATTTTGCCGAAGGCCTGACGCTCCTGGACGGCAAACTCTACCAACTGACCTGGAAGGAGGAAAAAGCGTTCGTCTATGACCTTAATGCCGATCCGAAAACTTTTCGCAAGATTGGGGAGTTTCCCTACACGGGCGAAGGGTGGGGCCTTGCCACCGACGGCCATTGGCTGATTATGAGCGATGGCACCAGCACCATTCGCTTTCTCAATCCCGGCACTTTTGCGGTGGATCACACCATCCGGGTTCTCAAGGACGACATGCCGCAGGAGCGCCTGAACGAACTGGAGTATGTGAAGGGCGAAATTTATGCCAACATCTGGCAGACCGACTGGGTTGCGCGCATTGATCCCGCCTCGGGAAGGATTGTCGGCATGATTGATTTCACCTATCTGCTCCCGGCGGCGGACCAGACTGCGACAACGCAAGTGCTCAATGGCATCGCCTACGACGCGGCGGGCGACCGCCTGTTCGTGACCGGCAAGAACTGGCCCAAGCTCTTCGAAGTCCGCTTGCGAAAAAAATAGAGGTCCGGTGATGTTCGTGGCGTTGGTCACAACCAGCGTCGGCGGCAGCGTCAAATCCAAATTGAGGCGTAAAATATGACAGAATTTACCAATAGCCGGGACTGACCCCTCGGGTCATGAAATACCCGGAAGTCTGTCTTCTGAGTTCCTTAACCGAATGGCAGTGGGGCATCCCCCTCCCGGCAATCTTTGCCGATCAACCGGCCATTCCGCTTAAGTACTAACGGCTCCTAACGGCTCCTAACGGGTCACCTTACGGGTCCGGCCTCAAAAAACCCTTTGTTTATGCGGGTCCTAACGGCCTA